>Ga0315906_10008582_pt1 | contig 12240 bp, 7 predicted proteins | sample LakEriMetagenome_4_FD_203526 | JGI IMG/M metagenome (GOLD analysis project Ga0315906, IMG submission 203526) | Freshwater fungal communities from buoy surface, Lake Erie, Ohio, United States - Buoy 2 MA122 | ecosystem: Environmental > Aquatic > Freshwater > Lake > Lake biofilm | place: USA: Lake... | reverse complement strand
CGATACATACGACCAGCCTCAGTGCTAATAATAATACCTCTTTTCATAATATTCCAAACGACAGAAGTCATAGGATAAATCATTCCACATCTTTTAAAATGTTTAAGTTTTTGATATAATTCGAGTGGATTGTTGTGATATCCAATAATATCTCCGTTGATTTGAACATAGACATTAGAAGGATTACCAATTTCTTTTAAGAAATCATCAGTTTTATCTTTATCAGTATTGAAACTATCATCATAAATATTAGTGCCTAATTCGAGGAGAATTGAGCGAATATGAGTAGAATTCATAGCAATTGAAACATTGGTGCTTAATGCGATATTTTTAACTAATCCAACGGAAGCACCTTCGGGAGTTTCCGCGGGGCAAATCATATTAATTTGTGAATTATCTAATTTTCTTGGTTGAACGAGTTTTCCATTTTTTTCCATAGCAGTATTAATTCTTCTTAAATGCGATAAAGTGGAGGCATAAGACATACGATTAAGAACTTGAGAAACTCCTTGACGAATGTTTTGGAAGCTTCCAATGCTCTTGATGCCCCAATTTCCAGTAGATAGTGAGTATTTCAACCAACTATCTAATAGAGAATGTTTGAAATATCTGTGAATATTATTATCACTAATGATGTCAGTGGTAAGACAAGAATGACTTGCCCTCCATAAATTCAGTTCTCTTTCGATGAGAACTTTAATTTCTTTAGTCATCTTTCCATAGCATTGTCTAAAGAGATTACTCATTAGAACGCCTGGCGTGTCAATGCGTTTATTGATATAACTATCTCTATTATCATAGTCATCATATTTCAAATAAATTCTTATCATTTTGTTAATCATATAACCGAGATATAATGCTTTCCTCCTATAATTCTTACTGGTATGAGGAAGGAAATCATTGATGATGGTATCTCTTAATTGTCTAACGGCGTTTGGTGAATTTTTATTGACGCCATTCATATTTCGAATGATAAATTCTTCGGCTTGTTCTTGAGTGTGAATATCACAGGCATCTTCACAACAGGCCATAAGTTGTCCTATAATTTTAGCATTATCAACATTATCAACATCATAGACGATATGTTTAAGAATTTCTTTATCACTGATAATTCCTAAAGCTCTAAACATAATGAAAACGGGAATTTCTACACGTAGGAAGGATGTGTTGAGTTTGATGGTTCTTCCCATATGATTAGATTTTCCGGTCATATTAAGACTAGTGGTCTTAGGAGGTAGATAACTGGCATCACTCATAGACCTAATTTCAGCATAAATACCATCACTATTATTATTAGGACTGAATATGAGAGTATCATTCTCATTAATTCTGTCCTGCATAATTAAAACTTTCTCATTACCATTCACGATGAAATAACCACCGAAATCATAACGACATTCATTATTATTTCCATCGGCGATTGCTGGAACTTGATATAAGACACAAGCATTCGAGCGAACCATAATGGGAATTTTACCAATATAGACATTATTAACATATTTATCAATTTTAGAGACAATTCCGTCTTCATTAATAACTTCAATAATGATATGAACTTTCACATATAAAGAGCTTGAATAAGTGAGATTATTCATTCTTGCGATGTGAGGGGTCATAATGGTCTGTGTGCCATCTCCTAATTGATAAGTGGGTTTGGTGAGAGACGGTTGAAGAACATTAATATAAATCTTTTGAATATTACTATCTACCTCATTATTCTTTGTGTTAGTATTAATCTTAATAGGATTAAAACCAGAAATGATTTGAGGAAGAGTGGTATTAATAAATTTATTATAACTATCGATTTGATGTTTAATTAATGGATTGACGGCTTCTGTGGAATTAGTTTTGATAAAATAGTTATCAAGGATGTCCCAGCAGAAGTTGTCCTTAAGTTGCTCCATTAATATTAAATTGCTTTATTGATTTATATAATTTTTAAATCAATTTTTATTTTTTCTATGAAAAGTATTTAAGGAAATAGAACCATTTTAATTGTGAATTTGGGATAGTATATTCATCATTTTCTCCGGTAATAATTTTAAAAAGTTTTGGATATAAGAGATAGAGTGATATATATAAGGTTTGGTCTTTACCGATAAATAAGTCTCTTTTAATATATTCGGGGATAATTTGATTGTAGAAAATGTCATACATAATTAAAATTAGTTCTTTTTTGGCGACGAAGAATGAACCTACAAAAGACCCTGTTCCGTATCTAAATTTTTCGTCAAAAGGATTATTAAAATCTGTTGGTTGAATATCACATTCAGCTTTACACATATAAATCTTATCTTCAGTAATTTTGGAGATATTTGGGAAATTTTTTAGATAAATTTTCGTATAGATGCTATTACGAACACAGCCGAAATCGCACCAAGCATAATAAGAGGTATTAAAGAAGTTGAGTTCGATGGCTTTTTTAACGAAATTTATTTTTTCGTTCCAGATGAGATATAGACCGACATTATGATAGGTATTTTCGTGGTCTCTTTCAAAATCTTTATTGAGATAATTGATATATTTATACATATAAAAATCTTCGAGTTTGGTTTTAATAATTTTTGTTTTATCCATCATACCATTTCGTAATGTTGATATAAATTCATAATTTTCTTCATCTGTGAAAATGACGAGATTTTTGTTAAGATTGGGGAGGAGATTACTTCCCCAAAATTTATAAATATCCAAATTATTATATTTATTTTTTTTAAGAGAGAAAAAGGCAGAAACAATAGTTATATCTTTATTGTTGTCCATAACTTATAAAAATAATTGAATAATATTTTTAAATGATTATTTTTTTGATGATATTGATAAACGCACTGGAGCTTTAACATTTCTTCCGCTTCTTGTAGAAACTGGTGGAGGTGGAGGAACGGGTGGAGGAACGGGTTGAGGAACGGGTTGAGGAACGGATTTTGTTTTTTTGGATGATTTTGATTTAGGGGGTGGTGAAGGTTTTCTTTTAGGTTGTTGTTGTTGTGGATTTAATTCACCATACATTTTTTTAATCATCCAATTTTGGAATTGGATTACGTGTCTTACTAGACCATCTTTATTTTCAATAGAACATAAATTATAAAATAGTGGATAATATATTTTTATGATTTCATCTGTAGATGTTTGTTCATTATAAATATCATATTGACTGTCTAATTTACTCAAATCTTCGTTATAAAAATTTTTTTTAAAAAAGAATAAATCTGTGAAAAATAATTTTAATTCGGGATATTGTTCAATAAATTGTTGTAATTCTTCATCATAAAAAATAGGATTTATAATATCATAATTAAAATCATATAAAGGTTTAATTATATCTTTATATGATTTTAATTCAGTTAGTTGGGTGAATGTTTTTAATTTATTTAAAAAATTTAATAAGATTTGAGGGTCTTTAATATCTTTATCAAAAGAAGGCAGAGTAGTTATCAATGCTTCTAAATTACTGATAGTTGAATTTAAATCAAGTTGTTTAATTAAGAAATTTATTTGGTTTTCGTCAGTAGGATTGTGATATAGTTCGAATAAAATTTTTTTGATTGTTGAGTGATAAACGGCGAAATATTCTAAATCTTGGTTTTTAAAAAATATTTGATTATGTCTTTTAAGATTTCCTTTAAAAAATTCTCTATTAGCATATATATAAATTAAATCAACAGTTTTATTTTCTTTAAGACCTTTTAATATATCTTTAAAAGGTAATAAATCTTTTCTAGTAGAAAATTGTGAATTAAAATTCGTTATAATTTCATCAATATTATCTATTTTAAGAGTTCCACCTTTTTTCGTTAATTCATATAATTCTTTAATTTTTTTATATCTACTTATATCTTTTGCTACTTTACCTGAAGAAATACGAGCATAAGCTCTATCACTTGAAAATGTCTTTTCGATATCTTCTTTCAAGAAGTCGAGACTTGCTACCGGAATTCCTTGTTTATCTGTTATATAATAATCGTGAAAATCATCACTATCTTGAAGAACAACATCTAAAATAGATATATCGTGGGATTTTTTATTAATTATGCCATTTTTTTCGTCATATATATAAATTCTAAAATCAATGGAATATAAGTCTACTGGGAAATCATCTCTTTTTTTATTTTCTCTTGTGCGAAATTGTTGAGATTTGGTGATTGTTTCTGGAGGTGATAAAATATCAACTTTGAAGGTTCTATTATCTTTCATTTTAAATTGAATAACTTTTGTTCCAAATCCGTCTTTATCTGTTCTAGTATCATATTGTAATAAGTTTTGAAAAATATTTTTAATATTTTCTTGTAAATAATTTCTTAATTTGACGATATGTCTAACAATTATTCCCACGGTTAAATCTTTAATTAATGATTGAATTAAAGATAAATCTTTATTTTCTTTTCCAATTTCAAGTTGAATATTTTTCAATTTTTTAATGATTTCATTTAATTCGTGTTCGTCCATATTTTTAAATTCATCATCTTCAAAATTTAATTCTAATTTTCCTAATTTTTCTAGATTAATATTTCCTATATATAACTTTGTATCGATATCTTTAGTAAAAGAAATTTCATTTTCATAACGTCTCATAGCATCTCCACCGGCAATAAATAGTCTAACACCAAGGATTTTTAATAAAATTTTGTTAATTTCGATAATGAATGAATTAATAGATGGTCTAAATTTAGAAACAAACCATCTATCGATAACATCTTTAAATAAATCATAATCAGGGTCTATTTTCTTATTAATCATTTCTTTAAGATTTTCGATGAAAAAAGTGTTATAACAAGTTTGAAATTGTTTAAAAACTTCTTCATATTTATGTAATATTTCTTTAAGAAAGTCAGTGAAAGGAGGTATATCTTTATAATTTTTTTGTCTAATATTATAGATTTGTTCGAAAAATCTTTGTCTATAATTTTCAACATTTAAATTAAATTCATCTTCTATTATAATTTTATTTAATAATGAAAACGTCATTAATCCGTAATCATTAAGTCTATTTAATTTACTAATATTAAGTTCATTAAAATCTTTTAAAAATTCTTTTCTTAAAGGTGTAGTATTTAAATAATTTTTTTCAAAAGATTTTAAGAATTCTTTCCCATCACTATTAAATCTTGAAAAATTTTCCAAATAAAATTCTACAATGACCTTTCCATTAAAATCCTTATTTTTAATATCATCAATATTAAAATTAGAATTGAGTAATAATTTTTTTAATTGAGGTAATGGGGTGGGAAATATTAGTTCTTTATTAGTTTTTAACGGATTAAATCTTAGTTTTTCTCTCTTTTTTTTTTCAAATTTTCCACCACCGCTAACATTATTTTCGTCTATAACTAATTTTAAAATATGACCTTCTTGTTTGAATAATTCTTTTCTATCAACTGTTTTTTCTATGATATTTGTTTTAATACCAAAAGCATCAACATATTTCTTTAATTCAATGAGAAAATTTTTAATAAGTTCTTTTTTTTGTTCATATGTATTTTTATCAGTATACATATAATGTATTTTCATATTTAGTGGGCTTAGAGAAGTTAATTGAAGTTCATCATTTCTAATTTTATCAATTTCATTATCTTCGTAATTAAAAAACCAAGAAAAACCACCGTCTATCCAATAAGTATAATCATTATTTTTTTCATTTTCCAATAAATATTTAATAACATAATTATTAATAGATAAATCATCAATAATAGGTATTGTTTCTAAAAATGTTAAAAACTTTTTTCTATTATTTGATGCTTTAGATATTAATATATTTATATTACTTTCAATATTAAAACTCATATAAAATTATATCTAATTATAATAAAGTAAAAAAAATGGAAGAAGAACATAATTATAAAATAATATCAATTGATAGTTCAAAGTCTATTTATAGTCAAGCTAATACTCATAATTTTTATATAAATCTTGATGAGCCTTTGAGAAATGTTTATAAGATAAATATTATAACTATTCTGGCTGATGTTCCACAAACAGCATCATTTCAATCATTAGATACAATTAATATTCGTTTAAATGATTATAAGAGATTAATTTCTAAAAAGGATGGAAATAATTTATATTATTTTGATTCGATAATAGTTGAAAATTCGATAAGTTCTCGAACAACTGTTAAGAATGATTATAATACCACTGATAATGTTTATTATTTAAATCCATTAGAACCTCAATTATCTCGTTTTGAATTAACGTTATATGATAAAAATAATGATGTATTAACAACTTCGAATATTACGAGATTTATAATAAAATTGGGTGTTTATTATAGTAATAAGAAAACTACAAGAATTTAATGTCTATTCTTTTTATTAATTGATGAAATATTTATTCTTTTAATATTTTTATCTTCTTTTTCGTCTTTTTCGTCTTCTTCTTCTGTTGATGAACTTTCTATTGTATCATCGCTACTATCTTCAAATGTTTTCTTTTTCTCAGGTTTTTTAGATTTCTTTTTTTTAAATACACTTGTATCTATAAAATCATTATCTTCGTCTTCTTCTAATAAATTATCAATTTTATTATCTTTAACCACTTCGCTCTTAATATCTTCTTTAAGGTCTTCTTTAAATTCTTCTTTAAATTCTTCTTTAATATCTTCTTTAAGTTCTTCTTTAATATCTTCTTTAAGGTCTTCTTTAAGGTCTTCTTTAAATTCTTCTTTAATATCTTCTTTAAGGTCTTCTTTAAGGTCTTCTTTAAGGTCTTCTTTAATATCTTCTTTAAGGTCTTCTTTAAGGTCTTCTTTAAGGTCTTCTTTAAGGTCTTCTTTAAGGTCTTCTTTAATTATTTTATTTTGAATAGGTATTCCTGTTTGTATTATTTCAGTTTCCGCTTCGCTTTCGTCATCTTCGTCTTCCTCCTCTTCCTCCTCCTCTTCGTCATCCTCTTCGTCATCTTCGTCTTCGTCCTCTTCGTCTTCGTCATCATCCTCTTCGCTTTCATCCTCTTCGTCATCGTCATCGTCTTCTTCGTCTTCGTCTTCGTCATCTTCGTCATCGTCATCCGCTTCGCTTTCGACAATTTCTTTTTTAAGTTTCTTTTTTTCTTTGATAGTTTCATAAAGATTTAGAATAGTTTCATAAGGAACTATATTTCGAATAGTATTTTTAAGAATTTTTCTAATATTTTTTTCGATTAAATTTAGATGATATTGTTTTTCAGATGGTTTTAGATTTTTGGATGAGAATAGATAAACATTTTTCCAACAAAAAACGGCGGAATTTGTAAGACATTTATGAATAAAATCAGCTGGTTTTATAATAGGAATATTATCAAATTCTCGAAAATTAAATTCACAATCTAATTTTATTCGTATATCTAAATGGATAATTTTTTTCAATAATTTTTCCAAATAATTACATTTAATTTTTTTAATAATTAGATTATATTCATCAATAACTTTATTATTATTCCATTCACGAATATTAACTAATTCTTCTTGAAATTTCTTAACATTCATATTATTATCATTAAAAATCTTATAAATTCTTTTAGCAATAGGAATAGTAAATAAATCTAATAAATGTTCAACATATTCTCTTTTAGTATCCAATAAAACTATTTGTTTTTCCATTATATATAAATTTAAACATCTTTCTTTAAATAAAAATTAGATTTAAAGGAATTCATAGAGAATATAATTAAATATGACGGATGAAAGTTGGTGGTATCCAAGTAAAAATGAGAAGAAGAGGATTATGTGGTGTGGAACACATCCAATTCAATCAAATGGATATAGTCGAGTTATGTATTATATATCAAAATATTTGGGTAAATATAAGGATATTGAATTAACTATTTATGGATTTCAAAATTTTAATAATGTAGGAGGTCAGGATATTCTCAGGGGTGATATTCCTAAGAATGTAATTATTTATGATGCCTTTGCTAATGAAGAACCAAAACGTTCTGGATTTGGAGAGAAGGAGATTGGTGAATATATCAAGAAACATCCACAAGATATCATAATTATATTTAATGATGCGATTATTACGACTAGTTTAACGGCGACGATTATGAATGAATGTGGAAGTGAAAAAAAGAATTTCAAATTAATTTCATATATGGATCAGGTTTATAGATATCAAAAGAATGAATATATTCAACTTTTAAATAATTTCTATGATGCTATTATTGCTTTCACACCTTATTGGAAGGAAATTGCTTATAAATTGGGAATTAAAAAGACGATGCCAATTTATGTTTTTCCTCACGGATTTGACCACAATCTTTATTATCCCATCAATCAAAATATAGCGAGAACATATTATGGATATGATGAGAATGATTTTATGGTTCTTAATTTGAATAGAAATCAACCAAGGAAGAGATGGGATACGACTATTATAGCATGGATTGAGTTTGTGGAGAGACATTATCACGCGAATATTACGAAGAAATTGACTAAGAATGATTGTAAGATTAATAAATATACATCGAGACCGGTGAAATTGGTGGTAGGGACTATGGTGGATGGTTTTTGGGATTTGTCGAATGTTATAGAAAATGAGGTGAAATTCCGTGATGTTCCTCTTGATTATGTATTAAAGACGATAGTTACGGTTCAAGCACCACAGGCATTATCAGATCGCGATATAAATATCTTATATAATGCTTGTGATATAGGAGTTAATTCTGCGGATGGAGAAGGATTTGGATTATGTGGATTTGAGGGATTAGCATTAGGAAAGGCACAGGTGTCAGCTTATGTAGGAGGAATGAGAGAATTTTTAAATGATAATATATCGATTTTGATAAAGCCGAAGATTAATATTTATTTGGATTGTAAGTCGAATGGAATTGGAGGTGTTGCTGAATTAACAGACCCTCACGAATATGCGGAGGCTTTTTGGAAATATTTCAGTAGTCCCGAATTAGTTGAAAAACACGGTTATAGAGGAAGACAACACATTTTAACTAATTATAAATGGGAAAATATGATTGATTATCTTTATAAAAGAATTTTAATGAATTTATAAAAAGATTTAAAGGTTTATTAAAAATTAAAAAATAAGACTTATATTAATTTATGGGTCTTCAGTTAATATAAAAATCACATATGATAGTTCGAACCTATATTTCTTGATGATATAAATATTATCGAGGATACTTAGGGTCTATATCATATTATTTATTTTTATAATCTCATCTATGTCTATGATGGGTAGTATTGGATGACAGTCGTGAAGATGATATTTAAGGAATGTTTGAATTTTGAATTCGGTGGGGAAGAGATGTTTGAACCCTTTTTTGAAATCGATTGTCAAAGATTTGAGATTTTCATCTAATAGGTGATTACTTTGGATGGGAAGTATTAATAATAATTGAATTTTAGGATGTAGGAATGAACCTTGTTTTTCGATGGGATTTATTTGATTAACTTTCAAGAAATTGAAGATATCTTTTGCGGTAGGTGAATAATTATAGGGATAATACCAATTATAATTCAAATCAAATCCTTTATAATAATTATAAGTCCAGTGAATTCCTTTGACATAATTATCAACTACGATTGAAATCATAGAAGTGTCATAATTAATATTGATGTCAAATAATCCTTTATAATAATAATAACGCCATTTCTTATTATTTCCATAAATTTCTTTGAGTAAAGCATCTTTATTTTTAATGGCATATTCTTGACTTTCTAATGTGAAATCACGAGGTTTCTTTTGAATATTTGTGGATACATCATTGAAAATATCCACATCTTCAGTTTGAGATATTTGATTAAAGATTTCATTTAAACAATCTTTATTAATTTTTTCGTCGCTTATTAATGAACCATTTGATTTAATAGCTTTCGTGGTAAAATCAATAATCTTCGTTAAACCACCATTTTTCATATTTAAAGAGATGATATTAGGAATAAAATCATTTCCCAGAATGGAACACATAACACAATAGCTTTCAATAATTTCATCATCAGTTAAAATAGACCATAATGGTTTTAATTCATTTAATAGGGATTTTTTAAGATTGTTGATGGATAGATAGATAATTTCGTCATTATTCTCTCTCATTAGATAGATGTTGTCAAATTTAGAGAGAAGAGATAGAATGATGAGGTCAGCATCAAGACCATTGATGATTATAGCTTTAGATTTATCAAAGTCAATAGTTCGTAGATAATGAAAAATCTTGTGTTCTCCTTCACCGGCATTTTTACTTCCATCAAATATAAATGAACTTTTTTCAGGAAATTCATTTATTTTATTAAAAATAAATTCGTCAAGATTATTCATAAATGAAGTTCCTGCGGAGATAGCATTGGTATCCCATTTAGAACTGATTTTATCAATCTTATTTTTATAAATAGATAAATATCTTCTTTTTCTTTGTTGAATAATTTTAGCTACTGGTGCTACACCGTCAATACATACAAGCATCAAATTAGGATTAAATTCATCTTTATAAGAAATGATTTTATTCCAAAGATTTATGAATAATTGTGGTTCATTAGTTTCTTTAGATGCTTGTGGATGGATGATACCATTAAAATCGATGGCATAAATAGAAACATCCTCAGGAATTTTGTCAATAATAATATCTTTATATTTTTTGGTAAGATTATAGAAATAATAAGGAATACCCATTTTTTGAACTTTTAATTGGATTAATTAAAATAAATCAATCATTTTTTAAATATTTTTTTATTTCTTATTTTCTTTTAGAACAATAAACAAGATTTTATAATGAGTTTTTTTGATGCTTTCCTAGGTTCAACTCCATCCCAATTTAGTGCTTATGCTATATTAGCAGCCGTTATTTCCATCGCTGTTTCAATCATATTAACTGGAACTGATATGACTGTAGGTAATCGTATGCTTCTAATTCTATTTGTAATATTAGCAATTCTTCCTTCTGTATTCCTAATGCTTCTTCAAATAACTTGTATGGTTACTGGTGGAAATGCCAATGAACGTTGGTGGTGTTGGTTATATTCTTGGGTAATAGCTGTATTCGTAATTGTCTATTGTGTTTTCATTGTCATCATTTCTCTTTCATCACTTTTCACATATAATAATGCTGTAAGTAAGGTTGATATGAGTGATACCAAGAATAAGATGACCCCTGAAAGTTCCAATAATTATGCTAAAATGATGATTGAAAGTTATAAGGTTGGTGGTTATGAAGAAGCTTTTACTAATCCTGAACAACCTGTAGAAGAACCAGAGGATAATATTAGTAATAATAATTCAGCTAGTATTGATGGTTTTATCAATCCTAAAGATGTTATGTCATATGTCGCTGGTTCAAATATCAAGATGCCAAGTTTTATGTCTGGTTCCCCTGATGGTTTTGCTAATCTTGATAATGGTTCTAATATGAAACCACCTAAATCTCCTGAAGTTCATTCCCCTTCAAGCGTTCCTCCTAGCGTTCCTTCAAGCGTTCCTTCAAGTGCCTCACCAAGCACCCCTCAATCTAAATCTAATGAACCATTTAATAGTAAGGAGGTGATAACAGATGAAATAGAGCCATTTTCAAATTATAATTATGCGTCATATCATTAAATAATTAATTTAAGAAATTATCAATAATTATATGATAATGAAAAATAAAACCCCATTTAAAACTCAAAATTGCAGAAATTGCGGTTTAAACGGACATATTTATAAGAACTGTCCGCATCCAATAATAAGTTTTGGAATTATATGTTATAAAATAGAGAAAGATGATGTAAAATATTTGATGATACAGAGGAAGGATAGTTTATCATTTATGGAATTTATTAGAGGTAAATATGAGATATCTAATTTGGAATATATTAAGAAATTATTGATGAATATGACTATTAATGAGAGAAATATGATATTAACGAGTTCATTTGAAGATATTTGGAATTATGTTTGGTTTCAAACAGATAATAATTCTAATAAAAATAATAAAGAATTTGTTAATTCTAAATACAAATTCTCGGTATTAAATGACAATAATTTTCTTAAAAATTATATAACATCTATTAAAGGTATTTATAACGAACAAGAATGGGGTTTTCCAAAGGGAAGGAGGAAAATGAGGGAAAATGATGTAGATTGTGCGGTAAGGGAGTTTTATGAGGAGACACGTATAAATAAGGATGATATAGATTTGATAACGTCAATAAATCCATTTGAAGAGATGTTTTTTGGAACAAATGGGATAATGTATAAACATCTTTATTATATAGCAAAATTAAATAATAAGGATGTTAAGATAGAGATAGATAATGATTGTTTGGAACAAATTAGGGAGATACGT
>Ga0315906_10008580_pt1 | contig 12240 bp, 11 predicted proteins | sample LakEriMetagenome_4_FD_203526 | JGI IMG/M metagenome (GOLD analysis project Ga0315906, IMG submission 203526) | Freshwater fungal communities from buoy surface, Lake Erie, Ohio, United States - Buoy 2 MA122 | ecosystem: Environmental > Aquatic > Freshwater > Lake > Lake biofilm | place: USA... | reverse complement strand
TCTTTTGCAATCAGGCTGCTCGCGCCCAAAATGGCTATATTCATGGCGCACATTCATTCAACAAGTCGAGGATCTTGCGTTTTGTTTTCTCAGCACTTAGGCCGTGTTCATGCAGCAGGTAATCATAGGTACCACAGTGGTGACTAAACCTGTCTTCAACACCAATTCGAAGTACCTTGCGCGGCGCGTATCTACTGCTTATTTCACAAACCAGTGAGCCCAATCCGCCATCAGTGTGGTGTTCCTCAAGCGTAATTATCACTTGGTATTTTTTAATTACTTCAAGCACCTGCGAAGTTTCCAGTGGTTTGATGCTGGGTACGCTGTACACCGAGGCCTGTTGCAGTGTTGTATCTGCCAGTTCGAGTGCTGTTTTCACCATTGAACCTGTTGCAATCAAGGCAATATCAGCCGAGCTGTTTTGTCGCAAACTAAACATCGAACCGAGCGGGGCGTTGATCGGTGCAGCATGAACATCGCCACGGTCGGATTTACCCATGCGCATGTAAACCGGGCCCTTGCATTCATAGGCCCATTCCATGCAAAGCGTTTGCTCAAATCGATCTGCAGGTGAAAGAATTGTAAGGTTGGGAATTGCGCGGGTACATGCAATGTCTTCTGTAGACTGGTGGCTGGTTCCCAAGTGGCTGTAAACAAATCCGGCACCATCGCCCAGCAATACCACCGGCAAATTATCATGTGCAATATCGAGTTTAATTTGCTCAACTACACGCACTGGGATAAATGCAGCCAAACCATACACAAAAGGTTTGAACCCCATTCGCGCCAAACCTGCCGCCATGCCCACCATATTTTGTTCTGCAATGCCCGCATTAATGTATTGCGCAGGGCATTCCTTTCTAAAAGAGTCGAACAAGGCGTAACCATGGTCACCGGTCAGCAGCAGCACCTTCGGGTCATGTTTGGCCAGCTCAACAAGTGCATTGGAAAAAGCTGTTCTCATGCCTGTCCCTTCATCACTTCTGCGCAAGCTTGTGCATATGTTTCTTCGTTCAGGCGCGTGTAATGCCACATGTTGTTGTGTTCCATGAATGAAACACCTTTGCCTTTCACTGTTTTGGCCACAATTGCTTTTGGCTTTGTCAGCCTGCTGGCCCATAAGGTGGTTACGGCATCGTCGATGGCTTTTTCATCGTGCCCATCAATCGACATTGTTTCAAATCCAAACGCATTTAATTTGTCAGCAATCGAGCCAAGAGCAAGTACTTCATCGGTAGTGCCCATGGCCTGAAACCCGTTTTCGTCCACAATCAACATCAAATTATTCAACTGGTGATGTGCGGCAAATAACGCGCCTTCCCAAATTGGGCCCTCATTAATTTCGCCATCTCCAACCAGTGCGTACACTTTCTGATCAGTACCATTCAGTTTTGCACCCATGGCCATTCCCACGCCAACCGAGAAGCCGTGGCCTAGCGAGCCAGATGTAACCTCAAGCCCAGGAATGCGTGAATCTGAAAGGCCTTTTAGGTCACTGCCATCTGCGAAATACTCAGTCACATGTTTGGCGTTCAGCCAGCCTCGTTCCAGCATGCACGCGTACTGCGCCATCACGCCGTGCCCTTTGCTAAGCACCAGATAATCGCGACCCTGCGCATCTGGTTGGTTGTCGTTGAATCGCAAGTGGTTGCGGTGTAATACTGCCAATAACTCAACAATAGAAAATGCGCAGCCAATGTGCACGGTTTTTCCGTGCCATGCCATGTCGAGCACGGTTTTACGAAGTTGCGCTGGATTGAATCGGCTTTGCAAGGTTAAAACCCCACCCCAAAAAACTCTTCCAGCTTTTGCACCACATAGTCCAAATGCTCAGTGGTCAGCCCGGGGTACACACCCAGCCAGAAGGTTTGGTTCATCACAATATCGGTGTTGGTTAAATCGCCACTAATGCGGAAGTTGCGGCCAATCATGTAAGGCTGTCGTGTCAGGTTGCCTGCAAACAGCAAGCGGGTTCCAATTTTGGCCTGGTCCAGGTAATTCAGCAGGTCCACACGCTTAACGCCGCTTTCTTCTTTCAGCACCAAGGGGAAGCCAAACCACGAGGGTTCCGAATTGGGCGTTGCCACCGGCAGGTGGAAATAATCTTGAAGGCTTTCAAGTTTGCTGCGCAGGTAGTCGTAGTTGGCTTGGCGTACCTGAATAAAACCTTCCAGACGGTCCATTTGTGCCAGTGCACAGGCAGCTTGCATGTCGGTAATTTTCAGGTTGTAACCCGCATGGCTGTAGGTGTACTTATGGTCGTACCCTTCTGGCAGCTCACCCAGTTTCCAGCAAAAGCGTTTGTCGCAGGTGTTGTCCTTACCGGGGGGGCAGTAACAATCGCGGCCCCAGTCGCGGAAGCTTTCTGCAATTACTTTCAGTTCATCGTTGTTGGTAAATACTGCGCCGCCTTCACCCATTGTAATGTGGTGTGCGGGGTAAAAGCTTAAAGTTGCAATGTCACCAAAGGTGCCTACAGTTTGGCCCTTGTACTTGGCACCCAAAGCATCGCAAGTGTCTTCAACCAGCCAAAGGTTGTACTTCTTGCACAGCGCGGTAACCACATCCAGGTTAAACGGGTTGCCAAGGCTGTGCGCCAACATAATGGCTTTTGTTTTTGGGCTTATTGCAGCCTCAATTTTTGTGGCATCAATGTTGTGGGTGTGTAAATCTACATCTACAAAAACAGGCACTGCACCAAACTGCAAAATTGGGTTTACCGTGGTAGGGAAGCCAGCTGCAACACCAATTACCTCGTCGCCTGGTTTAATGGCACGCTCGCCCAGCTTTGGGCTGGTAAGCGCTGAAAACGCCACCAGGTTGGCTGAAGATCCCGAATTCACCGTAAGCACATGCTTCACACCTAAAAACTTTGCAAGGCGTGCTTCGAACATGGTGTTAAAGCGGCCTGTGGTCAACCAGCAATCCAGGCTGGCTTCAACCATCATCTGAATTTCTGGTGCGCCCACCACTTTGCCGGATACAGGCACAGCACTTTCACCGGGCACAAATGCTTTTGGGGCATGCACAGCATCGGCATATTGCTGAACCAGTTCCGCAATTTTCGCGCGTAACGCTTCAGGGTTGGTTTTGTGAAATGTAATGGGTTCGCTCATGCGGCTTCCTGTGTTCGGGTATTGGTGTATTCGTTAATTTGCTGCAGGCAAAGCTTTTGTGCATTTTCACCTGCAAGCCATGCCTTGTGCCATTGCACAATTTTTTCCAGGGCGGTGCCCAAATTCCATTGGGGTTGCCAATTCAAATGGTGCCTTGCTTTTGAAATATCCAGTTTCAAATAATTCGCTTCATGCGGGTTGGGTTGTTGGTCCAGCTGCCAGCTGGCCCCAGCGCCCCACAGTTTTACCATACGGTCGCAAATCCAGCCCACGGGTTGAACGTCTTCATCTTTGGGGCCAAAATTCCAGCCCTCAGCCAACTGCCTGTTTTCAGTGTTGTAAAGTTTTTCGGCCAACACAAAGTAGCCGCTTAGGGGCTCCAGTACGTGTTGCCAAGGGCGAGTGGCCAGCGGGTTTCGAATAACTACGGCTAGTTGTTTTTCAAACGCCCGCAAAATGTCGGGTATTAACCTGTCTTCAGCCCAATCGCCGCCACCAATTACGTTGCCCGCGCGCACACTGGCCAGTGCAGGTGTTCCGGGTGTGCTAAAAAACGATTTGCGGTAGGCACTGGTTACCAATTCAGCGCAGCCCTTACTGTTGCTATAGGGGTCGTGCCCGCCCATGGGTTCATTCTCGCGGTAGCCCCATTCCCACTCGCGGTTTTCATAGCACTTGTCGGTGGTTATATTCACAATGGCTTTCAGGTTGCCACATTTGCGCGCCGCCTCGAACACATGCACGGTGCCCATTACATTCGTTGAATAAGTTTCAACCGGTTCACGGTAGCTTAGCCGCACAAGCGGTTGTGCAGCCATGTGAATCAAAATGTCGGGGTTGAATGCCACCATGCTGTTGGTAATGGCAGCCAAATCGCGAATGTCGCCAAACTCGCTTTCCATGCCGCTGGCAACGTTGGCTTGTTCAAACAGGTTTGGCGTGGTGGGTGGTGGCAGGGAAAAACCCTTCACAATTGCACCCATGCTTTGCAGCCAAAGTGCTGCCCAGCCGCCCTTAAAACCACTGTGACCGGTCAAAAAAACCCGCTTGCCTTTCCAGAATTCTGGGTTCACGCTGCTAGTCACTTTTTCAGTCCCACTTTTTCCAGGGCGCCTTGCCGCTGGCCCACAGTTCTTCAAGCAAGTGCTTGTCGCGCAGTGTATCCATGGGTTGCCAAAAACCGTGGTGTTCAAAAGCCATTAATTCACCGTGCTCGGCAAGCTGCTGCAAGGGCTGTTGTTCCCAAACAGTGTCGTCTCCGCCCAAGTATTTAAGTACCTTTGGGCTTAGTACAAAAAAGCCGCCATTGATCATCGCGCCATCGCCTTTGGGCTTTTCCTTGAAATTCAGCACGCGGCCTTCTTTCATGTCTAGCGCGCCAAAACGCCCAGGTGGGTAAGTGGCTGTTAGCGTGGCTGCTTTGCCGTGCTGCTTGTGAAACGCAATGCTGGCGGAAATATCAACATCGCCAACACCATCACCATAGGTAAAGCAAAAGGCTTCATCGTTTTCAATGTACTTTCGCACGCGGTTCAAGCGCCCGCCGGTCATCGAGTTTTCGCCTGTATCTACTAAAGTAACAGTCCAGGGTTCAGCGCGTTTGTGGTGCACTTCCATTCGGTTGCTGCGCATGTCAAACGTTACATCCGACATGTGCAAGAAGTAGTTCGCAAAATATTCCTTAATTACATAGCCCTTGTAACCACAGCAAATGATGAAATCGTTCACGCCGTGGCTTGAGTAGGTTTTCATGATGTGCCACAAAATTGGCATACCGCCAATTTCAACCATGGGCTTGGGTTTAATGCTGGTCTCTTCGCTTAAGCGGGTGCCCAGGCCCCCGGCAAGAATTACGGCTTTCATCGTTACGAGCTCACAAATGCGTCAGAATAAAATTTATTGGATGGTAACCCAATTGCGGTCAGTATCGCCTTGGCGGACTCAATCATGTGAATTGATCCGCAGGCATATGCCGCGAAGTCGTTCAAATTCGAGTAATCCTTAAGTACGGCGTTTTGTATATACCCGCTTCGACCTTGCCAGCTTGGCCCCGGCCTTGAAACAACGTGCTGAACCTTCAAGTTGGGTAGGTCTAGCTGGTCGAGTTGCTGGTAAATATCTGTTTCAAAACGATTGCCCCAATAAAGCCCAACCTCGCCAACCGATGCCGGTGCTTGTGCAGCAATTGCTTTCAATTGTTCCAGAATGGCTTTTATGGGCGCAAACCCCGTGCCCGTAGCCAAGAGCAGCAGCTTGGGGGGCAAAGGGTTTCTCAGGAAAAAGGTGCCTAAAGGTCCTTCAAAACGCAGTAAATCATTAACCTTTGCCTGCTTAAACCAGTAAGCGCTTAATTCCCCGCCCTCCACATTCTTGATGTGCAATTCAATTTTATGATCACCCCGTGGGGCATTCGCGATTGAATAACTGCGCCTTGTCCCATTCGGACCAATAACTCCGATGTACTGTCCCGGCAAAAAGGCAAAAGGGGTGTTAGGGGGTATTCTCAGTACAACTTTTATGATCGATTCGGTGGCAAGCTGAATGGAATCAATTCTTGCCGGGTAGATTTTTATTTTTATATTTTGAAGCTCGGGTAAGTCTTCTGCGTCTAGACTTATATCACTGCACGCAGCACGGCAGCAACTTAACACGTAACCCTGTGCAGCTTGTTCTTTTGTAAGTCCTGTTTCAGATTGCAGGGTATTGGTTTTTCCTTCTAGAACCTTCACAGCGCAAACACCACAGCGCCCGGTTTTACAGCTGTGTTCAAGGAATATGCCTTGTTTCAGGCCGTTTTCCAGAATTGACTGATGGGTGTCAGCGTTGAAAGTTCTTAGGTTGCTTAATGTAACGGAATGCATTGGGGCGGGTGCTATACTTTGCTTCTTTTTGGTAAACGGGATTTGGGGCGTGAATCAATTTAAAGTCCAAGTGTACATATTATCCAGAGACCGCCCTCATTTGTTTGAAGAAACCCTTCGATCTGTAATTGAAGCAAGTAATTCTGAAGTTGACGTTGTAGTTTCCGATAACTCAGTGGGCGACTCAATTGAGGAAATCGTTAAAGCTAGTTACCCTGCAATTCGTTATACCAGACGAACCCCCCCACTGGATGCATTCAGTCATTTTAATGCAATTCTCCAAGAGGCAAGTACAGAGTACTTGGTGATGTTTCACGACGATGATCGCATGATGCCAAATTATGTGCCAATCATGTTGGGTTTCATGGAGGCGAACCCCGGCGTTGTTGCCGCTGCTTGTAACGCCCGAATTCTATTTCGCGATGAAGAATCGGAGCGTACTTTCATGCCGAAGGTTGATGGTTTCAGGTTAATTGAGGGCATCGAGGATTTCTTTGAATGCTATTTGCGAATTGGAATTGGCGGTGGATCCATCGCCCCTTTCCCGGGGTACATGTACCGGCGGTCAATGTTGCAGGGTATTGTTTTGAATTCCAAAGAGGCCGGGAAGTATTCTGATGTTTCCTTTTTGTCCAAGCTGTTGGTCAAAGGGCCACTTCTCTGGGTTTATAAGCCTTTAATGTGGTACCGGTTTCACGATCAAAACGACAGCGGTACGGTATCAATTGCAGGCACTTTGGGCCTTCTGCGCTATATCCTGGAGACAAGCCAAATATCTAGGCAGTCACTTTCCGTTCACGATTATCGTTTCAAAATGTGGGCTGATTGGTGGCTGGGGCGATTCAAAAAACAAGGCTTTGGTGTTTTCGGCCAGCGAGTTGAGCGAATTGTTTTCAGATTTCTCGCAGGATCGGTAGTACGGCTAGCTTTTACACGTTTCACTTTCTGGAAGCTTTTGTTCAGAAAGCTGTTTGCATGAGATTTAATTGTGTAAACCTCTTCACTCAATGTGTTGGCTGTTGGGCAGTGATTTTCAAAAAAGCTGCTCAATGCGTCACTTTTACGTCGCACTTCCCTTAGCATAAATTGCAGCGTCAGAAAAGCGACCACCTTTGTCCGTAGGTCTTCCATTTGTTCTGTTCGGCAGAACCCTCGTGTGTGGCCTCTATGCTCCAACAGAATTCATTTGGCAAAGCCATTGATATTTAGTGGGCTTACAGTAATCCATATTTGCTTTAGGTATCGATAAGTTTTTTGTAAATGGCTATCATGCGATTGACTGAGACATCTTCTGTAAATTCGCTAAGGAAGCGTCGGCGAGCACCCACCGATAGTTTGTTTCGCAATTCCTCGGACGCAAGGATCTTATTGCATGCGGTGGCCAGCTCTTTAGGGTCTCCTACAGGGACGTTTAGTCCGGTTTGCCCGTGCTGATTCACCCAAGGCACGCCAGAGCCCGGAATATTCGATGCAACAATCGGGACTCCATGAGCCATCGCTTCAAGAAGCACCACACCAAATGCCTCAGCACGGTAAGTTGAGGGGAGGCAGTATAGAGATGCTTTTTTGAAGAGCCTATGTAATGCATAGTCATCGAGTCTCCCCGTAAGCAAGACTCTATCTTCGACGCCTCTTTGTTGAATTGCTCTGTGAAGCTCGTTTTGTAACGGGCCTCCACCAACGATGATAACGATCGAGTTGTTGGCTAACAGTTGTGCTGCATTGATGAGAATTTCGAATCCTTTATAAGCAACCAATCGCCCTACTGCAAGAATTATTTTTTTGTTGCCAATTTTCGTCTTTAGTTCTAGAGGAAGGTCGGATTCTTTGGAGTCGCGCCTAGCGTCCGGAACTCCGATAGGCACCACACTAATTTTGCTTTTGAATGGAGTCAGTGTCTTGGATGCATCAGCATATACCTGAGAGGTTGTAACTATGCTGTTTGCTCGGTGTAGTAACTTCATTTCTAAAGGGCGGAGAATTTTTCCTAGAAGCCCCTTGTTTAGTACGTCACTGTGCCAGTGAACCAGTAAATGCTTGTTGGCTGGAACAAATAATGCGCAAAGAGCCCCCAGCATATTTGGTGTGTGTAAATGGACCAAGTCTGCTTTTTTTGCGGCAGAGATGCATTGAAGTACGTACTTAAAACCCAAAGGTTGTGATGCCAGCAATTTCGCGATGGGCGCTCTAGTTATTTTGACTCCATCAATGATCTCCTTATTATGGCCGTCCGTTTTTTTAAAACAAACAACAGAGACGTCATGGCCAGCCTTCACCGCCCCTTTGGCCAAGCTTGCTGTAACGCTTTCTATCCCTCCGGTATCCGGCCAGTAGTATTTACCAAAATGAACGATATTAGCCATTTAAATATTTAGAAATTATGGTTGTTTGTTTAGATTGGAACTGCCCAGTAACTTTCTGGTCTAGGTTGGTGGATCGCTTCTCAATTCTGCTACCGATGTGAAATTGATCATTCCACATTTATAGTCGGTCCTGAAAAACTGTGTTTTCCCGATCAGGTTGCAAGCGAACTGTTGATTTGCTTGTTGTATTGGCTTGGGATATCTTGTTTTTCATAAAAATCAGCTAACAACCTCGTAATCCACTCATGGGTTTCGGGAGCAAAAAGAGACAAGGCTCTCAACGTCTTCTTCAAATTAAAGCCGCTGGCTGCCAGCACTGGCACCATGATGTCGCCCAAGTGGCGTTTAAGCCAGTTGCGTTGCATTTTGGGTTCGGTCTTCAAGTGCCCGATGATCGGCTCTACGCTGTTTCACTGTTTCATCCATCGCTTCGTGGCTTTGCTGTTTTCTGCTGCGCCTTCAGGCACTTGGCCAGCTCCAGTCGCTCAGCCATACTGGTCGTCAATGTGGTCTTGCCTGTTTCTGCCTTGCGTTCAGTGTAGAAGATCACACGTCCCAGAATGGTTCTCAGTTTGTTGCTGAACTTGCGCATTCGGTTGAACCGTTTGCTGTCCACTGGGTGGGCAATCGCTTTCTCCATGCATGCGGTGTCCAGCACCACTTTGTCCAGGCTGCTGGTTTTTAATACGCCCAGCTTTTTGCCTGCTTGCAGGGTTTGAGTCAAAAGCCGCTCTCAGCCTTCCTCGCCAATCTTTCTGAGCCACTTCACCCGTGTTGTGGCGTGCAAAGGAAAATCGTGCTGGAAATATTTTTCACCGGTGAAATGTTGCCGATAGGGGACTCAACCCAAAGCTCAACTATTGTTTCATCACTCATGTCATACTTGAATTACAAATGTATCAGACCAACAATCCGCCGTGTTCGAGTTGCAGGCCTGCCCACTTTAGCGGCGTAGTGCTAGCCAAATTCCCGATCTAATACTTCTTGGTCGATGCCTTGCCCCAGCTTCTCAAGTGGGTGATTCATGTCGATCATGTTCTCAATGTGTGAGCGAAACAGTTCGTCTTGAGGTTGGTCCGGATTCGAGCGAATCGACATGAAAAAACTCAATGAAATTTGCAAGAAAATAAACACATATTAGTCAGTTTCTTGCAAATCAAAGTTGCCGGTTTCCGCTTCCGAGCCATTATTCATCAGGCCTTACTGAATATTTCGGGAACGATCTGTTAATGTTTTTATAATAAAAGATTTTATTGGGGGGCAAGAAAAGTTTTCCTCTTAAGCCTTTTTATCCGAGGAGGCGAGTGAGGTGGCCATGTTTAATGTAACGAGTTGTGCAAAATAAAGTGAAGGATATAAATAATATGACGCTCATCGTTGCATTTTTAAAGTGATGGTAAGAAATAAATATGGTTATAAGAGATATGGTGTATAAGATTATGGAAAAGATGATGTCGCGAAATAGTTTTTCTCTTTCGTAGATTTTAAGTTTATTTTTAATAAGATAAAACTGGAAGGGGAGGGTTGTTAATGCAAGCGAAATAAGCGCTGAGAATGCTATGCCCTCAAGATGAAATTTATTGACTAGTATTAGGGAGAGAGTGACATGAAGTAAAGCTTCTGCAAATAAAACTAGTACTAAAAAAAAGTTTGCAGATCCTGTGAGGATAATTATTGAAGTGTTTAAGGAATTAATAAACATAAGTCCCGCCCATCCCAATAAAATGAACCTAACTGCTACCGATGTTACAAGTTCATGGCCAATCCAATTGTTGATTATGAAGTCCAAAAAAAATATAACTGGAAAGGCAAATAGCAAAAAAATGATTAAAAGAGTGTGGAAAGTACTCTGATATAGCGATGTAAGTTCGTGATGGCTGTTGTTTGCTGAAAACTTTGATAAATTAGGTGTTATCGCAGTACATATTGCTGTGGGAAGAAAAAAGCCTAAAGTTATGAACCGAAAAATCAAGGAGTAAGTGCCTACATCTTGATTGGAAAGAGCAGAGCGAATAATTATTGGATCGATTGACCAAATTACTAGACTGGAGGCACCAAGTGAAATGTACTTTAATGAGGATTTGAGTGAAAGATATATTTGATTCGAACTAAGTGCGCTGAGTGAGTAATGGTATGCCTTGCGAAAACTGATTTTTTCACGTTGAAGAGTATAGGTTAGTAATATTAATCCTAAGGTGATGAGAAAAAGAAGTCTGAGAGTTAGAAAATATGTAAATTCAAGTTTAAATTGAGCGGCTAAAAAAGTAGCGGCAAGTGATGTCAAATTTATAGCGCTGTTGTAAGTTCGCTCTAATAAGAAATTAACGCTAAGTAAGATGTGTGCTTGAATGATTGAGAAAAATATTAAACAAATACTCCCGAGTATATAAAAATCATAATTAATTGCCAATAGAAAAATGTCGTTATTTATAATTGAGTTTGATTGAAGGGTGAGGAGTAGGATCGCGATTGATAAAGCAGCTAATCCAAATATGGTGATGGTGGTTAGAGATCTAAATAATATTAATAGGCGATCGGGGGTGCTTTCCTTTTTTCCATATTCTGCCTTAAGTGTTGAGTCTACGCCAAAATTATATAGTGTAAGAAAAGAAATCAATGAGGTTAAGACAATAAAATCGCCATAAATTGAGGTGGAGTAACTCCGAATAAAGTAGCCGACAAAAAATAAAGATGCTGTTAAATTAACGGCTTCCGTTGAATAGGAAATTAATACGTTTTTCCGAATCATATTAAAATATTTTTTTAATCACATTTTCTAATCGCGATCTCATTGTGTGTTGTTGTATGGTTTTTTTAAAAGCTGATTCAATGTAGTTAAGTCGGTGTTCCTCATTATTTAAAAAATGATTCACAAAAAAAATGAGTTCATCGATAGTTGTAAAGACTTTTAATTCAGTTTTAAGATCAAAATATTCTTCAATGAAAGGTACGTACTCTACCAGCTGGAAGCCCTTGGCGATGGCGATGTCGAATGGGCGCTTCTTGATTTGTTTCTGTATTATTGGTCTCTTGAATATGAGATCTTTGAAAAAACTGCCTAGTTTTTTGGGGAACATTAGAAGATAGCGGAGGTCGTAGTTGGTTGATAACTTTTCTAGTGAAAGATTGATTTTTGATCTGTGAAAAACATCAAACATTTCATTTTGTGTGAGACTTCCGTTAGGCCAACCCTCTCCGAAAAAAGCCACCTTGTAGCCTAGTTTATTAAGCTGATTTAATATAAAGTGTCGATACGGTGAGTATACGCCCACAAAAGAAATGTCATAATCATAGTCTTGTGCTGATAGATGCCTTGGGTAATTGTCAGCGCCCCATTGACTCAGGATTGGTTTTGGTAGGTTATCGTATCTGTAACGACCCAATGAAAAATGATCGCATGTTATTGGATGTGTGAAATTGTGAGCTTTATATTTTGTGTAGTCGTCATACTTGTGATTATCGTCGCCAAACCAACACGATGTATATATCCCCGAGTCTGCAATTTTTTTCCAGGTTTCTGCACTTATACCGAGATTGGTATAGTCGTTTAGAAAAACCCAATCCGCATTTACACTTTTAGAAAAATCGTACAAACTTCCATCATCTATACTATTGCTCAGCTGAGGTCCTTGCAGAAATCTATCAATTTCAAATATGAAAATAGAGTGACCCAATTCTTCAAGAGGCTTTACCCAGTAATCGAACTCTGTGCTCTCTCCGAGTGCTTTATTGCCCTGTTTATATCGCACTAAGCAGAAGACTATCGTTATTTTTCGCATTTGATTTGGTAATACCCCCTGCAAATAAACGGGATCGGAAGTAGAATTTTCAACCATAGAGGAAGAGAGTTCTGCAATGAAACAATCAAGGTTTACCGACAGCCAGATCATGGCAATCCTG
>Ga0315906_10008576_pt1 | contig 12244 bp, 13 predicted proteins | sample LakEriMetagenome_4_FD_203526 | JGI IMG/M metagenome (GOLD analysis project Ga0315906, IMG submission 203526) | Freshwater fungal communities from buoy surface, Lake Erie, Ohio, United States - Buoy 2 MA122 | ecosystem: Environmental > Aquatic > Freshwater > Lake > Lake biofilm | place: USA... | reverse complement strand
CGATCTTCGAGAGAGGATGGCAGATGCCCGCGCCCGGGTGGAGTTCGCGCTCTCCCGCTTGCCGGCCGACATGGCCGATCCCTCCTGATCACCCTGTAGCGGGTCGCCACCCCGTTCGAACCCCTTACTGTCACCGAGCCCCAGATGGAACAGATCGACGTCAGGATCCTGGATCGCGAGTACCGGCTATCGGTCACCCCCGAAGACAAAGACCGGCTGGTCCGGGCGGCGCAGATGGTTGATAGCAAGATGCGCGCAATCCGCGACTCAGGCCGGGTCACCAGCACCGATCGAATCGCGGTGCTCGCGGCGCTACAGTTCGCCCATCAGATCCTCGGAAACGGCAACGACACCCAGGCTCAGCAGGCCGCCGAGGTGAGCCGCCGGCTGCGCAAAATCAACGATACCCTCGAGACCGAGCTTCGGCAGCAGGAAAATCTTTTCTGATGGCGGGGCAACCTGCCTGGGCGCGATACAATCCAAACACCCTGCGGTGTTCGATTAGGCCATACATTCCTTGAACCAATAATGTGACTCAGGCCACGGCGATTCGCGTACCGCTGTTGTGATCGTCCCTCGTCGGATGAACCTGATGCGGTGCCTGCTGTGGCCGACCTGAACTTCACGGTTCAGGATGCTGGTCTGCCGGCACAGGCGGGGCCCAATTTCCCGGTCTCATATGGGCGTCAACGGCAAGGTGCCGTTGGCCGGAGTCTGAAGCCTCTCCCATGAACGCTCCCCGGCAATATTGGCTGATGAAGTCAGAGCCCGACGAGTGCTCAATCGATGACGCACTCGCCGCGCCTAACCGCACAGTGGCCTGGGTAGGCGTTCGCAACTACCAGGCGCGCAATTTCATGCGCGACGCCATGCGAATCGGCGATGGTGTGTTGTTCTATCACTCGGGCTGCGCAGCGCCCGGTGTGGCCGGTCTTGCCGAGGTGGCCTCTGCGCCCTATCCGGATCCCACGCAATTCGACCAACGATCCGCCTACTTTGATCCGGCAAGCAGGCCCGCCGCACCGCGCTGGACACTCGTCGATGTGAAAGCACTCGAACGCGTTCCACTCGTAGCCCTTGCGCAGATGCGCGCCGAGCCGGCGCTTGCCGAGATGCAGGTACTGCGGCGTGGCAACCGGCTATCGATTACGCCCGTAACGCCCGATCAGTGGCGGGCAATGCTGCAGCTCACTTCGCGCTCAGCCCACGCGGCAACGGAAACGTCACCTTCTCTTCCACGCCAGGCAGCGTGCTGACGCGCGCCGCCCCCAGTTCACGCAGACGCGCCACCACCTCGGTCACCAGGACCTCAGGTGCCGATGCGCCAGCGGTCACGCCGATGCGATGCCGCCCCACCAGCCAGGAGGGGTCAAGCAGCGCAGCCGAGCCAATCAGCCGCGCTTCGCAGCCCATCTTCTCGGCCACCTCGCGCAGGCGGTTGCTATTGGAACTGCTCTTCGAGCCAATGACCAGTACCAGGTCGCACTGCGGCGCCATGAATTTGACCGCGTCCTGACGGTTTTGGGTGGCGTAGCAGATATCTTGCTTCTTGGGCTCGGCAATCAGGGGGAAGCGCCGCCTAAGCGCATCGATCACAGCCTGACAGTCGTCCACCGACAGGGTCGTCTGGGTGACATAGGCAAGCCGCGAAGGGTCACTGACCCGAAGCCCATCGACATCGGCCACGGTTTCCACCAGGTGTATACCGTCATCGATCTGACCCATCGTGCCCTCGACCTCAGGGTGCCCTGCGTGTCCAATCATCACGATCTCACGCCCGTCCTGCCGCATTTTCGAGACTTCGACGTGCACCTTGGTGACCAGCGGACAGGTTGCATCGAACACCTGCAGCCCGCGCCCCTCTGCCTTCACGCGCACCGCACGCGACACGCCGTGCGCGGAAAAAATCAGCACTGCACCATTGGGTACATCGTCGACCGAGTCGACGAATACCGCGCCTTTGCCGCGCAGTTCACCCACCACATGATCGTTGTGAACGATTTCGTGCCGGACATAGACCGGTCCGCCGAAATTCTGCAACGCGCGTTCAACGATTTCGATTGCGCGGTCGACGCCCGCGCAGAAACCCCGAGGCTGAGCCAGGACGACATCCATCAAAGACTCCTCACAGCACGCCCAGGATCTCGACCTCGAAGTCGATCGCCTGGCCGGCAAGCGGATGATTGAAATCGAACAACACCGACTGATCGTTGATTTCCTTCACGACGCCGGCATACCGGCCGCCACCGGGGGCGGGTAGCTCCACCAGATCGCCGGGCTCATAGGAGGTGCCTGCGGTGGTGTGGGCGTCGAATACTGATCGCGACAGGCGCTGCAGCAGTTCCGGATTGCGAGGACCAAATGCCTCGCCTGGGGCCAGAGCGAATCGGCGATGCTCGCCTTCGCGCAAATCCATCAGGCATCGCTCAAGGGGCTCAGCCAATTGGCCGATCCCGATCTGGAGCGTGGCGGGCTTCCCGCCGAAAGTACTGATGATGTCAGCGCCGCGTTCGGCAAGGGTCAGCCGATAGTGAAGCGTGAGGTGCGAATCCGCCCCAACCCTCGCGCCCCCGCTGGCCGAGGCGGCGGGGTCTGAGGAGTTCATGGGCACGTTGCCTGGCATCGAAGAAGCGTTCATAAGGCTCATTCTAAAGGAACACCCATGCCAGCCGAGACCCTGCCAACCAACCGGTCCCGCGCCCCTGCAAGCCCGCTCGGGCCAATTGCCACCCGGTTACTGCGCGACGGTGCCCACACCCTTGCCGATACCGAGCTTATCTTGCTGCTTCTGGGCGATGACCCTGCGCAGCCCCGCGCGCAGGGCACCCGACCCGCTGCGCGCGCCGCGCTACGACGGCTCACTGCGTCCCGCGGCTCGCTTCGCGAGCTCGCCCACCTTCAGAAGGCCCAGGCCCCCTGGGCGAGCATTGCCTTTCAGCCAGGTTCGGGCGGTTGCGAGGCGCGCGAAAGCACGACTGAGTTCAGCCAAATCAGGCACTGCAGCGCCACACTGCAGGCGGCCCTCGAGTTCAGCCGCCGATGTCTGGGCGAAGCGCTACAGGCTCGCTCGCCCATTAATTCGCCGACTGAACTCCGCGCTTTCCTCAAACTCTGGCTGCGTGAACGCCCTCGGGAATGTTTTGTCGCGCTGTTCCTAGACAGCCAGAACCGGCTGATTTGCGCCGAAGAAATATTCCAGGGAACCGTTGCCCAGACCACGGTCTACCCCCGAGAAATCGCCCGTCGGGCCATTGAAACCCGCGCCTGCGCGCTGATCGTCGCCCACAACCATCCATCCGGAACACCCACGCCCAGCGCAGCCGACCAGCAACTCACCCGGGCACTGCGTCACGCCCTCGCGCTGCTCGATCTGCCCATCCTCGACCACGTCATCGTGGCCGATCACCAGTGCTTCTCCTTTGCGGAAGCCGGGCTCCTGTAGCGGGTTGCAGGTCAATTTGCGGCCAAGCGCCTTTCGCGATTACAATCTTCGGTTTCGCATTTTCCCTACTCACCCCATACCCAGGAGCCCTCCATGGCCCGAGTCTGCCAGGTCACCGGCAAAGCGCCGATGGTCGGAAACAACGTTTCTCACGCCAACAACAAAACCAAGCGCCGGTTTCTGCCCAACCTTCAGAACCGACGGTTCTGGCTGGAGAGCGAAAAGCGCTGGGTGCGACTTCGCCTGACCAATGCCGCGCTCCGGCTCATCGACAAGAAAGGTCTTGAGGTGGTGGTGTCTGAAATGCGAGCTCGCGGGCAAGCCGTTTAACCGCAGCGCCGACAGCACGTCTCGAACCGCACGGTTCCGCTCGCTGCCCTTATTAGCAGGACAATTCAATCATGCGCGAAAAAATCAAACTGGAATCAACCGCCGGCACAGGTCACTTCTACACGACCACCAAAAATAAGCGGACGATGCCCGAAAAGATGGAAATCAAGAAGTTTGATCCGGTAGCCCGCAAGCACGTGGCCTACAAAGAAACCAAGATCAAGTAATAGGCAGTTCAAGTCGGGGTTTTCTACCCCGCTTCTTCACTGCGGCGCGGAACCACACCGCTCGGTTTCACCAGGTGATTCGAGACACGCAAGCGGTCCGATCCCAAACCCGCGAAACACAACTCCCATCCTCAACCGGCTGCCCCGAACAGGCAGCCCGGTTTATGGATTACCGTCCCTTATGCGGCCGCGTAAGAACGGATACGAACCGACATTGAGCGAAGAGCGGGAATGTCGCTTGATTCAGCCCGCTGGCACCACTGCTGAAGCATCACCACCAGCTGGTCGCGGGAACGATTAGACCGCTCCCAGATGACGCCGAGCTCGCGGCGCATTTCCACCAAAACGCTCAAACGCTCGCTCGCCGCCAGTACTTCGGGCAGCGCAGCGCGCTGGTCGCCGCTCCAGCGAACCGCATCAAGCGGAAGCCAGTGTCGGGCAGCACTCAGAAGCTGGCCTTCAGGCCGACGCAACTGCGACAGGCGTGCGGCCTCTTCAGCGCAGGCCTTGCGCAGAGAGCGCGCAAACTGCTGCATGACATCGTAGCGGTGCGCGATCAGCGCCTGCACCGCGTCAAGGTCGATGCTGGTGCGCGCGTGGGTGAGCTTGGGCGTGGGTGCGATTTTCTTCACCCGAGCAAGTCCTACCATGGACAACAGCCGGATATAGAGCCAGCCGATATCGAACTCGTACCACTTGTTGGACAGCCGGGCGGATGTGGGAAATGCGTGATGGTTGTTATGCAGCTCTTCGCCGCCGATCAGGATGCCCCAGGGGACGATGTTGGTGCTGGCATCGGGGCATTCGAAATTGCGATAACCCTGCGCGTGACCCAGGCCATTGATGACACCCGCAGCAAAAACGGGAATCCAGAGCATCTGCACGCCAAACACCGACACGCCGATCACGCCGAACAGGGCGACGTTGATCGCGAGCATCGAAAGAATGCCGCCAATCGGGAACCGCGTGTAGAGGTTGCGTTCGATCCAGTCGTCGGGGGTGCCGTGACCATATTTCTCCATGGTCTCGCGGTTGGTGGCTTCCTCCCGGTAGAGCTCAGCCCCTTCGAGCAGCACCTTGCGCAGACCAAAGCGAACCGGGCTGTGAGGATCTTCCGGGCCCTCGCACTTCGCATGGTGCTTGCGATGAATAGAGGCCCATTCGCGCGTGAGCATGCCGGTGGTGAGCCAGAGCCAGAAACGGAAGAAATGCGACACCACCGGGTGCAGATCAAGCGCCCGATGGGCCTGACAGCGATGCAGGTAAATGGTGACACCCGCGATGGTGATATGGGTAAAGAGCAGCGTGACACCCAACACCTGCCAGCCGCTCAGGTTGAGCAGGCCAGCGTCCAAAAATTGCAATACGGAATCGATCAAAACAAACCCTCCTGCGTGGCGCCTGTCCCTCGCGGCTGGCGTGACGCCTGCTCAAACCGGAGGTTGGAAGGCAGGGCGCACCCTTGTCGGGAACAGGCTGAAGCGAGCTCGGCATTTTGTGAACTCACTCGCCAACTGCTGATTTTAGCTGCTTGGCAGAGTGTCTGCACCCTGTTTCGAGTCGGGCCTGATTCGCCGCCAGCGAACGCCGAAGAATGCGTCGGTACCGTGCCGGTGTGGCAGGCACACGAGCGCCCGATCACGAAACGCATCCGCAGGCAGCACAGCTCCCGCGGCTGACAGCAAAGCGGCTGCGTCCTCGCGCTCGAATTCGGGATGCGACGCCTCGAACCATTGCGCCTGCGCTTCGTTTTCCGCCGCGAGCAGACTGCAAGTTGCGTAGACCAACACCCCGTCAGGTGCGACCAGTCGGGCCGCCGCCGATAAAATCGCGCGCTGCTCGTCGCGCAGGCGCAACAAATCATCCGGCCCAAAGCGCCATTTCAGATCGGGGTTGCGACGAAGGGTTCCGGTTCCTGTGCAGGGCGCATCCACCAGCACGGCGTGGGCGCGTGCCGCCAGCCGCTCGAGTTTACGGTCGGTGAGGCTATCGATCGCAAACGGCTGCACATTGGTGGCACCGCTACGGGTGAGACGGGGCCGAAGGCGCTGCAGACGGGCAATCGAGACATCGCAGGCAAACACCTGCCCGAGCGAGTTCATCATCGCGGCAAGCGCAAGGGTTTTTCCTCCGGCACCCGCGCAGAGGTCGATGACCCGCTGCCCGCGCCGCGCGCCAACCAACAGCGCGAGGAGCTGGCTGCCTGCATCCTGCACCTCAAAGGCGCCGGCTGCGAACGCGGCGCTGCGCTCAAGCGCGGGGTGACCCTCGACCTCCAGCGCGCCCGGTACCGCGTCAATAGCCCGGGCACGAATGCCCTCGGCGCCTAACTGTTCGATCAATGCCTCGCGCCGAACTTTTAGCGCGTTGGCGCGCAGCTGAAGTGGTGCGGGTTCGAGCAGCGAGCGGCCGAGCTCGCGGGCCTCCTCCTCGCCGAACCGCTCGCAAAGCGCTTGAAACAGCCAATCAGGCAGACTGAGCGCGACCGCCGCCGGCAAGCTATTGAGATCAGCCGCGCCGATTCGGTTGAGCCAATCGGCGGTGGCCAGACCACGCGTGGTCTCGGGCGCGGGACGACCGAGCGCCGCCGATGTGCCTGCCGACGCCGTACGCGCACGCCAGGCGCGGGACAGTTGGATCAGCCGCTCCTCAATGGCGCCGTCTCCCGCCTGCGCGAAGTGGGCATACAGGCGACGATGACGCAGCACATCGAACACCGTATCGGCGAGGTCAGCACGATCGCGACGACCAAGTTCCGGGTGTTCGCGAAAGAATTTTCGCAGTACCGCATCGGCCGGCAGCCTCAGGGCCAGGGCCTCACCAAGCGCCTGGCTGAGCAGATCAGGCTCGTCCCGGCGCACCGCGCGGTTCGAACCCTGTGCGCGCCGCGGTCGACCGGAACCACCCGAGCGCGACTGACCCGGCGCCCCGCGCGCCTTCGCGGATACGCTCGGCCGGGTCACGGTAGCCACAGGAGTTGCGATTCATCGGGCCCGGGCGCCTCGAGTGCCACCCGGGGTCCGTCGATCTTCAGCCGTCCGCCAAGATGCCAGCCGACTGCAAGGGGCAGGATGCGATGCTCGGCAGCGAGCACCCGAGCTGCAAGCGAGGGCTCGTCATCATGGGGCAGTACGGGCAGTGCCGCCTGCACCACGATCGGCCCGGCATCAAGCTCGGGGATGACGTAGTGAACGGTTGCTCCGTGGATCTGGGCGCCGCTTTCAAGCGCGCGCCGATGGGTGTTCAGACCCGGAAAGACCGGGAGCAGGGAGGGATGAATATTGAGCATCCGCGATTGATAGCGCACGACCAGCCCCGCAGGCAGGATCTGCATGAAGCCCGCCAGAACCACCAGATCCGGGGCGAGGGCATCGAGCTGCTCGGCAAGCGCATGATCGAACGCTGGCCGGGTGGCGAAATTGCGACGGGGGACCACGACCGCCGGTACCCCACGGGACTGCGCGATCTGGCAGGCGGGCGCTTCTGCGCGGTCAGAGACAACCGCCGTGATCCGGGCATTCCAGCGCAGTGCTGCGCAGGCATCGAGCAGCGCAACCATGTTGGAGCCGCGCCCGGACACCAGCACGACGATTTTTTTCATCCGACCGATGATACCACCCGACCTGCCCCCTTAAGGCCCGCCAAAATCTTATAATTCAAGGTTTTGCCTTACCTTTTCGAGCCCGCCCCATGGAGGTTTTCCGACGTCTGCCGCCGCCCGACCAGCGCCGCGCCTGTGCGCTCACCATCGGCAATTTCGACGGCGTGCATCGCGGTCACCGGGCGGTGATCGAGACCCTGACCGCGCGCGCCCGCGCCCGGGGGCTCGCCACCTGCGTGCTCACTTTCGAGCCGCACCCGCGCGAATATTTCGCCAAACGCTCGGGCGACCCGTCGCGTGCGCCCGCTCACATCCAGACCACCCGCGACAAGTTAAATGCGCTCGCCGAATGCGGCGTCGACCGGGTGTGCGTCGCCCCTTTCGATGCGCGGTTGGCCAACCTGTCAGCGCGGGATTTTTTCGAAAACATCATCGTCGAGGGGCTCGACGCCCGGGATCTTCTGGTGGGCGACGATTTCCGCTTCGGCCATCAGCGGCAGGGTGACTTCGCCACGCTGAGCGCGCTCTGCGCCGAGCGCGGCCTGGGTTGCTCGCGTATCGAGTCCTTCGAGGTCGACGGCATGCGGGTCTCAAGCTCGGCCGTACGCGAGGCGCTCGCCACCGGCAACTTCGATCGCGCCCGGCACCTGCTCGGGCGAGCCTTCACGCTCACCGGTCATGTTCTCCACGGTCGCAAACTCGGACGCACCATCGGCTTCCCCACGCTCAACCTGCGGATCCCGTTCGAACGCCCGGCGCTTGCCGGAATCTTCGTGGTTCGTGTCCACGGGCTTCGCGGCCACCCCCTGCCGGGCGTGGCGAGCCTCGGTACCCGGCCGGCGGTGGAAGCAAACGGCCGACTGCTGCTCGAAGTCCACCTGTTCGATTTTTCCGAAGAGGTCTACGGTCAGGTGGTGAGCGTGGAATTCATGAGCCGACTACGCGAAGAGCGCCACTACGACTCGCTCGAACTCCTCACCGAACAAATCGCCCGCGATGCGGATCAGGCCCGCGCCTGGCATGCTGCCCACCCGTTTCAAGCTGCCTCCCTTTCAAGAGACTGATATGCCCGAAGGCAAACCTTCCGCCGCCGACAAGCAGGCGTGGCGCGACACGCTGAACCTGCCCGACACACCGTTCCCCATGCGGGGCGACCTCGCCCGCCGCGAACCGGGCTGGACCGCCGCGTGGCAGGACAAAGGCACCTACCGGCGCATTCGCGAGCTCTGCAAAGGCCGCCCGATATGGGTGCTGCATGACGGGCCGCCCTATGCCAATGGCGACATCCACATCGGTCATGCGGTGAACAAGGTGTTGAAAGACATCATTGTCAAAAGCCGCAACATGGCGGGGTTCGATGCCCGTTATGTGCCGGGCTGGGATTGCCATGGCATGCCAATCGAAATCCAGATCGAAAAACAGTTCGGGAAAAATCTTCCCGCCGATCAGGTTCAGGCCAAATCACGCGCCTATGCCACCGAGCAGATCGGCCGTCAGAAAAAGGATTTCATCCGATTGGGCGTACTGGGCGAGTGGGACAACCCCTACCTCACGATGGCCTACCGCAACGAAGCCGATGAACTGCGGGCGCTTGGCCGCATGCTCGAGCGCGGTTTTCTGTTTCGTGGACTCAAACCGGTGAACTGGTGTTTTGACTGCGGTTCGGCGCTCGCCGAGGCCGAAGTGGAATACGCTGATCGCAACGACCCCGCCATCGACGTCGGCTTTCCGTTCATCGCCGAAGAGGCGACCAAGCTCGCACGCGCGTTCGGGCTGCCAGCACTGCCTGTGGAGCGTGGCTATTGCGTGATCTGGACCACCACACCCTGGACAATTCCAGCCAACCAGGCACTCAATCTCCACCCTGAATTCGAGTACGCCCTGGTCCGCACCGTCTGGCAGGGCGAGCCCGCATTGTTACTGCTCGCCGCCGACCGGGTGGCAACCTGTCTCGCGACCTGGCAGCTCGAGGGCGAAATCATCGCCCGCTGCCCGGGACGCGCGCTTGAATTGATCCGCTTTGCGCACCCGTTTGCAGGGCGCGCCTCGCCCGTATACCTGGGCGACTACGTTACCCTCGACAGCGGCACCGGCGTCGTTCATTCAGCCCCGGCGTACGGCGTGGAAGACTTCGTCTCGTGCAAGCGCTACGGCATGAAGGACGCGGACATTCTTCAGCCGGTACTGGGCGACGGCACCTATTCCCGGTCGCTTGCCAGCTTCGGCGGACTTTCCATCTGGGATGCCAACCCCAAGATCATCGAACACCTGCGAGCGCATGGCGCGCTGTTCTCATCGCGCAAGAACGCCCACAGCACCATGCATTGCTGGCGTCACAAGACGCCCATCATTTATCGCGCATCAAGCCAATGGTTCGCCGGGATGGATGTCAAACCGAAAGACGGGGGCGCGAGCCTTCGCGAGACCGCGCTCGCAGGCGTTGAGGCCACGCAGTTCTTTCCAGGCTGGGGCAAGGCCCGGCTCCACGGCATGATCGCCAACCGTCCCGACTGGACTTTGTCGCGACAGCGCCAATGGGGTGTCCCCATGGCGTTTTTTGTGCATCGCGAAACCGGCGAGTTGCATCCGCGCACGCCCGAATTGCTGGAGGCCATCGCACAGCGCATCGAACACGAGGGCATTGAGGCCTGGCAGCGACTCGATCCGAGCGAGTTGCTGGGCGAGGACGCGAACCACTATGAAAAGAACCGCGACACGCTGGACGTCTGGTTCGATTCAGGAACCACGCATCAGACGGTGTTGCGCGGCTCGCACGCGGAGCAGTCGCACTTCCCCGCGGATATGTACCTGGAGGGCTCGGATCAGCACCGTGGCTGGTTCCATTCATCGCTCCTCACGTCGGCCATGCTGAATGGCGTGGCGCCCTACCGCTCGCTCCTCACCCACGGCTTTGTGGTCGATGGCGAAGGCCGCAAGATGAGCAAGTCGCTGGGCAACGTGATCGCCCCGCAAAAGGTGTCCGACAGTTTAGGGGCGGAGATCCTGCGCCTGTGGGTGGCGAGCACCGATTACTCCGGCGAGCTCTCGCTCTCCGATGAAATCCTCAAGCGGGTGGTTGAAGCCTATCGCCGGATCCGGAACACGCTGCGCTTTCTCCTTGCGAACGTATCCGACTTCGACATCGAACGCGACGCCGTGCCGGTGGCGGACATGCTCGAGATCGACCGCTATGCGCTCGCGCTCGCCGCCCGCTGGCAGCAGGCCATCACCACCGACTATGAGCGCTATGAATTTCATCCGGCCATTGCGCGCATCCAAACCTTCTGCTCCGAGGATCTGGGTTCCTTCTATCTCGACATCCTCAAAGACCGCCTCTACACCACCGCTACCGGCTCGCGCGCCCGCCGCTCGGCCCAAACCGCAATCTGGCATGTCACCAGCGCGTTACTGCGTCTGATCGCACCAGTACTGTCGTTTACCGCCGAAGAGGCCTGGCCGATGTTCGCACCGGCGCGCCATCAGGCAGGGGGCGAAACCATCTTTACCGAGGTATGGCACAGCTTCCCCAAGGTGCCCGATGCCGATACGCTCATCAGCCGCTGGACACGGCTGCGCGAAATTCGTGCGGAGGTGCTGCGCGAACTCGAAGCCGTTCGGGGAGCGGGCGCCATCGGCTCATCGCTTGCCGCTGAAATCGAGATCAGCGCAGATGGCGACGACCTCGGGCTGCTCGAATCACTTGGTGATGATCTGCGCTTTGTCATGATCACGTCGCAGGCCCGGGCGCGTGCCGCAGCACCCGGTACCGCCGCGCCCGGGATTCGCGTCACCCCCAGCACCCAGACAAAATGCGAGCGCTGCTGGCACTGGCGAAACGATGTCGGGCACGACCCCGCGCGGCCTGGCCTTTGCGGGCGCTGCGTGGCTAATCTGTTCGGCGCGGGCGAGCCCCGGCGCTTTGCCTGAGCGATTGCATCCATGCCCAGTCGCAAGACATCGGTTCGAGCAGGGTTTGCCCGCTGGGTGGCGCTTGCGCTCGCGCTGGTACTCGTCGATCAACTCACCAAGCAGGCCGTACTGCTGTCGTTCAAGCTGGGCGAGCGGATGCCGGCCATGGCGGGGTTTTTCGATATCACGCTGCTCTTTAACAGCGGCGCAGCCTTCAGTTTTCTCGCCAATGCGGGCGGCTGGCAACGCTGGCTCTTCATCGGCATCGGCGTGGTGGCTACCGCCTTCATCTGCTGGATGCTCTGGCGCCACGGCTCGCAGCGGCTCTTCTCATTCGCGCTCTCGCTTGTTCTGGGCGGCGCGATCGGCAACATTATCGACCGCATACTACGCGGCGAGGTGGTCGATTTCCTGCTCTTCTACTGGCGCGGCTCGTACTTCCCGGCCTTCAATGTGGCCGACAGTGCGATCACAATAGGCGCCGCTCTCCTGATCATCGATGAGTTGCTGCGCGTGCGACGCTCTCGTTAACGCCGAGTGCTTCGGTGATCAGGCAGGTTCAGGACTTTTCCTCGAATGGGCAGTCAGCGGTAAGCACGGAGAATGTCATGGGTATCAGCGGCAAGCGGATCGTGCTGGGAGTCACCGGCGGCGTAGCAGCCTACAAGGCGGCGGTGCTCACTCGTGAGTTGCAGCGCGCAGGCGCCCGTGTGCAGGTGGTCATGACCGAGGCCG
>Ga0315906_10008575_pt1 | contig 12244 bp, 6 predicted proteins | sample LakEriMetagenome_4_FD_203526 | JGI IMG/M metagenome (GOLD analysis project Ga0315906, IMG submission 203526) | Freshwater fungal communities from buoy surface, Lake Erie, Ohio, United States - Buoy 2 MA122 | ecosystem: Environmental > Aquatic > Freshwater > Lake > Lake biofilm | place: USA: Lake... | reverse complement strand
ATCGACATCAATCAGCTCGGCTGGGATGCGGTTGGCAAGCGATTTGTCGATGACCGGGATAACGAGATCGCGGCATTGTTCAAGCTCTATCCTTGGGAGTGGATGACGCGAGAAGCGTTTGGGCGCAACATCGCGTCGTCAAGCACCAAATTCTTCGAGCCCGCTTGGAAAATGTTGCTGTCCAACAAAGCCATCCTGCCAGTCTTGTGGGAGATGTTTCCTGATCATCCCAATTTGCTTCCCGCATTTTTTACGCCGCAAAAATTCAACGGTGACTTTGTAAAAAAACCATTGTTGTCACGGGAAGGCGCCAATATCAACATCCACGCCGCAAGCGGGGAGGTGTCGACTGGCGGCGAATATGGCGAAGAAGGGTACGTTTACCAGGCCCATCATCCTTTGCCAAACTTTGCGGTTAACGGGGAGAACAACTATATGGTCGTCGGGAGCTGGATCATCGGCGACGAAGCGGCTGGTATCGGTATCCGAGAAGACGAGTCGCCGATTACCAAAAACACTAGCCGATTTTTGCCACATTATTTTGTCTGAATGAATTTTGATTGTTTGAGAGGTCTCTATGGCGCGTTATCAGCTGCTGGAATCGTTTGCTGGATTCGATGACTTTCTGATCTATCTTGGCATCGCAGCGGTCTTGCTCGCGGTGTTTGTGTCCGTCTACGTGCGTATCACCCCTTACCGCGAAATTGCGCTGATTCGCGACGGCAATATGGCAGCTGCATTCAGCCTTTCTGGAACCATCTTCGGTATGGTGCTGCCGCTTTCTTCGGCGGTGCAAAACAGTATCAACCTGATTGATCTTGCGGTCTGGTGCACCATTGCCCTGGCGGTGCAACTCATCGTCTTTGTTATTGCGCGCATTGCGCTGCCGAATATCGTTCAAGACATCCCGGCCGGCAAACAAGCTTCTGGAATTTTCTTGGGTGCGATCTCGATTGCCGCCGGCCTGCTAAATGCTGCGGCGATGAGTTACTAGTAATGCATCCTCACCCAGCTCTTCCACTCATCGAATAACCTTGGGTGGCGTGCGGCGACGACAGATTGTTCCCACATGGCGTCGGCGTCGTGGGTACGCCAGTAATCGTCGTGGTCGAGCGTGGCGACACGGCCGCCTGCTTCTTCGAGAATGAGTGCGCCGGCGGCATAGTCCCACGGGCGTTCGCCGGCATGCAGAAAAATATCAATACGACCCGTGGCAAGGTGACACCACTGTAGAACCGAGGCTCCGCTTTGGCCAACTTTTCGGCAGGGCGACTTCGCGCGCAAGGCAGACTGTAGGCGACCGAGTCGTTTGACGCGGCCGATCTCAAGCCGCGCTTCGCCGAGACTCACGGCCGGCTGTGGCTTGAGCTTGTGTGCCGCGCCGGATTTTTCGACGACTGTTGCGCCGCCGTTTTGGGTCGCGAAAAAGAGTTCATCGAGGTTCGGATCGTAGACCAAACCAAACACACTTCGGCGTCGATGCATCAGAGCAACCGAGATGCCAAAGTACTTTCGGCCCGCCGCATAATTGACCGTGCCATCCAAGGGGTCAACACACCAAAACCACTCGGCATGCTGCCAGAGGTGCTGTTGTTCGACCGGGTCCATTTCCTCACCCAGCACCGGACAGTCCGCAATCTGCGGCAGCACGGCGGCAAGTGCCGATTCGACCGCGCGGTCGGCTTCGGTCACTACCGTGCCATCGTGTTTTCTCTCGGCGGCGACCCTTCGAAAGCGCGGCATCAGCTCGCTTGCCGAAACCTCGCGTACCAAAAGTGTGGTCGGTTCAACCAATGACAAAAGTGAAAAACCCAGCAAGGACAGGGTGTTTGACGGCATTCCGCTATTAGGCATTAGATGCCCCAAGGGGGATCCGGTTTCGCGATTCTTCGGGAATTTCTGGGGCAGTTGCTGACGTTGGCTAAAGTCAGCAATCTGCGGCTCCATCATTGACTTGTATTTTGCTGAGCGTAGATGGCCAGACAAACATCAGCGTATCGGTCATTCGCAGAAGCTTCTTCCTAGGAATTCCATTTGCATGGAAGCATATTGAATCATGAAAGTTACACATAATCCACGCCGATCTCCGGCGGAGTTTAAGCGCTTGATTCTAGATTTCGCCTGCCAGTCACGCATACCGGGTGTCGAAACTGCAAAGTGGATTCAAGACGAACGCAAAAGAACCACTAAGCCGCGCAATCTAGAGACGAGCTAGCAACTCCGTATGTGGACATCGAGTGGATCTTTTGGATTTTGCGAGCCAATAATGTTTGGAAACTTCAGTCTATGAATTCGCCGGCGGAGAAACAAACAATATTGCTTTGTCGAGCAAGTAACGTTTCCTCTGCAAGGCAGCCGGATCTGGGGAGAGATCAAGGAAATCATTCGCCTCGCTGAGCGAAGAAAATTCTGCCGAATGGTGTAAGTGAAAAAGCATCAGGGGGCGAAAGAACGCTTGGAGCTGGAAGCAGTGGGTTTTCGCGAGATCGCTTTCATCACCCGCATGTACGGAGGTGTTTCGATACTCGCGTAGGTGTTCTAGCAACTGCATGTGAAATTCGCGTTCCTTGTACAAAAAGCTGCACCTGCGAACAAATTTCTCATAATCAGCGTGGTCGGGGACGAGTAGGCTCTCGGCTGCTCCCCATAGTTTCAGGAAGGCCGTGTTCTGATCGCGTTCATCCAACGCGCGCACAAACTTCAAAAGAGCCTCGACCAGTACACGGCGATAGTTGGATTTCTGCAGTTTTGCAAAAGTGTCCGCTGAAAGTTTTTTGTAGTTGCCAGTCCCTACATCAAACGAGGAAACCTCAGCGTAATTTGGCTCGAACCAGATTGATTTGGTTGCGAGTTCTCCATCGGCTAAATGAACGGTATGTATTGGGCCAAGTTTCACGACGTTGATTGGCTTCCATCCCTGCCCAGCTATTTCCATATCCGAGTTTGCGTAAAGACACCAAACCGCTCGCTGAAGGTCAAGGGCGCGAAGCGCGTTGGACACCGAACTTTGTGGTGACTTCGCATGTACTCTGACAATCACTCGGCAATAGTCGGCCCGCGTCTCCTTTACCGGGATCGATTGCTGCGCTACCGCTGATTCGCGTTTTGCAAACTCCGCTGGAAATTTGCCTTTAAGAAATGTGATTTGGCAGTCTTCAACGGTACGCTCGAAAGTTGACCGCGGCGCGAGCAACGAGATTGTCGTAAGGACACAATACGCTTCAATTTTTGTAGCAAGCAGCTCGTCTAACTGCCGATTGATGGCGACTAGAAATGTCTCAGGACTAAGATCCGGCGGCGCATTCGAAAGGGCATTCCAAACCAGCGTAGCCCGGTCAACGTTCTCGGCTACGTCAGGGAATGAGAGCATTGACTGCAGCGCCGGGGTGCATTCATGTACGTCGAACCCGACGAAGAAAGATTGTCCTGTTTCGCTGACTGTTCTAACGGCGCGCACTCTTTTCAGAATCACGCCCGGTTTAAAGCGCGGGCCGGACTTCCATTTGATTGGCATTTCTATTTAGCACCTATTTGATTGACTTTAGGTTAGTTCGCGGGCGCTATTGCGGATCCGCTTCAAGATATTTACAAATCTATAGCTGCCATGGCGCCACCTTGGCGCCAAGGTTCATGTCGCGCATTCCGTTTGGACAAACTAAACTCGGCATGGTTATTCTTTGTTAGTTTTTCACGAATATTAGCCGGCTAGCGTATTCCGCGTTTAAGCGAGGCTCAGCATACGAATGTGACAATTCGACGACAGTTTGTGTCTAAAAATGACGACAATCAAGCGTTGTTTGAAAGGATGTGCAAATTTTTGTTCTTGTCATAAGACTTGCGCAAGTTACTTTTTTCCTGATAAAGTGCGCTCGATCAAAAGCACGCATTGCAAGAAACACAACGAGTACCTGTGCCATCGATGCCGGGGCCACAAGCAAAACGAAGACCGCAAAGCCTAGCGCTTTTGCGGATTTAAAGACTTCACTGCGGGGTAATGATGTTGTTATCGTTCGTTGTTGTTTTTTCTCGTCTCATGATGCTGTTGTCGTCAGAACACCTGCTCGGTAACCAACGACACACATCGCCTGTTGTGGCCCCTCAAGGGGCGCACGGTACCGCCCGCTGCCAAGCTTAGTTGTTACTTAACGAGATCTCCATAGCGCCGCGACCCAGCGCATGAGGCCTCGCTGATCTCGCTCGTCCACCACCCGTCACCTACCAACTTGCAACTCCTATTCCGCCAAATGACACTCACCTCACGTTCTGACTTCGTCATATACCCCGCAAAGCGATTGCGCGCGTTCCTCGTTGTGTTGTTCCAACACGTCATGTCTGCATTTGTCGTGATCGGCTCCATTGGCAGCGCAGCCGCGCAAAACCAGGACGGCCTAGATAACACCTTTCCACCGGGCTGTCGACAGAACAAGGCTAACCCATCGGGCGGCTCGGAGTGCAAACGTATCGATAAGGAAACCGAACCATACAAGAACAAGTGGTTCACGACGGTCTATGTTCACCCGAACAACGTTAAGGTGGAAGATGATAGTGCCGAGAACGTTCGGAACATGAGAATTGCAGCTGTCAATGCGGAGCAGGAACGCCTTGAGGCACTTCACCAGGCGGCAGGATACAACTACGTTGGATACTCACAACGAATGATTGTGAATCCCAACGCCACGTCCTGCCTTGAGCCGACTGTCTCCACGAGCTGGAGTTTCGCGCCTGACTTCACTCGGCTCGGAGTAAGTGCTCGTTGCCCCGTTTGGTTGGTCGACACGCGTTACGCGCCGAATACACCCGGTTACTTTGTAAATGACAACCCAATCATCATAAATAAGCTGGCGATCTGTGAGGAGGGGTGGAAGGCGAGCGGTTCAGGGCCACCCGACCAGTATGGCAACTACACCAAGTATCCCAGCATTTGCTACCGGGAGGACTCTAGCAAGGAGATGGGAAACAAGTGTGCGAGCGGCAAACCAGCCCTAGGGACAATGTGCGGAAATCCGATCAACTTCGCGACCGGAAACAAATTTCAAATCGAGACGGACTACGTTGGGACGGGGCCGATGCCGCTGCGCATTGAGCGCGCTTACAACAGCGCAACGCCGACAGACAACTTTGAGTCAATGGACAAACCGCCGATGCTGTCCTTCGGCAGGAACTGGCGCTTTCACTATGACCGAAGGATGCAGGGGGCTGGTACAAACACAGTCTGGGTGTCCCGTGCCGACGGCAAGGTCATTTACTTTAATCTCTACGGCGGCGCCTGGAAAGCCGATAGCGAGATTGCCGATAGGCTAACCTCTGGACCATCAGGCTATAGCTATTTCAACAGCGAGGCTCGCGAGACGGAGACGTTCGACGGCCAGGGCAGGTTGGCATCGATTGCTGATCAATCCGGTAATGTCACTACGTTGCAATATAGCGGCAAGCTGTTGACGAAGGTGACCGATCCGTTCGGCCGGTCGCTGACATTCTCCTACGGGGGGCTACGGCCAAAAATTGCGACGATCACGGACCCGCAGGGTGGCGTCTACACCTATGCTTACTCAGGCGAGCAAGTCGCGCAGGTGACTTATCCAGATGGCACCACCAGAAGCTACCTGTATGTATCAAGCGGAGTTGCATCAAATGGTGTGTACAACTTCAATCTGCTGTCGGGCATCGTCGATGGTAACAATGTCAGGCTGACAACTTATCTTTACGATGCCAATGGAAAGGCATACTCATCTGAGTGGGCCGGTGGCGTCAATAAATACACTGTTAGTGGTAACGCGGTGACAGATCCACTTGGCCGCGTGAAGACGTATACCTTGGGAGGAATAAACGGCGTAAGAACGCTATACGATGTGTCGCAGCCCAGCGCCACGACCAGCTACCCAGGTACTGTCGTCGAGAATTTCCGTTATGACGCAAAAGCCAACTTAACCCTTTATACCAATCCCAGGGGCATCAGTACAACTCGGGTCTTTGATACAACGCGCGATCTAGAGACGTCTCGCACTGAGTCGAGCAATTCATTACCCCGTACGACAACCACTACTTGGCATCCGACCTTCCGGCTGCCTGCAACCATTGCAGAACCCGTTCGGATAAACGGTGTCAACGGAACCAAAACAACAAGTTTTGGTTATGACAGTGTTGGCAACTTGACACAACGTGTCGTGACGACCCCGTCCGGTACCCGCACTTGGACATGGACATACAACGCCAATGGACAAGTGCTGACCGCGACGGATCCCATGGGGCGAACCACAACAAATACTTACTACCCAAATACCGAAGCGCAGAACCTATCGTTTCCCAATTCCCGCGGCATGCTGGCGACCTCGACCAACCCGCTCGGCCAGGTCGCAAGCGTCCAAGGCTACAACGCGCATGGTCAGCCGACACAAATTGCGGATTCAAATGGCCTGGTGACGGAACTTGCCTACGACACGCGGACACGACTCGTAACGAGAACGGTTCAAGGCGAAGTTACGCGCTACCAGTACAACAACAACGGACAATTAGCGCGCGTCACAATGCCCGATAGTAGCTATGTTGACTATAGCTACGATGCAGCCCAGCGCTTGTATCGGATCCAAGATGGACTAGGCAACTATTTTCAGTACACACTAGACAATGCGGGCAACCGCACGCGCGAAGATGTCTACGACAAAACGGGTGCACTCGCGCGTAGTCGGACGCGCCTATACGATGACCTTAGCCGCGTGATCCAAGATATTGGGGGTGCCTCGCCGGCGACACAGGTTACCCAGTACGCCTATGACGCCAGCGGAAACAAGTATGCCGAGAGCGATCCAAACGGTATCGCGACTTACTATAACTACGACGGCTTGGAGCGACTAACTCAAATCACAAATGCATTGACTCCAACAAACGCGCTGACAAAGTTTGAGTACGACCTACAAAACAATCTGACAAAGGTTATAGACCCGAAGAATCTCGCGACAACGTATAACTACAATGGGTTTAATGAACTCACGAGCCAGGTGAGTCCAGATACGGGCACGACGAGCTTTACCTACGACGCTGCCGGGAACATGCTGACCAAGACCGATGCTCGCGGTGTAACGGTCACATACGCCTACGATGCGCTGAATCGCGTCTCAGCGATTAACTACCCAGCGGTGGGAAGTGTTCCTGCGCAGTCGGTGGTTTACGCATACGACAACTGCACATTCGGTACAGGGCGGCTCTGTAGCTTTACCGACCGCACTGGAACAACCACCTATACCTACGACATTCAGGGGCGAGTCCGCAGCAAAGCGCAAATGGTGAACGGAATCACTCAAACCGTTGGGTACCGCTACAACGCGCTAGGGCAGATGGACGAAATGACCCTGCCGTCAGGTCGGAAGCTTTCAATCACTTATTTGAACAATCGAGTTGCTGGCATCGCAGTTAACGGCACACCGATTGTTAAAGATGCGGACTACGAGCCCTTTGGCCCAATCGGAGAGTGGACTTGGGGGAACGACTCGGTTTCTCGTCCTAATAAGCACACGCGCTACTTTGATCTTGATGGCCGCAATACCAAGATCGAGTCCGGCGCGGGCACGGATCCCGCTTTGGTCATCTACGATGCTGCCAGCCGAATCACCGCGCTGCAACGCCAGACTGGCGCGACGGTGGACCCCGCCAAGAGCGCAAGTTATGCCTACGACAATCTAAACAGACTCGTCTCGGTGACCCCGGGAGCGGGAAACCCGGCGAATTCTCAGAGCTTCAGTTATGACCTCAACGGCAATCGCCTGTCCAATACCGTTGCCGGCGGCGTGACGACCTATAACATTGCTGCAAGCAGTCATCGTCTGCTCGGGTTGAATGGCTGGACCGCGAAAAATTTCACTTACGACGCAGCGGGCAATCGTTTAACCGACGGCAACCAAACGTGGAGCTATGGCGGCGATGGTCGGCCGAGTTCGATTCTATTTAGTGGTGCCGCGCCCGTGACATTACAGTCTGGCATTAATGCGCTCGGCCAACGCGTGTTGAAGTCGGTCAACAGTGCGGCTCAAACAACAATTACCCGATTCGTGTACGACGAGGCGGGCAGACTCATTGGTGAATATGACAACAATGGTCAGGTAATTCAGGAAACCGTTTGGCTTAATGACATTCCAGTTGCGGTGCTGAAATGAGTTACCGCCTGCACTTCCCCTCCCAAGCCTCATCCAACCTAGCCAACGATTCGCGAGAGTCTGCTGCCATGCCGTTCACTGCGCCAATGCTATTGGTATCGCAATTCTCGACAGTCAGTGTCTCCAAGCGATTGCTGACACTTTTGGTCATCGTTGTCGCCTCGTGGCTGAGCGGCCTCGCTAATCCGGCTTATGCGCAATCTGCTACGCCGAGCTTTCGGTCGAGCTCGACGTTAAATGGCACCGGTACCATTTCATTTCCAGCCGGTAGCGTTGCTGACGACTGGCTTGTCATGACAGCCGTCTCCACGAGCCCTGTTGCAACGCCAATTGGCTGGACGCTTCTGCGGGGTTACCGGTGGAATAGCTACACGCATTACTCATACCTGTTTGCCCGAAAGAAGGGGGCTGACACCAGCGTGTCGTTATCTCTTGTGAACGGTGGAGCAGTGATCGCCGCTTATCAAAACACTTCCGGCATTGGCGGCGTCACACAGATCGGTCAATCCGGCCCGACAGCGAATACGCTGGTGCTGGACGGCTTGACCCCGCGTGCTGCCAACAGCTTGGTCGTCGGCCTGGTGATGGACCGCGATGTCGTTGTGCCAACCGCTCCCGCCTCTTATGCCCAACGCGTCGGATACACGACAACCTACTTCGGCATCAATATTGCGGACCGCGCATTTGGTAGCACCGCGTTGACCGGCACCCAAACGTGGGCTCAAGCTACGGCCTATGCCGCCATTGGTGCACAGATCGAATTGCTGGCATTGGATGCGGCACCAGTACCACCTGTCCCCCAGTTCCGGTCCAGTTCGACCGTCAACATGATTGTTGGCAGCGGTACGGTGGTGTTCCCGGCTGGTAGTGTGGCGTCAGATTGGCTCGTGATGAACGCGGTTTCAAATGACCCGATTCAGACGCCGCCCGGCTGGACGCTGAATCAGTCTCGCTATTGGCTGGCGTGGGGCTCTTGGCAATACAGTAACGTGTATACAAGGCAACGCGGAACCGACACGAATGTCACCATCAGTTTGATGTATGGAGGTGTCGTCATCCTTGCGTTTCAAGGCGTCGGCGGCAACGGCACCATTGGTTCCTTTGCGCTCAGCACGCAGACGGCCTCCACACTAGATGTTGGCGGCATTACGCCCCAGCACGCAAACAGCCTGGTGCTGGGCGTGATCAATGACCGCGATGTCTCTCCACCGGTCAACTATGCGGACGGCTATACCAATTTCGTCAACTACAACATGACCTACTTTGGGACCAACTTCACCGGAAAGGCCTTCGGCAACACGACCGCAACCGGTACCCAAACCTGGAGCCAAGCCGCCTCTATCGAGGCGGTAGGCATGTTGATGGAACTGCGCCCCATCGTGGCTCCGACAACCACCGCCAGTTTCTCGCCAAGTACTGACGCTGTTGGCGGGGTCAGCTCGCTCACCTTCAATGTCAGTCAGGCAAACGCCTACCCACTGAGCAATGCGACGTTCTCTGTAACCCTCCCAGCCAACGTAAGCATTGCATCTGGTCAGATCGGCGGAACCTGTGTGGGTACAACGACCACACCGGCACTAACGGTTGGGGCCACCAGTCTCAGCTTTAGCGTGCCCAGCCTGCCGTCAACAGGATGTACGGTCGTGGTCCAAGTTTCCAGCAGCGCCATCGGCACGTACAACGTCGCGTCAACCGGCGTGACAACTGATCAAACACCAGTGGCGGGTGCTGCCGGAACGGCGGCGACACTGACAACAACGACCACAGTCTTGCCACCGGCCATCTCGCTTGGTTTCTCGCCAGAATGGATTGCGAGCGGCGGCACCTCTACCGTGACCTACAGTGTTTCCAGCCCAAGCGGGGTGGCATTACAGAATGCCGTGTTCTCACACACGCTGAATAACTTGACGGTGGCCAACACGACGATTGGCGGGACCTGTACTGGCGTGACAGCATCTCCCGCGCTATCGGTTGGTGCGACATCGGTCAGCCTCAACATCCCCACATTGCCGTCCAGTGGATGCACTGTCACCATTGGCGTTTCGTCAACGGTGCTGGGCTACCACGCCAATGCAACCTCAGCTGTGACTGCCAATGGCGTATCAGGCTCAGGAAATCCGTCACAAACGGACTACCTCACGGTCAACCAGTCCAACGTCGGCATCTTCTATGTCCATGCCGATCATCTTGGCACACCGCGCGCTATTACCGACCCGAGCGACAACACGCCCGTCTGGCGCTGGAGGAACGACGATCCGTTTGGCAACAACCCCCCGGATGAAAACCCGAGTGGTATTGCGGGCACGTTTAAGTACAACCTTAGGCTGCCGGGGCAGTACTTCGACCAAGAGACGGGGACGTACTACAACTACTTCCGTGACTATGATCCGAGCACAGGCCGGTATGTGCAGAGTGATCCGATCGGCTTGGCGGGGGGGATTAATACATACGCTTATGTTGGTGGTTCGCCGCTGCATAATTTCGACCCCTTCGGACTTTCGTCTCTCAATGCGCGAGTGAGCCTGCTACTTGCACAGGGCAACCTCGCTGAGGCCATCGTAGTTGCGCAGGCTGCTGGCCTAGCGATCGCGCCACGGCTTCAGCAAATGCAGACATCGATTCAAAGTTTAGTGAACCGATATCCACTTGCGTCAAACCAGTGCGAAAAACTGGCCAACGGCGTAGCGGAGGCATTTAAGGCTGGCGGACAAATTGCTCCTCAGGTACTTCGTGTTGAACCAACATCCACGCGCTGGATTCGAATCGGCGAGAATGTTACTTATGCGCCCACAAATCACGTTATCGTACGCGTTGGTGACATGGTTTATGACGCAACAACCGGAGCACAGGGTATGGCGTATTCACAGTACATCAATGTACTTAACCAAATCAATAATGGTCCTACCTCCTACATCATCAAACCGTTTACCGTGACTAACAAATGAATTCGAGTGACGTAAAACTTGACGCAATAAACGGGTATCTGAAGCGCTTTTACGATGTTTTCAACAAAAGCCCCTTCATGCTGGGGAAGCCAAATGAGCTAAACGCCCTTTTGTACTACGCCGATCACCTTAGCTACATTGCTAGATACGGAGAAGATTTCCCCCAAGAACTATCTTGGGTGACCTTCTTGAGTGAAAGAAATTACGTGCGCGGTGACCATGATTTACTTGCGGATGCCATCAAGAGCACATCGGATCTAAAGCTCTTGTACGATCTGCGCTCAGAGTACGCCGAATGGTTCTTCAGTAAGACTGGTCGTGAATTCGCAGAGCGCCAATTGTCGGACCAGTGAACACCAGGGGGCAGAGTGAGCTATCCCGCCTTTAGTGGACGATTTAAATCAATTAAAGGTTCCGGGGTCGAATTTATTTCCGCCGCCTCGCAGGCACACCAATTTCGTCAACTACAACATGACCTACTTTGGGACCAACTTCACCGGAAAAGCCTTCGGCAACACCAGCGCAACCGGTACACAAACATGGAGCCAAGCCGCCGCTATCGAGGCGGTAGGCATGTTGATGGAACTGCGCCCCATCGTGGCACCGACAACTACCGCCAGCTTCTCGCCGAGCACTGACGCTGTTGGCGGGGTCAGCTCACTCACCTTCAATGTCAGCCAGGCAAACGCCTACCCACTGAGCAATGCGACGTTCTCTGTAACACTACCGGCAAATATAAGCGTGGCATCTGGCCAGATCGGCGGCACCTGTATAGGTACAACGACCACACCGACACTAACGGTTGGGGCCACCAGTCTCAGCTTTAGCGTGCCCAGCCTGCCGTCAACAGGATGTACGGTCGTGGTCCAAGTTTCCAGCAGCGCCATCGGAATGTTGAATTGCATCGAAATCTGACCCACCAATTGCATTGAATTTTGACCCACCTGAATTGGTACGAATTTACGCTTCTTCTGTGGATATTTTTGTGGATTTCCTTTCCCGCTTGATGCGTTGAGTGGGTTTTGGTTCGGTATCTCGGTTCTTGAAGCGGTAGGAGTCGTTGCCAGTTTCTACAATGTGGCAATGATGAGTCAACCGATCCAGTAACGCCGTCGTCATCTTGGCATCGCCGAAGACTGATGGCCATTCTCC
>Ga0315906_10008569_pt1 | contig 12251 bp, 10 predicted proteins | sample LakEriMetagenome_4_FD_203526 | JGI IMG/M metagenome (GOLD analysis project Ga0315906, IMG submission 203526) | Freshwater fungal communities from buoy surface, Lake Erie, Ohio, United States - Buoy 2 MA122 | ecosystem: Environmental > Aquatic > Freshwater > Lake > Lake biofilm | place: USA... | reverse complement strand
GGAAATCACTTTTTGCGATGCCAATAATGTCATGGAGCCAATCGAAGAATGGTCGCCTTGCGTAGCCGTGAATGGAATCGAATATTATAATCACCCTGCAATTCCGGAGTGGCAAAACTCACTCATCATGAGTGTTATGGGTGGTCTTGGCGGAACAAGTTCCAGCAACGACCGTGTTTCGATTTTACACATGAGTGATGACGGGTTGAGCGTTCTTTCTGAAGACAAACTATTTACAACACTTAATCAGCGATTCCGCGACGTTTGCGTAAACCCTAATACAGGAGCCCTCTACGTTGCATTAAACGGCACTCAATATCCGGGCACAACACCAAATAAAATCATCATGTTCGCACCACAAGACAATACAAGCAGCATTGTAAGTAAACCAACCGTGGGACAGAGTATGAATTTATTCCCAAATCCGGCGCAGACTACCATTACTGTTGAATCGGCTTCAACCTTTATTGGTTCTGAAATGACAATCTTTAATTATGAGGGCAAGCAAGTACTTCAATTCAAAATTCAATCGGCACAACAAAGCATCGATATCAGTAATCTTCCAACCGGATCTTATTGGACCATGGCGTCATCATCGTTGGGAACTGTAACAAGGACATTTGTAAAAACAAGTAATTAATCAAATAGCCATATTCAATTGAAAAGAGAATGGATGCATTCTCTTTTCTGTTTTAATAAAATCACCGACGCTTGCAAAAACGTTTTGCCATAGGAGTAGTTATACTTTGCCTTGGATATTATGTCCTGGAATGTTTCAATGGAAGAGCTCAAATGGCTGATTTTCGTGTTTATTACGATGCTGCAAATGCACTCCTTCATGGAGACTTACTTTACGGTAAGGCTTTTGGCGTAAGCAGCGGATTTTACAAGTATTCACCCTTTGCCTGCATCCCCTTTATTCCACTGGCATTATTGCCTTTTGGGCTCGCATCTTTTTTCTATTACCTGCTTATTACCGCAGCTATTATTTGGTTTTCGCAGCGTGTTTCGAAAGTTATTTTAGGCGCAGAAACAAAGGCCTTTATCGCCCTACCCATTCTAACCGGGTTGTTTTTAATTGATCATTTAGAACGCGAACTGCATCTCGGCAATATTAACCTGCTGCTGCTAATTGCCCTTTTCGAGTGCTATATCCTTCTGAAGTCGGACCGCAACGTGAAAGGCGGAGCATTGTATGGCTTAGTCTTGTTGTTCAAACCCCACTTCCTTTTGTTGTTGCCCTATCTCATTTGGAAAAAACGACTCACTTCGGTGTTGGCCTGTTTTTCGGCTGTCGGTTTGGGATTGTTGCTGCCCTCAGCTGCATTAGGATGGCAGCAGAATATACAGTTGCTAAACCAATGGGGCGATGCAATGAGTGATCATAATCTGGCTCTGCAATTGAGCCCGAATACAATTTATGGGATAATCAATAAAGTCTTCCTACATGGTAATGCAGGAGCTTGGCTCGTGTTATCCTGTTTAGCTGTAGTAGGAAGTTGTATTGCTTATTTGATTCTACGCAACGACCGATTAGCGGGTAAAGCATGGTCAGCCGAAGTGCGCTTCACAGAGTACTTTTTACTCATAGCCCTCGTGCCCAATCTAGTCCATACCGACACCGAGCATTTCATGTGGGTTTGGCCGATACTAGCACTAGCAATTTTCGATGTTATAAAAACCAATACGCCATGGCAGAAAACGCGTATTACATTACTGGCATTGGCATTTATACCGTTCGCGCTCAACAGTCCTGATATCGTCGGCAGTAAGATTCGGTTACTCTTCGATGAAGGTGGCCTGGGATTGGCCAATGTGATGATTCTAGTATGTGCTTTGATGACGAATTATGAATTACGGATTAGCGGTAAATCGGTAATCCGTAATTCGTAATCCGTAATTCGTAATCCGTAATCTGTCATCCTTAGTGATGTTCTCCGCCCGGGCCATGCACGTGACCGTGAGCAATCTCTTCAGCACTGGCATCGCGCACCTCGATTACCTCCACACTGAAATGCAGCTCAACGCCTGCCAGCGGGTGGTTGGCATCCACCGTAACCAATTCGCCTTCAACAGCGGCAACTGTGACAATGTATCGGCCTTGATCGTTTCCGGCCTGAAACTGCATTCCAACCTGCGGAACGGTTCCGCCAAAAGCTTCGAGCGGCACTTGCTGAACGTAATCCTCATTGCGCACACCGTACCCTTTTTCGGGTGCAATTACAACCTGGAAGGCATCACCTTTCACACGACCTTCCAACCCCTCTTCCATACCCGGAATGAGGTTGCCGAAGCCATGGAGGTAATATAGAGGTTGCTTTCCTTCGCTGCTATCGAGCGTTGTGCCATTGTTGTCCTTGAGAGTGTAGTGGATTGCTACTACTTTTTCTGTTGAAATTTGCATTGATTAGAATGGATTAATGCCGGCTTGTAGGCATTCTGATTCGTTTCAACAATGCACGAAAGACGGAGGCCGCGAATGTACGGGCAAAGTGAATTGCGAGAGACGAAACATTAGAATTAGTCGCCTGTTGTTGATATCTCGAAAAAAAAATCACCTATTGACTTGTTGCAATCGAAAATCTCACTACATTTGCGCCCCTGTTAAAAATGACAGGCGACGAATAAACCCGTCGGAAGTTCTTTGAAATACCTGATTTTTCTGCCGGTGTAGCTCAGCTGGCCAGAGCAGCTGATTTGTAATCAGCTGGTCGGGGGTTCGAATCCCTCCACCGGCTCCATTTTAACATGTGGCCCACGCAGCAAGAAATCAGGGGAGTTACCAGAGTGGCCAAATGGGACAGACTGTAAATCTGTTGTCTTACGACTTCGGTGGTTCGAATCCACCACTCCCCACGAAATTCCCCGTGAATCGACACCCCTATCGACAACGGTATAATGCGGGAGTAGCTCAGTTGGTAGAGCATTAGCCTTCCAAGCTAAATGTCGCGAGTTCGAGCCTCGTCTCCCGCTCCACAGTGTTCCAAACCGAAGCAGTTGTTCTTCAAAGCCGTTGTAGCTCAGGGGTAGAGCACTTCCTTGGTAAGGAAGAGGTCACGGGTTCAATTCCCGTCAACGGCTCATCGGTTTTTTGCAGCACCTCCCTATTCCTTGTAAAATCAGGTATTTCATTATTTCCGATATATGAAAGCGTATTTTTTTTAATTTATCTAGATAAAATAACAACAAAAACAATCGCCAATGGCTAAAGAGAATTTTGATCGTTCCAAACCCCACGTGAACATTGGAACAATTGGTCACGTTGACCACGGAAAGACCACTCTGACTGCTGCCATCACAACAGTTTTGGCTGCGGCTGGTCTTTCTGAAAAAAGAGACTTCGCGTCTATCGACAACGCTCCTGAAGAGAAAGAGCGTGGTATCACCATCAACACCGCTCACGTAGAGTATTCGACGGCTAACCGTCACTACGCTCACGTAGACTGTCCAGGTCACGCCGACTATGTAAAGAACATGGTAACAGGTGCTGCTCAAATGGACGGAGCTATCCTTGTGGTAGCTGCTACTGACGGACCAATGCCACAAACTCGTGAGCACATCCTGTTGGGTCGCCAAGTTGGTGTTCCACGTATCGTTGTGTTCATGAACAAAGTGGACATGGTAGACGATCCGGAAATCATCGAACTCGTTGAGATGGACATCCGTGAGCTGTTGAGCTTCTATGAATATGATGGTGACAACACACCAATCATCAAGGGTTCTGCTTTGGGTGGCTTGAACGGCGATCCAGCCTGGGTTGAGAAAATCATGGAATTGATGGCTGCAGTAGATACATGGATTCCAATTCCTCCCCGTGAAGTAGAAAAACCATTCTTGATGTCAGTAGAAGACGTGTTCACGATCACAGGTCGTGGTACAGTTGCTACCGGTCGTATCGAGCGTGGTGTAATCAACTCCGGTGAAGAAGTTGATATCATTGGTTTCAACGAATCAAAGTTGAAGTCAACCGTTACAGGTGTTGAGATGTTCCGCAAGATTCTTGACCGTGGTGAGGCAGGTGACAACGTAGGTCTTCTACTCCGCGGTATTGAAAAGAGCGATATCCGTCGTGGTATGGTAATCTGCAAGCCAGGTTCAATCCAACCTCACACCAAGTTCAAGGCTGAGATTTACGTATTGAAGAAGGAAGAAGGTGGACGTCACACTCCATTCCACAACAAATACCGTCCTCAGTTCTACTTCCGTACAACCGACGTAACCGGTGAGATCAATCTCGAAGCCGGTCGCGAAATGGTACTTCCAGGCGACAACGTATCAATCGAAGTTAATTTGATTGCTCCAATCGCAATGGACAAAGGTCTCCGCTTCGCTATCCGTGAAGGTGGCCGTACCGTTGGTGCCGGACAGGTGACTGACATCATCGCGTAATCATCCGCGAGTGAAACATACAGTGAAGGCGATATCCGTCAAAAGATGTCGCCTTCACTTTCACGTTTAAAACAGGATTGGCAAAAGAGCCTGATCCTTTGGTTGAGAAAACAGAGGCAAACGCATTGATTCTCAAACTAAAAGAAAGTTTAGCTTGGTGTTAAAGAAGTAAGGCCGTGAAATGGTGAATGAATGTAATCAATCCCCACTCTCGCCTTCCGACAGAGGTACTTAGTCCTTTTTACTTTGTACCTCGTACTTCGCAAACTACGGGCATAGTTCAATGGCAGAATAGCGGTCTCCAAAACCGTTGATCTAGGTTCGAGTCCTGGTGCCCGTGCAAAAGAAGAAAAACCCGAAGTAATTCGGATAAAACGATAACAATATGGCTGGAATTAAAACGTATTTGGAAGAGTCATACAACGAGTTGGTTCACAAGGTGACCTGGCCTACTTGGGCTGAGTTACAAGAAAGCACAGTATTGGTTTTCATCACAACGCTTATTCTGACCGTTTGCATTTTCGCAATGGACTTTATTTTCGGCGTAAGTGGTGATGCAGCCTCCACATGGAAAGGCTTGGTTGGCTTCCTGTATGCCTTCCTTACTTGATTTTTAATTGAAACCACCCTATTAGGCAACCAATCGAAATGAGCGATATCGAAAAAAAATGGTACGTAGTACGTGCCATCAGCGGTAAGGAAAAAAAGGTCAAGGAATACATCGAGAGCGAGATTAAAGCTCGCGGGATGCAGGATTATGTATCTCAGGTATTGATTCCGACCGAGAAAGTGTTCCAAATCCGCAACGGTAAGAAAGTAAGCAAAGAGCGCAGTTATCTGCCCGGCTATGTTCTTATAGAGGCTGCGCTCATGGGAGAAATACCGCACATCATAAAGAATATCACTAATGTGATTGGCTTTTTGGGTGCTGAAAAGAAAGGAGAACCTATCCCCTTGAGATTGTCGGAAGTAAACCGCATCTTGGGTAAGGTAGATGAATTGGCTGAGAGCGGCGAAGAGTTGAACATTCCATTCGTAGTGGGTGAGAATGTGAAAGTCATCGATGGCCCCTTTAACAATTTTGGCGGCGTGATTGAAGAAATTAACGAAGAGAAAAAGAAGTTGAAAGTAATGGTTAAAATCTTCGGCCGTAAGACACCTGTAGAGCTTGGCTACATGCAGGTGGAGAAAGAATAACGACGAATGACGAATGACAAGTGGCTAATGATTGGCCACTGGCCGTTCGCCACTCGTCACTAGATTGAATTAAGACGCGTGTGGTGCGCATTGAATTAAACAGATGTTACGATTCGCTTCCCCTTGCAAACCACGCACAAACCAAATAAATACAAAGTAAAATGGCGAAAGAAGTAGCTGGATTCGTCAAGCTGCAAATCAAAGGTGGTGCTGCGAACCCCTCGCCCCCTGTAGGCCCTGCTCTCGGTTCCAAAGGTGTTAACATCATGGAATTCTGTAAGCAGTTCAATGCCCGTACACAGGATAAGGCAGGAAAAGTTTGCCCGGTGTTGATCACCGTTTACAGTGACAAGTCGTTTGACTTCGTCATCAAAACGGCACCGGCAGCTGTGCAACTCCTCGATGCCTCCAAGGCTAAGAAGGGTGCTGCAGAGCCAAACCGTCAGAAGATTGGGCAAGTTACCTGGGATCAGGTGCGTGCCATAGCAGAAGACAAAATGCCAGACCTCAATTGCTTCACCATCGAGTCGGCCATGAAAATGGTCGCCGGAACGGCACGAAGCATGGGTCTGCAAGTAACCGGTAACCGTCCTTTCTAATTTTTTCGGAGGAAAACAGCAATGGGAAGTCTAACTAAAAATCGCAAAGCTTCACTCGAGAAGTATGATGCTGAAAAGGCATATTCTCTCACTGAAGCAGCGTCGGTCGTGAAGAAAATCACGAACACAAAATTCGACGCTTCTGTAGACATCGCTGTTCGCCTCGGTGTAGACCCGAAGAAATCCAACCAAATGGTACGCGGCACTGTGTCGCTGCCACACGGAACGGGAAAGACCGTGCGCGTGTTGGTTCTCTGTACTCCCGACAAGGAGGCAGAAGCCAAAGCCGCAGGGGCTGATCACGTGGGTTTAAACGACTACATCGAAAAGATTAAAGGCGGATGGACCGATGTGGATGTCATCATCACCACACCCAACGTTATGGGGCAAGTAGGTGCACTGGGCCGAGTTCTCGGTCCACGCGGCCTGATGCCAAACCCGAAAACGGGTACCGTAACTATGGATGTTGGAAAGGCTGTAACAGAAAAGAAGGCTGGTAACATCGACTTCAAAGTCGATAAGACCGGTATCGTTCACGCAAGCGTGGGTCGTGTCTCATTTGACGCTACCAAACTCGCCGAAAACGCTAATGAGTTGATCCAAACGATCATCAAACTCAAACCTTCTTCTGCTAAGGGGACTTACATTAAGAGCATCTCTATGAGCTCGACAATGAGTCCCGGGGTAAATGTTGAACCAAGATCAGTGAACTAATCACTGGTAAAATCGGAGGACTCTTTATATGACTAAAGAACAAAAGAATCAGGAGATCACCCAATTGGTAGAAGCGCTGAGAAGCAACGAAATCTTCTATCTTTCGGACACGTCTGCTCTGAATGCCGAGGCTACCAGTTCACTTCGTCGCGAATGTTACAAAGCCGGTATCCAAATGCGTGTTGTAAAAAACACACTTTTGAAGAAGGCTATGGAACGCGTAGAAGAAAAGGATTACAGCCCACTTTACAACGCATTACACGGCAACACCGCTGTAATGTTTGCTGAAGTTGGAAATGTTCCTGCACGACTGATCAAGGACTTCAAAAAGAAGTACGACAAGCCCGCATTTAAGGCAGCATTTATTCAAGACGATTGTTACGTAGGTGCCGATCAACTCGAAGCATTGGTTGCTCTCAAGAGCAAGAACGAATTGCTTGGAGATATCATCGGTCTGTTGCAATCGCCTGCCAAAAACGTTATCTCTGCGCTTAAAGGCAATGCAGGTGATAAGGTGGCCGGCCTCGTTAAAGCTCTCGAGGAAAGAAAGAGCTAACCAACAATTAATTATTAAACAACCTTTTAAAATCCAATAAAATGGCTGATTTGAAAGCAATGGCAGAAAGCCTCGTAAACCTTACAGTAAAAGAAGTAAACGAGCTTGCCGCAATTCTGAAAGATGATTATGGTATCGAGCCAGCTGCTGCTGCTCCTGTTATGATGGCAGGTGGTGGTGGTGGCGCTGCTGCCGCAGAAGAAAAGACTGCATTTGATGTTATCCTCGTTGCTGGTGGTGACAACAAACTCGCAGTAGTGAAATTGGTGAAAGACTTGACCGGTCTTGGCTTGAAAGAAGCTAAGGACGCGGTAGACAAGGCTCCATCAGCTCTCAAGACAGGTGTTACAAAAGACGAAGCAAACGGCTTGAAAACACAACTTGAAGAAGCAGGAGCGAAAGTTGAAATCAAGTAATCAACCATCGCATTAAAACAGTTGAGGCCCCCTTCTACACGCTGTGTAGAGGGGTGGCCTAAACTCGTTTGATGCCATGACACTTGATTGTGATCCTCCCCTATTGGGGCGTCCTTGTCGAAGACGACGTAAAATCTACGATAGCGCGGTAATTAAACCCGCCTCAAGGAAAGATAGCAAAGTCGCTGGTTTAAGAGCGAATAGACAACATTAAACACCTTAAGGACTTGGCAACACTTAAAAAATCAGACGAGAGACATAACTTCTCCTCTACCAAAAGCTTTTACGAATATCCTGATTTTCTGGAAATTCAATTGGCTTCATTCAAAGAGTTCTTCCAATTGGAAACGAACCCTGAAAATAGAAGCAACGAAGGTCTCTACAAAGTATTCTCAGAGAACTTCCCTATAACCGATACACGAAACCAGTTCGTACTGGAATTCCTCGACTACTTCGTGGATCCTCCACGTTATACCATCGAAGAGTGTATTGAACGCGGACTCACCTACAGTGTGCCGCTGAAAGCCAAACTTAAGCTCTATTGCACAGACCCGGAACACGAAGACTTCGAAACCATCGTGCAGGACGTGTACTTGGGAACCATCCCTTACATGACACCACAAGGTTCATTCGTAATCAATGGTGCTGAGCGTGTAATTGTTTCGCAATTGCACCGCTCTCCGGGTGTATTCTTCGGACAAAGTCGCCATGCCAATGGCACCAAACTATACAGCGCGCGTATCATCCCATTCCGTGGTTCATGGATTGAATTTGCTACCGACATTAACAACGTAATGTATGCATACATCGACCGTAAGAAAAAGCTTCCGGTTACCACGTTGTTGCGCGCTATCGGTTACGAAAGTGACCGTCAAATTCTTGAAATATTCAACCTGGCTGAGGAAGTGAAAGTTTCCAAGGCTGGTATTCAACGTGTTTTAGGCCGTCGCCTTGCTGCGCGTGTTCTGAAGACCTGGGTGGAAGATTTCGTGGATGAAGATACCGGTGAAGTGGTATCCATCGAACGTAACGAGGTTGTACTCGATCGTGAAGTAGTTCTCGAAAACGATCATATTGATATCATCGTGGAAAGCGGCACCAAGTCGATTATCTTGCACAAAGAAGAATCGAACTCGGCCGATTTTACACTCATCCACAACACGCTTCAGAAGGATACATCCAACTCTGAAAAAGAAGCGGTGGAATACATCTACCGTCAGTTGCGTAATGCCGAGCCACCGGATTTGGAAACCGCTCGTGGCGTAATCGACAAACTCTTCTTCTCTGAACAGCGTTATGACCTCGGAGAAGTTGGTCGCTTCCGCATTAACCGCAAATTGGGTAATACCAATTCACAAAGTCGTACACTCACCAAGGACGATATCATCCAAATCATCAAGTATTTGATTGAATTGGTAAACTCCAAGGCCGATGTCGATGATATTGACCACTTGTCGAACCGTCGTGTACGCACCGTTGGTGAACAGTTGTACAACCAGTTCGCAGTCGGTCTGGCTCGTATGGCTCGCACCATCCGCGAACGTATGAATGTGCGTGACAACGAGGTCTTCACACCTATCGACTTGATCAACGCGAAGACACTATCTTCCGTTATCAATTCATTCTTCGGTACAAACCAGCTTTCACAGTTCATGGACCAAACCAACCCGCTAGCCGAAGTGACGCACAAGCGTCGTATGTCGGCTCTCGGACCCGGTGGTCTTTCTCGCGAACGTGCCGGCTTCGAAGTCCGCGACGTGCACTACACGCACTACGGTCGTTTGTGTACCATCGAAACCCCGGAAGGTCCGAACATTGGTCTGATTTCTTCGCTTTGTGTTTATGCGAAAATCAACCGTCTCGGATTCATTGAGACACCCTACCGCAAAGTTGAAAACGGAAAAGCGGTTATGAATAATAGTGGCGTTACCTACCTCACCGCTGAAGATGAGGACACCATGGTAATCGCACAGGCAAACGCAGAGCTGAGCGAAAAAGGTCAATTCCTGACTTCTACCGTGAAAGCTCGTTTGGAAGGTGACTTCCCGGTAACTGCTCCGGAAAGCCTCCATCTCATGGACGTTGCGCCAAACCAGATTGCTTCGATTGCGGCATCGCTGATTCCGTTCCTCGAGCACGATGACGCCAACCGCGCACTCATGGGATCAAACATGATGCGTCAGGCCGTTCCCCTTATGCGCCCTGAAGCGCCAATCGTGGGAACCGGTCTTGAAGGCCGTGTTGCTGCCGATTCGCGCGTTCTGCTCACTGCAGAAGGCGAAGGTGTGGTTGAATATGTTGATGCGACAGAAATCCGCGTTCGATATAAGCGCAGCGATGAGGATGAATTGGTGAGCTTCAACTCGCCATTGAAGTCATACAACATCCGTAAATTCATGAAGACCAACCAAAGCACCACCGTTAACTTGCGTCCGCTGGTTACTAAAGGTGAGCGCGTAACGAGAGGTCAAATTATGGTTGAAGGATATTCGACTAAGGGCGGAGAACTTGCCATCGGACGTAACCTGAAAGTGGCATTCATGCCATGGAAAGGTTACAACTTCGAAGATGCGATAGTAATTAGCGAGCGTGTTGTTCGCGACGATATCTTCACTTCTATTCACGTTGACGAATACACTACGGAAGTTCGTGATACCAAACGCGGTGTAGAAGAATTGACTGCCGATATTCCAAACGTCAGTGAAGAAGCAACGCGTGATCTCGATGAAAACGGTATCATTCGCGTTGGTGCAGAAGTGAAAGAAGGCGATATCCTGATTGGTAAGATTACTCCGAAAGGAGAAACCGATCCAACACCCGAAGAAAAACTTCTTCGCGCCATCTTCGGTGATAAGGCCGGTGACGTGAAAGACGCTTCTTTGAAAGTTCCACCAAGTGCTTCCGGTGTCGTAATCGACAAAAAGTTGTTCTCTCGCACCATTAAAGATAAGAAGCAGGTTAAGACCAACGAAAAGGCAGTTGTTGAGGCTTTGGATAAAGAGCACGATAAAGAAGTAGCCGACCTGAAGAAGGTACTGGTAGATAAATTGGTTGCCATTTTAAAGGACCAAACCTGCCAAGGTGTTTACAACTACTTCAAAGAAGAACAGATTAAAAAGGGAACTAAGTTCACTGCTAAATCTCTTGCGACCATTGATTACAGCGTTATTAATGCAGAAGGATGGACCAAAGACGAACCAACGAATACATTGGTTAAGCGTTGCATCCACAACTTCAACATGCGCTACAACGAATTGCTCGGTTCCTACAAGCGTCAAAAATTCCAGCTTACCGTGGGGGATGAACTTCCAACCGGTATCGTGAAATTAGCTAAAGTATATATCGCACAAAAGCGTAAACTCCGCGTAGGTGATAAGATGGCAGGTCGCCACGGTAATAAGGGTATCGTAGCCCGTATTGTTCGTGACGAGGACATGCCATTCCTCCAAGACGGAACACCGGTAGATATCGTGTTGAACCCACTTGGGGTACCATCGCGTATGAACCTGGGCCAGATTTACGAAACAGTGCTGGGATGGGCCGGATTGAATACAGGCAAGCGTTTCGCTACACCTATTTTCGATGGAGCGTCACTCGACGATATTTTGAAAGAAATGAAAGATGCCGGCGTACCGGAGTGGGGTGTAACATACCTCTACGACGGAGGCACCGGTATGCGTTTCGAGCAGCAGGCCACGGTAGGTGTAATCTACATGATTAAACTAAGCCACATGGTCGACGATAAGATGCACGCTCGTTCAATAGGTCCATACTCTCTCATCACTCAGCAACCGCTTGGTGGTAAGGCGCAGTTCGGAGGTCAGCGTTTCGGGGAAATGGAGGTTTGGGCACTGGAAGCATTCGGTGCAGCCAACATCCTCCAGGAAATCCTGACGGTGAAATCCGACGACGTAATGGGTCGTGCGAAAACTTACGAGTCCATTGTAAAGGGCGAAAACATGCCTGTACCTGGCATACCGGAGTCCTTCAATGTATTGCTGCATGAATTGCGCGGTTTGGGTCTCAACATTACGTTGAACCAAAACTGATAAATAAGCTGTGGGTCGGGAGCCTTAAAACTCCCGTCCCTTCTACCCTTTCATCGAATTGTTTTATACCTGAAAAGAAATAAATCACAATGCTTCAAGCAAAAAAAGTAGCTCGTCCAAACAGCGATTTCAGATCAATCACTATCAGCCTGGCCTCTCCGGAAGAAATTCTAGAGCGTTCACACGGTGAAGTATTGAAGCCTGAAACCATCAACTACCGCACCTACAAGCCGGAACGCGATGGTCTCTTCTGCGAAAAAATATTCGGTCCGGTAAAGGACTATGAATGCCATTGCGGTAAATACAAGCGTATCCGTTACAAGGGTATTGT
>Ga0315906_10008567_pt1 | contig 12253 bp, 9 predicted proteins | sample LakEriMetagenome_4_FD_203526 | JGI IMG/M metagenome (GOLD analysis project Ga0315906, IMG submission 203526) | Freshwater fungal communities from buoy surface, Lake Erie, Ohio, United States - Buoy 2 MA122 | ecosystem: Environmental > Aquatic > Freshwater > Lake > Lake biofilm | place: USA: Lake... | reverse complement strand
TCGTTAGAAGGCTAAAACCGATTAAAAAAGGGGCGGTTCGAATTGGATTCTCTGCTTTGGAATATTTAAATTGGTCAGAAAAAATATACATCGCTGGAGTCGGTTGTAATTATACGGAACCAAACCGAATGAGGAGCAGCCTTTTAATTTCCACATCAGATCCAATTTGTTTGAATGACTACCAGAAGGAATATCAATCGAATCCCAATAAGATAATAACTGAATTAACTTTGCTGGCTGAAAAATTGATGCAGGATCAGATTACGCATACTCAGAATCCCCATTTAACAAATTTGCATGAGTCGATTATGATTTTGACACGCAAGGGCATGAATTCGGAAAGTTACGATAAGAATTTAAGCCTTAAAAGTCGTTACGAATACTCTAAAAATCTCGCTATTTGGATGAATCAAGCACCAATTGATTATCTTGAGCCCCTAAAAGAAGTTACTGAAAATTATTTCGAATCATTGAATAAGAGAAACATATCAGATAATGAGGTATATGAAATTGAGCATAAAAAGGTTGAAACACGAATAAAATTAGCCAAGTTATTGCTTCTATTTCCTTGGAGTATTTTGGGATTGATCCATTGTGGACTGCCTTATTTCGCAGTCAAGAGTTTCGTAGAAAAAAAATTCAAGAGAGCTGTTTTTTGGGGGTCTACCAAAATGCTGTATTCTATGATTTCGATTGGACTTTTAAATATTCCTGTAATTTTTCTTTTCAATAATTTTTTCAATGTTTCAAACTGGTGGGGTTTAATTTATTACTTGTTGATTGGTTTGTTCGGCTTAGGATTTTACTTAAGCATGACTCTTATTAAAGACCTCATTCGATCTTCAAAATTGAAAAAAGAAAATGTAAATGAATTGATCAACAAAAGAAATCAAGCAATGAGTCTTTTGAAAAAAATTATTCCTAGTGAATATTTATGAACTAAGTTCAACTAAATTTGTTTTAAAATTACAATGACATTCAACCCTGATCAGGAAATCCCGAAATTTGAACGACTTAAAAAGCCGAGTTGGCTGCGCGTTAAACTTCCAACCGGAGAGAATTACCGAAAAGTACGAAGTCTTGTAGATCAGCATAAATTACATACAATCTGCGAAAGTGGCAGTTGTCCAAATATGGGTGAATGTTGGGGAGAAGGGACTGCGACATTCATGATTCTCGGTAATATTTGTACGCGTTCTTGCGGATTTTGTGCTGTGCAAACTGGAAAACCGGATCAGGTAGACGAATTTGAACCAGGAAGGGTAGCAAATTCCGTCAAAATAATGGGAGTAAAACATGCTGTAATTACTTCCGTGGATCGTGATGATTTGAAGGATGGCGGAGCGGAAATTTGGGGGCAGACTGTTAGGGCTATTCGCAACCAATCACCAAAAACTACCTTAGAAACTCTTATTCCCGATTTTGCAGGCAAATGGGAAAATCTGCAGGTGATAATTGATGTTGCTCCAGAAATTGTTTCGCACAACTTGGAAACCGTTAGAAGACTCACAAAACAAGTTCGAATTCAAGCTAAATATGATCGCAGCTTAGAAGTTTTATTTCGTTTGAAAAAGGGTGGCATGCGAACTAAATCAGGAGTAATGCTCGGATTGGGAGAAACAGAAAATGAAGTTCTTGAAACAATGGATGACCTTCGCCAAGTTGGTGTTGACATTCTAACGTTGGGACAATATCTACAACCGACATTTAAACATTTACCTGTTGCTGAGTTCATTAAACCAGAGCAATTCGAAAAGTATAGATTAACAGGCTTGAAAATGGGTTTTCATTATGTTGAAAGCGGGCCACTTGTTCGATCGTCCTATCACGCTGAAAAGCATTTATTTTAATTTTTTATATTGTTAAAAAACAAAAACTACGTTGTTTTATATGAATTTTAAGAATTTTATAGTTAATTTGGCACATTGAATAGTAATGTAATAATTCGTTGTTATGAATAGAAAAATATATCTTATTGGTTCTGTGGTTTTTGCAGGCATTTTGTCCGTGGGCATATTCAATTTTTTTGAATGGGATAAAACTGACGGAGTCTATACAAAAAAATCACTTGACGCTATTAAATATCAATCTTCTGATGAAGCTATGATTTGGTTAAAAGCCAGATATGTCGATCAACAAACGGGTCAACCTATTTCTGAAGAAAAATTGGCTTTAATAAATTCTCAGATTTCAAAGTTGAAGAAATCTAAATCAATTACTTTTGAGCCTCAAGGTCCAGATAATATAGGAGGAAGGACAAGAGCAATTCAAATTGATCGAACAAATAACAATCGTCTTTGGGCTGGAGGTGTTTCAGGCGGTCTCTTTGTTTCAAACAACAGAGGCAATAATTGGGAACGTCTTGATTCATATATTAATGCTGGAGGTAGTCCATATATTTCAAGTTTGACACAAACTACTGATGGAGTTCTTTACGTCGCAACGGGTTCTAACGATGAGCCTTGGGGAGGGAATGGTGTATGGTACTCTACTAATTTTGGTCAAAACTGGGATAAAATACCAGGAACTACTAACTGTACAGAAGTAGAATCCTCTGACATTGATAATTTTGTTTGGCTAAGTACTAGTCAAGGTTTGAAAAAATGGAAAGTTGGTGATGCTTCATTAACTTCCACATCAGTATCTTCCGGTTCTTGTCAGGCACTAAAGATTTCAAAAGATGGACAAGTTATAGTTGCGGCCTTTGGATCTAACAAAACTTACGTATCTTCAGATGGAGGAGTGTCTTTTACCGATCAATCAGGTGCGGTTTCTCAAAATAAGGTGCCTCAAGGCTCACCGCGTATTGAATATGCTATTTCCAGTGTTAAAAATTCGGATAACAAATATTCAATTTATGCTGTTCGAACAAATAATAATCTACTTGGGATGCATGTTTCTAAGGATAATGGTTTGACATGGAAACAATTCGTGGGTTCTTCAACTTCACCAAGTGACTTTGATATTTATCGTGATCAAGGAACATACAATTCTATTGTTACTGTAAGGTATAATGACCCTAAGGAAATTCTTTTAGGGGGAATTGATATTTGGAAGTGGAAACAATCCATTGATGATCCGTTAAATGGCCCTTCAGGAGGTTTTGAAAAGGTTAGTGAATGGTTTGTCAGCCCTAATTCCCCAATTTATGTGCATGCTGACAACCACGAAATGAAATGGGATGCATTAAACAGACTTTACATTGGTAATGATGGTGGTATTGGCGTTAGTGATGATGCTGGAACAATCTGGTATCCTTCAAACAGAGGTTACAATGTTACTCAATTTTATGGAATTGCCTTTGATCGTGATGGCTCTGTAATGGGAGGGACTCAAGACAATGGAACTCTCTACAATGATCATTCTCTATCCACTTTCCAAGAGTTTAGAGAAGTAAACGGTGGTGATGGCTTTGAGTGTGAAATATCACACTTTAACCCAAAGGTAATGTTCTCTTCTATTTATTACAACTCTATTTATAGATCCGGAGACAGAGGCACAACATGGAATAACTTTACTCCAGACCTTCCACCGTCTTATCCCGTTCCAGGAACCGAAGGAACAGTTTATCACCCTTTTCATACAGAATTTATTTTAGCTGAATATTTTGATTTGAATTCCAAAGATTCTGTAACTTATGTTGCAACAAAGAATTACAGTGCCGGTGATATACTAAAGATTCCAAGTTTATCAACTGGAGATAGTATGAATTATGTAACTCCACTAAATCTTTACTTTGATGACACCTTATTATACGACCCTTCCTTAACAACTGGAAATCAGAATTTTGGTAAAAATTCATCAACCGGTGAATTAATCTCTATGGGAACAGACACAGTTCTATATAATGTAGCTTGGGATACATTAAGAATACAGGATCCATTTCAATCATGGTTTTTAGTTTATGTTGGTGCCAATGGTGGAGAACTTTGGGGTACTAGAAATGGGTTGCGTTTATCAGCTGCAAATGCGCAATGGGTGTGTGTAGCTCGTGGATTTGGCGGCCCTGGTTTCGGAGGAAGTAACTTCAATAGTAACATTGATATTGAATTTTCTCGTGATCTTCAGCATTTATACATTGCTACCGGTTCAGGAGTTACAAGAGTATCTGGTTTGGGTTCTATTTACACTTCTCAATCTAATTTTGCAACTGCGGCAGGATTTGGCACGGGTGCGTCAACTGCACTACCAACAGGGACAACCCCAACAAAAATTTCTTCAAGTTCTTATGAAGGTATTGCCGTTAACCCTAATAATCCAAATGACTTATTGCTTTTAGCAGGTTTCAATGGAACGAACAGAAGAACAACAAATGCCTCTTCAGCTACTGTCAATTCAGGTGCAACCCCTCTGAATTCAACTGCTCTTTCGTCTATAACTAGTCCCGGTGTTGCATGTTATGATGGAATAATAGATAGATTGGATTCTGATGTTTTAGTCGTTGGTACCTCGAGTGGAGTTTTTGTTTCTGAGAATGGAGGGACATCTTGGGAAAATGCTTCTGCAGGTTTTGAAGGAACACCAGTATTTGAAGTTCGTCAACAGTGGAGAACTTATGACGAAGGTGCGAACCGAGCCGGCGAAATTTATATTGGAACATATGGTCGTGGGATTTGGAGTTCTTCGAAATATTTAGGGATTGATAATAATGATGATCCAGATAATTTCTCAAATTTCAAAACTAAACTTAAGGCATATCCTAATCCAACAAATGAGAGTACTACACTCAGCTTCCAATTAGCAAAGAGTGGAAATGTTGAATTGGCAGTTTACTCAATTACAGGTAGATTAGTAAAAACATTAAATAAAAAGAATTTATCCTCTGGAGAAAATACAATCTTTATTGATTGTGACGATATTCCAAATGGAACATACATTGTGAAATTTGTTAGCGGTAAACAAGTTGAATCTGTCAAATTCATTAAGATGTAATTTTGATTTCTGAAATACAGTTTATCTAATAAAGTCGGAAGAATTTACTTCCGACTTTATTTTTTTTAATAACTATATATTTTCTAAATAATGAATTTATCAATATTCAAAAAACAAAATGGCAAACATAAAAAATTTGAATACGATTTTGCCACATTGAAAAAACTAAATTAATTGTAACTTTGTGATATGCTTATCCCTTTAATTTTTGAAGATATTGCTTTTTCAGAAATCGTTGTGATTATGTTAGTTGTTTTACTTTTCTTCGGTGCGAAAAGTATACCTGGAATTGCTAAAACGCTAGGTAAAACATTGTATGAATTTAGAAATGCACAGTCAGAACTTCAGCGTGAAATACAAAAATCAGGAATGAGTATCAAAAAAGATATGAATTTTACTGAATTAATAAAAGAAACCAGTGAAGAAATAAGGCAACCCTTAGATCAAGTAGCTACAGATGTAAATAACACTGTTGAATTTAAAGGTGTAACCACAACTGGTAATCCATTAAGTGAAGTTGATTCAATTTCTACTGAAATACCATTTAAACAATCTGAACATATGACAAATCAAAACAAAGAAACATGATACAAGTTGGAATAATCATGGGAAGCGCTTCAGATCTACCAGTAATGCAAGCCGCTAAGGATTTTTTAGATGAAGTAGGTGTTTTTTCAGAAGTAAAAATTGTATCTGCGCATAGAACACCAGAATTAATGGTTGAATATGCTAAATCTGCAGCAAATCGGGGTTTAAAAGTTATTATAGCTGGAGCCGGGGGAGCTGCCCATCTCCCAGGTATGACAGCATCAATGTCTTCTTTACCAGTAATTGGTGTGCCTATAAAATCTTCAAATTCGATTGATGGATGGGATTCAATTTTGAGTATTCTTCAAATGCCAAACGGAATTCCAGTGGCAACTGTTGCATTAAACGGAGCAAAAAATGCCGGGATTTTAGCCGCTCGAATAATTGGCTGCTACGACTCCAATGTTCAGCTTAAACTAGATCGATACGCAGAATTGATGAAAGAGTCAGTTATTGAGAGTCAGAATAAAATTAAGTAGATTTTTTTCTTAAATTTATTCCAACTTTCATCTACTCTGCATCATGAAATTCTTACTATTTTCTTGAATAACATAGAACAGTCTAGTTAAGTTAAATTTCAATTCACTAACACTTGAATTAATCTGTAACAAGGATTTTTTTTAACATAATACTCTAAATTAAAATTTATCTTTGTGACATGTCAGAAGATTTTTCGCATGAAATTTCCGTAATCGGAGGGGGTAGCTGGGCAACTGCTTTAGTTAAACTTTTATGCAATAACGAAAAGAAAATTGGTTGGTGGATACGCAGTGAAGAAGCAGTTAACTACTTGAAAAACTACCAACATAATCCAAGGTATTTACAATCTGTTCAGTTTAACATTAATCAACTTAACATTAGCACAAACTTAGAGAAAATTATTTCTACTGCCAAAATCATTGTCATCGCCACCCCTGCTGCGTTTTTAGTACCAATTTTCGAGAAGTTACCCGTTCATTTATTAAAAGAAAAAATTATTTTTTCAGCGGTAAAAGGAATCATTCCTGAATACAACTCTATTCCTGCAAAATACATTCACAAAACATTCGGAACACCCTACAATAAAATTGGAATTATTTGCGGTCCATGTCATGCTGAAGAAGTTGCACTGGAGCGCCTTTCTTATTTAACGATTGGTTGCTCCGATGAAGAAATTGCTTCCCAAATGGCTTCAAAACTAGCTTGTAGATACATCAAAACAACGACCAGCGATGACCTTTTTGGAACTGAAATTTCTGCTGTATTGAAGAATGTCTACGCACTAGTTGCCGGAATTTGCCATGGACTAGGTTATGGTGACAATTTTCAAGCTGTTTTAATTTCAAATGCCATTCAAGAAATTGAACGATTTATTGACGCTGTAAGTCCGGTTCATCGCGACACAAAATCGAGCGCTTACTTGGGTGATTTATTGGTTACGGCATACTCGAATTTCTCACGTAACAGAACATTTGGTTTTATGATTGGAAAAGGATATTCAGTAAAATCAGCACAATTGGAAATGAATATGATCGCAGAAGGATATTTTGCGACGAAATGTCTCATGGAAATCAACAAGAAGTTTAATGTGGAAATGCCCATTCTAAATGCTGCTTACAACATTCTTTACGAGAAAATTTCTCCGATTATCGAAATAAAAATTCTTACCGAAAAGCTCACTTAATTTTATATTTTTGCCTTCAAATTTAGGTTATGAAGGTTTTTAAATTTGGTGGTGCTTCTGTTAAAGATTCATCGGCGGTAAAAAATGTAGCTCAGATTCTATCTCTTTTCGAAAAGCAAAAGTTGATTGTTGTTGTTTCGGCCATGGGCAAGACGACCAATAAATTGGAAGAAGTTGTCGAAGCACTTAAAAACAACGACAAAAAATCGTTCGTTCATTTAATCAATGATTTAAAGGAATTCCACTACACTATTCTAGGTGAGCTTTTTCCCGAAAAACATTTCACCATTTACAATACTATTGATTCTACTGTTGAAAAATTAGAACAAAAGTTTGAATCTGGTTTTTCAGATAATTATAGTTTCGAATACGATCAAATTGTTTCACTTGGTGAATTTCTTTCTTCGCAAATTCTTTCAGCATTTTTATTTGAAAATGGATTTACTGTTAAGTGGATTGATGCTCGAAAAATTATTCGAACAGATAATAATTATCAAGAAGGCAACGTAGATTGGAAAAAAACAGAGGAATTGGTTCAAACAAAAGTTTTAGGCGAATTTGAAACAAATGATATTGTGCTCACGCAAGGATTTATTGGACATACTCCTGAGGGTTTTACTACTACTTTGGGCAGAGAAGGCTCTGATTATACTGCTGGAATTTTAGCCTATTGTTCAAATGCAGAATCGGTAACCATTTGGAAAGATGTTCCAGGAATGTTGAATGCAGATCCAAAATACTTCGATGAAACGATTAAATTGGATGAAATTTCATTCAAAGAAGCCATTGAATTGTCGTATTATGGTGCAACGGTTATCCACCCAAAAACAATCAAACCACTTCAAAACAAGGAAATTCCGCTTTATGTTAAATCTTTCATTCATCCAGAGAAAAAAGGAACAATTATTCAATCCTCAACGAAAAAAGATCATTTAATTCCTTCCTATATTTTTAAGGTAAATCAAATTTTGATTTCGTTAACACCTCGAGATTTTTCGTTTATCGTGGAAGAAAATTTGAGTGAAATCTTTCGACTTCTTGCTCTGGTGAATGCAAAAATTAATATCATGCAGAATTCAGCGGTCAGCTTTCACTTTCTGTTAGATGAGAAGAAAACAAACATTGATGAATTGCTGAAATTATTCGGAGAAAAATACCTTTTAAAGTATAATCAAGGACTAGAATTGGTTACAATCCGCCATTATAATCAGGAAACAATTGACAAGGTGATTTATGAGAAAGAAATCATGTTGCAACAAAAGACCCGTCAAACGGCTCGTATAATCATGAAAGATTTAAGCTAAATACCATTTAGTTGGTAGTAAATTGACTACCAGAGTATGTATTTTTGTTCAATGAAGTTGACTTTAGCTCAAATGAATCCAGGGAGAATAGGTATCGTTTTGGATATCACCCCTTCACACGTAAGCACAAAATTATTAGAACTTGGTTTTGTTTCTGGTTCAGAAGTTGAGGTTGTTTTTCAAGCACCACTAAAAGATCCTATTGCGGTTGATATAAATGGTTCTATTATTTCGTTGAGACTCGAAGAAGCCGCTACTATTTTGATAGAGGAAAAGTTCCTTTTATAAATTTGTAATTTTGTGATTATCGAAATCTGAGACGATTCACATGAAAATAGCTCTACTTGGAAATCCCAACACCGGAAAAAGTTCAGTCTTTAACCTACTTACTGGACTGCGCCAAACGATTGGAAATTTCCCTGGAGTAACCGTAGAAAAAAAATCAGGTTCCATTAAAGTCAATGAAAAGGAACATATTCTTACCGATTTTCCAGGAGTTTATAGCATCTATCCTCGCTCGAAGGATGAAGAAGTAGTCTACTCCTCTCTGACAAATTTACAAGGATCTGAATTTCCTGATTTATCTATTTATGTGGTGGATTCCTCGAATTTGGAAAGGAATTTATTGTTTTTCTCACAACTTTACGACTTGAATTTCCAATTGATTTTGGTATTAAACATGTGGGATGTAGCGACAAAAAGAGGGATTGAAATCGATCTGGAAAAATTACAAAAACGCTTTCCAGATATCCAAATCGTAACTGCAAACGCACGTATTGGACTCGGAAAAAATAGGATTTTAGACGCAATTAAAAATCTTGAAACAAATAATCGCATTGATCCTATTATTTCAGATTATACACCGGCACAAAAAGAAGATTTAAAATCACAATCCGAGGAAGCAAAGTTGCGGTTTCAAAAAATTAAGAGCCTTATTTCAGAAGTTGAACGCGTAAAAGAAATCAAAAGTGATAACTTCTCAAGAAATATTGACAAGGTTCTCCTCCACCCTATTTTGGGTTACCTGATTTTTACCTGTATTTTATTGGTGGTTTTCCAATTTATTTTCACGTTCGCCTCCATTCCGATGGATTTCATTGATAACACCTTTGTATCTATAAGCAATTGGATTTCGGAAGTTATGCCTAAAGGTATGTTAAGCAATTTAATCAGCCAGGGGGTCATTCCGGGGATTGGCGGTATTGTGGTTTTCATTCCTCAGATCGCCCTTTTATTCTTCTTTATTTCCATATTGGAAGAAACCGGTTACTTGGCTCGTGTGGTATTCATTATGGATCGAATCATGCGGCCGTTGGGTCTCAATGGTAAAAGTGTCGTTCCATTGATGTCAAGTGCAGCTTGTGCCATTCCCGGGATTATGTCAGCTCGAACCATAGCAGATTGGAAAGAACGATTGATAACTATCTTAGTTGCACCACTCATAAGTTGTAGTGCTCGGATTCCAGTTTACACCTTATTAATTTCATTAATAATTCCAAAGCAAAATGTTTTTGGATTTTTGAACCTACAAGGAATTGTTCTTTTGGGTCTATACTTATTGGGTATTGTTGCAGCGATTTTAGTTTCCTTGATTTTAAAACAGTTCATCAGTGTTAGAGAAAAAGGATTTTTATTGCTAGAACTTCCTAGTTATCGCAATCCAAGATGGTCGAATATTGGCATTAACATTTTTGAAAAAGTAAAAGTTTTCGTTTTGGATGCAGGAAAAATAATTCTAGCCATCTCAATAGTTTTATGGGCTTTAGCAACATTTGGACCATCAAACCAAAGGATAAAATCAGAACATAAATTGATTCATTCGAAAGAATTCAAATTGCTTTCGGAAAGCGAAAAACAACAACAATTGGCTTCGGTGAAATTGGAATCTTCCTATATTGGAATTATGGGAAAAACCATTGAGCCTGTAATAAAACCATTGGGGTTTGAATGGAAAATTGGTATCTCACTTATAACGTCATTCGCTGCTCGAGAAGTTTTTGTCGGTTCGTTGGCAACAATTTATGCTGTTAACAATAATTCCGAATCAAATTTAAAACTGATTGAGAAAATGCGAAATGAAAAAAACAAAGACGGGGAGTTTATATATAATTTGGCAAGTGGTGTTTCACTAATGATTTTCTATGTTTTTGCAATGCAATGTATGGCTACATTAGCAGTTGTTAAACGGGAAACACAATCATGGAAATGGCCTCTAATACAACTTTTTTATATGGGCTTTTTAGCTTATTTCGGATCATTTTTATGTTTCCAACTTTTAAGTTGATACTGAGTTAGAATTTATAACTTTATACGATGTTTCAAGAAATAGCAGTCGCAATTGTTATAACCGTATCTACAGCATTTCTTTTAAGAATGTTTTGGATTAAGTTTTTCAAAAAGGAAACGAAATGCGAGTCATGTGCGATGGGTAAAATGGTCAATGAATAATCTCTAAACTAAATCAACCTATGTCAGAATGTCAACTTTATAAATACAATTCGAGCTTTTACGCAATTGAAAAAGATGAAGCTGATCATTTTGTCAACGACTTTGTAGAATCTGAAATTGACCCTGATTATGTCTCATGGCTAAATTTTCATAGTCTATCTGATCGTGAATCAATTGAAAAAATTTGTGGAAAACTTGAAGTGGAAAAGTTGTCAATCGAAAGTATTTACAACACCATTCGAAGACCTAAAGTTGAAGAATATCCCGATTATATGTTTTTTAGTGTAAAATCGGCACTACCTGATTTGGATGATGTTTCATCCCTTAACCAGGATCAAATAACCTTCATACTAGGTAAAAATTATTTAATTTCATTTCAAGAGAAAGCCTCAGATCATTTTTTAGATGTCCGTGATCGAATAGAAAAAGGCAGAGGGAAAATTCGTTCAAAAGGAACTGATTTTTTGTTATTTCGCATGCTTGAAGCAATAATTGATAATTATTTTGAAGTACTGGAAACAATTTCCGACAACATAGCCTTAATTGATACTCAATTACATGTTTCTGAAAATAAATCGATTTTTAAGAAAATTGAAATCGAAAAAAGAAGACTAATTGAGTTAAGAAAAATAGTTCAGCCGATGCGCGATATTACTATGCAATTAGAGTATAGCGAAAGTAATTTATTGGATAGAACAAATTTTTATTATTTCTCGAATTTAAAATACGGTTGCGTGAGTGCCCTCGAAGAAATTGACGCAAACAAACAGATATTAGAAGGTATGTCAAACCTTTTTTATGCCGCTCAAGGACAACGCATGAATGAAATCATGAAAATGTTAACAGTTGTAAGTTCCTTATTCATCCCTTTAACTTTCATCGTGGGAGTTTACGGTATGAATTTCGAATTTATGCCCGAATTAAAATGGAAATCAGGATACTTTATTGTTTGGAGTATTATGCTTTTTATAATCATTGGAATGTTTATCTATTTCACAAAAAAAGGCTGGTTAAAGCGAGATAAATTATAGCTACATCATTTTGTTAATGATCTGTTAAATAAATTTTGGTTGAAATCTTGTTACTATCTTTGGTATATAAAAATTAAAACCATGAAAAATTTATTCTTTTCTTTCGCTTTTATGATGGGAACTGTACTCGTTTCTCAGAAAGCAACTGCACAAATTGAAAAAGGTGCGAAAATTGAATTTAGTAAGGAAACGCATGATTATGGAAACATCAAATACGATGGTGATCCATACTGCAACTTTGAATTCAAAAATACAGGTGATGAGCCTTTAATCATTTCAAATGCTAA
>Ga0315906_10008565_pt1 | contig 12256 bp, 9 predicted proteins | sample LakEriMetagenome_4_FD_203526 | JGI IMG/M metagenome (GOLD analysis project Ga0315906, IMG submission 203526) | Freshwater fungal communities from buoy surface, Lake Erie, Ohio, United States - Buoy 2 MA122 | ecosystem: Environmental > Aquatic > Freshwater > Lake > Lake biofilm | place: USA: Lake... | reverse complement strand
AGGGTCGCGGCGGCGGCGCGACCGGTTTCCCGGCCGGCTCGGGGGCCCCCGCCGTGCCGTCGTCGCCGACGGTCTGCCGCTCGCGCCAGGGCTTGCCGTTCTCGTAGCTCGCCAGTTCGCTCTCGAGTTGGCCGCGCACCTCCGACGTCGGTTCGCTGCCGTCCACCGCCTGACGGCTGAACTTCCGCGCCTGCTCGAAATCGCCACTCTCGGCGTGCGCCGCGGCGAGCGTGCTGATGATGTGCGGCTTCTTCCACTCCGACAGCTCGCACGCCTTCGCCGCGATGCCCACCGCGCGCTTGCCGTCGCGGAGCGCGTCCTCGGGGCTCGTGGAGAGGAGCCAGGCGAGGTTGTTGAGCACCGACTCGTCCTCCGGGTCGACCTCCATCGCCTTCTCCAGATCCACGAGCGCCGCGGCGTGGTCACCGACGGTGATCTCGGCGTCGCTGCGGCCGCGCAGGGCCACCAGCAGCCCGGGATCGATCTCGAGCGCCCGGTCGAAGCGCCGGATCGCCTCGCGCGGCTGCTTGTCCGCGAGGTAGAGGAGCCCGAGTTGCGACACGAGCACGGCGTCGTCGGGTTGCTGCCGCACGAGCCGACGGAAGTCGCCGATGGCCGCGGGGTAGTCGGACCGGTCGGCGGCCAGGAGGCCGCGCAACTCGAGCGCCGCGGCATGGTCGGGCTGCCGTCCCAGCACACGCTCCACGTCGGCACGTGCGGCGTCCCCGTCGCCCGCCATCTGGTGGAGGCGGGCCCGCAGGACGAGCGGTTCGGCCGAATCGGGGGCGAGCCCGATCGCCTTGTCGAGATCGGCCATGGCCCGGTCCGTGTCCCCGACCGAGGCGAGGAGCCTGGCCCGCTGGAAGAGGAGGTCGGAGGAGTCGGGGGCCATCTCGAGGGCCTCGTCGAAGGTGGCCCGGGCCTCGTCGGTCCGCTGCCCGACCAACAGCGCGAGCCCGCGCATCTCCCGCAGGCGGAGGTCGTCCGGCTCCTCCTCGATCGCCACGTCGATGTCGGCGATGGCGCCGTCGATGTCCCCCTCGCTCATCAGGAACACGCCGCGGGTCCGGCGCACGTCGACGTCGCGGGGGGCCAGTTCCACCGCCTTGTCGTAGTGGCCGCGCCGGTCGGCCGCGTCCGCCTCGGCGAGATTCCCGAGGACGACGTGCGCCTGGGCGGTCTGGAGCGGGTCGTCACCGCCGACATCCACCGCCCGCGTCGCCGCCTCGCGGGCACGCTTGCGGTCGCCACCCGGCAGCGACTCGAGCCGGGCGATCATCACCTGGGCCGCCGCGAGCGTGTCGTCGCGCTGCACCGCCTCGCCGAGGTCGCGGAGGGCGAACGCCCGGAGACGCTCCCATTGCCGCGCGGCGTCGCCCCCCTCGAACAGCGCGTCGGTGATCATCGCCGCCCGGTCCACGAGCGTGCCCGTGTAGAGATCGTTGGCGAACTTGCGCGACGGTTCGTCGAGTCCCTTGCGGAGCGCCGCGCGCACGAGTTCGAGCACCTTCTCGAAGTCGTCGATCGACTTGATGCCCAGTTTGGCGTCGACGGCGGCGTCGAGGTCGGCCTGACCGTCGGCCACGTCGGCCGCCGGGGCCGCGGTCGGCTCGTCGGACCGTGCCGTCGCACCGGCCAGCAGGAGCGCTGCCGCCACGACCGGGATCGAACTCCACCGCCGCACCTCCCCGACCCGACCGCAGCCGCCGGGGGTGTTCGTCTGGGTCACGGTCTGTCCTCCTTCGATCGCGGACGCCGGCTGCCACCCCGGGCGCCCGGGCGTTCGGCCGGCCCGGGCGTCGTGCGGCTGGAAATCACCGGTCCAGTATGCGTGCGGCGGCGGGTCGTGCACCAGAGCGAATCCGGCGGCCCGCGACCGATTCACAGCGGGGCGGGAAGGTCCCGCCGGCAGAACACCACGCCCCCGACGACGTAGGCCAGCAAGCCGACGCCGAGCAGCGTCGCGTCGTAGGCGGCGAGCCTGGGGAGGCTCTCCTCCGGCGGCCCCACGAGCCGCTGCGGCTCGTAGGCGCCGAGGATCGAGAGCCATCCCACCCACGAGAACCGATCGCTCATCCGCCCCACCAGTTTCGCGAGCAACGAGAAGACGTAGAAGCCGCAGAGGATTCCGATCGTCCGCCAGCGCCAGGAATCCGCGGCCGAGACCAGCGCCGTCAGTCCGGCGACGCAGACCATGAGGCCGAAGACGTTTCCCGCCGGCACCAGGAACCTCGACGACTCCACCTTTCCGGCCCAGGGCCCGAGCATGATCGCACCCCACACCGAGGCCGCCAGCACGGCGCAGAGGAGGGCCGCGGCCGCCGTGGTGGCCAGCGCCTGCGTGATCCACACGGTGCGCCGCTCCACCGGCTGGGCGAGCACCATCTCGAGCGTGCCCCGTTCGAGCTGGCCGGAGACGGCATCGCTGCCCCGCGTGATGCCCCACACCGTCGCCCCGAGCACCACGACCGGATCGATGAAGGCGAGCGCCACGCGGCCCGCGTACGTCGCCACCTCCGAGAAAGGGACGCCGGAGAGGCGCTGCCAGTCCTGCGGCAACGCCTTGAGGAGCACGTCCTGGAACGCGGGGATGGCGATCTGGGACGAGAGCCAGAGGTAGAGCCAGGGAAAGACGGTCCACAGCGCTGCCAGCGCCAGGAGGAGGAGACGCTGATCCCCCCACGTCTTGCGCCACACCGCGCGGTTCCACATGCCGGTCACCCCTGTCGATGGAAACGATCGTAGACGCCGTCGAGCCCCACCGGATCGACGCGCACCTCCCCGAGCGGGAGCGTGGCGAGCCATCCGAGGAGGGGGCCGAGCGAGTCGGGCGCGTCGAGCACGACGTTGCCCTCCCGGTCGCGCCCCACCGTCACCCGGCCACGGAGTTCCTCCGGCACCTCGCCGAGCGGCCCGTCGAGTCTGGCCGTGATCCGATGGTGGCGACGGAGGTGCTCGATCGACTGCTCATGGACCACCAGCCCGCTGCGCAGGATCGCGACACGGTCGCACGTCGCCTCCACCTCGGAGAGGACGTGCGAGGAGAAGATCACCGTCCGCCCGGCGTCGCGTGCCTCGCGCACCAGATCGAGGACCTCGGCCCGGGCCGTGGGGTCGAGATTGGCCGTGGGCTCGTCGAGGATGAGGAGCGGGGCGTCGGTCGCGAGCACCACGGCGAGCGCCAGTTTCTGCCGCATTCCCGTGCTCATCCTCGACACCTGCCGGGAGCAGTCGAGGTCGAGACGCCGCGCCACCTGCAGCGCGTCGTGGTGCCGGCACTCGCGCCGCAGGCCGGAGAAGAAACGGAGCACCTCGTGGCCGTCCATCCGGCGGAAGACCCGGGCCTCCCCCGGAAGATAGGCGGTGGACGCCCGCACCGCGGTGGATGCGTGCCGGCAGTCGTGCCCCGCGACCCGGGCGGTTCCGGAGGTCGGCCGGATGAACCCGAGGAGGAGCCGCAGGAACGTCGTCTTCCCCGCCCCGTTCGGACCGAGCAGTCCGAACACCTCCCCCGAACGGACGCCGAGGGAGCAGCCGTCGAGCGCCGTGAACGCACCGTACCGCTTCGTGAGGTTGTCCGTTTCGACGATCATCGCGGTCCGGCTGGTTCAGGCATGGATCCAATGATAGCCAGCCAGGCCGAAGCCGATGAGTGCCACGGCGCGACGGAGCAGGGGAGCCGGTAGGCTCCGGGAGCAGAGCACCCCGGCGGTCCCCCCCGCCGCCGAGGCCAACGCCATCGTGGCGGCGTGCGGCCAGGAGACGAGCACCGGTCCGACCGTGCCCCCCCAGGGCCCCGGCGCCGCCCCCGCCGGGAGGCACGCGGCGAGGAGGAACACCGCCGCCGTGGTGCCGTTGACGGCCGTCGCCAGCGCGTTCTTGACGGCGTTCGAGCGGTGGATGTCGCCGAGCCCGAGGCAGCCGAGCACCGCGAGCATGAGGATGCCGATGCCGGCGCCGAAATAGCCGCCGTACACCGCGACGAGGAACTGGAGCAGGCGGGCGGCGCCGATCGTGGAGGACCGCGGGGAGGACTCCGGGACGGCGACCGCGGCGGGCGTCCGCCGGGCGGCGGCCCAGGCCGCCAGCCGGGGCTGGAGCGTGAACAGGACCGCCGCCGAGAGGATCAGCCAGGGCACCGCCCGGGCGAACCAGGCCGGGGGCAGCACCAGCACCAGGAGCGTGCCGGCGACCGCGCCGGCGACGCTCGCACCGACCAGCCCCCGCGTCCACTCCGGGAGCCCGGCACGTTCCCCGCGGGAGGCCCAGGCGGCGGCGAGCGCTCCCGGCCAGAGGCCGAGCGTGCTCGTCGCGTTCGCGGTGACGAGCCGCGCCGGATCGGGGGGGAGGAGCGCGGCCAGGAGGGGGAAGGTGAGGATCGTGCCGCCGCCGGCCACCGAGTTGATCGCGGCGGCGGCGAAGGTCACCGCGGCGAGCAGCGCCATGCCCTCCCATCGCTCGGGGAGCGGGCCGGGCAGCGACGCGGCCGACATGGCGATGGTCGCCCACGCCGCGCTCATCGCGCCCCCTTGGCGGCCGGCGGGTTCGCGGCGGCGGGTTTGCCGGGGGCCGGCTCCCGCGTCGGTGGCGGGGGGGTCGTTCCGCCGTCGACGAGCAGGTACCCGGCCCAGAAGAAGGGATGACGCAGGTCCTCGAGCGGGCTCTGCACCACGGTGCGGATCCGCGACTCGAGCGCTGCATCCGGCTCCTCCGGCGTGACCACGTCGACGGCCCGGGACCAACTCGCCGCCGGGCTCGCCCCCGGCGCGTCGGTGTCCCGGATGAACTCGGCGAGGAGGTCGGTCGACGACTTGCCGCCGGTCCGCCAGCGGGACAGAAGCGCCGTGCGCGCCCCCGCCGCGAGGAGGTCGGTGGCGGCGACGAAGAGCTCCTCCCCGGGGCGGGCCACCGGTTTCGCGAGGCCGGACGCCATCGGCGTCTGCACCCCCGCGAGGATCACGCGCGAAGGACGCTTGTGCGGGGAAGCGAGCCAGTCAGCGAACGTCACGCCCCCCTTCGGCGACCGCTCCGGACGCCCGAACAAGCCGCGAGCCGACACCGGCGCGTCGCCGGTGAGGTCGATCTCGTCGAGGACCACGATCCCCTCGCACAGCGCCGCCTCGAGCGCGAGGCGTTCGCCACCGGGACCGCCGGCCTGCGGCACGAGATCGAGACCGCGGTCGATGGCACCGACGAGGCGTCTGGAGGCGGCGGCGATCGCCTCCGGCTTCTCGCCGCGGGGCGAATGGCCGGCATGGATGCCGACGGGAGCGGCCCCGGCATGTGCTTCGGCGGCGGCGGCCGGCGCGCCGGTGACCGCGAGCGATCGTGTCGGCGCGTACCGTACGCGGCAGACGTCGCGGAGGAGCGGGGCGACGGCGGTCGGATCGTCCTCCGGCGCGGGGTCGCGGGCCGAACCGACCGGCAGCACCTCGAAGGGGAGATACCAGAGCGCTCCGTCGGGCACGATGGCGACCTCGGTGATCCCCTCGGCGAGGCTGACCTTCGAGGACTCGAAGAGCAGGCGCTCCACGACCGCGGCCCTGGCCCGCCAATCGGAGGCGACGATGCGTTCGGAGGGCACGGCCGTATGGGGATCGAACAGACACAAAGCCCGGCCGAGCTGGCCCAGTTCGCGCGTCAGCGCCGCGGTGTCGCGCACCTGCCAGGTGGCCACGCGATCCCGGGTCTCGAGCGCGCCGCGGAGACCGCCGGCGCTCCAGCGGAACGACAGGATCGCCTCCCCCGGCCCGAGGCGGGCGCGGACCTCGGCGGGGGCGTACAGCGGCGGAAAACCGATGGCCACGGGCTCCCTGCCGGCAGCCACCAGCGCCACGAGCGCCTGCCGCCTGGCGGACAGCAGGGCGAACTCCTCCCACGCCTTCGCATCGCCCGGCGCCCCGCCCCCTTCGCGCGCCCGCCCCGCCGCGGCGAGAAGCGCCGCCGCCAAGGGGGTGCGCACGCGCACCTCGTCGTCGAGGAGGCGGGCCGCGCCGGGATGGCGATCGAGGATCGCCCTCCGTTCGGCAGCGGCGTCGCGTCCCAGGCGCACGGGATCGGCGCCGAGCAGGGCGGCCACGGCCGTCCTCCGCCCTCCGGCCGGCTGGAGCACGAGCCAGCGTGCCCGCCGCGCTCCCTCGGCGGCGGCAAGCGCGGCGTCGGTGCCCCGCCGCATGGCGACCGTCTCCCACGCGTCGAAGACGTCGGGGCGCGGGGTGGTGAGGGCGACGAGGGAATCGAGCGGGTCGGCGAGGAACTCGCGCGGCGATGGATCCCCCAGGAGGCGTGCGAGGAGGAGGTCGGCCTGGCGGTCGGAGATCGCCCCGGCGCCCGCCATCAGCTCCTCGAGGACGCGCGTCGACTGGAAGAGCCGGGGGGAGCGCGGCCGGGCCGCGTTCAACGCCGCCGCGAACTCGGCGTCGCCCGAGGCCACGTCCCCGGCCGCGTAGGCCGCCAGCGCCGCGGCGTGCGCCACGAAAGGGCCGCAGGTTCCACGCGCGCCTTCGGCACGCAGCCAGCGCCGGTCGATCTCCGCCAGACGTGCGGCGGCCCCCTGGGCATTCCCGGCCGACGCCAGGACCTCGGCCTCGGCGGCGAGGAGCGTCACCCGCAGCGCCGGCAGCGTTCCCGCCGCCCACCCGCAGGCTCCCTGGATGACGGGTGGAACGCCGGGCGTGCCGGCCGCCCGATGGGCGGCGAACGCGCGCCGGAGCGACTCCTCGAGCGCCCTCGAGTCGCCGAACTCGGCGGCCGCGTAGCTCGCCTCCTCGAACAACCGCGCCGCTCCCGGCGCGTCGTCGCGCTCCATCGCGACGCGTCCCGCCACGATCAGTCCCCAGGCCGTGAGCGGATGGTCGAGTTTGCCGCCGATCGCCACGCCGCGCTCGAGGAGCGTCGCGGCCTGATCGAGGCGCCCCTGCGACCAGGCCGCCGTTCCCAGGGCGACGTCGATCCAGGCCTGCGACCAGTGGCCGGCCGGGGCTGGCCGCTTGGCCAGCGCGGTGTTGATCTCGTCGATCGCGGTGCCCTCCCCGGCCAGCGGACCGAGGATCGTGCCCCTCCGGTAGAGGGCGATGACGAGCGCTCGCATGATCTCGTGCGGCCGCAGCGGGACGTTCACCGGCGCCGCCAGGACGCCCCCCTGGCGGAGCACCTGCTGGGGATCGGCCCCTCCCTGGCGGATCGACATCGTCTCGGGCAGCGCCGCGGGGCGCGTGCCCCGCGCGGTCCGACCCCAGGTGGCGACCCGCGGCCGCTGCACCGCCTGGAGTGGCTGGACGGGGAACTGCACCGCCAGCAGCCATTCCGCGTTGGCGGCACCGATGAGCAGGGCCTCGTCGTACGCGGCGACCGCCTCGCGCAGGGCCCCGAGCTCCCACTGCGTCTCGCCGAGCACGGCCGCCGACGCGATCGAGTCGATCCAGCGCCGGTTCCCGGCCCGGATGCCGGCGGCGAAATCCCGTGCGGCGGTGTCGAGCGCGGCGCCGTAGTCGCCGGCGGCGAGGGCGGCGAGCGCCGCGTCGTAGGCCAGCGTGGGCACGGTCTGCGCGCCCCGTGGGACGATCTGCGCCGCGGCGAGGCAGGGGACCCCGGCCAACGCCAGGGCAAGCATGGCCGTCCGGACGCGACGGAGGCAGGGGCACGCGGGGCGCGACATGGCCTTGTTGTACAGCACCCCGCCGTCGGGCACCGATCGGGATTCGCCCCGCCGCCGCCGCGGTCCCGGAAGCTTGGGCAAGGGAGGCGATCGTCGGGCCGGTGCGGGGAGCCAGATTCGACCGGTCGTGCCGGTTCTTCAAAGTTTGACGCCCGAACCGTCCGATACCCCTGGCGGATCGTGGTGGGTTGTTCCGGCAGCACCGGTCCCCCGCACCGTTCCCAAGGCCACCCGAAGCACCGACGCAGGGATCCGAATCATGTCGCAATCGTCACACGCCGTGGTCACTTCGCCGCTGGTCGGTCGACGCTTCCTGCTGCTGGCGAGCCTGGCGTGCGGCGGGGTCGGCCTCACCGGGTGCCAGGTGGACGTCGGCGGGCAGACGCTCCCGAGTGCCTACTACCTCCAGGACGACATCCAGTACTTCCCCGCGGGCCCCGAGTTCAAGCTTTCCAAGGAAGCCGCGGCGCTCAAGGCCGCGACGCCCGTCCCGGCCGACGACTGCCCCGACTGCCACTGACGTCGTCCCCCGTCCGGTCCGGCCCCCGCTCGCCCCTTCGAGGGGATTCCCGCAGCCGGCCCCGCGGAGCTTGCAGCCCCGGGAAGAGCGGCTACACTCTCGCCCGCGTGGGAAAGAGACCCAAAGAAGGCTATTGAAGAGCTTTCTCGTGGGTTTCAGACCCAAATGCCGGGTCATCGGACGTCGGCACCCGCATTCCGGCCACGGAGGGGGACGGCGAGACGATGGCGCATGTCGGGCGACATCCTGATCGGCGAGCATGTGCGGACGCTGGACGGTCGCTTCCGACTGTCGCTTCCCCCCGACTTCGTGAGCACGCTCGCGGCGGGCGGGAGCGGGCTCGTGCTCGCCAAGGAACGTCCGGGGTGCCTTTCCCTCTGGCCCGCCTCCACCTGGAAGCCGCGCCTCGACGCCGCGATCGCGGTCCTGCGGTCCAAGCTCGGGGCCGGTGTCTGGAGCACGCACACGACCGGGCTTCAGGAACTCGGCCGACTCCTCTCGACGCGGCACCACCCCGTCCGACTCGCCGGCCGGGTGCGCCTGGTGATCCCGGAGGGCTTCCGGGGGTTCCTGGGGGTGGCCGCGGGGGGCGATCTGCTCGTGGTGGGGGCCGCGGTGTGCGTCGAACTCTGGCAGCCGGAGGCCTTCGCCGGCTTCATCGCCGCCGAGATGCCGCGCTTCGGGCCGCGCCTCGAGGAGCTGATCGGCTGACCGGTCCCGGGCGGGTTGCCCGCGATCACATTGGCCATGCCCGGGTGAGCGGAACAGGTTGACCCTGTCGGTTTCATCCGGTCAGGTTTCACGCCACGGACAGGACCCCATGGGCACGGATGCTGCCGAGGGCCCTCCCCGGGCATGGCCTTTTCGACCCTCCCGCGCGACGCGTTGGATCAGGGACGGGTGAAGCCGCGGCCGCCGAGCCAGTCGACGAGGCGATGGGGCCAGTCGGCGGTGCCCGGCGCCTGCTCCCGGCGCCGCAGCCCGTATCCGTGGCCGCCGCGCTCGTAGACATGGAGTTCCGCGGGCACCTTGGCGTCGACGAGCGCGCCGAACAGGGCGAGGGCCCCCTGCACCGGCGACGCGGTGTCGTCGGCGGTCTGGGCGATGAACGTCGGCGGCGTGTTCCCGTCGATGACCACCCCCGGCCAGAGCCCCTTCCCCTCCCGGTCGACGACGCGCCACGGGTAGACGAGGATCGTGCAGTCGGGTCGCGACGAGGCCCCCGCTGCGGCACCCGGGAAGGCGGGGGGGGTGGTCGACGCCACGAGCGCCGTGTGGCCCCCGGCCGAGAACCCCATCAATCCGATCCGTGCCGGGTCGATGCCGTACTCGGCCGCCCGCTCGCGGACGATCGCCACGGCCCGCTGGGCGTCCATGACCGGGCCGGTGTCCGACACGGCCAACTTCGACGTGGGCACCCGGTAGAGGAGCGTGAAGGCCACGATCCCGTGCCCGCCGAGGAAGCGCCCGATCTCCGTGCCCTCGTGCTCGTCGGCGAGGATCGAGTAGCCGCCCCCGGGGAGGACGATCACCGCGGCGCGTCCCGCCCCCTCCGAGCGCGACAGTGGCTGCACGAGCAGCCGCGGGTCGGAGACGTTGGAGCGTCGCTGGATGTCGTCGGCGCCGCGTTCCACCTTCTCCGCCGGGTCGGCCGGCACCGCGTCGCCGGGAACGCCGTCCGGCCAGAGGCGGATCACGCGGGGCGGCTCGCCGTCGGCACCGCGGACCGCGGCGGGGGCCAGGGCGAGGACGAGGACGAGCACGCGGGCGCGAGGGTGCATGGCGGACTCCGTGACGGCGGCCCGGGGGCCGGATGGGGGAACGATCAGACGAGGGGATTGCCGCGGGCAGTCAGCGGCCAGTCGACGCGGCTGCCGGAGAGGGACGACGAGAAGATCGCGGCGGTCATCTCCACCGTCGTCTGTCCGGCGTACATCCCCGCGGTCGGTTCGCGGTCCTCGAGGATCGCCATCATGAGGTCGGCGGCGGCCCGGCGTGCCCATCCCGCGCGTTCCGCGGCACGGTCGGCGTCGGCCGCCGGCAGCCCGGCGCCGATCCCCTCCGAGCCGATCGGCTGCCACGGCACCTCCTTGTCGACGCGCCAGGCGGGGGCTTCGCGGAAGAAGGCGTGCGGGACCGAGTCGGGGCGGATGTGGATCGCGCCCTTCGTCCCCAGGAGCGTGAGTCCGAAATTCGGCTGCTTGAGACCCGCCTCGCGCACGCTCGCGAAGGAGCCCACCGGTCCGTCGGCGAGGCCGAACGTCGCCGCGACGGCGTCGCCGGCGATCAGCCCGAGGCCCTCCGGACCCTCGGCCGCGTCGGCCTTCGCGATCGGCCGTCCACCCCGTGTCACCATCGCCTGGCACCACTGGGGCGCCCCGCCGAGATCGGCCATCATGTCGAGCACGTGGCTGCCGAGCACCCACAGGTCCTCGCCGCCGCCGCGGGCATCCTCCTTCCCCCGGCCGCGCAGCTCGAGGAGCCGGCCGATGCGTCCGTCCTCGACGAGGTCGCGGACCACGCCGTAGGTCGGGCTGTGCCGGTTGACCATCGCCAGCGCGAGCTTCGTGCCCGACTTCCGGCAGGCGGCGATGACCGCGTCCGCCTCGGCGGGCGTGCGCACGAAGGGCTTCTCCATGAAGATGCCGCGCACGCCGGCCTCGGCCGCGGCGATCGCCATCTCCGCATGGCAATCGATGTGTCGCATGCAGATCGAGACGATGTCGGGCTTCGCCGCGGCGAGCATCGCCCGCCAGTCCCTGAACACGACCGCGGGATCGGAGGCGTCGAGGGAGAGGCGGTCGGCCGCCTTCGCCAGCCCCTCGGCCGACTCGTCGGCTGCCGCCACCACCCCGGCCCCGTCGACGGTGGTCCACACCTCGTCGATCGCGTGTCCCCAGTCCCCCCGGCCCGTCCGTCCGATGACCGCGACGCGAAAAGGATCCATGGTCACCTCGCTCCTGGGAATCGACGACGTCCCCCCGGCAGGCCCGTCGCGGCCGGTGTCGGAATCGGCGTATCATCGGGCCGGAGTGGATGGTAGCACACACGCCCGGTGCCCGATCCACTCCCTCTCCGCCCTCCGGGGCCAGCGCGATGGCCAACCGAGTGGAACACCACCACCATCACGGCGACGGACGCCACGGGACGTGCGACCACCACGCCGGCCACGTCCATCACCACGCCCATGCGATGACGCCCGAGGCCCTCGACCGGGCGATGGCGCTCGGGGTGGGCCTCAACGCCGCCTTCGTCGCCGTCGAGGTGGCGGCCGGCGTCGCGGGGGGCTCGCTCGCCCTCCTCGCCGACGCCGGTCACAACGCCGGGGACGTCGTCGGCCTGCTCCTGGCCTGGGGTGCGTCGCGGCTCGCCCGCCGTCCGCCCACGCCGCGTTACACGTGGGGATTCCGCCGGTCGACGATCTACGCCGCGTTCGGCAACGCCCTCCTCCTCCTCGCGGCCTGTGCCGGCATCGCCGTGGAGGCTGTCCGCCGTCTCCGGGAGCCGGTGCCGGTGGCGGGTCCGACGATGATCGCCGTGGCCGCCGTCGGCGTGGCGATCAACACGCTCACCGCACTGTCGTTCATGCGCGGTTCGGCGCGGGACGCCAACGTCCGGGGCGCCTTCCTTCACATGGCCGCCGACGCCGCGGTGTCGGCCGGCGTGGTGGCGGCGGGCATCGCCATCAGCCTCACGGGACTCGCCTGGATCGACCCGCTCGTCGGAATCGTGATCACCGCGGCGATCCTCGTGGGGACGTGGGGGCTCCTCCGGGAGAGCCTCGACCTGGCGCTCGACGCGGTGCCGCGCGACATCGACCCCGCCGCGCTCGCCGCCTGCCTGGCCGCCGTGCCCGGCGTCACCGCCGTGCACGATCTCCATGTCTGGAACGCGAGCACCTCCGAGATCTCCCTCACCGTGCATCTGGTCGTGGCGGAAGCCGCGCGCCAGGGCGAGGTGCTCGCCGCGGCGTCGGACGCGGTGCGTGGCCGCTTCGCCATCTCCCACACGACGATCCAGGTGGAGACCAGCGCGGCGGCGGACGCCTGCCCGCAGCGCCCCGTCGACACGCTCTGACA
>Ga0315906_10008561_pt1 | contig 12258 bp, 7 predicted proteins | sample LakEriMetagenome_4_FD_203526 | JGI IMG/M metagenome (GOLD analysis project Ga0315906, IMG submission 203526) | Freshwater fungal communities from buoy surface, Lake Erie, Ohio, United States - Buoy 2 MA122 | ecosystem: Environmental > Aquatic > Freshwater > Lake > Lake biofilm | place: USA: Lake... | reverse complement strand
GGCGCGGTGGATCAACTTGCCGTTGGTGTAACGGTCTTCAATGTTGCCGTGAAACTGGTTCGCGCCGCTCTTGAACACTACGCTCAACTGGCCGCCCGCCGAGTGGCCGAACTCCGCCGGCGTACCCGTTGTCCACATCTTGAACTCCTGAATCGCGTCCAGCGACGCAATCATCGTGCGTTGATAATCGCCCACCTGGCCGACCGCCGGTTCCTTGCCGCTCACGCCGTCCATGGAGTAGCCGATCGCCCGCTGCCGTTGCCCAACGGCGTGTTGCCCGTTGATATTCGTCATGCCCGGCATATACAGCAGCACCCGGTGCACGAACTTCTGCATCACCGGCAATTTCTGCACCACCGCGCCATCGAGAACCTGACCCGATCCGGCTGTCTCGGTCTCCAGCAGCGGGGCCGATGCGTTGACCTTCACCGAGTCGGAAACGTTGCCCACTTCGAGGACCACGTCAATACGCGGGGATTCGTTGATACGCAGCGTCAACCCGGTCTGCACAAATTTCTTGAAGCCCTGTGCTTCCGCGGTTACCTCGTAACCTCCGGAGGAGAGATTCGGAATGTAGTAGGCGCCATTGGCGTTGGTCTGCCCTTCGGAGGCGATCTGTGTGCCAATGTTCCGGACTGTAATGCGGACACCGGGAACTACGGCGCCAGTGGAGTCGGTTACGGTTCCGACGACGGTGGCCGTACCGGTGGATTGCGCCAACATGGGTAGCGCGGCAAAAAGTAGGATTGCCAGACGAGACAACATAGTAACCTCCAAATCAAACCCGTTCCGCGCATTGGCGGAAGTGTTGTATAAGCGTGATGAATTTAAACGGCACGGTCAATCCAGCCGTTCAAAATAGTTGAACCTACGTGCGGGCTCCGGCCGCGAGCGGCTGGTAACCCACCAGAAGGGAAAGCTCTGTGGCAGTGGCGCGCACGGCAGAGGTGAGCGAAGCGGACTGCGTGCGGTAGAAGCGCTGGCTGGGCATGGAGACACTGATGGCGCCAATGGTGGCACCGGTCCAATCGCGCACCGCGGCGCCGACGCAGCAGGCCCCCCCGGCGCTTTCTTCCAGATCCAGGCTGTAGCCCTGGCTATATGTTTTGCGCAGTTCCGCCTCCAGAGCGACAAGTTGGGTAATGGTATTCGGGGCCGAACGTGGTGTCCCTTTCTGTTCGAGGTAGCCGATCGCAATGTCGTGATCGATGTTCGCCATAATCGCTTTGCCAAGGGCCGTGCAGTGTGCGGCGGCGGTGGCTCCGAAGTTGGCCTTGAAGGGGACTTCGGCCGTGCAATCGAACTGGTCGGCGAGGAAGATGTCGAACTCCTGCGGGTCGAAGATCGCCAGGTGCGAGGTGGCTTCCACCTCTTCGGAGAGACGGGCGAGGAGCGGGCGGGCCGCTTCGCGCAGTTCGTTGCGCTGGAAGGCGGCGAGTCCGATTTTCATAAGGCCAACGCCTAGGCGATAGGTTCTGGTTTGTGGATTTTGTTCCACAAAACCGCAGTGTCTGAGCGATGCCAGGATGCGGTGCACGTCGCTGGGCAACAGGCCCGTGCGGCGCGCCAGGTCGGTCACGCCCAAGCTGGGACGTTGTCGGAACTCCCCAAGTATTCGGCAAACTTTGCTGATCGTAGTAGCGGGCTTCATGGTGCTGCCTATCCGGCCATAGCGGATGACCAGTGGGAGTATATAGTTCGTCAGGAGGGGCCGTCAAGCACTGCTATATCACCTGATACGATGTGACTCACGACTTTCGAAATGAACGCGAACCTCCCCATCAACGGAATTACTCCGCCGCTCGTCACTCCGCTTACGGCGCCGGACCAACTGGACGTAGCGGCCTTTGGCCGAATCAGCAACCGCGCGATCGATGCGGGCGTGACCGGGCTGTTCGTCCTGGGCACGACAGGCGAAGGCCCCAGCCTGTCGCAGACGCTGAAGCGGGAGGTGGTGAAGCGCTGTTGCGAGATCGCCGCGGGACGGGTGCCGGTGCTGGCGGGGCTGATCGAAGCGTCGACGGACGATGCGCTGCGGTTGGCGGATTACGCGGCCGAGCATGGAGCCGGCGCGTTGGTGCTGACGCCGCCCTTCTATTTTCCGATCTCGCAGGAGGCCGTTGTGCAGTGGGCGGAGCGATTGATTCCGCGTTTGCCGCTGCCGGTGTACCTCTACAACATTCCAGTTTTTACGAAGGTCCCGTTTGAGCCGGAGACGTTTGCGCACTTGGCGCAACTGCCCCAGGTGTGCGGAATCAAGGACTCCGGCGGAGACTTGACCAAGCTCGCGCGGACGAGGGCGCTGTTGCCGGCGATGCCCATTCTGTGGGGGCCGGAGGAGATTCTGCTGGAGGCGATGGCGGCCGGCGCGACGGGCGGCGTGAATGGCGGGGCGAATCTGTTTCCCGAATTGTACGTTGCCCTCTACCAGGCGATTGCGAGTGGGGATGCGGTGCGCGCGCGCCAGTTGCAGGATGTGGTCGCGCGGATCGGGCGCGAGATTTACGGCGCTGCCGGTAGCCCCGGATTCGTCTTTGGGATCAAGTGCGCGTTGGCAGATCTTGGGCTGGCGGGGCCGCTGCCGGCGGAACCGCTGACCGTCCCCTCTGACGCCGTCCGCGCCAGGATTCGGTCCTCCGTGCAAGAGATTGCCCAGCTTCTGGAACAGCTATAAGACCGGCCGGAGCGTCCGGCCATTTCACCTAACGCATCAGCTCCAACGCCGCCCGGATATAGACCTCTCCGGTCATCTCGCCCAGCGATACGCGCGAGATGTACCGGTAGGCCGGGAAGCTGTCGAAGTCCACTTGCGTGAGCATGTAGCCGAAGGCATCATTGGTGAGGCCGAACAGGAATTTGTGTTCGGCCTTCATCTTCCGCTTCAGGAAGAAGCCGATGTTGGGCAATGCTTCGCCGGGGATGGTGAGGACTTCGGCGTTGCCCAGGCGAACCCAGTTGACCTGCGTTTCCACGGTCCGGTCGGAGGCGCGGTGCGGGTACTTGAGCGGGGAGTTTGTCACCACCTGCCACATGTCGTCGGACTCCACGCGGAAGCGCACGCGGGCGGAGCGGACGGCGAGTTCCGGGCGCGGCTGCCACGTGGCGGGCCCGATGATGCGGAGGGATTCGCTGGCCAGCAGTCCGCCGATGCGTTCGCATTCGCTTCACGTCCGATCGTCGTTCCAATAGGCGCGCAGCGGATCGCGAGACTTCTGCAAGTCGCGGTTGTCGGCGGTGATCATGCCGCCCTGGGCGCCGTTCATAAAGAGGGCTATGCCGCCGAAGGAGGCCTCCACCTGATCGCACAACGGACCCACCATGTCGGGGCTGAGGAGGCCCACCTTGCTGCCCAGCACTTCGGGGTGAATGGCGTAGTTGACCAGCGTGGCGATAGGCGCGCCAGCCGCGGCGCGGACTTGGATGATGCCCACGCGGCGGTCGTAGAGATCGGGCGCATAGTAGTTGTAGGCGATCTTGCCCTTGGCCTCGCCGCTGGCCACGCGGAGTTCGGCCGGCGCCAGTTTGCCCACCGCGTCATTGACGGCGGCGGCGATCTGTTCGGCGACGAACTGCATGTAGGGGAGGGAGCCGGTGTGCCCGCCCTGGCCATCGGGAAGCGCGTAGCTGTCGGGCGCGCTATGGGTGTGGGTGGCGCCGATCAGGATGCGGTCGGCGGCGACGCCCTTCACCAGCGCGCGGGCACGGTCGCCGAGGACAGAGGGGAAGCCGAGCGAATCGACGCTGACGATGGCCAGCGTTTCGGCGCCGGAGCGGACGACGAGAGCCTTGGCGAACAGATCGCCCTTCTTGCCGGTGACCGGGTTCGATGGACCCATGCCGCCAGTGACGGGAAGGAGCGGATCGGGCGTGATCAGCCGTTTGGCCGCCGCGGCCTGGAACGTGCTGGGAACCTGGGCAAGGGCGAGCGAGGCGAGGAAGGAGCGTCGGTCCATGCCTCCATCATATGCAAGCAAAAAAGTGTGATCGATCGGGCGATCCGTTCTCGTGTGTCTATCTGGAGGCGCTTGGCGCATGACGAACGGAACTGGAATCACACTGAACGGCGGGTACGCGGCGTCCCATCCGGTGGCGCCGTTGCTGCCGATCCTGGTGGCGCCATCGACGCGGGTGGAACGCAACGTCATCCGCCAGGAATTGGTGACGGTGGCCTGCTGGCGGCTGAACGATTTGCGGTTCGATTTCGATAGCTCCTTCGTGATGCCCGCGGCGGCGAGCGAGCTGGCCGCGCTCCGCAAAGTGTGCGATGCGCATCCGGACTCGCCGCTCTCCATCTTCGGCCACTCTGATCCGACCGGTGACGAGGACTACAACAAGGTCCTCAGCGGCCGCCGCGCGGAGGCGATCTATGCCGTTCTGACGCACGACGTGGCCCGGTGGGAGCGGCTCTATACCAGCCAGACCGGTGGCGACAACTGGGGCGCGAAGAACGTGAAGCTGATGCTGGAGGCGCTGGGCTATGCCAAGGTGACGCCGTTCCAGAAGGACAATGCGCTGAGTGCCGATGGCGTCGCAGGCCCGAAGACGCGCGCCGTTCTGTTTGCCCGCTACTTCCAATTCCTGTTCCCGATTCCTCTCGGCAAGGATGCCTTCCTGGGGCGCGGCGCGGACCCCGAAGGCAAGGCCGATTTCCAGGGCTGCGGTGAGTTCAATCCGGCCGTGGTGTTCTCCGCCGCCGAAGAGGCCGCGTTGACGAAGGCCGAACGCGACGCCGAAAACGGGCCGAACCGCCGCGTGCTGATTCTCTTCTTCCGTCCGGGCACGGAGATTCCCGCCGACAGGTGGCCCTGTCCGCGGGCGTCCGAGGACACCGGCGGATGCCGGCGGCGCTTCTGGTCGGACGCCTCTTCGCGCCGCTCGAACCAGACCGAACGCCGCACGTTCGCCGATAACGACGACACGTTCGGCTGCCGGTTCTATCACCGCCTGACCGCCCATTCGCCCTGCGAAATCAGCAGCGCGCGCCTGCTGTTTGTGGAGATCTTCATCGACCTCGCCGCCGATGGCGATGGCCTGACGGACGAGTTTCAACTGGTGAGCGCCGATGGGGAATACAACCAGACGCTGGTGCGTTCCCAGGCGCAGCAGCGGACCCCAACGCAGGTTGTGCTGGTCTTCACCAATGTGATTGCAGGCCAACTCTACTCGCTGTACCACTACCCCGCGCCGGACGTGAAGTACACCGTTTTCTCGAAGGTACCCTTCGACTCTCTGCACCACAACGGCGCCGGGGAGAGTAATTTCCGCCGCATACACATTGTTGACTACGCGCCGGAACCGCCGATTGACATTGCGTGTGACGACCCGGTCTTTGACAACCTGCCGCTCGACTACGCTCCCACCCGAACCCGCTACGCCGACCCTCATCTGTCCGGCGCGGCCTGCTGCGAGGCATAACCATGACCAGCGTTTTAGAATTGGAACCCGAAATCTCCGAGCCGCCGCAGGCCGAGGAAAACCTGGATGGCACGGTCTTCAGCCCGGCGTTTCGCTTCGTGGAGTGGCGCTCGTACTATGTCAGCACGGGCAACTATTCAGACTGGGGCCCGGACGTAGACTTCGTCGATCCGGCCGCGAAGAATCAGCCCGCCTACCAGGAGTTGGAGCGGAAATGGGTCTACGTGTTCCGCGATCTCTGCGGGGACCTGAGCTGGACTGGCGAGTTCTACGCGGCCGATGCGCAATCGCTGCAGCCGGTGGATCTGGAGGGGTTTGAAGATCGCGAACGAGAGGATCGTCCGGAGCCATCCGCGCCAATTCAGAAGTTGCGTTTGCCGCACACCGTGAACGGCCACCCGGCTTACTACTACGTATTCGCCTCGCGGATCCGGCTGCCGATTGACGTCATCCATCAGTTGGTGACGAACAAGCGCGTGCGTGCGCTGCTGCCGTGTTTGAACGTCAAGACGCGCGATTATTCGGAGAATCCGGACCGCAATGAGCAAGCCCAGCGGCTGCAGTGGACCGGCGAAGAGTGGCTGTTGTGCGCGGTGGATCCGTTGACGATTGCGCTGACTTTGTCGGACATCTACCGGGACGCCTGCGACCTGCGGATCCGCTATGTTGCCATCGGGGACGCCAAGAGCTTTGGCGACAAACTGAAGGTGCAGGAGCGGGATTCCAAGAAGATCGTCGGCCAGATGGTCAAGGCGCTGGTGAAGTCAGATCCGGCGATGGCGGAGAAGATCCTGCCGCTGTTGAAGGGCGAGTCGCTGGCGAGTATTGACTCGTTTTTGAAGAAGGAAGAAGCGACGATTGAACGGCTGGTGCGCGCCGCGGATCGCTGTGCCGCCACACTCTGCAACTGGCTGTGCGGGGAGCTGTTTCAGCTGACGCAGACGTCCTATTTCATCACCGAAAACTGGGATACGGCGAAGTTTCTGAACGTCTACGGGCAGACGATCGACCGGCTGTTTGAGTCGGCTCCGGGGCAGGCGTATCTGGCGGAGGTATACGAAGACGCGGGCCACTTTGTGCACACCTACGTGCTGCCGGTGTTGCCGCCGACGGACGTGCAGTTTCAGATTGCCCGGAAGTGTTCGGCGGCACTGTTTGGCGCCTGGAAGGAACTCGCTCCGGTTGTGACGCGGAGGCACGCGGACAAGGCGGCCAAGATGCTGGCGGGAGCGTTGAACTCGATCAGCCGGACGAACGACATGACGACGAAGGTGCGGCGGATTGCACCGGCGGGCCGGCCATGGCGTCCGACGCGCCACAGCATGGAAGCGATCTATACGGAGCTGCCGAACGCGCGAGAGCTGAACGGCACGAGTCTGGCGAAGTGGCTGCAGGGGAACTCCGACGCCAAGGTCGCCAAGGTGGCCAAGGCGCTTGTCGCGGTCGAGATCATCAATCTGGGGCTCGCGGTGAACTCGCTGCGCGGGGCGAACATGGATATCGACGGGGCGTTTTCGGTGATGGGAGCGGTGGGCAGTTCGCTCGATTTCTTTTCCGCGTTCAAGGTGGCGATCGGCGCGGCGGACGATATTGTGCTGGCGCCGATCGGGATGGTCTCGGCGATTATCGACTTTATGAGCTCGGTGAAGGACATGTACAAGGCCGTTGGGAGGCACGATTACGGGGCCCTTGTGGGGGCCGGCGGTGCGGCTTTTGGAAGTGCCATAATCGCTTTTGGATGCTATACGGCGTGGGCCGCGGGGGGTGTGACCGGCACCGGGGTTGGACTTGGCCCTGGGGTGGCGATCGGGATTGTCGGCGCTGTGTTGGTGGGCGCCGGCGTCGTGGTATCCGCGGTCGCGGGCCACTCCGATCTGGAGATCTTCGTCAATCACTGCGCGTTCGGCAAAGAGTACGGGACGGGAAACGAGATGCCGTGGTCGTTCGGTCCGATGATGGAGTGGAAGTGGCATCCGGGTCGTCAGGTGTACGCGCTGTGCGCGATCGTCACGGATCTTTCGCTGGCCACCGTAGCCCAGGGGCTGCCGGCGGTGAAGATACAGTACGGACTGGTGAACGCCCGGGGTGCGTTTTATGTGGACTTCCGGACCTCGCTCTACGACGGGAGGAAGCTGCGGAGCATCGTCCGGTTCGACATGTGGACCCAGACGATGTCCAAGGTGTTTGGGGATCCGCTGGACGAGACGGCTTTCTGGCTGGGACAGGAGACGCTGACGATTGAGGCCCGGTACCCGGCGCTGCCGGAGGGGCGGAGCGAGTGCGTGACCGCTTCGTGCAGCGTCTATCTGGATTACTACGGCAACGGGGAGTACAAGATCCCGCGCACGCAGAAGGGCCTGGAACCGATCGAGTTAGAGTTGGTCTAGCCGGCCAGTCCCATCGCCGAGCCGGTTAACGGGGACGCCGGCCATTTCGAGCAGGGAAAGGTGGAGGTTGGCGACGGGGGTGTTTTTGGCGTAGGCGACGTGGCGCCCACCCTTGATGGGGCCACCGGCGACGAGGGTGGGGAGATTGTTGTGATCGTGGACGTTGGGGTCTCCGATGGAGGCGCCGTAGAGGGTCACGGTGCTGTCGAGCAGGGAGCCCTCGCCATCGCGGGTGGCCTGCATTTTATCCAGGAAATAGGCGTACTGTTCGACGTGAAAGGCGTTGATGCGGGCTACTTTTTCGATCAGATCGGGGTCATTCCGGTGGTGTGTGCAGGAGTGATGGGCCTCGGGGACGCCGGCTTCGGGGTAGGTGTGGAGGCCGCCTTCGCGGGCCAGCATGAAGGTGATCATGCGGGTGGCGCCGGAGGCGAAGGCGAGGACGGAGAGATCGAACAGGAGGCGGGCGTGCTCCCGGTAGCTGGTGGGGATGCCGGCCGGGGCGGCGCCGGTGGCGACCGGTGAGACCTTGGCCATGCGGGTTTCGATTTCGCGGATGGCGGTGAGGTACTCGTCGAGCTTGCGCTTATCGGTGGCGCCCAGATCGCGGGAGAGGCGGGCGGTCTCGTTGCGCGTGAGATCCAAAACGCTGCTGCGGGCGGCGCGCTGGGCGGGGGAGAGACTGGCATCGCCGAAGAGCCGTTCGAACACCGTGCGCGGGTTCATCTCCGGCGGCATGGGCTGGGTTTCGGATTTCCAGGAGATGCTCTGGTAGACGCAGCTGTAGCTGTCGCAGGAGCCCACCTGGCGGCTGTCTTCGCAGGTGAGTTCGAGGGAGGGGAAGCGGGTGGTTTTGGCGAAGTGGGACGCGGCGATCTGGTCCATGGAGACGCCGCAACGGATGTCGGCGCCTTCGGTTTTGCGGGGGTGGACGCCGGTGAGATAGCAGGAGGCGGCGCGGGCGTGGTCGCCGCCGCCATCGCCGAGGGCGTTGCCCTGATTGGCGGCGAGGCCGCTGAGCACCGTGACGCGGGAGCGGTGCTTTTCGAGAGACGCGAGGGTGCGCGGGAGGGTGAAATTGGCGCCGGTCGCGGATGGCGTCCAGTAGGGCATGATCTTGCCGCTGGGCGCGTAGACGATCATGATGCGGGAGGGCGGCACGGCCGGGGCGGCCATGATTTCAAGGAGCGGCAGACCAAAGCTGGCGCCAACGCCTTGGAGAAGATGACGTCTGGATAGTTTCACTGGGCGGCTCCTTCGGCGCGGCGGCGGCGGAATGGGTCGCTTTCGACTACGCCTTCGATGAGGGCGGAGAATCGGTAGCCGTTGGCGCGGACGCGATCGACGATCTTTTTCACTGTGGCGCGGTCCCGGAGTTCGAGGCCGCGGCCGAGGGCGTAGGTCAACATCTTTTCGGTGAGGGCGCGGGTGAAGACTTCCGGGTCGGCCTTCAGGATCTGTTTCATTTCGGCGGGCGTTCCGAAGCGCACGCCGCCGGGGAGTTCGCCGGAGGCGTCCACTTCCCGCCAGCGGCCGATGGCGTCGTAGTTCTCCAGTCCAAAGCCGAGCGGGTCCATGCGCGAATGGCAGCCGGCGCAGGTGGCGCTGGTGCGGTGCCGTTCCATTTGCTGACGCATGGAGCCGCCGCTGGCGGCGGCTTTTTCGTCCAGCCCCGGGACGTCCGGCGGTGGGGCGGGCGGCGGCTGGTTCAGTATGTTTTCGAGCACCCACTTGCCGCGGATGACCGGGCTGGTGCGGGTGGGGTAGGAGGACACGGTGAGGACGCTGCCGTGCGAGAGGACGCCGCCGCGCTGGATGCCATCGAGGGCCACGCGCTGGAACGCGTCGCCGGTGATGCCGGGGATGCCGTAGTGCTTTGCCAGCGGGCCGTTGACGTAGGTGAAGGGGCCGTCGATGAAGTCGAGAATCGAGCGGTCTTCGCGGACGATGGCGGCGAAGAAGAGCTCGGTTTCGGTGCGCATGGCGGCGGCGAGTTCGCCGGTGAATTGGGGGAAGAGGGTGGGGTCCGGTTTGAGGACGGAGAGGTTGCGCGTTTGCAGCCACTGGCCGGCGAAGCTCTCGATGAAGGCGGCGGAGCGGGGGTCTTTGAGCATGCGCCGGACGTCAGTGACCTTGGAGAGTTCGACGTCGGGCAGGCTGCCCCAGAGGAAGTAGGAGAGGCGGGTGGCGAGTTCGTGGGGATCGAGGAGTTGCGAGCCGGGGCCGCGGTCGCGCTCGATTCGGAAGAGGAAGTGGGGCGACATGAGGATGGCCATGAGTGACGTTCGCATGGCTTCCGGGAAGGAGCCGGTGCGGTTTTGCTCGGTGGCGGCGAGGCTGAGCAGGCCATCCATTTCGGCGCCGGTGACGGGGCGGCGGAAGGCCTTGCGGGCGAGAGGCGCGAGGATCTGCCGGGCGCAGGCGGGGGTGGCGTCGATGCAGGTGAAGAACCTGTTGTTGGGTTTGGCGGAACCGGCGATGGGTCCGTAGACTTGCAGGTATTCGAGGTAGGGCGGCGTGCCTTTGTAGGGCGGATCGGGGAGGACTTCGATGGAGGCCTCGACGCGGTGGCGGCCGGCGGGGACGTGGACGGCCTTGGCTTCGGCGGCGCGATCGATTTGATAGTAGAAGCGGAGCTCCTCGGTGCCCACTTCCTTGCCATCGAGGAAGAGGCGGATGCGGACGCGGGTGCCGTCCTTCATGGCCTGGTAGAAGGCGGTGCGGAGGGTGTAGTCGCCTTCGACGGGGAAGACGTGATCGATGTGGAGGCGGAGCTGGCGGTCCTGGCCGACGCGTTCGGCGAGGTAGCGTTGCATGGTGGCGGGGATGGTTTCGCCGGGGACGGGGACGGCGGATTTGGCGATGCGCTCGGCGGCTTCCAGATACTGTTCGGTCATGCCGGCGTTCATGGAAAGGACGTCGCCGATGTTGTCGAAGCCGTAGCCGTAGGGGTCGACGGGGAAGTCTTCGCCGGGGTTCAGGTCGAGGCCGAGGAGGTCGCGAACGGAGTTGGAGTATTCGAAACGGTTGAGGCGGCGGGCGGTGACGCGGCCGGGATCGATGGGGTTTTTGCGGTCGAGTTCGGCGTAGGCGTTGGTGACCCAGGTGGTGATCTCCTTGGCCTTCGCGGCGGGTGGGCGGGGGGAGTCTTTTGGCGGCATTTCGCCGGTGGTGATGCGTTGGGCGACGCGTTCCCAGCGGTCTCGGGCGCGGAGGGATTCGGGCGCGGATGGCGTCAGCAGTTCCGATACGGCGAAGGCGCCGGCTGGGGTTTTGCCGCTGTGGCAACCGCTACAGTGGGTGCGGAGGAAGGGCTTTACGGAGTCGGTAAACGGGTCCGCCCAGATTAGTGCAGTGGCCAACAGCAGCAGGAAAACGGGGCGGGACATTGCCGAGAGTTTATCATCCGGGTTGGGCTGGATTGGCGGTGGGCGGATGGGCGTCGCTTGTTGACGCGGGCGGTTCGGTGGGGAGAGGCTTTGGGGTGGCAGGGAATGGGTCGGCCCGGATTGGCGGCTGGGGCGGATAGGCGCCGCTTGCTGACGCGCGCGGTTCGGTGGGGCGGGCGGTTCGGTGGGGCGGGGGGATGGACGCCGGCGGCTGACGCTTGTGGTTCGGTGGGCTAGCCTAGTTTGGCGGCGAAGCGGAGGGCGTAGGTGTAGGGATCGGCGAGTGGGGCGGCTTCGATGATGCGCTGGCATTCGTTGGGGTGTTGCGCGGCGGCGGTGTAGAAATCGTCGTCGGCGGAGCGGAGGAAGCGGTCGAGATCGTCGCGGACGAAGGTCTGTTTGACGGCCTCCGGGAAGGCGAAGAGGGCGGCGAGCTGGCGGAGGAATTCGGGCATCGTCCAGCACCACTCGACGTTTTGGATGGTTAGGTCGAAGGGGACATGGAGGCCGACGGTGCGGTGCATCTGGACCCGGTGGATGCAGGCCCAGGCGGCGCCGATGGTCTCCGCCGGGGCCGTGGCGAAGCACTGGCGGATGAGGAAGCGTTCGATGGGGGACTCGGGTTTGGCGTGGGCTTCGATTTGGATTTCGGCGAAGCGGAGGAGGTGGGTCTGGATCGCCGGGGTGGCGAGGGGGTACATGTCTTCGACGAACGTCGGGGGCATGCAGCCGGGCTTGGCGGCGCGGTCCCAGCCCCATTGGTCCATGCTGAACGTGCCGGCGAGGACTTGGCGGCGGCCGATTTCGTAGAGCGTTTCCGGGGACAGCGGGGCGAGGAGGAGCGACTGGACGACGTCGCGGTCCGAGTTGCTGCGTTCCAGGAGGCGAATGCAGTCGGCTGGGATGGCGGCCAAGGTAATGGCTCGGGCGGCGGAGCGGCTGACGCGGTGGTTCTCGCTGGACTCGTAGATGGCGAAGAGGTCGTCGTGGAGCGTCGGGACCGGGTGTTTGTAGCGGATGATGTCCTGGAGCAGTTGGAGCTGATCGTCCTCGTCGGCGGCGCGGAG
>Ga0315906_10008559_pt1 | contig 12259 bp, 8 predicted proteins | sample LakEriMetagenome_4_FD_203526 | JGI IMG/M metagenome (GOLD analysis project Ga0315906, IMG submission 203526) | Freshwater fungal communities from buoy surface, Lake Erie, Ohio, United States - Buoy 2 MA122 | ecosystem: Environmental > Aquatic > Freshwater > Lake > Lake biofilm | place: USA: Lake... | reverse complement strand
CCAAAAACAGAAACACCCGCGCACCCCGCGAATTGCGAGATGTGCGGGTGTTGCAGTACCCCCACGGGGAGTCGAACCCCGGTTTTCGGACTGAGAACCCGACGTCCTGGGCCACTAGACGATGGGGGCGTCAAACTGGCTGGTTCAGCCACTGTCGTTCTAACAGTGTCGGACGCCGCGTCAAGGAGACTTGAACGGCCCGATTCAGACCGGCGCAGGGCGAAATCCCCGGGCGCAAACCCACTTCACCGGCCGCGTTGCCGCGGGCCGGGCGGCCCGATCATGCCCGGCCGCCGGGCCCGTAGCCGACCCGCGACGAAGCCCACGCCGGCGGCGAGGGCAGCCGCCCCGAGCACGGCCAGCCACCGCCGCCGCGACCGCTCCCGCGACTCCGCCGCATGGCCGATCACCGCCTGCAAATGCTGTGTGGCCTCGTGCACCCGCGCGGCCGCGGCGCCGCTCGCCGGGCCTCGGTCGCTCGCGGCCGACACCGCGGCGACAGTCCCCCAGGCCTCGTCGGGCCCATCCCACGCCAGCGCCGCCGGGCCGCGCCGCGGGCCGGCCAGCGTGGCCGCGACCTCCGCCACCTCGTGCACGAGCTCCGTCGGCGTCGCGAATCGCGCCGCCGGATCCTTCGCGAGCAGCCGCTCCACGATGCTGCAGAGCGCGGATGGGAGGTCGGGCCGCGCGACGGCGAGCGGCACGAGCGGCTCGGAGATGTGCGCCACCACCACGCTCACGCCCGTGGGTCCGCTGAACGGCGGCCGGCCGGCGAGCAGGTGATAGACGGTGGCCCCGAGCGAGTAGAGGTCGCTGCGGGCGTCGACCGCGGCGCCCCGGCCCTGCTCCGGGCTCATGTAGAGCGGCGTGCCGAGGGTGGTGCCGGCCTGCGTGAGTTCGGCGTCGTCGGCCGCGAGCCGCGCCAGCCCGAAATCGGCCACCTTCACGTCGCCCGACCGGGCGAGCAGGAGGTTCTCGGGCTTGATGTCGCGGTGCACGACGCCCTCGTGTGCCGCGCGCTCGAGCGCCGCCCCCACCTGCGCGAGCACGGCGAGCGCCTGCGGCGCGTCGAGCGGCCCGCGGGCCGCGAGCCACGCCTTGAGCGACGGACCGGCGACGAACTCCTCGACGAGAAAATGGATCCCGTCGACGCAGGCCACTTCGTGGATCTGCACGATGTTGCCGTGAGCGAGCGCCGCGGCGGCACGGGCCTCGCGCTCGAAGCGTTCCACGGCGCCCTTGTGGCGCAAAGCCTCCGGACGCAGCACCTTCACCGCCACGCGCCGCCCCAGCGACTTCTGCTCCGCCAGATACACGTCGCCCATGCCGCCGCTTCCCAAACGACGAATGAGCCGATAACCTCCCAGCTCGCGGCCGGACAGTTCGGCCGCGGCAGGCGGGTCGGCGGCGTGCTCCGGCATGGCCATGAACCCGAGCATATCGACCGCCCGGGCCGCCCGGGCAACCCACGAGGATCCCCCATGCCAAAGCCCTCCGCCGCCGAGCTCCAGCAGGCCGCCCGCGACCTCGACCTCGAGCACACGACCTACGAAATCACGCTCGACACCACGAAGGGCCCGATCCGGCTCGCCCTCGACCCGGCGGCCGCCCCGGGCCACGTCCGCAACATGGTGGCCCTCGCCGAGAGCGGCTTCTACGACGGCGTCTGCTTCCACCGCATCATCAAGGGCTTCATGATCCAGGGAGGCTGCCCGCAGGGCACCGGCACCGGTGGCCCGGGCTACCAGATCAAGGCCGAGTTCAACGACACGCCACACGAGCCGGGCGTGCTCTCGATGGCCCGCACGAGCGATCCGAATTCCGCCGGCAGCCAGTTCTTCATCTGTCTCGAGAAGGTCCCTCACCTCGACCGGCAATACACGGCCTTCGGCCGCACGGCCGACGCCGCCAGCCTCGCGGTGGTGAAGGCGATCGGCGACGTGCGCACCGGCGGAGGCGACAGGCCCGTCGAGGCGGTGACGATCAAGAAGGCCACGGTCACGCGCACGCCGAAGCCGTGAGTCGCGGCGCGACGCCGGGCATCCGCATCACGCCGCCCGACGTCTGCCGCCGAAGATCACCCGCAGGCCGATCGCGACGAGCGCCAGGCCGCCGGCCGCGGTGAGCAGCGTCTGGCCGTCGGCGGCCGCGGCCCGCACCATCCGCAGGGCCGCGGGCCCCGCCGCCTCGGCGAAGTCGCCCCACGAGTCGACCGCCGGGGCGGCCGGCAGGTGCGGCGGCGCGACCACGGGCACCGGCAGGTGCATCGCCCGCTGGATCGACTCGGCGGCGGCCGCATTGGCCAGCACGACCGGCGCGGCCTCCGACTCCGCCGCGTCCGGCTCCGTCGCCCGCGCCGCTGCGTAGGCCACCGGGGCGACCGGGACGGCCGGGGCGTACCCCCGGGATCCCGCGCTCGCGAGAAACGCCCGCACGCGGCTCGAGCAGCTGCCGATCGTGCGGCCCTCGGCCTGGCCGAAGAGCACGCCCGCCAACTCGCGCCGCTCGTTGAAGATCGCGCCGCCGGAGTCGCCCTGTCGGGCGGTGGCCTCGAGCTCCACGAACTCCTTGGGATGACCATCTCCCGGGGAGAGGTATTCGGTGCAGCGGCCCGTCTGCTCGCGGTAGGCCCCGCGGCCGAAGCCTGCGATCGTGAGCGGCTCGCCCGGCGTCGGATCGGCGCCGGCGAGCGCCACCGGCGTGGCCTGGGGCTTCCAGATCACGATCGCCGCGAGATCCCAGGCCTCGTCGGAGCGGACCACCGTGCCCGCCGACTGAAATCCGTCGGGAAACTGCACGAGCACCGCCGACCTCGCGCCCCGGACGACGTGCCAGTTGGTGAGCACGAGGCCCTGCGACGCGTTGACGTCGACGAGCACGCCCGAGCCCATCGACGTGCCGCCCCCTTCGGGCGCGATGATCCGCGCCACCGCCGGATGCGGCGGCTGGTTGGTGAGCAGGTAGTCGGCGAACGCGGCGGGATCCCAGGCGGCGCCGGGGTCGCCGGCGAGCCCCCATCCGGCGAACACGCCCTCCGCCCCCGCCACGCCCGGGAGGGCGGCCTGGCAGGCCATGGCCAAGAGCACCGCGTGGCACGCGCGTCGCATGGCGGACTCCTGCCCGGCGTCGCCGGGCCACGGGATCTCAGCGGGGGGCACCCCGCAGTGCACGCCGACGGGCCTCGCGATCCATGATCCTGCGGAGCAGCTCGCGGCGCAGCCGCTCCCGCTCCTGCTCGATCTCCACGGCGGCCGCCACGGGGCGGGAAACCGGCACGAGCAGGCCGCTGTGATGAGTGATCATGACCGACGCTCCCGTCGTCAGGCGGCCTCCGGCCAGAGCCGCACCGGGAACCATCGGCAACCGCCGCCGGCCGCATGCAGCGCCGCGTCATCCGCCCGCACGACCCGCGCCACCGTCACAGGTTCCCGGCAAACCGCCGCCCGTGCCGGCGCGTCAGGTGGGGGGCGGCGTCGGGGTCGGCTCGAAGCCGTCGGCGCGGAGCCGCTCGACGAGCGCGGCGACGTGGTCGCGGCCGCTGGTCTCCACGGTCACCTCCACCGCGATCGAAAACACGTCGGGACCGGAGAAGGCCCGGTCGTGCACGATCTCGCGGACGCTCGCTCCAGCAGCGGCGATCGCCGCCGCGAGCCGCGCCATGCCGCCGGGGCGGTCGCTGATCCGCGTGGTGAACCGCCAGCGGCGGCCGTCAGCCACGAGGCCGTGGTCGATCACCCGGTCGAGGCTCGTCAGGTCGATGTTGCCGCCGCAGAGCAGGAGCACGACCCGCCGGCCGGCGAGTTCGGGCCCGAGGTCGCCCAAGAGCGCGGCGAGCGCCGCGGCCCCCGCCCCTTCCACCACCGTCTTCTCGAGTTCGAGGAGCCGCACCACCGCAAGCGCGAGCGTGTCTTCGCCGACGGTCGCGACGCGATCCACCGCCGCCGCCGCCAGCGGAAACGACACGTCGCCCACGCGGCCCACGGCGAGGCCGTCGGCCAGCGTGGGCCGGATGGGCACGGCCACGGGCCGGCCCGCCGCGAGCGACGCCGAGAAGCTCGGCGCGGCCGCGGCCTCCACCGCCACGATCTTCACGTCGGGCCTGAGCGCCTCGAGCGCCACGCCCACGCCCGCGAGCAGCCCCGCCCCCCCGGTGGGCACCACCACGACCTCCACGTCGGGCACTTCGTCGAGGATCTCGAGCGCCACGGTCCCCTGCCCCGCGATCACCCGCGGGTCGTCGAAGCCGTGGATCCGCTCGAGCCCCTCCGCCGCGGCGATCTCGATCGCGCGGCGGCGGGCGTCGTCGAAGGTCTCGCCGTCGAGGATCACGTTCGCCCCCAGCCGCCGGCAGGTGGCCACCTTCACGAGCGGCGCGAACCGCGGCATCACGACCGTCACCGGGATGCCGAGCAGCCGGCCGTGCCAGGCGAGGCCGAGCGCGTGGTTGCCGGCCGACGCGGCCACCACGCCCCGGGCCCGCTGCTCGGGCGCGAGCAGCATGAGGGCGTTGCGGGCGCCCCGTTCCTTGAAGCTGCCGGTTCGCTGCAGGAGCTCGAGCTTGCAGGAGACGGTCGCGCCGGTGAGCTCCGAGAGCGGCACGCTCCTCGGGCAGGGCGTGTGCTCGATCCCCGACGCGATCCGCTCGCGGGCGGCGCGAATGTCGTCGAGCGTCACGGCGGGCCGCGTCATCGCAGGCCCCGCGCCGGCTCGTGGAAGCTCCGCACGTCGATCCAGTGCATGCCGGCGCGGCGGGCCGCCTCGATGCCGAGGTCGCTGTCCTCCCACACCACGCAGCGTTCGGGCCGCGCGTCGAGCCGTCGCGCGGCCTCGAGGAACGGGTCGGGGTCGGGCTTGTGGCGGGACGTGTCCTCGCTGGCCACGATCGTGTCGAAGGCGTCGGCGATCCCCACCTGCGCGAGGATCTGCCGGCACACGCGCTGGAAACCACCGGTGACCACCGCGATCGGCACGCGGCCGCGGGCCCGCCGCACCACCTCGACCACCGGGTCGATCGCCCGCACCCGGTCGAGCTCGGCGAGGAACGACTCCTCCTTGAGTCGCGCGGCATGATCGACGTCGATCTCCAGGCCCGCCTCGCGGGCGAGGGTGGCGGCGATGTCGCGGGTGGGCCGGCCGGCGAACCCGTAGAACCGGTCCTCGTCGAAGTCGATCCCGTGGGCGTCGGTCACGCGGATCCAGGCCCGGTAGTGGGCGGGCATGGTGTCGGCGAGCGTGCCGTCGCAGTCGAAGAGCAGCGCGTCGAAGGTCTGGAGGTGCCAGGACATGGTTGGGGCGGGGGCGGGAACGGGCCAAAACCAGCGCGGAACGCTCCGGTTATACGTCTTGCGCCGATTTTGTGTCGCCGGGACGGGGTCCCCGCGCAGCGACGGTAACCTAGTTTTGACGGCCTCCAACCCCGAGCACGCTCGCTTCCATGCGCCTGTCTTCCCTCGGCATCCGCACCCGGCTGCTCCTGTTCGGCATCCTGCCTGCGGCGGTGATCCTGGCCGCGGTGTTGGGCATGAACTACCTGCGGATGCGGTCGCTCCTGCTCGACTTCGGCGCCGACCTCCTCCGCGCGCGGGCGGAACTCGTCGCGGCCGACATCGACCGCGACTCGGTCGAGGCCGTGGCCACGGCCCACGTGATGGCGCTGGCCATGGAACACGGCCTCATGGGCCGCCGGTTCGACGCCCTCGGGTTCGGCCGCGGCGTGCTCGAGTCTCACCCGCAGTTCACGGGCGCGACCATCGGCCTCGAGCCAAACGCCGACGGGCTCGACGCCCGGGCCGCCGTCTCGGGCACGGCCTCCGCCGCCGAAGTCGCCGCCCCCGCCGTGCCGGCCGATCAGACGTCGCCCGACGCGCTCCGCGGCCTGCCGCCGCAGGCCCTCGGCCCCGGCGGCCGCTTCATTCCCTATTGGCACCGCGACCGCGGCCAGGCCGACCGGATCCTGCTCACGCCGCTCGTGCTTTTGGACGGCCTCTACTACGAGGGCTGCCGCCAGCGCTTCCTCGACCCCACGCAGTCCGACAAGGCGATGGTCACGGAGCCCTACGACTACGAGGGCGTGCTGATGGTGGAGCAGACCTGGCCGATCGCGCGCGACGGGGCGTTTCTCGGCGTCGCGGGCGTCGACCGCCGGCTCGACCGGCTGGCCGCCGATCTCGAGGCGCTCCAGAGGGCGCAGAAGGCCGCGGGCTGGAACGTCGAGATCTTCCTCGTCAGCCGGCTGGGGCGGATCATCGCCAGCACGGTGCGGTCGGTCGACCTCCGCACGAAGCCCCTCGCCGACACGCCCTACGCCGCCATCCTCGGGGATTTTCAAGGCGCGCCGACGCTCGACCGCGTGGTCCGGGCGGACGACCCGGTCTCGCGAGCGGCCTGCCTCTACGCGGCGGCCCGCGTGCCGACGGGGGCGTGGACGGTGGTGATGCAGATGCGGCAGGCCGACCTCGTGAGCCGCGTGCGGGGCCCGCTCGTGACGTCGGCGGCGATCGCGGCCGCCGGCATGGCGGGCGTGCTCGGCCTCATCGCCTGGCTCGCGGGCAACCTGTCGCGGCGGATCGGCCGGGCCGTGGCCGCCTCCCGCCGCGTGGCCCAGGGCGACCTCTCCGGCAGCATCGACATGCGGGGCGGCGACGAGACGGGGCAGCTGCTCCGCGACGTGGGCGCAATGACGGCCAACCTGCGGGCGATCGTGTCGCAGGTGAAGCAGGCGAGCGTGGACCTCAATGCCACGGCACGGCAGCTCTCGGCCGCGGGCCGCCAGCAGGAGTCGGCGATCGCGGCGCTCGGCGCGAGCACGAGCGAGGCGGCGGTGGCGAGCCGGCAGATCGCCGCCACGGGCCGCGAGCTCCTGGGCACGATCGGCGAGGTGGCCGGCGTGGCGGCGGAGACGGCCGACGTGGCCGACGCGGGCCGCGCGGGCCTCGTCGAGGTGGGCGAGTCGATGGGCGTGCTCGAGCGGTCGACGGCCGAGATCTCTGGCCGGCTGGCGGCGATCCGCCAGCGGGCCGACGACATCACGTCGGTGGTGACCACGATCACGAAGGTGGCCGACCAGACGAACCTGCTCTCCATCAACGCCGCGATCGAGGCCGAGAAGGCGGGCGAGCACGGCCAGGGCTTCATCGTGGTGGCCCGCGAGATCCGGCGGCTCGCCGACCAGACGGCGGTGGCCACGCTCGACATCGAGCGGCTCGTGGAGCAGATGCAGCAGGCCGTGGCCGCGGGCGTGGGGGAGATGGAGAGGTTCGCGGAAGAGGTGAAGACGGGGGTCGAGCGGGTGACCGGGATCAGCGCCCGGTTCGCCGACGTGATCGACAAGGTGCACGGCCTCACCGGCCGGTTCGAGCAGGTGGAGGCGGGCATGCAGTCGCAGGCCACGGGAGCCCAGCAGATCACCGAGGCCCTGGCCACGCTCACCGACGGCACCCGCGCCGCGGGCGACGCGCTCGCCGAGTTCAAGGACGCCGCCGGGCACATGGTGTCGGCGGTCGAGGGCCTGACCGACACGGTCAGCCGCTTCCGCGTCGACGGCTGAGCCGCCCCTGCGGGCCTCGGCAGGCCTGGCAAAGCGGGCAAGCCACGGCGGGTCTGGCGATCCCGGGCCGCCTGCGGGAAATGCTCATGGATCGGGTCCGGTGGAGTCGATCACTCCTGACGATCATGCCGATTCTCCGGCACGGGCGCAGGCCCGTTCGGTGACGCGGCCACCGTCAGGGATGCGACTCCGATGAGCAAGCCGACCGCCGTCAAGCATCGTGGAAAACGGGCTGCCGCACGGATTCGGGCGATCCGCCGCCGGGCGGCCGCGTGGCGGCGCCGGGCCCGCCGGGCCCTCACGCTCGCCGCGGTGACCGCCGGGCTGGCGTTCGCCCCGTCGGGTGCGGAGGCGCAGATGGGCCAGACGGCGATGGCGCCCTCCGGCGGGCTCGTGAACCGCGCCGTGCAGGGCTTCCAAAACCTCGACGCCAACGGCCCGGGCTGGCTGTATTGGGGCATCAACGCGGCCGACCGCGGCCTCGGCTACAACGGCAGCTACATGACGCTCGGCGGCTTCATCCCCTACGCCCAGGACGACCTGGGCGGCTTCTGGGCGGCCGATCTCCGCGGCCACCTCTCCGAATACGGCGGCTTCTTCTCGAACGTGGGCGCCGTCCGCAAGCAGTTCATCGGCGGCACGCTCCTGGGCGTGGGCGTCTACTGGGACTACGACGGCGACCTCAACCAGAACATCAACCCCGGCTACTGCGGGGAAAACATGTTCGGCAACTACGGCCGCGTCTACAACCAGGTGGGCGTGTCGCTCGAGTGGCTCACCGACTACGGCAATCTCCGCTCCAACGGCTACATGCCGGTCGGCACGACCGCCCAGACGGCCGGGGCGCCGCTCTCGCCCTTCTGGCAGAACTACGTCATGTGCCAATACGGCCTCGACGCGGCGCTCACGGGGGCCGACCTCGAGGTGGGCGCCTACATCCCGGCGCTCGCCGACTGGGCCGGCATGATCAGCGTGGGCGGCTACGCGCTGGGCAACGACCGCTACGACTGGGGCAACGGCGTGCTGGTGGGCCAGGACGTCGTGCCGTGGTTCGGCGGCGTCTACACCCGCCTCGACATGACGTTCATCAAGAACTGGGACTTCTCGCTCCAGGCCAACAACGACAGCTATTTCGACTGGACAGGCTTCGCCCGGCTCACCTACCGGATGGGTGGCAGCCGGCGGCGGAACGTGCCCGACCAGGTGGAGCAGCCGATGATGCGCAACGAGCACATCGTCCGCGCCCACCAGACCCCGATCCTGGCCACCAATCCCAACAACGCCGGCACGCCGTGGCGGGTGTTTCACGTCAACAACGCCGCCGCGGCCGGCGGCAACGGCTCGGCCGAAGCGCCTTTCCAGACCGTGGCTGCCGCCAATGCCGCGGCCACGAACCCCTGGGACATCGTGCTCGTCAATCGCGGCCTGAGCGCCTACGACACGATCACCGGCGCGGTGAGCAACGGCTACGCCGACAACTTCGTGCCGCTGGCCGCGAACCAGTATTACATCGGCGACGGAGCTTCGTTCCTGATCCCCACGATCTGCTGTGGCGACCTCGACATCGCCGTGGCCACCAACGGCCGCCCGGTGTTGAGCAACCCCACCGGCCCGAGCATCACGCTCGGCCAGGGCCTCAACGCCAACAACTTCGACATCATCAATTCGGCCGTGGGCATCGCCGGCCCCGGACCGTCAGGCGACCTCTCGAGCCCCGAGCGCGGCTCGCTGGCCACGAACATCGACATCTATCGCGGCCCGTCCTACACCGGCCCCACGCAGGGCATCGTGATCACCGACGCCAAGGGCCAGGCCGACTTCCAGTATGTCAACATCGGCAAGGTCGTGACCGTCTCGGGCACGGGCGGCACGACGACCGAGGACTGGACGATGTCGAACGGCTCCGTCCTCGTCGAGGGCGGCGACCCGCAGATCACGTTCGCCAACGGCTCGATCGTCAACAACCGCGGCCGCATCCTCCAGGTCAACGACACCAGCGGCGGCAACGTGACGCTCGTCGCCCAGCCCGGCCGGCCGTTCATCGAGAACGGCCAGGGCATCCTCGTGGAAAACGCCGCCGGCAACGTCACCGTGCGAAACTCCCAGCCCGGTCAGACGGCGGCGATCATCAAGAGCCGGCAGGACGGCATCAACGTCAACAACAGCTCGGGCAACCAGACCTTCGACGATGTGCGGATCCTGGCGGCCGGCACCAACGGCCTGCCGGGCTACGCGGGCGTGAACCTCCAGGACAACGCCGGCACCACGGCCTTCAACAATCTCACGATCTCGCTCACCGACGTAAACAACACCGCCACCGGCTTCCTGGCCGTGAACGCCAACACGATCGACGTCACGGGCAACAGTTCGGTGAACGTCGCCAACGCCCCGGCCGTCTCCATGACGAACGTGGCCGACGCGAACGTCAACTTCAAGGCGGTCACGAGCACCGACAGCCCGGGCAACGGCGTGCTGATCGACACGGTGGCGGGCGAGTTCAACGTGGGCTCGAGCCTGACGGTGAAGAACTCGCAGGGCGACGGCTTCGTGGTCAGGAACTCGCCCGACCTGCTCGTGGCGGTGCCGGTGACGACCGTCACGACCGGCTCGGGTGCGACCGCCGACGGCATCGTGCTCCAGAACAACAAGGTCGACGCCACGACCGTGAACCTCGGCCGCGTGACCGTCGCCACGGCGAACGGCACCGGCCTCGTGGTGAACAACGCCGGCGTGACCAATTCCGGCGGCACGATCAACGCCACGGGCGGCGCCTCGATCGCAGCCAACACGGCCGACGTCGACATCACGCTGGCCACCGCCACGTCGCTCAACAGCTCCGGCCCCGGCCTCGATCTGACGAACACGAGCGGCGCGGTGGCGATCGCCGCCACGACGGTCACCGCCCCGACGGGCAACGGCATCAACGCCGTGAACAACGTGCCCGGCTTCTCCGCGGACTTCGGCGTCACGAAGGTGTCGGGCATCACGAACGGGGCGATCGGCGTGAACATCACGAACGCCACCGACCCGACGCCCGACACGCTCTACTCGTTCGACACGCTCGACATCAACACGCTCAATGGCACCGGCCTGCTCACGAAGAACGGCGGTGTCGTCAACTTCACGAGCCCGGCCACGATCACCGCCAACGGCGGCGCGGCGATCAACCTCGAAAACACCGTCGGCACCACCGGCGGCGTGGCGGGCAGCGGCTTCACGTTCCTCGACCTGACGAGCGTCAACTCCACCGCCAACGGCATCCGGCTCAACGACCTCAACAGCGACCTGACGGTGACGGGCGCGACGAGCATCTCCGGTGCGAGCGGCCCGTCGATCCTGATCACCGACACGAACCCCACCCCGGCGACCGACTCCATCTCCTTCAACCAGGTCACGATCACGGGCCGCGGCAACATCGGCGTCCGCGTGGACGCTATCTACGGGCAGGTGCAGTTCGCCAACCTCGACATCGACAACGCCAAGAACGTGTCCGGCGACGCCGTGTTCATCACGAACACGACGAACCCCGCCGACCCCACCGGCACGGGCAGCGGCCGCGTCTACATCGAAGGCGGCACCATCTCCAACGCCAACGGCAACGCGATCGAGGTGCAAAACGCCCTGGCCCGGATCACCGGCACCACGCTCACGGGCTTCATCGGGCAGGGCATCCTGGCTGCGGCGGGGGCCGGCCAGACGACCACGGTGGAGGTCGGCAACTCCACGATCACCTCGGCCGCGGGCATCGACGGCCTCCGGCTCCAGGCCTCGGGCGGCGGCGTCGTGAACGGCACGATCTTCAGCTCGATCATCGACGTGCCGCAGAACTCGCTCAACGCGATCGTGTCCGACGCCGCGAGCACGATCCTGCTCGACGCCACGAACAACCTCGGCAGCGGCGGTGGCGCCCCGACGGCGGGCACGTTCGTGCTCAACAACGGCGGCGGCGGCACGCTGCAGATCGACCAGGCCTCGACGGGTGCCCTGAGCACGGCCAACAACGGCGTGGGCGTGACGCCCACCGGCCTGATCACGACGAGCGGGACCACCCCGCCGGTGCCACCGCCGACGCCGTGACGTTGGCTGACCCTTCCTTCAAGGCATTCCCGTCTTCTTGCGGGGGATGAACCGCGGTGCTACAGTCCCGGCCGGACTGAGGGGTTTTCCACCAGCGTGTTCAGCAGGAGCGAATCGATGTATCAGCAACTCGTGCCCGTCATGAAGGACAAGCATGCCCGCAAGAAGGTGAAGCGGATCGACTCGTTCGACTTCGCCTCGCGGTTTCAACTGGCCTCGGTGATGGCGCACGAGTTCACCCGGGCGGCCGCGATCTACCCCGTCGTGTTCGTCGAAGACAAGGCGAAGGACACGTTTCTGCCCGTGGTGCTGATGGGGCTCGAGGAGGGTGAAAACCTCTACGTCGACGCCGCCGGCCGCTGGCATGCCTCCTACGTCCCGGCCGTCATCCGCCGTTATCCCTTCGCCCTGGCCGCAACGGGCCAGAGCGACCAGTTCACGGTTTGCATCGACGAAGGCAGCCAGCTCGTGACCGAGGGCGACGGCAGCCCGCTCTTCGACGAAAAGGGCGAGCCGACGGAGGTGATCGAAAACGTGAAGAAGTATCTCACGGAACTGCAGCAGATGGACGTGCTCACCCGGGAGTTCTGCCGGTTCATCCGCCAGCACGACCTGTTCACGCCCCTGAAGATGCAG
>Ga0315906_10008558_pt1 | contig 12262 bp, 13 predicted proteins | sample LakEriMetagenome_4_FD_203526 | JGI IMG/M metagenome (GOLD analysis project Ga0315906, IMG submission 203526) | Freshwater fungal communities from buoy surface, Lake Erie, Ohio, United States - Buoy 2 MA122 | ecosystem: Environmental > Aquatic > Freshwater > Lake > Lake biofilm | place: USA... | reverse complement strand
TCAATCAAATTTTCAGATGGACATTTAAACAGTCCTGCAATTTCATTATCCTCCCAAGAACCACCAATAGGTGATTTTAAAAAACTTACAAAGTGATGTAAGTCGGCATCAACACCCTTCAAATAATTAACAGAATTCTTCGGCCCTGGGGAACCTATCATTATTGCTTTTCTAGTCATGTTTAAATTGCCGTTAACGGTTTGTGCCTGGGCGCTCGGCCGACTCTGTAAATAAATCGTTGTTCCGAAGTTAAAGTTTTTCTTTCAAATTTATCTTTGTTTCGAAGTATGATTGGAAGGTTGGCGCCAGACGGCTGTTACCACACGTTTTTATTTCTTTTTTCATCCATAAATCATTAATGAGGGTTCTCCCAATGAAACGTCAAAAATAGGTTTGTACCAATCAACGTTTGTTTCTGTCGAAATTTTTTTGTCGTTCAGTTCATAGTCAAGGTAATACTGATTCTCTTTTGCTTGAGTTTTTCCATAATAAAACCAAGTCAATTTAATCCTGTCGGAATTAACTATTTTTAAAAAAGTCGAAGCTTCGAAAATGTGTTTTGGATTATAAATTTCAAGTTTCTCACCTTCATTAAAAACCAAAGTCAGTCGTTTTAGTTGACTGTCAAATTCAGCTGATTTAAGTTCGTGATAGTTGTCATATGGTTTCCCGAACCAATCTCCATAAATTCTCAATGTTCCGCCCTTGAATAGATTGGCATTTTTACTTAAACCCTAAATGATCTCTTCAGGACTTCTTCTTTTTGTTTCGCTATCTTTTATTGGTTCAAGGTTGTCAAGGTCAGGTGAGGCGTGAACTGCTGTAATAAATTCAATAGGTCCAACAATTTGTACTCTCCTAAATATTCTTAGTCCAAGCCAAATTGATAAAATGCCCAAAATTCCTATAATAATAATTCCGGTCGTATTGGGAAACGAAGCATAAATGGCAATGCCAATAAGAGTTGCTCCCGCTATGGGTGCAAGTCCAAAAATAAAACCTGTTACTATGTTTACCGCTTGTCTCACGAGGGTTTTTTAAATGTGTGGTAACGTTTTGGCGCTTGGCGCAGTGGTGGATTTCGGAGCACAAAACTGTCAATCAAGCAGAAACTTTGATAGAAGCACAAAGCTTGATTTAACCACTGAACCGCCACTTTTCGGTAGGTGCTGTTAGTGGCTGTGGTTTTAATTAGTAACTGCATAAATTTCAGTAATCCAAAGAAGTTTTCCCGTAACGTCATCAAAGTGATAAATTCTGTTGGATTTTCTCGGGTTGCGACTTTGTGTGCGATAAACAAAACCATTTTCCCAATTTTTCCCGTATCCAGTTTCCTTTATTAATCTGTAGCCTGAATCTATGTTCAACTTATTACCTTCAACTTTGGCGAGCGGCCGCTGAATACGATTATATGAATAAATAAGTACTCTGTTACTAGCAAAAATTACTAAACTATCTTTTGGAAATTTCTTTGAAATGATTTTATTAATCTCAGAAATTGACAGCAGATTTTGCTTTTCCATACTGATTTGTTTAGAACAAAATTGATTATTTTCTATGGACACCGTTTCCCCATTTTCCTTAATGGTAATTAACATTTTAATGGCAAGTGGAACATCCTTTTCTACATAGTTATATGTGATAATTGCTTCTTTGCAGCTATCTTGAGGTTCGGTAGAACATGGTTTATTTGACTCAAAAGTGTTGTTATATAAATAGCCTTTTTCACAAGGATTTTGAAGACAAGACATTGTGAAGTGTTTAGAAAATCCTGTTTCACCGAAAATACTTTTCATAGTACTATCTGCCAATTGCTTAAGTTGAATGTTATAATCCGTTGCCAATTCCAACCAATCTCCATATTTTACATCGTCATAACGAAGATAAAAACTGCCACAAGCAATCGGTACGTAACTTTTGTGATCTAAATTTTTTGATACCAGCGCTGCTTCAATCACCATTTGACTTCCTTTCTTTTTAAGTTTCTTGAGGAATTCAATAAAGGCAAAATTGATGTTGCCTTCACCTTGTTCGAAATCGAGTGGATCTAATTCAAAATAAAAGGTAAATGAATCGTCATCTTTTCGAGGTTTTTCGAAAGTTTTCAAGGCTGTGGAAACCAATACTCCGCCTGCATAAAAATTAAATCTGATTCCAACCCAAAAGTCTTGGGAATAATCATATTCTCCCTTCTGATGCAATTTGCTGTTTTCCGCATCTCGCCAAAATTTATTAATTCCTGAAGGAATATGCAATTTACACTTGATAGGTTCCATTAGTTGAAAGGAACCACTATGAGCTTCTATTGCATATTTGGCAAAATATTTTTCATCCGTCACACAATGCAAAAATGGTTGTGAATAGTCAGATCGATCTTTCAATGCATTGTCTTTGTCAGGTCCAGGTTGGGCAAACAAGTTGATTGTTTGAGATATAAATACTAGAAGGATTATGATCTTATTCATTGTTTGTATCGTTATCTTACCATTGCCACTAACGTTTTGCTGCCTGGCGATCGGCCCGACTCTTTAAATAATTCGCTTCTCCGAAGTTAAGATTATTTTGTTTCAAGTTAATCGTTGTTTCGAAGCAAGATTTAAGGGCTGGCGCCATGACAGCTGTTAGCAACTGTCCTTATCTACATCGATTAGTTAATCTATATAAACCTGTATCGTTTATTTTTTTTGGCTTTCGATTACAATAAAATTTGGGGATTTTACCTTTTAATCTTATCTGGTCTTTTGGAACAATTAGGCCATCCTTTGTGTTTTCTTTTAGAAATTCTTGAAATGATACCTTTCCTAATTTCAGATAAACGGGAGTGTCATAATAAATTGTAATAGTTTTTTCCTCTGTTCTGTAGGAGGCAATAAGATTATTGAAAGAATATGCACTTTCGCCAACCTTTCTTTTACCATAATAGGCACAAACATAATTTCCTGAAATTCCGAAATACAGGCTATCAACATTGTAATACAATTCTCCCCATTTTGTGAATGTGCCTTTAGCATTTAAATAATCAATTTGATTAATTATTGTTCCATTAGCAATTGTATCTTTTTGACTAAAAGAGGAAAAATTTAAAAAGCCAAAAAAAAGAATTATTACACTTTGCTTCATGTTGCTGATTGTTGCTAACGTTCCGCGGCTAGGCGCACGGCCTGCCTTTTAAACAAATCGTTTTACCGAAGATAAGATTTTTTCTTACAAACTTTTCGTTTCACCGAAGTATGATCCAGGCTGTCGCTTGAGCCGCTGTTATCTGACTGCCACCATTTCAGCCCCGTAAAGAATAATGTTTTCTCTTACTTTTTTCAAGAGCTAAAAAAGTAAGCAAAAAGAGCCCGCGCTGTGCATAATTCTCTTACCCATAAATGCCTCATTCAGGAAATTTGAAAAACTCGTCGTACCTCCTCAAACAGTTCCAAATTTCATCTGAATTTCAGCATATGGGTCCCAAGCAAATTATACAATGCGCTATTGGATCCGCCGAGCAAGTACTGTTTGATGGGAGGGGAGAGCCATGTTTTTGTTGAGCCTTACTATATGAAAGTCTACAACTTTCATATATAAGTTAATAAAAAACATCATTTCGGGAGCAATTTTTAGGGCTCTTTTTAATTATAAACACAAAGTATATCAGGGGCTGATCGTCCGGACATTGCTTTTCTGGGAGTGGGTAATTGAGCAATGGACGTCGGGTTGCAGATAACTTATATATAGGTCCCACATTATGATCCTTTTATGACATGCGTTTGTTGTATAGGTCTCATTTCATGGGAGCATATTTTCGAATTTACACTTTATTACAATGTATCAAACGGTGAAATAATTTTTTTTATTTCGTGGGTACTTACATGCGTATAAATTTCTGTAGTTCTAGAGCTGGAATGCCCTAATAATTCTTGAATATAGCGCAGATCTGTTCCGCTTTCTAATAAGTGAGTTGCATATGAATGGCGAAGCCAATGCAGCGTTACTGGTTTTGATATACCTGATTTTGAAACACTCAGCTTCAAAATATTTTGTAAACTTTTTGCAGAATATTGTTCTCCAGCAGATTGACCTTCGAATAGCCAATATTTTGGTCTGTAGAGCAAATAATATTCTCTCAGTTGTTGAATTATTTTATTACCTATCGGAACTATTCTATCTTTTTTGCCTTTTGATTGTTTAATTAATAAGATATTTCGAGCTGATTGAATATCTGCAAAAGTTAAGTTCAATAATTCACTGCGCCGCAAACCACATGCATAGATTAATGATAGCATTGTCCTGTGTTTAAGATTGGTTGAAGCATTTAATAGTCTTTTGACTTCCTCTTTGCTGAGTACATTCGGCAATGTCTTCTCTCGTCGCGGCCGATGAACCAAGTCCACATCGATACGCTTGTGCTGAATCGCCGAATAGTATAACTTAACCGCATTCACAAGTTGGTTTTGATAGGAGGAAGAAAAATTGTTCTTCAAAATATATTCGTTGTTGAAAACGATGAGGTCTTCATTGCTAATTTGTTCTATTGATTTGTTCGTGAAGTAGCGAAAGAAAATACGCAATGTTTCAGCGTAAACTTTGATGGTATTCAGACTGTAGCGCTTTGATTGCAAATAGTGCTCGAAACGCACAATTTCATTTGATTTGCTTTCTTGTAAGGGTTCTAAAAAATCACACGGACGCAAATGAGCTCGTTTATATTCTACACTTTCTAATCGTTTCTCAAGAAATTCAACCTGCGCTTTTCCTGCAAAATGAGCAAGGAGCATATCAATGGACAAATCGTTTTCGTCAAACACGAACGATTTTTCGTGCTTATCCCAATGAACTTGCTTAAGTGAACGGAATAGAGCATACACGTTCCGGTTGAATGGGAAGGTGACGTAATAGTAGGTTTTTAGGCCAATTTCCTGTCGGTTCAAATGAATGGTAGGTAACATAACTAAATTGTGTTTTCTTATTTAAGTTAATCGAAAAGATCATTTGAAACAAGTTTTTTCAACACATAGAAACATAGGCACATTAGTTTTTTTTAACCTTCAGAAATTATTAATGATCAATTGTCAGCAAGAAATTAATTGGTTGGCACAAGCCGAGAATCACCCTTTCTTATGTGCTCTATGTTTATAAGAGTGAATGTGAAAAAATCTATGTGCCTATGTGGTGAAAAAAAAGGGAGCACCGCTACCTGTCTATATGTTCTCAATCTTGATGAGAGTGGGTGTAAAAATAATCTATGTGCCTATGTGTTTAAAAAAAAACACCCCGCGAATCAACACCCCACTGTTCGTACTCTTCTCAAATTCACCCCAATCCCTTATCCCAAATCCCTAATTTTATCACCATGAACAAGACTGAAGCAAAAGAAGAGATCCTTCATTTGTCAAAAGAGATTAATCACCATAACCACCTGTATTACGTGGAAAGCAACCCCGTAATATCGGATTATGAGTTTGACATGATGCTGAAACGCTTGCAGGATCTTGAAGCTCAGTTTCCGGAGTTTGCGTTCGAACACAGTCCGACAAAACGTGTTGGAGGTGATATTACCAAGAAATTCGAAACAGTGGTACACCGCTTTCCGATGCTGTCGCTGTCAAATACCTATTCCGAAGAGGAGATCATTGATTGGGAGAACAGATTGAAAAAGATGTCGGAAGGCCCCATCGAATACGTGTGTGAATTGAAATACGACGGTGTGGCGATCGGGATCCGCTATGAAAATGGTATCCTGACACGTGCCATAACCCGCGGCGACGGAACGCAGGGAGAGGACGTGACCACGAACGTGAAAACGATCCGCACGGTTCCTTTACAATTGAAAGGTGATTTCCCGGCTGATTTTGAGATCCGCGGTGAGATCTTCATGCCCTTGGCCAGTTTTACCAAACTCAATGCGGAACGGGAAGAGAACGGGGAACCGCTGTTCGCTAACCCGAGAAATACGGCATCAGGAACACTGAAAATGCAGGATTCAAAGATCGTTGCAGAGCGCGGACTCGATTCGTACCTCTATGGCGTGTACGGAACGGATCTGCCGTCGTCCGGTCATTTTGAAAGTGTTGAGAAAGCGGGTGAATGGGGATTCAAAGTGCCCCAGACGAAAGATCGCTTCATCGAGCGAACGAACTCCATAGAAGGCATCATGGATTACATCCATTATTGGGATAAGAAACGCTACGAACTGCCTTTCGAGATCGATGGGGTGGTGATCAAAGTGAACAATTATAGTCAGCAGAAAGTATTAGGTTTTACCGCTAAATCACCGCGTTGGGCAATTGCTTATAAATTCAAGGCAGAACGGGTGGAAACACGCCTCGATTCGATCTCCTATCAGGTCGGACGTACGGGCGCCATCACTCCGGTTGCGAACCTCACGCCTGTCCAGCTGGGAGGAACCACCGTAAAAAGAGCATCTTTACACAATTCCGATCAGATCGAAAAACTGGACCTGCACGAAGGCGATTACGTTTACGTCGAAAAAGGAGGGGAGATCATCCCGAAGATCGTTGGGGTGAATACAGATAAGCGGAATGCTTTATCTCCTGTTGTTCATTTCATTGAAGAATGTCCGGAATGTATGGCGCTACTCATCCGGAGAGAAGGAGAGGCTCAGCATTACTGTCCGAATGAGGACGCTTGTCCTCCGCAGATGAAGGGTAAGATCGAACACTTCATTTCGCGCAAGGCGATGAATATCGACGGACTCGGAGCTGAAACAGTCGATATGCTGTATGAAAAAGGACTTGTGCGCTCCATCGCTGACCTGTACGATCTTACCTTCGACCAGGTGGTTCAGTTGGACCGTATGGCTGATAAGTCGGCCGACAAGATGATCAAAGGGATCAAAGCTTCTAGGGAAGTGCCTTTCGAACGTGCACTGTTTGCGTTGGGAATCCGTTTCGTTGGTGAGACTGTCGCAAAGAAACTGGCAAAACATTTCCGTTCCATCGATGCGATCAGTAAGGCTAAATTCGATGAGTTAACCAATGTGGAGGAGATCGGTGAAAAGATCGCGATCTCTGTGCAACAATACTTCCTGAATGAAGATCATCATGCGTTGATCGATCGTTTGAAAATGGCGGGACTTCAATTCGAGATCATTGAGAAGGAGGGTGCTTCGAACAAGCTCGACGGTAAATCCTTCGTGGTTTCAGGTGTGTTCAATGCCTTCTCGCGAGACGAGATCAAGGAAGTGATCGAATCGAACGGAGGAAAGAATGTATCATCGATCTCTGCTAAAACAGATTTCGTGATAGCAGGAGAGAACATGGGGCCGGCGAAACTTAAAAAGGCAACAGATCTGGGGATAATGATCCTTTCGGAAGATGAGTTCATAAAATTGTTGAACAACTGATGAGTGCGACACGTTCCATATGGACCGATTGCAGGCGCTTGCTTATCGTTTTTCCGTACACGGAGGAATCGAATTACAAGGAATACAGAAAGGCACTGGATATAATGCTGAACGAAAGCAACGTAGTCGATTTGAAGTTGGTGGTCGTATTGCCGGATTCGGTAAAAAAAGAAACGATGCCGCAGCACAAGTTGATCCATTACCTTTCAAACAAAGATTTCAATCTCTTTGGTAGACTGAAGGACGATACTTTCGATACGGTAATGGTCCAACCCTACGATATGTTGCTATGGTTCCAAGTGGAGAACAAGAAGCTTGTAAAGCTGCTATCCGGTGCACATGCAACCTGGAAAGTTGGCATTTGTTCAGACTATGCTTTTTTTAATCTGAAAGGCGATTGTCGATCAGAATACCCGCTGGAAATTGTTAATTTTGCTAAACGTTTATTGGAGAAAATAAGTTGATATGAACAATCCGTTTACAGGCTCAGGAGTGGCATTGGTGACTCCTTTCAAAGAAGATCACAGCATCGATTTTGATGCACTTAGAAAATTGGTCCGACTTCAGATTGAAGGAGGCACGGATTTTCTGGTTGTACAAGGAACAACCGGTGAGTCACCGACACTTTCCCAGGATGAAAAGATGCAGATCCTGCAAACAGTGATCGAAGAGAATAACGGAAAATTGAAGATCGTTTACGGCGTTGGCGGGAATAATACCGTTGCGGTGGGAGAGATCCTAAAGAAGGTTCCTGCCGGAGTAGATGGGATCCTTTCAGTATCACCTTACTACAATAAACCGATCCAAAAAGGGATTGTTGAACATTATAGATACATCTCGTCTTGCACAAAGTTGCCGATCATCCTGTACAATGTACCGGGTAGAACGGGTTCCAACATGACACCTGAGACAACACTGGAACTGGCAAAGATCCCGAACATCGTAGCGATGAAAGAAGCTTCCGGTAACATGGAACAGATCATGGAGATCATCCGTTTGCGTCCGGAAGGATTCGGTGTTCTTTCGGGAGATGATGCCATCACTATGCCATTGATTGTAACCGGAGCGGATGGAGTGATCTCGGTGGTAGCGAATGCTTTCCCAGAGAAATTCTCACGCATGGTACACGCCTCTCAGGCAGGAGATCTGGTAAAGGCGCGTGAAGAGCACTTCGACCTGTTGCCAGTAACAAAGATGTTCTTCGAGGAAGGAAATCCTGGCGGAGTCAAAGTAGCAATGAACGTACGCGGCATCATGGAAGAGCACATGCGTCTTCCGTTGTATCCCGTTTCCGATGGATTGAGAAATAGAATAACAGCTGAAACAAAGCGTTTACTGTCTTAAGTGTAACAGAAACACACGAACAAATTTATAATCGGGATGGGAGTATACAACGAGATCGTAGAAGCGGTCAAACAAGCGGATAGAATTGTGATCACCTCACACAAAGGGCCGGATGGCGACTCTGTAGGAAGTTCGCTTGGCTTGTATCATTTCATCCGTAAACTGGGAAAGGATGCTGTTGTTTGTCATCCGGACAAAGCGCCGCTTTTCTTGACCTGGTTGCCCGGAGCACATGACATAATTCTTTTCGAACAAGAACCTGATAAAGTCAAGCGTTTACTTGCTGAAGCGGATCTTGTGTTTTGTCTGGATTACAATTCACCGGATAGAGTAGGTTCCGATATGGAGCCTTTCCTGAGTGCCTCACCGGCGAAAAAGATCCTGATCGATCACCACATGCACCCGGCAGATTTTTGTGCGATCACAGTTTCTGATACTGCTGTTTGCTCCACTTCGCAACTCATTTGTGAATTAATCGATGGTTCAGGTAACCACGTTCTGTTGGACGAAGCGATCGGTACGCCGATCTATCTCGGTATCATGACCGATACAGGTTCGTTCCGTTTTCCTTCGGTGCAACCGCGCACGCACGAGATCCTTGCTGAATTGATTAGAGCTGGGGTGAAGCACTGGGATATCCATGAAAAAGTAATGGATACAAATACAGTTGACCGTCTACAGTTGCGCGGTTATGCGATCGCAGACAAACTGGAATTGATCAAGGATTACCCCATAGCCATCATCTCACTTACAGAGGCAGAGCTCAAGCGCTTCAAGTACCAGAAAGGAGATACTGACGGACTTGTTAATGTAGCACTTTCAATTGAAGGAATCAAAGTAGCAGCCTTCTTCTCAGAAAAAGACGGGCAGATCAAGATCTCCCTTCGTTCGAAAGGAGAGTATGCCGTGAATGTAATGTGTATGGAGCAATTCGCAGGTGGCGGACACAAATATGCATCAGGAGGAGTGAGCTTTGAGCCGTTGGAAACAACGATCGATAAATTCAAAAAACTCATCCCTGAGTATTTCGCATGAAAAACGGGATATACATAGTACTGTTGATTATCATGGCTGCTTGTGGCGAAGATGAACAGCCGAAACAGATCGATTGGGATCAGAAAAAATCGACTGATTTCAATAAGGAACTGGCTATCGAGCAGGAAATGCAGATCAAGTTCTTCCTGGAGCAACACCGCGACTGGGAAATGGAAAAGACCGGCTCTGGTTTGCAGTACTATGTCTACGAAAAAGGAGAAGGTGAACAGACTCAGCCCGGAATGAAGGCACAGGTTGAAATGGAAGTTTCTCTGTTGGATGGGACACCGTGTTACAAAACGGCAAAGGACGAGTTGGAAGAATTCATTGTGGACAAGAGTGATATTGAAACTGGTATCCAGGAAGGGATAAAGAAATTACATGCCGGAGACCGAGCTAAATTGATCATCCCAAGCCATCTAGCTCATGGATTAGTAGGGGATATGAATAAGATCCCGCCGTTGACAGTCATACTCGTTGATATTCACCTAATGGGATTATTGAAATGAAACCAGGACTTTCAGGAATTTTTGTTCTCCTTTTATTGGCAGCCTGTGAAACGTCGGGGGTGAAAAAGGACGTCCCTTCACAACAGAAGCAAACTGCAGGATCGGATTTGGACGGTGATAACAAGGTGATCGGTAAGAAACGCCTGAATGAGGGAATGGCTATCGAATGGTTTGCCAAAGGAAAAGGTGAGACCCTGAAGGACGGTGAAATAGTCATGATTGAATACAAGGTGAAGTTGAAGGATGGCACGGTTGTAGACGGGAATCACATGATCAACAAATCATCATTACCTTATCTAATCGGGTTTAATTTGCAGCCGGGTTGGGATATTGCAATGCATGAATTGAAAGTAGGAGATTTTGTACGAATCTTGATTCCGCCATCAATGGGTCGTGGAGAGAAAGGAATAGAAGGAATGATTCCGCCTAATGCAGATAATTTGCTGTATGTCAAGATTCTGGAAAATAAAAAACCGGATAGGGTTGTTGACGGTACAAAGGTATGGGTACTTGAGGAGAACAAGGATAATAAGTTGAAATTCAATGAGAAAACCCAGGTGTCGTTTCATGCCATGGTGAGTTCTCCATCCAATTCCATGTATGTAAATACCTTTCGATCCAATCAGCCGTTCACGTACAAACTTTCTCATAAAGGCTTGGTTCCTGGGCTTCGGAAAGCGTTAATAAATGCAAAAAGATCGGATAGGATGTACATAGTTGTACCTGCTTCTGAAGCTTATGGGAACAAAGGATACCTTGATTTGGTAAAACCGAATGAAGACTTGTTTTACAACGTTCTTGTTATGGATGTAGCAAAGATATAGGAGGATTTCCTTATCTTTGGGCGTCAAACTGGAAAATTAGGGTGGAACTTCCTCATGCTCAACCCGCAAGTTCGGAGATGAAAAGCACACTTTCATTTATTCTCTTTCTGTTCATTTTCAATGCTGGAATTGGTCAGCGTGTGTTGGATACCTTGCAATCTGACTTGGGGCCGATGATTATATATTCCAACCGCACATGGGCTTTTCTTAAAGACAAAGGTTTTGATGGCGTATTGAATCCCCGCATTCATGCTCAGGTTTCGAAAGATTCCGTTTACAGGTTTATTCAAGCCTGGGATAATAATAGCTGCTATACCTCCGGCAGACACAATGATCTTTCCCGTTTGAAAGATACAATTTGGTTATGCGTCAACGATTCGACTCACAGTGAATTCCGCTATCCGGTTGACGGAATTGTTACTTCCCGCTACGGTTACCGTCATGGTCGACATCACAGCGGGATAGATCTTGATCTTGAAACCGGAGATACCGTGCGCTCATGCTGGTCTGGTAAGGTAAGGTATGCTAAATACAACGATGGCGGTTTTGGAAATCTTGTGATTGTTCGTCACTATAACGGGCTGGAAACGTTTTATGCGCACCTTAGCAAGATCATAGTTGTGCCTGATCAGGATGTGAAAGCTGGAGATATACTTGGTTTGGGAGGGAATACCGGTCGTTCCTATGGTTCTCACCTTCACATGGAAATTCGGTTTTACGATGCCTCGATTAATCCCGAGGAAATCATTGATTTTGAAAAGCGCGTGATTAAAGATGAGAATCTCTTTGTTCACAAAGGTCTTTTTAGACCGGGGGCAAAACCTTCTGACGAGACAGGAGATGATGTGGGTCCTGAACCGGCCAAACCTGTTATTGAGACTGCTCAGCGTAAATATTATAAAGTTCGTTCGGGAGATACACTTTCCGAAATAGCGGCACGTAATCAAACTACAATTTCCAAGATCTGTCAGTTGAATGGGATTCGTCCGACATCAACCTTGCAGATCGGACGAAGTTTGAGAGTCAAATAATGATTTAACAAACTTTTGGAAGTCCAACCTGCACATTTTATTTTACATTTGTTGTCAATGAGATTCTTAAAATCGGCCATAGTGCTATTGCTCGTAATGTTATCCTTCATTTCCTGTTCGGATTATAACAAGATCGTGAAAGGGGATGATTACCAGCGAAAGCACTAT
>Ga0315906_10008556_pt1 | contig 12264 bp, 23 predicted proteins | sample LakEriMetagenome_4_FD_203526 | JGI IMG/M metagenome (GOLD analysis project Ga0315906, IMG submission 203526) | Freshwater fungal communities from buoy surface, Lake Erie, Ohio, United States - Buoy 2 MA122 | ecosystem: Environmental > Aquatic > Freshwater > Lake > Lake biofilm | place: USA... | reverse complement strand
CGAAGTAAACGGCTTTGGGAAAATGTAGGCTTAGATGGATTGGTCAAACGTAGAGAAGAAGAAGCAGATTTGATACTAAACTCACTAACCTAAAATAAACCTATGACAACAACAAAAAGAGGAGGCAAAAAAACCACAATGAGTGGTCAGATAGTCTTGGACTATTTAGCCAAATATCCTCAATGGATGCCCTCTAATACATTAGCTTCTTTGATTATGAAGGAGCAAAGCGCACACTTTGACAATCACGAAAACGTACGTTATTTGGTACGTTATTATAGAGGTAAGACTGGCGAAGGGAAAGCAGTTAAAGGAAAAAATACACAATTTATAGAAGATTTTAAGCGTACTGCATCCAACTTTGTGCAGCCGCCAACTTGGGTAGAAGAAAAGATTGTTTACTGTTTGCCAATGGGTATTAAAAAGATGGGATTTATTGCTGATCTACAAGTGCCATTCCACGACCCAAAGGCGATTGATGTTTGTTTTAGATACTTAAATGAACAAAAGATTGATTCATTATTTATCAATGGTGATTTGGTTGACTTTTATCAATTGAGTGATTTCCAAAAAGACCCAAGAGTTAGAAAGTTTGATGAAGAATACGAGGCGATAATTGAGATGCTTGGATTTATAAGGGCATCATTTCCTCAAATACCTATTTACTACAACTTAGACGCAAATCACGAATTTAGGTATGAAAGGTATATGCGAACCAAAGCACCTGAATTATTAGGGTTAAACGGCAAGTTTGAGATTGAGGAGATATTAATGCTAAATACTTTTAACATCATTCCGATTAAAAATATAGACCACGTTAAGTTTGGAAAATTACCAATCATTCACGGAGATACAACCTTTAGACGTGGTAGCGGTGTAAACCCAGCTAAAACCCTTTATGATAGAGTTAAGCAGTCGGCAATAGCTTCGCACGTTCATCAGGTGCAATCTTACACAACTAAGAATCAATTTGATGAAGAAGTCTTTACTTGCTGGACCACAGGTCATTTGATGCATCCTAATGTAGAATATTGTAAGCACGTTGATAATTACTCACAAGGCTTTGCAATATTGGAAAAAGACAAAGAAGGTTATTACTCGGTTCAAAATAAAAGAATCTATAAAAATAAAATCTTCTAATATGAGATACCCTAAAAACTTCGCAAAATTGACATCACTACAACAAGAGCAATGGTTAGTCGCTAAACTAATTGAATTGCACAACTTAGAACAAGAGATTAAAAACACCTTAGGCAAGATCAGAGGTGGCGAGAAACTTATATTCAAAGAAATAGACAGACCTGACTTAGCTTTATTAAAAGATGAAGATTAAAATAGAATATCGTAAACTTGGCAGAGAACAAGCGCACGGCATTGCCGAGAGTGATGGTGTAGTCTATTTAGATTCACGATTAAAGGGCAAGAAGCACCTTGAAATCCTCTTGCACGAGTGTTTACATATACTTAACCCAATGGATGAGGAAAATGCAATAATTGAGAAAAGCGTAACTTTATGTAAGATTCTCTGGAAGGAAGGTTATAGGAGGGTTGATAATTCTAATGATACACCATTACAAGATGGTTCTAAATAGTTGTTCGTTCATAGTTCCTCACCCCTAAAAAGGTGGGGTTTTTTATATATCTTTGGCTTTCATATTGGAGAACTTAGGTTTAACCCTCGCTATTTCCATAGTGGGGGTTTTTTTATCGTTCATATAAACTTAATTTATCAATCAAAATAGGTAGTATTGTTACTGATTTATATAAAAAAGTAAACCTATAACTTGACACATATCGGAATAAAGTAAGTCAATTACTTGACTTTTTGACTTATTTATAAATTTATTTAAATTATTTTTAGCTAATAAATGGTTGATTTACAATTGATTACAACATAATTAAAAAATAAATAAAAAAAAAGATTGGTTAAGTTGATAAAGTTATTTGTTTTTGCACTATCTTTGTGAAACAAAACCAAAACAACCAATATGAAAATCACAAACACATTAACAATTCACGGATTTGAATCTTCATCTATCTGCCACCTTGAGGCAATAGGAATGTCAAAAGTATTTGCTGCTTACGCTTCTATCAACGAAGATATGATGCAAGGTGGGATTGGATTTAACCCTAATTCTGGCTATGTTTATATCGCACTTGAAAATGGTATCTCTATTTGCTCAATGCTTGGTGCAGATGTAGAATATTTAGTAACTGATTTTTACAACGGAGAAGAAGGATTCTTTGATACTTACGAAGAAGCAGAAAAATTTAATTCAACAATTAACGCTTAACAAATCAAAACAAACCAATATGAACAAGCTAAAAACACCACAGGAAAAGGCTAATGAACGTTACCAAGCCGAAAGCATCAAACCTATGTATGCATTTATCATTGTATGCATCGCATTTTTAATCACCGCAATCCTTCAAAACATTTAATTATGGACGCAATTGAAACCCTTATCTATACATTAGATACTCAATTAAAAACAATGCCAAGTGGCTATGTAAAAGAAACAGTAACCGCCTGTAAGGAATTAGCCGAAGGCATAAAAGCAATTTATGAAAACCCTAATAACGACATTAGTAACCAACCAAATCAAGACTAACCTACAAACCGAAGCCGACTCCAAAGGCATAACCCTAAGTAAGTTGGTTTACAAAATCCTAAAACAATATGAGCAAACTAATCTATCAAGAGAAACAATTAAAGTTGCACAAAAGAGCAACAATGCTTCTGGAACTACTAAAACAAGCACAAGGAAGGCAAAATCTATTTGAGGCTGATTTAGCGGAATGGAGGCGAGGACTGGATGATACAAGAACAATGATTAGCGAAGAAGATTTACTAATTAAAATTGCACGAATGAACGATGTGCAAAAAAGAATCCTTAAAAGCTATCATTTTCTTATCCTTGACCTTTATACATTAACAGAGGACTTTATGTTACCTATAAACCTTTTACATTTCTAATGAGAGAAATACACAAAACATATATGGCAGAACTTGAAATAGAGGTTTTGCGAGATAAAAACAAAGAACTAAAAAAAGAAATAAACAGGCTTAAAGACCTATTAGACCAACATTTAAAAATAAAAACAATAAGAATGGACAAAGAACAACAAAAGGAGTATGCAGTAGAAATAGCCGAAAAAGTATGCAATTACTACCAAATTAAGTATGGACAAATGATGTCAAAATACAGAGGCGAAGAAGTTACTTTAGCAAGACAAATGACTATGTATTTTACAAAAGAAAAAACTGCTTTAAACGGAGAAGAAATAGGACAAATTTTTAATAGGGATAGAACTACTGTTTTACATTCAGTTCAAAAAATTCGTGGACAACTATCAAATAAGTTCGATGACACTATAAAAAATGACATTTTCAACTTAAATGTTATACTTTAATTTGGTTATCCACACCAAATATGTTAATTTTGCACTTTAAAACCAACCAATATGAACGAACAACAACTGGCTAAAAAGCCACAACTTTCGTACACGAAAGACCAAGTAGAGTTAGTAAAATCACAGATTGCTCCAGAGGCAACAGTTGATGAACTAAAGCTATTTCTTTACCAAGCACAACGCACAGGATTAGATGCGTTATCAAGACAAATTTATTGCATCCACAGGAACGTTAAAACGCAAAACGGATGGAGTAAAAAAATGACCATTCAAACAAGCATTGACGGCTTCCGAGTTATCGCTGAACGTAGCGGAAACTATGGTGGACAAAGCGAACCAATCTTTGTAGAACAAGATGGCAAGTTAATTTCTTGTAAGGTATCAGTATTTAAGTTTAGAAACGATGTCAGGTATGAAGCAGCCGTTGGAGTAGCTTACTGGGATGAATACTGCCAAACAACAAACGATGGCAAACCAATGGGTTTATGGTCGAAGATGCCTCACACGATGTTAGCAAAGGTGGCAGAAAGTTTAGCACTCCGCCGTGCATACCCTAATGATTTAAGCGGTCTTTACACAGGCGATGAAATGGCACAAAGCGATGATAAACCAGCTTACATTAAGACGCACGATAACTTAGAAGATTTAGAGTTGGCTATTGATTTATGCATAAGCACAAACGAATTAGCTGAACTTTATACCTTGAATCAAGAACTTGCAACTAAAGATGTAACTAAATTATTTACCAAGAAAAAACAAACTTTATGACACCATTAAATAAATTATGGGATTTAAGGGAAAATGTTAAGTTTTGGAATTACAAAGTAGATACAAGCTACCCACAAAATGCAAGAGAAATGATAGATAGATTAAACGCTGCTAAGGATGAATTAAAAAGACATAAACAAAGATATTTCCCAGAATTATTAGACCAACCTAAAAGAAACTATATTCCTTATCAAATGTTAGCTGATAAATTTGAAGTATTTGAAAACTATTTAAACGATTAACTATGCCTTATTCAACTTGCTGCGGAGCAGAAACCAATATGCCTGAAATTGATATTTGTCCTGATTGTTTAGAACATTGCGATTGGGAAGATGAAGAAGAAGACGAGGATGAAAAAGAACAAGATAGACAAAATGAAATAGCATTAGAACAAGAACAAATTAATAAACACGAAAACTAAAAACAATGATTGTATTAAACATTTGCAAAGAAGACATCAACTGGAAAGAAGCTAAGAACGGCAAAAACTACGCAAACGTAGCTACCGACTTCTTAAAAGAACCAGACGAAAAAGGTAACACCCACACAGTATGGAACAACCAATCGCAAGAGGAAAGAGCCGAAAAAGCAAAGAAAAACTATTGTGGCAGAGGTAAGCAAGTATCTTACAATGCACCAACTGCTAAAAAAGAATTTGCCGTAAATCAACAAGAATCAGAAGACACATTACCATTCTAACCCCCACGTTGGGCGATAACGTTAAGCGCAAATTTAAAACCTATGAACCCACAACAATTAACCAATGAACAATTTGCTTTATGGTTGTCAGCACAAGTAGGAAATGCAGATTTAATAAATAATGCTGAAGCACTTTATAAGTGGCTTGAATCAAAAAAGCAAAAACCAAAATTGCCAGAAATAAAAAACCTAAACACTAAAAGAACATTTTTATGAGTCAAACAACACAAATCGCAAACTACCTAAATAAAGGTAGAAAACTAACCCCTATTGATGCCTTAAACAAGTTTGGATGCTTTAGATTAGCAGCACGAATAGCTGACCTAAGAAACGATGGTATGAACATAAAAACTACCATTATTAAACTAAAAAATAAAAAACAAATAGCACAATATTCGGTAAATTAATTTTATCTTTGTTTAAAGGTGTCGGATACCTTATACTAACTTATTGGCTCAAAGCTGAAACCCTAATCCGACTGGGGTGGAAGCCGAGAGCCTTTTTTATTTATGAAAAGTAATACTTACTATTTTAGTCATGATTATAATTCGGCTAATGATACCAAGATTCTATTTTTAAGACATCAACTTGGTATGGAAGGTTACGGCATTTATTGGTTTATGATTGAACAATTAGCCAATGCTGGAGGTAGATTACCATTAGAGTTAATTCCTGTCTTAGCTATGCAAATGCAAACAACTGATGTAAAGGTTAATGGAGTAGTACACAACTTTGATTTATTCACAATTGAATTTGGAGAATTTTACTCGGAAAGATTACAAAATCATTTAGCTTTAAGGCAAAATCTAAGCGAAAAGGGTAAATTAGGTGCTGCTAATAGATGGAAAAATGGGGTGGCTAATGGGGATGCCATTGGGGAGGGTAATGCAAAGGAAAGAAAAGGAAAGGAAAGTAAAGTAAAAGAAAGTAAAGTAAAGGTTAGTAGGCAAACACTATTTAGTGAAACTGATTTTTTAGATATAGAAATATTTAAGGCAGCTTTTATTGGAAGTCAATATGAAGAAGCTAATTTTGCATACTATCACGAAGTAATTAAAAATTGGTCTGATTCTAAAGGGGAAAAGAAACTTGATTGGATTGCAACCGCAAAAAATTGGATGGCAAGAGATTTAAAGGAAGGTAAATTTGTACATATAAACTATAAACCAAATGCAACAGGAATTAGCAACAATCACAAACCAAGTTTTAGTGAGAGAGAATGGGATGCCCTTAGAAATCTATAATAAACTTGAACCAGATGAATTAAAGGTTGCAGTTGCAATAGAAACTATGAGTGTTGGTAGATGCTCACCAATTGAGGTAAAAGAACACTTAAAGACCTGTATTATTTTAAGTGGATGTCAAACACCATCAATTGATTCGTTTCAGTTTTTATGCGAATTTGTTATTAAGAACTATGGAAATTATAAACTTAAAGAACTTGGAGTAGCTTTTGAACTTTACGCAATGGGAAAATTATCAGTTGACAAAGCGATTATGTTTACCCCTAAATTCTTTGGGGATGTCATGGCAGCTTATAAGCCAATAGCTTTACAAGTAAGACAAAAGACCTATGTAGAGCCACAACCTGTAGAGATACCTAAAATACAAGATGATGATATTATTGAAGCATTGTACGAAAATTGGGATAAGTCGGCTAAAAGAGGATGGGAGTTGCTAAATACGATGGCTTTTGATATACTCTGGAAGCGAAAGGAATTAAACAAGGAGAATCTAAGTCAAGAGAAAGCTGACCAAATAAAGAAAAAGATTATAGCACATTACAAGGTAACGGCTAAAACCCCAAAAGACTTGGAGAAATTGAACAATGAAATATTTATCAAAAACGAGTGCAAAAGATATACTTTGTACCTATTTTTACAAAACCAACTATGAAACAATTAACATTTATTTACGAATTTCTAAAGTTTATGCTTATTAGCGTTCCTTTAGCTTGTTGCATTTACTTAACTGCTCACTTGTATTTTGAATTAAAACGATTATTTAGATGACAGGAATAGACAATAACATTGAGGTAAGATTAATTTATTTAGATACAAAAGAGGAAATAGAGTTTAGGTCTATAGCAAAAGCAATAAGGTTTTTAGGTACTGATTATAAAACGATAATGAACTATATGAACCCAATAAACAAAAAACGATATAAGTATAAAGATAGACTTTGTGTTGTTAGATTGAAAAAGTAACCCTAATTTTGCTTTATGCCATTGATACCTTTACCTAAGTTGTTAGAGAAAACCCAAAAGGTTGTTAATTCTTACATAAGAAAACGAGATGAAGGATTGCCTTGTATTAGTTGTGGAAGCTACAATGGAAACCAAGCTGGACACTACTTTACAGTTAAAGGGTATTCTGCTTTAAGGTTTAACGAATGGAATATACATTTACAATGTGCTGGATGCAATATGTTTAAACACGGCAACCAAGCAATGTACCGAATAGGATTAGTTGAAAGAATAGGAGAGAAAGCGGTTAAAGAGTTGGAGTTTGAAGCGGTTAACAACAGGGTTAAGAAATGGCAAAGGAACGAATTAATAGAATTGATTGAAAAATATAAGTAACATATTTGAAACGTGCAAAGAGGAAGTAATCGCTGGTTACCCTTGTTATGTTTTTGAAATTGATGGAGTTACGCATTACGTATTTGGAGAAACACAAGAACAAAGATTTGATTATATGGCAGATTTAATAAATAATTATGGCGAAAATTAGCAACGGAAACAAAGTATCATTTGGGAAAAGGAAGTGTGGGAAATACAAGAAAACATCTGGTCCAAAGGATAAGCCAGTTAAACCATATAATAGACAAGGGCGATGAAAAATACTTTAAGTAAAAGACTTTATACTTGTAAGTGCAAGTCAATAGTAGAAGGCTATGCTTGGGAGAATGAACTAAAAGAAATACAATTTAAGTGCAATAAATGTGGTAATTGGGTAGGATTTGAGCAAATAAAAAAGAAACCAATTATACAGATGCCATCAATACGTACACCAACAAAAAACAGATAATGAACATCAACGAAATCAAACCAAATCCAAACAATCCTAGAATTATCAAGGATGACAAGTTTAAAAAGTTAGTAAAATCAATACAAGAGTTTCCTCAAATGCTTGAATTAAGACCTATTGTAATTGATGAGAATAATATAGTATTAGGCGGAAATATGAGATTGAAAGCTTGTATTGAAGCAGGGTTACAAGAAGTGCCTGTAAAGAAAGCTTCGGACCTTACAGAAGAACAAAAGAAAGAGTTTATAATTAAAGATAATATTGGCTATGGGGAATGGGATTGGGATGATTTAGCTAATAATTGGGAAGTAGAAGATATAACTGAATGGGGTTTAGATATACCTAATTTTAAAGCAAATGAATTAGATTACTCAATATTGGACGAATCGGACGTAATCGACCAAATGAACGATATGGCTAATAGTGTTAGAAAAGCCATTCAAATAGAATTTGAACCAGAGCATTACGAAGAAGCACAAGAGTTAGTAAAATTCTGGAGAGAGCAAAAATTATACATAGGTGCATTTTTAGTAGAAAAACTTAAAGAAGAAAAAGAAAAGCTATGATAATTAAACAATCTCAAATCAACGGAATTAAGTTTTTTTATCGAGAAGGTACAAGCGATTTAAAAACATTTGAAGAAGTAATAGGTCGAGACGTTTACCAGAAAAAAGGAATGAAGATAGAAGCAGGTGAGACTTGGTATGATTGTGGTGGTAACGTTGGTGCTTTTACCTTGTTAGCTTGTTCTAAAGGTGCAAAAGTTAAAGTATTTGAGCCAGACCATTATAACTGCGAAATGATACAAAAGAATCTAAAGTTAAATGGCTTTAAAGCAGAAGTAGTTTGCTCTGCTTTGGTCCATAATGATGTAGAAGAAGCACTTTTATTCGTAGGAAATAATGGTAATGTATGGAGAAACTCTTTATTTAAAAACTGGAATGGTAAAGGATTGAAGATAAAGTGTGTTAACTTTGATGAAAGCTTTGAAGATGATATTTGCGTTAAAATGGATATAGAAGGTGCTGAAATGCTAATTTTAGAAAATACAAATAGGGTTTTCAAGAAATTGGTTTTTGAATGGAGTTTTGACATTGACCCAGATTTAATTAGATTTTGGTCTATTATCGATAAATTAAAATTAAAATATAATATTGCAAGTATTGGGAATACTGCTAAATATGAATCAAGAGATTACGTTAGTTGGCAAAAATCTTGGTTTCCTGCTTGTACAAATGTATTTTGTTATAAAAAATAAACTATGAAAAGAATTGATTTAGTAAAAATTGAGCATAACGTTCAAATCGGAGACATTTGTGGTCATATAGAACCAAATGTAACAGAAGATTCAATATTTTATGATAATGGAGAGCCAATCGGCTTCTATATCAAAAAGATAAGCGGTAAGCTATTGCAGTATATAGAAATAGCAAACAACGAGTTATTAAGCGAAAGAGTGCCAAAATCAGAAATGAGAAGGTCAAGCGGATTAAGAAATTCAGCAATGGAAGTAAAGCAATACTCTACTATTATAGGTAGCTGCCCTCCAAAACCGCATATGAGAAGACCTTACCCTTCAATGAGTAGTGTACACCAAGTAAAAACTGCTCAAACATTCATTAAGGCTATGTTGTTAGCTTGTTCCGAAGCAGAAAACGTAATCAAAGAACTTACACCAGAAATATACGAAAGACAAAAATCAATTATTGAAACTAATATACCAGCAAAATGGAGATTTGGAAAGCTATTTACGAGTTCTATCTCAAACTTCAACATTCCTGCACCATTTCACAGAGACGCAGGAAATTTAGAAGGATGTGTAAATGTAATAATTGCAAAAAAAAGCAATGCGACAGGAGGTAATACAACTGTACCAGACTATAACGCAACTATGGATAGTTCCGATAACTCAATGCTTGTTTACCCAGCTTGGAGAAACGTTCACGGAGTTACACCAATCGTGGCAACAAAAGAAGGTGGATATAGGAACTCTTTAGTATTCTATCCGCTTAAGGCATTCAAAGGATTAGATTAATAAATTGAAAAATAGTGAGAAAATAGTGAATTATGGCTAATGAACAGAATTTGACACCATTCAAGAAAGGAGAGGTTGCAAACCCAAAAGGTAGAGGGAAAGGGGTGCAAAACTCTAAAACAAGATTATTAAAGCTGCTTGAACTTGTTACAAAAGTCCGCAATCCTGTAACTGGAGAAGAGGAGGAATTTAGCATAGCTGAACAATTAGATATGCAGATTATTGCAAAGGCGAGAAAGGGTGATTTGAAAGCTTACGAAATATTATTTGACAGATTAGAAGGCAAACCTAAACAAACAACCGACATCACCGCTGATATCAAGGGTAATGTACAAATCACAATAGAACCAGATGCAGATTGTAAGCCAATTGAAGATTAAGGCTACACCTGTCTTTTATGCCAATAAAAAGGCATACGAGCAAGGTTATCCTGTAATATGCAATGAGGGTGGTTCAAGGTCGAGTAAAAGCTATTCAGTTGTTCAGTTACTAATTCATATTGCAATAAGCAATCCTAATACAAGGATTTCAATGGTATCGCACTCACTCCCACATATCAAGCGTGGAGTTTATCGTGATTTTAAAAATATATTAGAGCAATGGAATATATGGGATGAAAAGGAGTTTCGTTATACTGATTTCATTTATACGTTTAAGAATGGCTCATATATTGAATTATTCGGATTAGAAGACCCTGACAAAGCAAAAGGACCAGCAAGGGATATATTATTTGTAAACGAGGCAAATCTTATTAGTAAGGCTTTATTTGACCAGCTTTTAATTCGTACAACTGGACAAGTATTCTTAGACTGGAATCCAGCAGACTTTATTTCGTGGGTTTACGAGGTAGCGGACAACCCTAAAAGCAAAAGAATACATTCTACTTATCTTAACAACATATCAAACCTAAGCGATAGCCAAATAAGAAACATTGAGCAGTACAAAGATTTACCTGATGACTTTATGTGGAAGGTTTACGGATTAGGAGAACGAGGCTCTGCAAAGGAAATTATATACACCCAATGGAAACAATACGATGAAGCACCTGATGGCGATGTATTCTATGGATTAGACTTTGGTTATGTCCATCCAGCTGCACTTATCAAGGTTACACACCACGAAGGACAAAACTACTTTGAGGAAATAGTTTATCAAAGCGGTTTAACTCTTAGCGACCTATCAAGATTAATTAAAGAGAAGCTACCTGAAAGAGCAACTATCTATGCGGATGCAGCCGAGCCTAAATCTATTGAGGAACTTTACCGACAAGGCTTTAACATTAAACCAGCACAAAAGGATGTATGGGCTGGAATAGTTAAGATGAAATCTTACCCAATAAACTTGCACTACAATAGTAAAAACCTAAGAAGGGAGTTTATGTCTTACAAATGGAAAAAGGATAAAAACGATAACGTAATAGAAGAACCAGTAAAGGCAAACGATGACTTGATGGATGCTTGTAGATATGCCATATTTACGCATTTAACCAAGCTAAAATTTGAAGTATCTGTTTTTTAGTATAAAATAACTAACTTTGTTTTAAATTCATATATAATGGGATTACTTGACTTTTTTGGTAAAAGACAAAAACTATCTACTGTACTACCACAAATTCCTTTTAACGGACAAGTTGCGATACAACAAGGGATTATAACGTGGCAAGGTGGCGATAACATTAGCTTTGTTAATGATGGTTATTCAGCAAACGATATAGTTTATTCAATCGTTAAATTAATTGCGGACAAAGCAAAACTTGCTCCATTCCACGTTTATAAAGTGGTTGATGAAAGTTCTGCAAAGAAATATAAAGCGTTAATGAGCCAACCAGATAAGATTGAGAACTGGAAGGATGTTGAGAAGCTACATAAAAAAGCATTTGAATTATACACAGGCGATGCAAGATTAAACGAGTTATTAAAATATCCTAATGAAGAAGATACATTTGGCGATTTCGTAGAGGCTTGGTGTACTTTTAAATTAGTTACAGGAAACTCTTTTGTTTACGCAAAGATGATTGAAGGTGGAAACAATGATGGTAAACCTTATGAGTTGTACGTATTACCTTCTCAATATATGTACGTATTAGCGGACATTCAAAATTTCCCTCCAACTATTAGCGGTTACCAATTGAACTATGGTCCACTTTGGAACTTTACTAAACAAGAAGTACTACAAGATAAATACATAAACTTACAATGGAATACAACTGGGAATCAACTATATGGTCAATCTCCTTTGATGGCTGCTGCGAGAAACTTGACTCGTTCCAACGAAGCGAAGACTGCGGCGGTTGCATCTTTCCAGAATGGTGGTCCAGCT
>Ga0315906_10008552_pt1 | contig 12266 bp, 21 predicted proteins | sample LakEriMetagenome_4_FD_203526 | JGI IMG/M metagenome (GOLD analysis project Ga0315906, IMG submission 203526) | Freshwater fungal communities from buoy surface, Lake Erie, Ohio, United States - Buoy 2 MA122 | ecosystem: Environmental > Aquatic > Freshwater > Lake > Lake biofilm | place: USA... | reverse complement strand
TATCCTAATGATTTTAGTTTTGTTTCAAGATCATTTATGTTTTGTTGTTCTTCCCTTTTTTGTACCGCATCAAAAACCGAACTATATACTTGTCCAGCAGCGGCATATCCGCCTATATTTAACGCCAAATTACCAGAAAACTTTAAACCTGTTTTTGCCAAATTTTTTAATTGTTCTTTTACCGTGGTATTCGTTACATTTACCGACGCCTTTGATGCTGTTGATTTAACACTATTACTTAATTCATTTGAGACAAATTCTCCGTTTTTTGAGATTCCTTCCACAACGGATTGTTCAATCTTACTCAAATTTTTTAAATTTCCTGATGATAATTTTTGAGCTAATAATTTCATACCATTGGTCCCTAATTGTTTAATACCAGGTATTTTTCCCACAATTGAAACAACTCCAGGTAAAATAGCAAACATCGCCATAAGTCCTGCCATTTTTTTATCCCCCTCTTGTAAATATTTTGCCGCATCCAATAATTGAATTCCCGCAGACATATAAGGTCCAACAACAGGTATAAATGCGGTGGCTATTGACAACAAAATGGCAGTTTCGTGGGTCCACTTAGGGTCTACATATGCCAAACCAGGTCCTAATCCTATTACCGATTGTTCAACTAATAAACCATATTGTTTTTTTGTTATAATGTATTTCATTTGAACATATCCTCAACATTATTAGGTTTATGTGAACCACCTTGGTTTGAACTGTATAATACTTGATATTCGGAATCAGTAACTCCTTTTTTTGTATCAATTGGTTTAGATAGCTCATATCTATAACCAATATTTTTGTTAATCATTTTATCACCAGAGATAGTCCCACTCGATTTGTAACCACTAATAGCACTTTCAATATCTTTTAAAAATTCTTTTTGTGCATTTTTTGCAAAAACACTAGATGGTACATATATTGTTGTTCCTTTTCCGTATTGAGTTGTTCCTGCGGTTCCAATACTTCTTGTATACATATCTCCACCACCTATTTTCATACCAGCACCCCACTTTCTAACAACAGGATCCAATTTTTCAAACAAATAAGCGGCATCATCTAAGTTATCTGAAAATACGTGAAATTTCCAACCACTCATATTGCTAGTTGGTTGGTGTGTTTGAACCCATCCTGCTTTTGAGTACATTTGTTTAAATTGCAACCCAACTTGTCCTAATTTCACAGCCGATGCGGTTGCCGATGCACCTCCTCTACTTTTCAAATTCATAAGTGCGGAGTCAAAAAAAGATCTGAATTCAGTTCCATCGGCTAATTGTCTAGGAAAATAATTAATTACCGCACTTTTAGGTAATTTTCCTGTCATAACAGCATCTAAGGCATCACTAAGAGTTTTGGCAGAAACTTTAGCTCCTGATGCTGATAATAGAAATAATTGACCCCCTTCTTGCGTAATAACTTTAGAATTTTGTAGAATTTTTGCTGATTTTTTTTCTAATTCTCTCACTATGTCATCCGACATATTTGTAGATGCTGTTTTGGCTAAATTTTTTCCAAATAAAGCTTCAATTGCCGCATATTGTTCATTCAAGTAGTATAACTTTCGAATTGATTTTTTCTCGTCTTCAGTTAAAATAAATTTTTTCATTTTGTTTCCAATTTATAAATAAATATAAATTAATTTGTATATTTGCATCATTATGAGTCAAAATTTAAAAATATCAAAAGGTATTCATAGAAAACTTATGATGGATATGGGTGTTTATAACATTCATAAACAAAAAACATATAAATCAAAAAAAGAATACTCACGCAAACAAAAATTTAAAAAATGTTTGTTCGAGTAAACATTTTTTTGTATATTTGCATCCTGCTCGGGTGGTGGAATAGGTAGACACGCAAGACTTAAAATCTTGTTCCCCTAAAAGAGAGTGCGGGTTCGATTCCCGCCCCGAGTACAAAATACTGTAAAAACCTAATTATCAATATTAGGCACAACATTATTATCAATATTAGACACAAAAAGAGGTTGATTGGGATATAGGTGCGACCCCTTAGGTAAGTAACGCCAATCGTAAAAGTAGATGTCCACTCACCCATCTTCTACTTTCCTTATTATAAAAAGTTAAAATTAATTTTTAAATGAAAACAAAAGAGTCCGTTTTTTTAGATATGGTCAAAGATCTTACACCATCTATACAAGTTGGGGTAAGGACCGATGTAACCTTTAGGGTTAAAAATGTTAGAAAAACTGAAGACAAGGATCTTTATGAATTTGATTGTGTAATTTTAAAAGCAGTCAAAGAGAATGTTCCGTGTCCTTGCAAAAAAAATGCAAAAGTAACCATCAGTGAAATAAATTTCCAAGAATATAGCGGTGGTCAAACAAGAAGATTATACCAACAATTCAGAACAGCATTTATTCATAATGAAGGTAAATGTAACGCTGATTTTATTAAAATTAGAGATTCGATGAAGTTATTTGGTATGTCTGAAGAGTCTTATGTTGCAAATATTTTTAGAGAAAAAAATAATGAGAAAAATTATTAATTATATTTTGGGGTCTATATTTGAGGGATTCGTAATGAGTTTTATTGCTGTGGTCGGAGCATTTGTATATGTAAAAATGCATATTGATAATTTTTTTAAAAAATTTAAGAAAAAGAAAAAAAAATGATTATATTTGTATTCTAAATCTAAAACAAAATGAAAAACATTATTTTCTCAGTATTTGTATTTGGAATCTTTGCTTGTCAGTCAACCAAACAATCATCTAACTGTCATTATGTAAAAACTTGTCAGGATGAGTATGTTTTGGAATGTCCAAATGCTATGAGCCATATTATGTCATATCAAGACAGTGTTACTTGGGGATATCTTCCTGATACTAATACCTACTTTGTTTTTGGTGATACCTTGTTGAAGTTTGAGGACTATCTTATCAAAAAAGAAGAGTTGAATCGATCATTGGATTCTCTACACAAATCTTGGGATAAAAATTAAGCTTCGTTGTTTTCAAACTTACTTATTATTTTGGTTGCACATGCATCCAAAGACCCAAGAGTTGTAACTTGTTCACTACCTCTTTTCAATGTGATATTTGGAAATCCCTTATAAACCACAACATACCTTTTAGTTTTTGTGTCATATCTTTCGATGGTAACATAAGGGACATCTGCATGAACACCTTTATCCCTATCCTTAACATTTATTCCTTGAATTGCCAATGTTATGGAATTTTGTCCCTTCGATAATATTTCAGAAGCTGTTTCCGTATCTAATGTCCAAGTGCAAACTCTATTTTTACCATCAACTTTACGAACAACAGGAACTTTTTGGAAAAGCCCTGAAACCGTTTCAGGTGGTGTTTGATTTTCACCCTTGTTATTTAAATTTGCGGTCCCAATCCAAACACCATTCATCAGAACTTTAAAAATACCCTCGTTACAATTATGAACAGTAGGGAATTTTGTTAAATGTTTTTCTCTATTATATTCTACGGAGACTCTAAGATTACCGATACATTCACCCTTTGTCTTGACAGACATTTGAATTCTAACAAATTGATCTTTTTTAAATAAATCTCTCAAAGACTTACATTCACTTGAATTGAGATTTGATCCGCACACTTTTTGATACTCAGATTTATTATATTCTGTTGATCCTACGATTGGTTTTATATTAACTGTAGGTCTGTTTTTAATTAAACCTTTTCCTTGTAAATTATCTAATTCGCTCTCAATTTTTGTTTTGATGGTTTCCCCTCTAAATTTTGCAAGATCACCTGTGTTTAGAGGTTTATTTTTTTCTTTATCGTAATTAGGTAATTGAGATTCCCCAACTTCAATTGTTAATGTTATATCTGCTGTAGGATTTTCTGTTAAGAAATTAGAAATTTCACCAAGTTTTACTTGAAAATCTTTTTTTACTGTATCGGGTAATTTACCGTAACTATAATATCCCGCATCCCAATTTCCTGTAATATCTATTGTTTTTGATTTACCTTCCTTTTCAGTTCTGATTTGTTCACTAATAACCTTTTTTACAATTCTGTAAAGATCTTGTTCGGTTAGTTTTACTATTCTTTTCATATTATAATTAATAAATATTTGAAATAATAGATATTTTATTGTATATTTGTATTCTATTGTGAATCACCCTTCTCCGTGGGGAATCTACTCGAGCTCTAAATGATACAATAAACGGACCTATAGTTGGATCGACGGATCCTAACCCTTCGTGGTCTGAGGGGATTGTAGTCAGACCTGAAACAGATTCACAATTTTAATATGGTTCCGTAGCTCAGCTGGATAGAGCAACAGATTTCTAATCTGTCGGTCATTGGTTCGAATCCAATCGGGATCACCACAAAAAAACCCTCACTAAAAAAAAGTGGGGGTTTTGTATATTTATTAGTATGTCAGAGAAAGAAAAACCTAAGAAAAACACAGATCCAAAACAATCTCACCAAAATAATTACATCAAAAAGAAAAAAACCTTTAGGATGGGTGGTAAAAGAGGTGGAAACAATCTATTTTTTAATTTTAAGATGGATCTACCTTATTAGATTAATCTTATTTATTTAGATTTGCTATAGGCATATTTGATTTCTCCATAATACAACTTCCTAAATTCACGCTATTAGTTACAGCATCTTGAATGGCATTAATACATTCTGATGATGTTGGGCCAGTTGTACAAGCTGATGGAAATTCCACATCATTTTCTTCAAAACATTGTTTAACAAATGGACTTGTTGACATTTTTTCAATTTGTTCTTTTCCCATTTCTTTAAAAAAATCAAATCCTTGTTTCATCATTTCTCCACCCTGTTTAAAAATATCCCCAAAATCAGGAAAACCTTGTTCGTTTAAGTAATGATTCTTGGTCGCTTTTTTATGCATTTCAAGAATCCTATTTTTTTCATTTTGATCTAAATTAAAATTTGTCATTTTTTTTATTATTTTATGTTTATTCTTCAGGATTTATCCATTTGGTGTGAATAGGTGGTCCAGACACTTCGTGATAAATCCCCTCAACCTCCTCTATTTCATCTTGTAACATTAAAATTTCGTGGGCTAAAATACTTAGATGTCTTGGGCCATTATCTGAAAGATTATTTAACACTTCGGCCAAATCATTAGGTTCAAGGTAATCTATACTCAGTTCTGCTGCCAAATTTTCATCTATATCGTTAATCTCATCAAAAGCATCACTATAGAGGTTATCCATATGTTTATACAACATATCTAAGTGTTTAACAATCTCTTCTTCAGAAGGTTCTTTATTTTCTTCGTAGTTGAAATCAACCTCGTTTAAATCTTCTTTAATAGTTTTTTTATGAGTTTTGATTTTACCTTTTTCTTCGGATATGACTTTGCGTATAAGGTTTGATAATTCTGTTTCATTTAATCTGATTACTTTTTTCATTTTTCTTTGTTTTTTATGATTAGTTCTCCCTGAACTTCCAAAAGTCCAACAAGTTTTTGAAAATCTATTTGATTCATTTCGACATCTTCTGTCAATTTACATAATTTTTTCAAATTTTGTTTAAATTCTTTCTTTGTTTTTTCCAAATCAAAGTCACCATTTGCAGCATCTTCATAATATGAAAGTTTAACAACGAAATGGTGATAGGTTAACATTGCTGGTCCACCCTTTTCTTTTGCGCTTTTAACAATCTTGGATGCCCCTGAAAGCCTTTTTTCTGAAAATTCTTCGAATTTTGACTTTTTTTGTTCGTATAATAAATTTTCTAATTTCATTTTATATAAATATAACCAAATCAAAGATTATTTTGTATATTTGTGGTATGGCAAAGAAATTCGTTATACCCAATATGAGAGAAATGAAATCAGAATATCCTGATTGCACAATCATTTCAAGATATGACGCAACCAAAATGACCCAAGGTCCATTAGAAGTGGAAATAATTTACAAAGAAGAACCTACATTAAAGAAAAATAAAAGATCCAAATAATTTTTCTTCATATTTATTAATATGAGCGGAATGAATCTTAATGCAAAAGGAATAGCCCTTACATCTGTTCTTTCAAAAAAGTTTGAATTTATTAAAAAAGTTACGGTAACCATTTCAGATAAACAAGATTCAGGTTTGATGTCTTGTGATTATAATTTATATTGTGATTATGATATACTGAGTGACTATACTGATGGATCTGCAATTGAATTTAAAAAAACCACATTATCGGTAATGTTTTTGGATGGGGATAGTGAAGTTGAGTCGGATATTAGACGCACAATTAGAGAAGTTAACAAAATGGTTCCACCTGAAATTTTTAATGGAAAAATTTTTGTTTTTGATATTTCTAAAAATTAATTATTTTTTTTTGTTTTATTCAAAATAGTTTATACATTTGTATTCTAATAACAAATTAAAATGAAAAAACTTGTTGTAGTTGTTATGATGTTTGTTGGGGGTGTTTGTTACGGTCAATCACCAAACGACACAATTATTCATCGGGAAAATATTGATCTTAGATATTTGGAAAAATTGTGCATGGAGGTTTTGAATGAATACAGATTATCAAAGGGAGTTAATATTTTGAAGGTCGATTCAAATTTATGTAAATCATCTATCAAACACTCCCAATGGATGGAAAAAAATAACAAATTTCAACATAGCCATAGTGGTGTTGGTGAAAATATTTTGGAGTTGTCTATTAGTTGGGGTCTGACCTACAAACTTATGTCAGAAGCAATTATTCAGTCTTGGATTGAGTCTCCTCCTCATAATGCCAATATGTTGGATTCTGGTTACAAATTTATGGGACTTGGTGTTCAACTATATCATACAAAATATAAAACAAGGGGATTTTATGTGACCCTTCAGTTAAAATAATTAACGGTTCTGTATTGTAGTTGGTCCTTGTTCATTTAATCCATACATTTGTCGTATAGATCTTTTTTCTTCTTCAGTTATAATAAATCTTTTCATATCACTTTAGACTTTTTAACACTTCAGAGTTCAATTTAATTTGTTTGTTGTTTTTAAAAATGTTTTTTCTATTACCGAGTTTTTTACTCATTATCTTTCTTTTTGCCATAATATATAAATACTACGGTATGTAATTAAATTACCAAGGACCATCCTCAGCATAATTTTCATATGAGATATATTTGATTGGAATATCATACTTGGTTGAGAAATAATCTTTAACCATACCCATCGCTTGCTCATTACTAACATTAAAAAAATTCTTAACCATTCTTGGTAATGAGAGATCATCAACCCAAAGGTTCTGACCAGCATTACGATGATATGGTGTAAATTCTCTGCTATGACCTTTTTTTTCCACAGGATAATCTCCCAAATAAAAATATATATAACCATAATCATTATAAGTTTTAAACAATTCACCATATATGTGTTTTACAAATCTATCGATGATTGAATTTAACTGATCTTGGGTTATTTGAAATTTTTTCATATTAAATAAATATAAACATAATAAAAAACCCCATCCATAATAGAAGGGGTTTTATAAATTTATAATCTTTTAATTACTTATTTAAATCTTTTTTATCAGAATCATTATTTTCATTAATCAAAGGTTTTGCATCGCCCAATTTGGTTTCAACAAGCTTATTAAACTTTGAGTTATCGATTTTCATTTGACCTTTGTAGTGATTTAAAATTTCTTCTTTCTCACTTTCTGAGATATTATTTAATATGTGTTTCATTGTTTTAGTTTTATATATAAATACTCAGATATTAATCTTCTGTAACGGGAACAACAACATTTTTAACACCCGAGAAATCCTCGGATATATAATATGGAATTCCACCTTTAACTCGTTCAGAAATGGATTGATCATAACCCGTCATATAGATAAAATAGTTTCCACATTTTAATCCTTTAACCAATATATTATCATCACCAACATTACCCACAATAATCAAATCATATTTTGATTTATCATCACCAGGGAATTCTTTTGTATTGAATTTAATAAACACCGAATCCAAATAGTTTTCTTGACTTAAAATTGGATCATCGTGGTGTTGGGGAAAAAGAATTAGATCACAAGATCCACCCTCTCCTGCCACACATAGAGTTTCATCTTTTTTGGAACACCCCAAAGATAAAACGGATAACAACATTAAAAATAAAATTGGTTTCATAAGTCTAATTTATATATAAATACTTTTGAAAATTATTTTAATATAACCTTATACATAAGACTATGACCTGCTTGGCGAGTAATATTATAAATTATTGCATCTCTAACAATGTGTTTAAACTTTCCCGAATTTCCTGGATATGTAACAATTGCAAAACTCATTGATTGATTTGAGATCATATTAAAAAAGTGTGGAGCGTCAGTGGTCCAAACCAAAACATTCTTAGAACCCCAATATGCTGAAGACATATCATTTGGATAATCCTTATATTTGTTTTCCCAACTCTCTCGTCCGTTCCACCAAGAATTTGCATCCCACATATGAAACATACTAGCATCTCGAGTTCCATCAGATAGTCCTGATATGAATGTGAACATAAGACTATACTTGTGATCATTTAAAGAAAACTTTTGTCCAAATGAAATTTTACCAATAAGAACAAAAAAGATTACAAGAAGAAATTTAATTTTTTTCATAAAAAGGGGGCGGGGGGTTTGATCACGACCGAAGGGAGATTTCGGCATATAAGACATAAAAATTATTCTTCTTCCTGACAAGAAAGAGAAACAGGAGGAATAAAACTCATATCATATTCAGATAGTTTTATTTTATACTCATCAATCATTTCGCGAGTATAAATGGGGGCAAAGGTAGGTCTAATTGAAAAAGGAACATTATCACGGTTATCCCATTCATTAAGTTCTTTTTCCAAAACAGGAATTGACTTGACCAAATAATCCCAATCCTTCCAAGAGTTATAATCTTGTTCAGATTTAATATAATAGACATCACCATAGTTATAGATTTTCAAATCGGGATTGGTGGTATAGATATCAACAATACCATCATCACCATTATATCTATTACACAACTCATTTAGAACATATGTATTTGATGGACGCTCAGTCCAATGTCTTCCATATGAACGAACCTTACATAGATATAAAAATCCATCAGAGGTAGAATAAATACGATTTTCAATCTCGTTTTTCAAATTAACGAGTTCATCAAAGGAATAGTCATTTAAATTCATAAGACAAATGTAATAATAATTTTCAAATATTAATTAATTTATGTCGTTTTTTTTCAATTTCACAATATTCATTTGATAATTCGGATCCAATATAATTTCTTTTTGTTATTAAACACATTTTTGATGTTGTTCCAGACCCCATAAATGGATCATAAACCAAATCTCCCTCATTTGTCCAACTTTCAATGTGACGTTTAACCAATTCTTCGGGAAATATTGCGGGATGTTCAAATGCCACATCATCTTTTGTCGTATTTCCCCAACCAACATAAAAATCCCAAACATTATAATCGGGAACCATTTCTTTAACATAATAGTCATTTTTATTAAAATCCCCATCTTGGTTTCTGGAGAATTTCTTTTTTCTATATGTTCGTTTATCTTCACATTTATTGCTTCGTTCTCTTAATGATATATTTGTGGTTTTTGGGGATCCCTTTGATAATACAAACATATATTCAAACATTTGTTGATATCTTGTCCCTGAATTTGGCATTGGGTTAAGTTTACGATAAATCATCGTGTCATGCATTTTAAATCCAATTTCTTTAAAATACAACGCTTGTCTAAATGAATTTAATGTTTCTGACCCACTATGTGTGGCGTCGTTAACCACCCAAACAACAATACCTCCTTTTTTTGTAACTCTATATAATTCTTTTGCTATTTGTTCAAACGGAAATGAGTACCCATTGAATTCGTCACTTAGACCTTTTATTTTTTTATTATAATTTCGAATATCATCATAAGGAGGTGATGTAATTGTACAATCAATAAAATTGTCAGGAATTCTAAACATAGTATCCAAACAATCCTCATTATATGTTTTATTAATTTCAATCATTAATTAATTTACTAATACATTTTTCATAAATATAGTTAAAATCGTGGCACTTGGAAACAGCATCATAGGTGTGATTTTTAACTTTATCTTGATTAACAATCCAGTGATCTAAGTCGACCATATCATTATTTATTATACCCATTTTTCTTAGATAATTCCCATTTGAACATTTAACTATATTTCTTTTTTTATCTAATACAACATCATCACCACATGCTATGGTCATACCAATTATAATAAACAAGTCATATGGTACATTAATTTTATCAGGATTTAAATTATCTGGTAATAAATTAAAGTATTTTTTTACTAATTTTTTATCATAAAACAATTGTAATTGTTCCAAAGTTTTTTGAAAACTAGTTGAATTAAAAGATCCGTTATTACCCTTTTGTTGTGATACGATTATCTTTATTTGACCATCAACTAATTTAGCACCCATAATATCCACTTTATTATTATCTTGAGGTAATTTAATTAGTTTATATTCGTCTTGAAAGTGTAAAATAGCGTCCTCTCTAAGATTAGATACAATGGTGTCAATTGATGATATACTATATATTCTATTATATTCATCAATAACTTCATTTTTAAATTCATTACTACTTATAACTAAAGATGGATTTTTATCTTTTATGTTATAAATCAATCTTAGAATTTGTGATGGATTTGTCCCTTTTTTCATTTAATATATATAGTGAACTACAAAGATAATAAAAATTAAATTATTTATCAAAAAAAGGGGGCGGGGGGTTTGACCACGACCGAAGGGAGTTTGGACCGTCCGATATAACATACAATCAAATTTCATAAAAAAAATATCAAAAATTTTTTTTCAGTATAGGGGGGTTAAAATAAAAAGGGGGTCGTGTTTTGGAAAAACATTAATCACGATATGAAAGAATATATTTTTTGAATTTCTCAGATATTTCAACCCCTGTGGATTTTAACCATTCAATTAAAGAATTCAATGTTCTTTTATCTCCATTAGCATAATAATACAAATGTCTTGCAGCTTTATAATCCCCAATATCATTGATCTCTGATTTGAATCTAATGAAATAATCTCTTATATCTTCAAGATCATTGTTGGAATATGGGGAAGGTCCTCCATCATTATACCCAAGTGTATTTCTCCATTGTATTTCATTAATACTTCTTTTAATGATTTTTACAAGATCCGATTCAGAAATCCTTATTACTTTTTTCATCTTATTGATAAATACCTTTATAAATAAAAAACCCCTATCGTTGGGATAGAGGTTTATTATGACATTATATATGTTTTACTTTTTATCGTATATAACTTCTTTGGAATTAAATCGTTTCAAATGGTTAGAAATTTGGGTTAGGTCTGTATCATTGTCAGCCCCTACAATAGATTTGAGTGTTCCTATAACCCCTTTTTGAGTATAAGGCATCTTGGTTGAGATCCAATGCATTATTGTTTGATAATTCTTATTTAATGTTTTGACTTTATTTAATACCAAATTATAAACCTGGTCATTTTGTATGTCGTAAACACCATCTATAACATTTCTTGCACTTGTTATAGTCCCTAATGCATTCGAGATTTTATTAAATACATCCTCTGCTATTTTGTTATTGGTTGATGTTTGTTGTTCATATAATCCCCTTATACGATTTTTTTCTTCTTCTGTAATTATAAATTTTCCCATTTTAAATTTGTTTATATATAAATACTCAAATTCCCCAAAAAATTTTTCCAGAAATTTTTCTATGAATACTTTATAGTTGGGATTATCCCCCCTATTTGTGACAAAATGACGGGGAAGGGGAGGGGGGATACCTGTGCCATATCAGGGGGAGGGGGTATTACCCCATGCCAAGGGGGGTATATATGACAAATGGTCCCCCCGTGTCATATTAAATTTATTTGTATATATCATATACATTTATTATCTTTGTATACTATGACACTATACAAGACAGTAGAGAAAAACTATATGAAGTATTGTCGTGGGAAAGTATTCTCTTTCTCATCAAGATACTTCCGTTGTAAGTTCCGTATCACCTCTTGCAAAAGACAAACATATAATCGATCCATTAACATCGAAGTTATTGAGGGTGAGTATACCACTTATAGTGGACAATGGGTTAAGGTCGATACTCTCAACAAGTCGATAATCATACAGGTGAATAAAAAAATAAGGTGGGGATGCACTGATAGAAACTCATATGTGAATGATACCAATCCCCTTGATCCACTTACCTTCTCAAAGTTTATTGGTCTAAGTGATCTTGGGGGTCAAGTGATTTCTGTA
>Ga0315906_10008550_pt1 | contig 12268 bp, 9 predicted proteins | sample LakEriMetagenome_4_FD_203526 | JGI IMG/M metagenome (GOLD analysis project Ga0315906, IMG submission 203526) | Freshwater fungal communities from buoy surface, Lake Erie, Ohio, United States - Buoy 2 MA122 | ecosystem: Environmental > Aquatic > Freshwater > Lake > Lake biofilm | place: USA: Lake... | reverse complement strand
AGTCGTATGGCTACGAAAAATGGCCGTCGTGTGCTTGCTGCCCGTCGCCGTAAAGGAAGAAAGAAACTCACTGTTTCTGACGAGCCTATGCACAAAAGATAATTCCTTCATCAAGGAAGTGAAGTCGACTCAAGGGTCGACTTTTTTGTTTTAGGGTGTTTTGGTTTAAGTATATTTTTTGTATCTTCAAGTTAATATAATCAAAAACCTACCTCTATGTTAGTCAAAACCTACAGCAGTGCCGTTATGGGCATTGAATCCAGTATCATTACTGTTGAAGTTAATCTTGGAATCGGAATCAATTTTTACATGGTTGGTCTCCCGGACAGCTCAGTCAAGGAGAGTCATCAGCGAATTCGTGCTGCTTTTTCGAATAATGCTCTTAAGTTTCCCGGAAGAGAACTTACTATCAATCTTGCTCCGGCGGATGTAAGAAAGGAAGGCTCACATTTTGATCTCGCCATTGCGGTTGGTATACTTGCAGTAAGTGAACAGGTCAGTTGTGAACTTCTCGGTGATTATTTATTGATTGGTGAGCTCTCTCTGGATGGTACAATGACCTCGATGAAGGGAATTCTACCAATGGCCATCGAGGCTAAAAAACGTGGATTTAAAGGCGTTGTAGTTCCTTTTGAGAACGAACCTGAAGCATCTGTGGTAGATGGGTTGGAGGTTATCGGTGTAAGAGACCTAAAAGAGGCAATAGCTTTTCTGAATGGGGAATGCACTGTTACAAGAAAGGATCAAACTCAACCTAACATTCATCCTATTGCAGATTATGATGATTTTTCAGACGTGAAGGGTCAGCTTGCCATCAAGAGGGCGTTTGAAATTGCTGCTGCCGGCGGACACAATGTAATTTTGATCGGACCACCGGGCGCCGGAAAATCAATGTTAGCTAAAAGACTTCCAGGCATACTGCCTTCGATGTCTACTGAGGAATCTCTGGAAACGACCAAGATCCACAGTGTTGCAGGTAAGTCCAGACACATGAAAGGACTCATTCGTCAACGGCCTTTTCGAAAGCCGCACAATACCATCTCTGATGTGGGGTTGATCGGCGGAGGTAGCTATCCACAACCGGGCGAAATTTCTCTGGCTCACAACGGTGTACTTTTTTTAGATGAATTGCCCGAATACAAACGCGGGGTGCTAGAAGTGTTGCGTCAACCATTGGAAGACCGTGTTGTGACTATTTCGCGGGCACGTTTTTCCGTAGATTATCCGGCTAATTTCATGTTGGTTGCCGCCATGAACCCTTGTCCGTGTGGATATCATGGGCATCCGGAAAAAGAATGTTCTTGCGGTCAGTCGACTGTTCAGCGTTACCTTAACCGCATTTCCGGGCCTCTGCTCGATCGGATAGATTTACATGTCCATGTCACACCAATTACCTACGATGAATTGTCTACACCTGTTCAGAGTGAAAATAGTGCCGAAATCAGATCCAGAGTTGAAAAAGCCAGAAATGTTCAACATGAGAGATATAAATTTAGCTCAGGTATTTTTTCAAATGCATTAATGACTACATCTGAAATACGTGAGCACTGTAAATTGTCCGGAGAGAGCGCACAACTTTTGAAAAATGCTATGGAGCGAATGAAGCTAAGTGCACGGGCTTATGACCGAATTCTGAAGGTCTCCCGGACCATAGCAGACTTAGCCGGTTCTGAACACGTCGAAACTGCACATTTGGCAGAAGCCATCCAGTACCGGTCCCTCGATCGAGCGGATTTGAATTGAGCTGTATTTAAAATTCTTAGAGTGTGATTTAAAAAAATAGGTAACACGGACCTCATTTGTTTACTATTGCAGGCAGTGTTGGTAAAAGAGTTTGCTTTATACAGAGTATTGTTGTCTTATAATCCTTGTGAGATCTTTGAATATTTTGATGTTGAGGAATTGCATGGCCTCAGCCTGTCGGAGTGTCTGAATTCATCAAATTCAATTCATTCCGCCTACATTGCTGGTTGGTGTAATCGATCTCCGACTGACGGAAAACCATTTGTCTTCATAAATCTCTCTAGGTGCACCGATGATATCCATACCACCGGATTGGTTATGCACGAGCTCATGCATCTGCAATTTGAACTGAGTGAAGGGGATTACTCATTAAAAGAAGAGTTTATGATTACATCTGCAGAGAAAGAAACATATATGCTGGTGGATTTTATTGCAAGTATTAAATCTACCGAATTATTGAGGTCTAGCTCTATTTGTACCAATAATTAGATTCATTAGTTTGGTGAATACTTTTTCTTTCTTTTTTTGGACAAGTGCTGGATGTGATTTTGTTCGGTCGTTTTTTGTTCTGCCTATTTCAATATCGCGTAATCTTATTAATTTCGGAGAAATCAATTTCAGAATACGATGTTTAAATCCTTTACCATCTCATTGTTTTTTCTTTTTAATGTTGCGATTTCGTTTGGTCAATATCAAATAGGGCATACAACCATCACATTTAATGATCCTTCCAGAACCGGTGGATTTGGAAGTGGGGGAGGTTCTGGAAGACAAATACAAACGGAGATTTACTATCCTGCAACTGTTGCCGGGGATAATGTGTCTTCGGCTAGCGGTACATTCCCTGTCATTGTTTTCGGCCACGGATTTGCCATGGCTTGGGATGCGTATCAAAATATTTGGGAACATTATGTTTCTCTTGGGTACATTCTGGCTTTCCCTCGAACGGAAGGTTCGCTTATCCCTTCGCCAAGTCATTCGGACTTTGGTCTTGACCTGGCTTTGGTTGGACAGAGAATGCAGGCTGAAAATAGTCTTTCGGCTTCTGTCTTGTTTCAGCACGTTGCACCCAATACCGCGATTATGGGTCATTCTATGGGAGGCGGTGCGACTGTTTTAGCCGCGCAAAACAATAGTAATATAAAAACGATTGTTGGATTGGCTCCCGCTGAAACAAATCCTTCTGCCATAGCAGCTGCTTCATCAGTATCTGTTCCTGCGGTGATTTATTCCGGAACATCCGACGGTGTAACTCCACCGGCAGATCATCACATTCCCATTTATAACGGATTGAATTCATCGTGTAAAACACTTGTGAATATAATTGGTGGGGCACATTGCTATTTTGCGAATACTAATTTTAATTGTGATTTTGGTGAAGCTACTTCTTCAACAGGTATAAGTATTTCGCGTGAGCAACAACAAGCAACAACTTTTGCCTCTTTGGACTTTTGGCTGGAATACAAATTAAAAGGCAATCCTTCTTCCCTCGAATCTTTCCTAAATATCTTGGAAAGTGCGCCGTCAACAGAACTTTCTTATGAGTCTACGTGTCAGGGATTTCTAAATTTTCAAGAATCAAATGAACTCATGTTTAACCCATACCCCAATCCTGTTGAAGACCTTCTTCATTTGCCCAATGGAATGCTAGGCGAGGTCGAATTGATGGATGCCCAGGGTCGAGTACTTTTGAAGGTGAAAAATGTAACTAGTATTGATGTGTCTTCACTCGAAAATGGCATGTACTATCTGAGGACTTCTCATTCATCCACTGTGTTTTTAAAACGCTAATTTGTATACTTAACTCAAGTAAATTCGTTAATATTGAACTTGAATGAAGAGAATTTTTTCTCTACAAATACTTTATGCTAAACCTATCTACTGATCAACTCGAACTGCTTTTCCCTTTTCATTTTACTATCGATGAAAAGAGTGAAATTCTTTCCGTCGGAAAGTCTTTGAGAAAGATCATCGGTCACATGAACGGCCCAGAGCTTGTTTCGCGGTTGAGGTCAGATAATGAGGTTGTAGATTTTACCCTTGAAACCCTCAAAAAACGTCAGAATGAAAGGCTATGGCTGCTACTGGTCATCGGAGAGGATCATTTGCGTTTTACGGGTACTTTTCTAGTTGATGAATCTAATTACAGGCTTACTTTTTTGGGTGTACCTCTGCAAAACGAGTATGGAAAACTTATTAAGTTTGGAATTGTCGATTCCGATTTGGGTGTGGCAGATTCCTTGCCCTATTCCCCGGGGCATTTAATTCTTGAGAGAGAGGAAAGAACCGAAATCGATGAATTTCCAAAGTATTTGAATAGTTACCATGAGCAACTTATTGACACGTCCACACGGCTAAACACCCTTTTGGAATCATTAAATTCAGCTGTGCTTTCAGAGAACCGAGAACGGAAAATTGTTTTCGTTAATCAACTGTTCTGCGACATGTTCGGATTGCCAAACCATCCCGATACTTACAAGGGAATGGATTGTTCAGAGGCTTCAGAATTTGCCAAAGTACTTTTCGAAGATCCAGAAGGATTTGTCAATGGCATCAATGCCTGTCTTCGTGAAAGTCGAATTATTACCGGCGAACGTCTTCAGCTAAAAGATGGCAGAACACTTGAACGTGACTTCATTCCTGTTTTTGAAAAAGGTGTATACGCAGGTCAAACATGGAAATATACTGATATTACTCAATATCTTATAAACCAGCAGGATATACTTAAAAAAGAGGATAAGTACAGTAAAATTATCGAGAACCTGAAATTTGGATTGATTGAGGTTGATCTGGAAGAAAATATCACGAAAGTTTATCCTGCTTTTTGTGAACTGACCGGATATAAAGAGGAGGAATTACTTGGTCAAAATGCACCTAAACTATTCGCTCTTGAGGACGATTTAGAGTATTCAGATGAATTAAATCTCAAACGTAGAGAGGGGATTTCCACAGTTTATGAGCGCAGAATCAGGAAAAAAGACGGCAGCATCATTTACATTATTATCTCGGGCGCACCAATCTATAACGAAAAGAACGAGGTTGTTGGTTCAATGGGTATTCATGTGGATATCACTGAAAGAAAGCTTTTGGAGAATGAGCTTTTCACTGCGAAAGAAGCCGCATTAAGTTCAGTAAAAGCAAAGGAGCTCTTTCTTGCGAATATGTCACATGAGATAAGAACTCCTATGAATGTGATTGTGGGAATGACAGATTTGATCGGCGAGTCTGTGCTTTCTGAAGAACAAACAACTTATGTGAACGCGATAAAGGCATCTGCGCAGAATTTATTGGTTATTATCAATGACATTCTTGATTTTTCAAAGATCGAGTCTGGACATGTTGAACTGGAGGAAATACCTATTAATCTTATTTCCATTTTTGAACAATTGGAATTTGGTTTAAGAAATCAAGCGATAAAAAAAGGAATCGAATTAAATTGCTCTCTTGATCCGAACATTTCATCCTCACTACAGTCTGATCCTACGAAGATATACCAGGTTCTGGTTAACCTTGTGAGCAATGCAATCAAGTTCACTGAAAAGGGAGGTGTGGAATTGCGTGCAGAGCTTTTGGCTGATGGTGACAAGCAACAACGAATAGTTTTCAGAATTATCGATAGCGGAATTGGCATAGATCCCAAAAATATTGATACGATTTTCAAAACCTTTGTCCAGGAAGACGCTGGGATTTCCAGAAAATATGGTGGGACGGGTTTAGGACTATCTATTGCTCAGGGAATTGTCCGAAAAATGGGAGGAGACATTCACGTGTCCAGCGTCCGCGGGGAAGGATCAGAATTTAGTTTTGAATTGACGCTTGAGAAAGTAACCGAAATTAGTTCTGCGACTGAACAGCAGGAGAAATCGTCATTAAATCTTGAGAACGTTCGAATTTTAGTTGCTGAGGACAATGAACTGAACATTCTTCTAATAACTTCCATCTTAAGCAAGGAAAATATTCCTCATGAAATTGCGAAAAATGGAGAGGAAGTATTGCAAAAGTTACAGCAATCATCCTTTGATGTAATACTCATGGATGTTCAAATGCCTGTGATGGATGGTATAACAGCAACTGGAAAAATAAGAACAGAACTTAAGTCGGCTATTCCCATTATAGCTCTTTCAGCCAATGCTACAACAGATGATACCAAGCGCTACATAGCTTCCGGTATGAATGCGCATGTACCAAAGCCTTATAAAAAAGATGTTCTACTGAAAACAATTGCTGATACCCTCGGGATGACTGTTAAACAACAAGTTGAAGATGAGCAAAATGTTTCAGGCGAACAATTGTTTTCCATGGAAGAGCTGAGGAAATTGGCTGGTGGCGATGAGTCGTTTGTAAAAACCATTATTCATACATTTCTTCAAATCGTACCTGTACAACTTAAGACGTTAGAATTGAATCTTGCTGAGTCTAATTTGACAGGAATTCGTGATATTTCTCACCAAATGAAACCTACTTTGCAACTTCTTAAAGTACATGAAGCGAAAGAGCTAGTTCTGGAAATTGAGCAAGAATCCTCAAGCTCCGAAGTACTAACAGATCAGCTGCTTGAAAAGTGCAGGAAATTGGATTCTATTTTGAAAAATGTTATGACAGAGATGCAGGTACTGTTGAATCAATAGATTTCATGCGTCATTTTCATTTTTATCCCAAGCTCACTCATAATGCTTTCATGGTAAGTTTTACTTACGGATATGAATTGTTTGTTTACCTCCAGTGAGTTTCCATTGACCTTTTCTATCGCATCGATGTTAACGATGTATGACCGGTGCACTCGTTTGAAATTTGAAGGAAGTTTGTTCAGCATCCCTTCCATCGAAGAATAAAGCATGATCCTTTTTTGTTTGGTATGAATAGTAACATATTCACTGGAGGATTGAATGTATTGTATTTCAGGAATCAAAATCTTTTGATAGACTCCTTTGTCCTTAATAAAGAGAAAATCATGTTTAGGGCTGATTCGTTCCTCAGAAAGAAGCTTCTCTACTGATCGGTTAAATCTTGCAAGGGAAACAGGTTTCAGTAAATAATCACTGACCTCAAGATTGAATCCATTGACAGCATATTTATCTTCAGCAGAGATCAGAATAATTCTTGCCTTAGGTTTAAATTCTTCCAAAAACTGTATTCCATTCATTCCCGGAAGTTCAACATCCAGAAAGATAAGGTCTACATCTGTAGAATTAAGAAATTTAAGGCTGTCCTCCATATTTTCAAAATCAGCAAGCAATTCCAATTCTTTCTTATCGGTAATAAAGTCTTTGATCATCTGACGGCTCACTGAGTCATCATCCACGAGAATACATTTCATACGGTTTTGTCTTTGTTTTAAAGTGTTGTAAAATTAGGATGAAAGATGACGAGCCAGCACCTTGTTTATTTAAAAAAACAGACATCTTGCTGAATTTTGAGGTACATTCCGTGTTGGCCAGTTTAATCTTGCACTGTATAACCGCGAATTGACTATGAAAATTGTATTGGTAGAGGATGACCCCGTTCTTTCGGGAATCCTTCTGGATCGACTCAAATGTGATGGATATCAGGTTCTTCACGTTGAGACAATTCATACTTTTGAACCATTTTTGCATCTTTATGAGCCAGACCTTATTATTACAGATTTATTGCTGTCGGGTGTTTCGGCACGTGAATTAATAGATTATTTTAATCAATTCAGTTGTCCCGTTTTTATCATCTCAACGGTAGACCAGGAAGATCTTCATTACTTTGCAACGATGGTAGGTGCTAAGAAATATTTTCAAAAACCTTTTGATCCCGCTCGGTTAATTGACGAAGTGAATTCCATTCGAATAGAAGTAATCAATGCATCATAAAATAGCTTATGTACAAGGACTTAAGAATTTATTTTATTGGAAGTGATCCAAGAATTCTCCCTTCACTTTCAAAAACTATTAAAAAAACCGATCATACGCTTGTGGGTACTGCTCATTTGGGCGATGCTTCTTTCAAACAAGTTGAATTTAAGGCACCAGATTTAATCTTGATGGATTTTCAGCCAGATGAAAAAGAGAATGGACTAAATCTGGCAAATAACCTCACGAGTCGACTCAATTTACCCGTTATTTTTTTAACATCTACTCCAGACGATCTTACAATAAGTGAGGTCAAAAAGATCGGTCACTATGGTATTTTATCAAAGCCAGTGAAGGAGCCAGAGTTGAGGACGGAGATCAATTTTACCTTTGATAGGTTCGAAAAAAATCATAAACATAAATCTGAAATTGATGGTACAGCCTTTGAATCCCGTGAGACCGAACAGTTCTTTGAACAAGTGGTAAACAATGTGAGTGACATCATTTACAGGATCGATTCATCCGGAAATTTTACATACTTAAATCCATCGGCGATTCAAAGTACGGGTTTTAACAGGGAAGAGCTTTACCTGACCACATATCAATCCCTTATTCGCAATGACTTTAAACGAAGAAGTACGGCGTTTTTTCAGCAGATGATACGTGATAATATATCTGATGCGTATCTGGAAATTCCCGTTATCGTGAAAAATGGGGGAGAGTTGTGGCTAGGTCAAAATATTCATCTTCTCAAAAGAGGAAAAAAGATGATAGGTTTTCAGGTGGTTGCCAGAGATATTACAAATGAAGTTCAATACAAAGAAGAGTTGATTCATGCTCGAAGGGAAGCAGAACAAGCCTCAGAACTTAAAGCACAATTTCTCGCAAACATGAGTCATGAAATACGAACTCCATTGAATGGAATTGTTGGAATTGTAAAATTACTCGAGAGAACGCGACTAGATGAAAAACAACAAAATTATCTACGTGCCATTGTGAGCTCTTCGAATCAACTTATGGGAATTATTAATGATATTCTGGACCTTTCAAAAATTGATTCGGGTAAAATGGAAGTCAATAATGTTTCTTTTGATTTAGGCGAACTGCTCCATTCCCTTATTGAGGTAATGGAAATTAAGGCCAGCATGAAGGGAATCCAGGTCATTTTTGATTTGGATGAAAGAATTCCAAAGTTTATAAAGGGTGATCCGGTTGTGTTGAATCAGATTCTTTACAACCTGATCGGAAATTCCTTAAAATTCACGCATGAGGGGAGTGTTTACCTCACTGTGAAATTAATGGAAACAGAAATTGAAGGAAAATTAATGATTGAATTCACAGTCAAGGACACAGGGATTGGTATGCGGACAGAGGTGCTGGATGGTATCTTTGAGGCGTTTACACAAGCGGAGAATGCGACGAGTCGAGAGTACGGTGGAACTGGTCTCGGTTTAACGATTGTTAAAAAGTTAGTTTCGCTCCATTCGGGTGAAATTTCAGTAGAGTCAATCGAAGGAATAGGCAGTACGTTCACAGTGAATCTGGAATATGAGAAAGTGCAGACAGATATGGCGCTGATGAAAGAAGCTGAACCTCAGGATTTTTCTTTACTAAAAGACAAGCGCGTCTTGTTAGTGGAAGATAACTTTATCAATCAAATGGTTACGAGAGATCTGCTTGAGGATTTAGGAGTTAGTGTGTCCATAGCAGAGAATGGTAAATTGGCACTAGAGGTCCTTAAAAATCATACGTTCGACGTTGTTTTAATGGATATGCAAATGCCGGTTTTGGATGGTTTCGAGACCATGCGAATCATTAGACAAGATTCCGAATTATGCGAATTACCCATTCTCGCTCTTACAGCGAATGCTACACGAACGGAGTATGAAAAATGTATGACGTATGGAGCATCTGATTATCTTTCAAAGCCCTTTTTGCCTGAGGATCTATTCTCAAAAGCGGTTAGTTTAACTAATTCAGAAAATCAATATAAGGAAACATCCAATCCAATATTGGACATCGAACTGCTCAGCATGTATACCAATGGAAAAAAATCGCTTATGGTTTCTACGTTGACTGAACTCTCTCAGGTGATAAAGTCTGAGCGCCTGGAACTAACCGTTCTTTATTCTGAAAATGATTTGAAAGGCTTGAAGTCGCGAATGCATAAATTGAAGCCAAATTTCAGATTGATTGGGTTGCATGAATTGGTTATTCTCGTTGAATCCATCGAACGATGTCAATCAATAGAGGAGCTTAAAGATAAAATTCATGTTTTGGGGGATAAAATGGAACTGTCAGAAATAAAGATCTTACAGGCGAGGGATCAATTAAGGGCTGAATAAAATTATTCTCCGAAAAATTCACGAAGGATATTTTCTTTCTGAATGGGGACAGAGGCCCGAATTAATTCTCCTTTGAGATTGATGCCAACTAAAGTTATATTTTCTTCAATACAAAGATCAACATCATGCGTCGAAAAAATGACACATCGTCCTTGTTCCAAGGTCACCTTTTGAAGCAATTTTAGCAGCCTTCGCCGGTTACCGTAATCAAGAAAGGCCGTTGGTTCATCCATGGCAATGAAAGGGGTTTCTTGTGCAAACGCCCGTGCAAAGGCGGCGAGCTGTTTCTCCCCGTCACTGAGCTCAGTCAGCGCTCTAATTCTTAGATCTCTTAGTCCGAACAAATCGATATAATGTGAGGCAATTTCTTTGTCGTTTTTACTGAAAACACCCAAAGAACCGATATAGGGTGTTCGACCGAGGAGTACAAATTCCTCGACGGACATGAATGGAACGGGCGGGAAGGTGGACCCGACAAAGGCGAAAAACCGAGACTTTTCTTCCTGAGAGAGTGTTGAAGTATCAACCTCATTAAAAAACATCTTACCGCTTCGGGCTCGAATCGTGCCGCACAATGTTTTGAGCAACGTGGACTTTCCAGATCCATTTTTCCCAATAAGTGCTGTAAGACCTTGATTAATTTGCAGTTCATGAATGTGAACTAAGGTATGCCTGTAGCCTATATCGAGGGAATTCACGTGTATCATGACCAGCGTTTGAGGATGAGATACAACACAACAGGGGCACCGATCAATGTGGTAAACGCATTGAGTGGAAGTAAAAAATACGGTTCGAATAAATGAATTATAAGGTCAGTGAGTACCATGAACAATGCTCCCAGTAAGGCACATCCGACTAATAACTTTGCGTGCGACGCTGATCTCATCAGAAGTTTCACAAGGTTTGGAACGGCGAGTCCAACGAATGCGATCGGACCACAAAAAGCGGTGACGGTGCCTGCTAGAACAGAGGTCAACAGTATGGCAATGGTTCTGAAACGCACCATGTGTATTCCAAGGAGGGACGCATGTTCCTCACCTAAAAGAAGCGCATTCAAGGGTTTGACCAAAAATACACATGCCACGAGCGAAGGCAATAAAACACCAATCATTACGGGCAGTTGTTCCAATGTGGTATTCGAGAGCGAACCCATTGTCCAAAGGGTAAAAGATCTTAATTCCTGGGCAGCCGCGGTAGCTTCAAGTGCTGTAATCATAGCTCCCGCAACGCTTCCCAACATTAAGCCGGCCAATAAGAGAGAGACTTGTGATCGGATCCAACGCGCGAATGCAAGAATAATACCTCCGAAAAGGAACGATCCGCTAAAAGCAAGGAGGATATTCCCTGGATCACTTTTGAAAAAGTGAAAGCCAGACATAGCACCCAACGCAACGAATAAGCTCGAACCACTACTTATTCCCAGAACATATGGTCCTGCAAGTGGGTTGTTAAACATGGTTTGCATGAGCAATCCGCAGATGGACAGGGCTGCACCGGCAAAACATGCTGTCACTGCTCTTGGTATCCTAAACTCCAGCAGCACAAGTTGATCCAAGTGTTCGGAGTTGTAATTTGTAAGTACAGACCACAAGTCTTTCAAATTTGACGAGGTTCCTGCAAAGAGGTCTGCCCAAAATAAGAGTAGCAGGAGAACGATTAAAATTCCTGTCTGATATTTTGTAAGTGTTTGCAGAAAACTCATTTCAGTTTGCTGTAGAAATGTAATTTCTCGTTCTTTCGGTGAAAGATAAGAATAAGATCCGACAGCACCTTGTCGGGAGCAACGGCTGCATTTTCCCAGTACTTGTTCATTGAAGCTGAATAGCAAAAAACGCTGTCTTTTTTAAACGCACCAAAGTAGATTGATTTGGGATGATTTTTCACGAGCGCTTCTTTGGATTCAATTCCTGGATTGAGCCAGAGCTGGGTTTTTTTGTTCGTCATTAAAACCTTTTCAGGGGTAAGAGATAGGCTGCCTGTTCCCTTCGTTTTTTTGTAGACATAATTGCCGCCTGCATCTGCAATGAGTTTTGCTTCATAGCTTTCACCGGATGGACAAAACCAAAATTCCCCAGTTTGATTTCCGCAAAAAACAGTGGGATGCGAACGGTACTGTTTCGCTTCATTTTTGAGCTTATTGTATGCTCTGGTAAGTTGTGAAAAATAGGTTTCCGCCAGTTCCGAACATCCGGTCAGGTATCCGTATAGTTTAATCCACTCTGCTTTGCCAAGTGGATGTTCTTCTTTCCAATCCAGAATTGGGAGGCAAATAATTCCTGCTTTTTCCAACTCTCGGCTATGTGGGTAATCTTTACCGAAATTACTGTACGTTATTACGTTCACTGAAGTTCGGACGAGTTGTTC
>Ga0315906_10008549_pt1 | contig 12269 bp, 15 predicted proteins | sample LakEriMetagenome_4_FD_203526 | JGI IMG/M metagenome (GOLD analysis project Ga0315906, IMG submission 203526) | Freshwater fungal communities from buoy surface, Lake Erie, Ohio, United States - Buoy 2 MA122 | ecosystem: Environmental > Aquatic > Freshwater > Lake > Lake biofilm | place: USA... | reverse complement strand
GAATCTTCGGAAGTCCTAAAAAACCTATACCCAACCTTGCAAATTTGTACAAAATTCTTAAAAGAAAATCCTAAAACTGTGAGAAAATCTGAAAATTTAATTGGAATATATGTAACTTTATATTTTAAATTCTCAGGTAAATCAGCTTTTCCAGGTTTTAGAGATATTACATGAATATCCAACCGTTCCCTTTTATCAAGCGCATCAATTTCCCTTAGTATAAAGGTCTCAGATAAATTTGAGAAAGTTGGTACAAAAAATAAAATTTTTTTCATCTTCTTCCGATTGAATAGTAGTTAATTCCTAAATCCTTGATTTTCGAACCTTCAAGAAGATTTCTTCCATCAAAAATATTCTTATCTCTTAACTTTAACAAATTTTCAGAAGATATTTCTTTAAATTCTTTCCATTCAGTAAGAATGACAAGAAAATCAGAATCATTAAATACTTCTTCTTTAGTACTTAAATAGTTTATTTTCTCTGATCCTAATACTTTTTGGGAATTAGATATTGCTTCAGGGTCAAATACATTAATAACAGCTCCCATATCTCTTAGTATTTTTACCACCTCGATAGCAACTGATTCTCTAATATCATCGGTATCATTTTTAAATGCTAATCCTAAGGCAGCAACTTTTTTACCCTCTAAACTATTTCCATAAATTGATTTTATTTTATTTAAGAAATAATATTTTTGATCTTTATTAGTTTTCATTACACTATCAAGAATATTAAAATGATAACCAAAGTCTTCAGATGTTTTATATAAGGCTAAAACATCTTTTGGAAAGCAACTCCCTCCGTAACCAATAGAGGCATTTAGAAACTTAGGACCAATTCTGGAATCTAAACCCATACCTAATGCTACTTTTGTTACATCAGCACCGCTTAAATCACAAATTTGAGCTATTTCATTAATAAAACTGATTTTTGTTGCTAAAAAAGAATTGGAAGCATACTTTATTAACTCAGCACTTTCTAAGTCACACTTAACAATTGGAGAATTTAAATGGATAAATAATTGAGAAACTTTCTCAATTGCATCAATATCATCCGACCCTATAACGGTTCTATCTGTGTTATTCATATCTTCAATAGAAGAGCCTTCTCTTAAAAATTCTGGAACTGAAACTGAAGAAAAATTAATCGAAGTTTTAGATTTTATGTAATCCCTAACTTTTCTATTAGTACCAACAGGAACAGTACTTTTTATTGAAATTATTTTTGGAGATTTCATATTTAAAGCAATCTCTTCAGCAACTTGATAAATATATTTTAAATCCGCACTTCCATCCTCGCCCATAGGAGTTCCAACACAAATAAATATTATTTCTGCCTCTGAGATACCCTCAGGTAATGAATTTGTAAATTTTAGATTTCCGTTGTTAATATTTTTAGCAACTAATTCCTTCAAACCTGGTTCAAAAATAGGCATTTGACCTGATTCAATCATTTTAATTTTTTCTGGATTGTTATCTACCCCGATAACCTGGTTTCCCCAATCTGCAAAAACAGCAGATCCAACTAAACCTACATAACCTGTTCCAATTACGCAAATTTTCATAAGCACCTTTCTAAAAAAATACTAAATCTTTTTATACTTACCAAGAAGATCGTTTAATCTAATCTTGGAAATTTCTAAAAGCATTAAAACAGAATCCCTAATTGCAGAAACTCTTTTAGTTGGAACATATGTCCAAGCAACAGGTATTTCCTTTACCTTCAAACCATCATTTTTAGCAATTACTAAAACCTCGACATCAAAAGCTGTAACTTTAGGGTACTTTACAATCTTAGAGCTATCGCCAAATAATATTAATCTATTAAACATTTCTCTTGCTTGTTCGCCTTTAAACATTTTAAAACCACATTGAGTGTCTTTGTAATAAAGCCCTACAATTATTTTAATAAGTAAATTGAAAACCCTCCCCATTATATGTCTCAAGAAAGGCTCGTCTTGTCTTGAAGCCCCCAGTCCCTCACGGGAAGCAATAGCAATGTCATAGTTGTTATCTTCAATCCATATAAGTAACCTTTTAATCTCATCAATTGGTGTTGCAAGATCCGCATCAGTCATAAGAATGTATTTTCCAACACTTATTAAAACACCAGTTCTTACAGCATACCCTTTTCCTTTATGAGGATTTTCTATCAAATATATATTTTCTCTTGAGGAAATATAGTTTTTAATTAACTGAACGGAACTATCTTTAGAACCATCATCTACAACAATGATTTCAAAAGACGGATTATAAGAATTCATAAAAGAAACAATAGTATTAAGAGTGGAAATTATCCTTTGCTCTTCGTTATAACAAGGTATTACAATTGAGAAATCAACTTTATATTTAGACATTTTTCTTCCAAATTATTTTACTATAAACTGTGTAGTTCCAAATTAAACCTAAAAATATTCCGATAAAAAACGCTATATTCCTAATTAGTAAAGTATCTCCAAATTCAAAAACAAAGAGGTAAATTATATATCCTCTAGCAAATATTGGAACTAAGGAAGATAAAGAATAAGCTAAAAAGAAAAATAATAATTCAGAAAGTTTACTTTTTTGTCTTTCTCTAAATGAAAAAAAATTATTTAAAAGAAAGGTAAATAACATGGCAACAAACCCTGAAAAGATTGCAGAATAATAAGGCTCTAGACTAAATGAAATTACATTGAACAATGTCGCATCAACAAACAAGCCCCCAAACCCAACCATAATAAACTTAATAAAATTTTTATTTCTTTCTTTAGCAAATTCTAAAACCACTTTTAAAGAATCTTGAAAATTCTTTTTCTCCATCTTGGAAGTTCCTCTATCTCGTAAACCAAAATCAATTGGAACCTCAGTAATTTTTGCTTGCATATCATAGATTCGAACCAGCATATCCATCTTGTAGGCAAATCCTTTTGATTTAATTTTTGAGAAATCTATTTGGTCTAAAATTCCTTTAACTTTAGTTAATCTAAAACCAGAGGTGAAATCCTTTATCCTAAAAATTCTAAGAACAACTCTAGCAAATAAACTACCAAAATATGAAATAAATTTTCTATATAAAGCCCATTCTTTCGGAACAGAGCCTCCAGGAACGTATCTAGAACCTATCACTAAGTCATAATCCTCTTTTACTTTCTCAATTAATTTAGGAAAATCATCAGGGTTGTGTTGTAAATCTGCATCCATCTCAACTACATAGTCTGCTGATAAAGTTTCCATTGAATACTTATAACCTTTTATGTACGCCCCTCCTAAACCACTTTTTTCTTTTTCAACAATTAAATCAATATTTTTAAACTCTTTTTTAAGAGATTCAATCACCTCTACACTTTTGTCTTTAGAATTTCCATCTACAAAAAGTATTGTAAATTTGTAATCAGGAAAAAGTTCAAATTTCTTCTCTAATAGGGGTACTAATATTTTAATGTTTTCTTCCTCATTATAAGTAGGAATTATGACGGTTATTTTCATTTATAAGTTTGAAGCAGTAAGTAATATTATAAAGACAAAAAGGCTAATTGACAAATATTCAAGAAAAACGTGGAGTTTTAGTCTCTCCTCAAATAAATGGTGAGCAACAGCCCATAGCAAATAAAAGGTTGGTAACGAAGCGGCAAATATAAATCTTGCGTTTGGAGAAGTTCCTAGATACTGAAAGAAATATATCAAAAAACTAAAATAAAGGATGATAAATACATATTCAACTAAATGTTTCTTTAGACTCATAGTATGTGTCCGTTTCTGTAAATAACCCACAAGCTAATCATGGACATAGCAATAATAATTATATGTGCCGATGTATGTCCTGTAAATTTATCTATTCCATGTTTTCTAGAGTAGTAAATATCGATAAAAAATAAGGCCAAGATAAAACCAAGAATAGAAAAGGATAGATATCTAAACAAAGTAGGAAGATCTATAGTATAAGTACTAGAACCCAGAAGCTCCTGCTTTTCAGAGGCTACTATTTTCTCATTAATAGAACTTAAATATTTTTCTTGATCTTGAACTGTTAAAAGTTTTGAAACGTCTTTTGGTCTTCCAAACATCTGAACTACAAGTGTAGTTTCATAACCGTCTAAAACACCATTAACAACTGCAAAACCTACTTCATCATAATTATTTGATAGTAAGTTTTCTTTGTGTGTCGGGGATTTCATCCAGGCATCCACTACTTCTCTTGAATAATAAAAATTTCTAGCTAAATTTTCCCCAGCATATGAATAATCGTAATCTTGATCTAAAATAAATGTCCAAGGCTCAACACCTTCCGGAGAAGTATGGGCCCAATAATTTTTTTCAAACATATACTTTGCTTTTTGTTCTGCAGCTTTTGAAAGCTTTTCGCTTAATATAAGAGATTTCTTACCTTCTTTTTCTCGGACCTGATTGGTGTTATCTAAAAGTTGTCTAATAGTAATTTCAGAGGCATAGCCTAAAACACCTGGAGCTAAATTTTTAGAAACATTTACAAAACCTAAAAACATTAAAAAAAGTAATGAATAAAAATAGAATGCACCGTGTTTTAAAAGAGTTGCTCTTGTTTTTCTTTCTTTATGAGGAACAAAATGATGTTTAAAGTGTTTCTTCTCTTTGAAATGGGCAAGATCTTTCATTAATTTATTGTATTATAAAATTTTAAAAATAATAAATATTTACTTTAAATCAAATATATTGTTTAATTATCTTTAATGTCTAAAGGACAAACTTCAAATTTTGGCGAACACTTAATTTTCGATGCCTACGGCTGTGATTACCAATCCCTTAATAATATGGAAACATGTTACGATGTGTTAAATAAACTTGTAGAACTTGCAAATATGCATAAAATTACTGAACCGGTAATTATAAAATCAGAAGGAAACTTAGTTTTAGGAGGTAAGGATCCAGGCGGTTTTACAGGAGCTGTTTTTATTGAAGAATCCCATATTACAATTCATACATTTGCAAAGCGTGGATTTGTTACAATAGATTTGTATTCATGTAAAGAATTTGATACAAGTAAAATTATGGAATTTTTAACAGAAACATTTAAACCAAAAGATAAGGACATACTTCATTTTAAGAGAGGAATGAAATACCCCGCAGATAATATTTACGATTAGGAAAAAATGAAAAAATTAAATAAGCCCCAAAACTTAAACAAAAACTTCGAAATTTTAATTAAGTATACCTTTTTCTCCCTAATTTTTACCTGGCTGCTTTTTAATTTAATAACCTCTTCCACAATTTATGCAGATTTCTTTGCAGTAGCGCTTGCCTTAACTGCTTTATTTGGATCGGTTTTTGCTTTTAATCGTTCAAAAGAATGGGGGTTTTCAAAAAGCCAAGTAGGTTTAAGTTTATTATTTATTTCTTTGGCACTTTTGATGTGGTTCTTTGGACAAACTCTGTACTTCTTAGATTCAAAAACTGAAAATAAATTACATATTTATGAATTCTTTTTTATCTTTATTGATCCCCTCTATCTACTTGGAATCTACTATATTGCTAAATCAATCCGTACCTTTAATTATTTAAAATCAAATTTCTCTTTAGTTCTTCTCCCAATTTTAATTTTTATTCTTAACTTTTTAATTGTTTCATACGCTAATAAGGGAGATTTTTTAGAAATTCTTTACAATTTAAATATTACTGATGTTTATATTTTTGGAAGTATTGTTTTGGCCACTTTTGTAATATGCATCTTATTATTTTCTAAAAAATTAGGAGGGGTTTATAAAAAAGCCTTACATATACTTTTAATTGGGATACTTTTTCAATATTTTGGAGATAATCTTTTTGCTTTCTTTGAATCACAAGACTTAAACGGTTCGTTTGCTGACTTACTTTTCTTCGTATCTATATCATTTGTAATCTACGGTGTACATAAACTAGACCCATTAAAACTAAATGAATAACGAATACAAAAATATAATTGAAGAAATTATTTCAGAACAGACTAACATTGTTGGTGAAAAAATTGCACAAAACAGAGTTGAAGCAACAAATGTAATCAAATACGGAAAAGAAGGTCTCGAAATCTTATCCGACCCTAAAGATGCGCTTAAAAAACTTATAGATTCATTTGCGGAAATCTTTGGAGAAGCGTCGACCGAAGTGTGCGAAGATGTAATCAAAAGACATAAACTAATTTCTACTAAAAGTAAAAAATTAAGATAAAATATTTATCTATGCCAAAAAAAATTAACCTAGAAAGAGAGTTATACCTTAAGAATCGTGAGCTTTACACTGCGCATAAAAAATCCCAAAAACTAATCTACAATATTTCAGAAGCAATTTTTGTTTTAGATAACAAACTTAAAATTACCTTGGCAAATAAAAAAAGTGAAATTTTATTTGGTAAAAATCACGATTTAATAGGAAAGAAAATTGATGATGTACTTTTTCTTACGTTTAAAAATTCTAAAGTTATTCCAATCAAGAATTTTATTAACGAATCTGGTTTAAATCTTAACGGACTAAAACAAGTAATTGATGGAAAAGATTTCTATTTTAATTTAAGAATCTCGGTCATTACATCAGAAGATCCTCAAAATGACGAGTATGTTGTAACTCTATCAGATGTAACTCCGGAAAAAAAAGCCGAGATTTCAAAAGATGATTTTATAACAATAACTTCTCATGAGCTTAGAACTCCCATGACGATAATAAAGAGTTATTTATGGTTATTAGAAGAAGAGAAAGCAGGAGCCCTTAATCAAAAACAAAAAGATTATATTGAAAAAGCAATAAATTCTACTGAAAGAATGCTAAGTTTAATTAATGACATGCTTTCGGTATCAAAGCTTGAACAAGGAAAAATTGATTATAAATTTGAGATTTTTGATATTGATAAATTTATTTCAGAAACCTTACCTGAATTTGAAATAAAAGTAAAAGAAAATGGTAATAAACTAATATTCGAACACTTACCAGATAGCAAAATGGTTTTAGCTGACCAAAAAAGACTCAAAGAAGTTTTATACAATCTAGTGGGTAACTCAATTAAATTCACCAAAAACGGAACAATAAAAGTAAAGACGATGTCTAATGATAAGTTTATTAAAGTTTCTGTAATTGATACGGGTAAGGGTATCTCAAAGGATGATCTCGAAAAATTATTTAAGAAATTTGGTAAATTAGAAAATTCCTATGAAACTATGGCAGAGTCTAGCGGAACTGGTCTTGGTCTTTATATAACAAAACAATTAATTGAAGGTATGGGTGGAAAAATAACTGTTAAAAGTGATGGTGAAAATAAGGGTGCTGAATTTATATTTTTTCTTCAAAAAAAGTAATCAAATTTTAAATTTAAATATAAATAGTTAGGGACGGGAAAGCAATTAATATAGCTTTCCCGTCCCGTAAACTAATCAAGCAAAATTATGCTTTAAGAGCGTCTTTAAGAGTCTTACCAGCCTTGAATGCAGGTCTTCTTCTTGCAGGGATTTTTATCGGAGCGTTAGTTCTGATATTTCTTCCCATCTTTGCAGCAACGTGTCTTGGTTCAAAAGTTCCAAAACCAGTTAAAGTTACTTTCTCGCCTTTTACTAAAGCGTTAGTGATAACTTCCATGAATGCGTCTAAAGCTCTACCAGAATCAACTTTAGTCATTCCTGTTGCATCAGCAAGAGCATTAATTACATCTTGTTTGTTCATTAAAATGCACCTCCTTTCAAAAATTTAAATTTCATAATCTATTCTTTTAATAATCTTACTTTCAGTATCAATAAATAAACTTCTAAATGCTTTTCTTCCAAACTCTTCCCATACAAATCTTTGATTTTTGGCAGTAAGAAAAAAATCTATTATCAAATCTTTTTTTACACCTAACACTGAATCAATATTTCCACACATACCTAGGTCGGTAATATAAAAAGTACCGTTAGGTAAAATCATTTGGTCACAGGTTGGAATATGCGTGTGAGTTCCAACAACTATATCAACTTTTCCATCTAAATAAAAACCCATAGCAAGTTTTTCACTAGTTGCTTCAGCATGAAAATCAACAATCTTTAGATCAATTTTTTGGGATGCAGTAATTTCTAGGATTTCATCAACCTTTCTAAAAGGATCGTCTAACCTTTCATTTAAAAAAGTTCTTCCCATCACATTTATAATCAATAATCTTCTATTATTTCTTGTCTCAACAATCTTATATCCAAAGCCATGTGTACCTATAGGATAGTTTGCAGGTCTTATAATTGGAAATGAATTTAAAATTTCTTCAGAATTTTTTTGCCAAAATACATGATCTCCGCTTGTAAAAAAATCTACACCAGAGCTAATAAGTGAGTTCAGCGTCTCAAATGAAACCCCTCTTCCCCCTTCTGCGTTTTCAGCATTAGCAATTACATAATCCAATTCGTATTCTTTTTTAATATTAGGGAGAAAATTATTAACAACTTCTAATCCTGGGTTTGAAACTATATCACCTAAAAATAAAATCTTCATTTAATTTGTTTGAAAGAAAAATTATAAACTTCGTATTTTCCGAATAATACAACAGGATCTTTCATTGACATTAATAATACAATTAAAATAAATATTATCAATACAACAAAAAAAGCTTTAAAAAAAGATTTAAGAAGATGAGAAAACAAATACAAAAATAAAAAAGCTAAAGCTAAATAAATTACTGCATTTATCATAACAAAATAATTATTACACTAAATATCAATAAAAAACAGAGATTGATTTTTATTGATATTTATATAGTGTAAAAATTAAAATTTATTTAGCAGTTGCAAGTTGTCTTGTTTCTCTAATGACAACAACTTTTACAACACCAGGATAAGTTTGTTCTAATTCAATCTTTTTAGCAATTTCTCTAGCTAAAAATGAGGTAGAGTAATCATCAACTTGTGCGGGTTTAACATAAACTCTTACTTCTCTTCCGGCAGATAAAGCAAAAGCATGATCTACACCATCAAATGATGTCGCAGCTTCTTCAAGATTTCTCATTCTTTTGACATAAGATTCAAAATCTTCGGTCCTAGAACCAGGTCTTGCGCCACTAACGTGATCAGCAAGAGCAACTATTGCTGATTCAATTGAACTAAAAGGTTTATCTTCGTGATGTTCTGCAACACAATTAATTATCTTATCGTTAATTTTAAATTTTCTTAGATATTCAACTCCGATATCAACGTGGGAACCTTCTTTATCCATTATTACTTTACCAATGTCATGGAATAAACATCCTAATTTTACAATCTCAACATCAGCTTTTAACTCTGAAGCGATTGAGACACCAATTTTTACAACTTCAGTAACATGTTCAATCATATTTTGACCGTATGAAAATCTGTATCTAAATCTTCCAAGGGTTTGAATCACTTCTTTGGGAATATTAAATATTCCTAGCCTATGACACAACTCGGAACCTTCTTTGTAGATAACTTGATCCATCTCACCTTTAGTTTTCTCAACAATTTCCTCAATTTTTGCAGGTTGAATTCTTCCATCTGCAATTAATTTTTCCATGGAAATTTTAGCAATCTCTCTTCTAACCGGATCAAAACAAGAAATTAATAAATCACCTGGAGACGAATCTAAGTCAACCTCAACCCCAGTTAGCTCTTCAAAAGTTTTTATGTTTCTTCCTTCTTTACCAATTATCTTTCCTTTAATCTCATCACTTTGAAGTCTTATTCTTGAAGATGTATATTCAACAACGTAATCAGTTGCACCTTGCCTCATAGCATCTACTAAAATTTCCTTAGCTTTTTCTTCAGAATTCTTCTTTAATTCCTCCTCAAAAGTTCTAATTTTCTTTCCATATTCTTCTTTAAGGTCTTTATCTACAGTTTCGATTAATCTTTTCTTTGCTTCATCTACAGTCAATTTTGATATTTTTTCTAATTTCTCTTGTTCTGATTGAATCATCTCCTCATAGTTTTTAATCTTAGAGTCTAACTGTTCTTTAAGGGAATTAATTTCGGACTGTTTTCTGGAAATCTCAGATTCTTTACTTTCGATAATAGTTGATTTAGCAGTTAATTTTGCACTTTCCTCTGCAATCTCATTTTTTTTAGTTCTCACGTATTCGTCAGTCTCATTTTTAATTTTAAGAGCCTCATTCTTAGCTTCCAATACGATTTCAAAGGATTTTTGCTTAGCCTCAAGGTAAACCTCAGTATTTTCGACGCTTTTGGTAGGAGATCCTAATCCAGAAATATCAATTTTCTTAGTAAGAACTAAACCTAAAACAATTAAAATGAGAGCCAAAAGAATAAAAGTCAAAATTTCCATAATTTCTTATTACCATATTTATTATAGTAATCCCTTTCAAATAATAATTACAACGGATAGATTTTAAGTTTTTTGAAGTAAAAAGTCAATTAAATTAAATATTTCTATAGGTTATTAACGTCTATATGTTTAATTATTTGATTATATCTAAATCCTCTAGATAATAGATACTTTATAACCACTTCTCTAGGTTTAGAATTTAACTTTCTAGTATTCTTTTTCATAAATTTAAGTAGTTCAAACTCTTCATTATCTTTGAAGTATTCATTGAGCTTAATATCAATTAATTTTGCCGGTAAATGTTTACGCAATAACTTTATTTTTAGCTGTATTTTAGAGTAACCCTTTATTGAAGAAATATTTTCAAGGTATTTATCTATATAAATTTCATCGGGGTAAAAAAAGTTATGCAAATCTAAAAATTCGATTATATTTTTTTCTTCATCGGAATCCAGATTCCAAGATTTTAATTTAGCTATTAATTCACTCCTACTTCTAATATTTTTAGAACAATAAGCTAAGGCTTTATTTAAATTATTCTTCAATCTCTTCAGTATCCTCTTCAACAGCTATTTCAAGAGGAATTGATTCTTTACCGGATAATACTAATTTTTTAATTTGATTGTATAAGTCCTCGGTAACTTTTGGATTTTCTTTTAAGTATTCCTTAGCACTATCTCTTCCTTGAGCAATTTTACTTCCGTTATACTCATACCAAGAACCACTTTTCTTTACAAGGTTTAAATCAGTTGCAATGTCCAAAACATTACCTTCTCTTGAAATTCCTTGAGAAAACATGATATCAAATTCGGCGGTTCTAAAAGGCGGAGCTACCTTATTTTTAACTACCTTTACTTTAGACCTAATTCCTCTTACATCATCACCATCTTTAAGTGTTTCAGATTTTCTAATTTCCATTCTAACAGAGGCATAAAATTTCAAAGCATTGCCCCCAGGTGTAACCTCAGGGTTTCCAAACATTACGCCAACTTTCATTCTTAGCTGATTAGTAAAAATAACAGTACAGTTTGATTTACTAATCGCACCAGTAATTTTTCTTAAAGCCTGAGACATTAATCTTGCTTGAAGAGCCACAAAACTATCTCCCATTTCTCCCTCTATCTCAGCTCTTGGTGTTAGAGCAGCAACAGAGTCGATTGCTATTAAATCAATAGCATTAGATCTAATTAAAGTTTCTGCAATTTCTAAGGCCTGCTCACCGGTGTCGGGTTGAGAAACTAATAAATTTGTAACATCAACACCAGTTTTTTCAGCATATACTGGATCAAATGCATGCTCTGCATCTATTAAAGCAGCAGTACCTCCCATCTTTTGAGCTTCTGCAATAATATGTTGGACTAAAGTTGTTTTTCCTGAGGATTCAGGTCCGTAAATTTCAATAATCCTACCTTTTGGAACTCCTCCAATTCCTAAGGCTAAATCTAAAGCAAGAGATCCTGTAGGAATAACCTCTACATCTTTATGCAAAGTTCCATCTCCTAATTTCATAATGGAACCTTTTCCAAAGTTTTTTTCAATCTGAGCAATTGCGGATTGAAGAGCTAAATTTTTATTTGGGTTAACTTCTTGTTTTGTTGGTGTTTTATTTTTCATGAGTTAAGTTTAGCACCAAAAAAAATTTTAGTAATATATAAATTCTATTTTAAACAGAATTTGAAAATTATAATCTAGAAATAGCTAAGTTTAACCTTGATATAACTTCATCTTTTCCAAGAATGGAAATAATTTCTATTATTGGTGGGGTAACTGTTTCACCTGTAACAGCAATTCTTAAAGTCATAAAAAATTCTTTCATTGAATAATTATTTTCTTTAACTTGCTCATGTAGTTTTTTATCCAAGAAAATAAATGAGAAATCTTGAGAACTTATCATAGCTTCTTTAAAAAACTCTAAAACAAATTTTGAGTTTGAAGAATATTTACCTAAAATTACATTATCAACGGTTGGTTTATTTAAATAATAATCTGTAACTAAATCAAATTCGGATAATGTGTCTAATCTTTCTTTAGCGAGTC
>Ga0315906_10008548_pt1 | contig 12269 bp, 21 predicted proteins | sample LakEriMetagenome_4_FD_203526 | JGI IMG/M metagenome (GOLD analysis project Ga0315906, IMG submission 203526) | Freshwater fungal communities from buoy surface, Lake Erie, Ohio, United States - Buoy 2 MA122 | ecosystem: Environmental > Aquatic > Freshwater > Lake > Lake biofilm | place: USA... | reverse complement strand
CATGTCGCACACATATAAGGGATTTGAGAGGTCATACCTAGTCAGAGATATTCAAAACGGATGTTTGTCGCACACCTAAAGGAGGAGTAGAACCGAGATGATGGAGCATAAACCAATTTACCCTTTTTACGGTAAACCCAGTAGGACTACTCTCAATTCCTTTAGGCATGCCGCTAGATTAGCGTAGAAGCCCGTATAAGCGAAGATAAGTCGAGAAACGCTACATTGCCGCAGTAAGGCAGGAAAACTCGTTTAACGGGCAAATAAACGCAAAAGACGCCCCTATAGCTCAACAGGACGGAGCGACGCTCTTCTAAAGCGTAGGTTGCTGGTTCGATTCCAGCTAGGGGTAAGTGCTTGAGAAGGCGAGATAATATAATTTTATTTTTTATATTTTTCCTAGGGTCTTCTTTTACGCCTGACACACTGCGCCGCGCCCCTCCCCTCCCACCACCCGTGGCGGGGGGTATGTGCTACGCTCCCACGCTCCCGCGCTCCCACGCTCCCGCGCTGTCTGTCTACCCTGCGCTGTCCGCCTGTCTGTCTGTCTGTCTGTCTGTCCTGTCCTGTCCTGCGTTGTTGAGACTAGCGCAACGCATACGCATGACATAGCGTGATGCCTTGTGCAAGTACTTGTTTTGCAATATAACTTCACATAAGACCGCTAGTAGATAGTCGAAAACCTAGCGCGAGGATGGCGTTGGAATGCGTTTGATTGATTGGCAAGGGGAATGATGCGGGAGGGAATCGCCTTGGCTTGTATGGCGATGACGGATGACGGAGAGTTTACCAGAAATCGCCGTGGGAAAATCCGCCTTTCCGATACGCACGCTTTTCCGCACGCTAGCTTTCACCTTCCCACATATCCACATATTCGAATACCTAGATATGTTCTCCCGAAAATCGGCAAAAGAAAAAGGCTAGGTTTTTAGCCTAGCCTCTCTCTCGTTAGCTTGCGTTTCGTTCTATACTGTCCAGTCAAACGGAATCGCAATCGCTGTATGTGGCGCTTGTCTAACTAGCCATTTCACATATTTGACCGATTCGCTTGTCCCGTATTCTTCGTTTGTCTGGTCAAACGATTCCCTTGTCGTGCGCGGTTGTATGTGTGCGGCATTCTCTAGCATTTGAATGGATGTGAATAGAGTTTCCATTTTCGTCGGCTTTGCTGGTTCTTGGATCATTCGCATGAGTGGCGCTTGTTTGTGGAGTGTATGTGTTCGCATGGTTTGTCTTTTATATGTGGAGCATTCCAGCAATGACGATTGCTGTCAGGGTGAATAGTGTCGCGCAGATTGCTAGTTCGAATATCATGGTTTTCTTTCTGTTTATTGTTTCGGGTTGGCGTCGTGCTTCCCCTTGCTTCTCTGCATAGCATCTACCATGCCAACATCATTCCCTCTTGGCGCGTTCCTGTTCAACAATACCGATCCGGCAAATCCTGCCCATGTCCGGCAAAATCTTCCCGTTTACTAGGCAAGAAATGCCATGGCATAGAAAATGCTGTGCATGGTTTGCGGTTCTTTTACCTAGTGGCGAGGAGTTGGCATAGGTCTTGCTATGTCATGTGGTGCGGCAATCAAGCCGTGAATAACCTAGAAAAACCCATGACCATCCATCTCTCTCCCATCTCATCCAATGTCAAAACCGGACCCATCCCTGTGACGACATCGTCAGCGGAAACCTGCCCAGATGCTTGCCCGTTAAAGTTTGACCCTATCGATAAAACCAAGGCGGGACCATGCTACGCTAAGAACGGACCCCTCGCCATGCATTGGAGCAAGGTGACAAGCGGCGAGCGTGGGAACTCCCTTGATTTACTTGCCAAACAAATCCGCGCATTTCCTCGTGGGCAGGTTTGGCGCCACAATCAGGCGGGCGATTTGCCCGGCGTCGGCGACGATATCAACAGCGCCGATCTTCAAAAGATTGTCGAAGCAAACAAAGGCCGCCGTGGGTTTACTTATACTCACAAGCCATGCGAGCAAAACGAAAACAATCGTGAAGCCGTCAAATCCGCAAACGCAAACGGCTTTACCATTAACCTTTCAGCGAATAACCTTGCCCATGCTGACAGACTCGCCGATTTGCAAGCTGGCCCCGTTGTCACCATTGTGCCACATGGAACGGCGAACACATTTTATACTCCCCAAGGGCGTAAAGGTATCGTTTGCCCAGCCCAACAGCGCGACGATATAACCTGCGCGAATTGCCAGCTTTGCCAACGCTCTGCCCGATCCGTCATCATCGGCTTTATTGCCCACGGAACAAGTAAGAAAAAGGCCGACGCCATCGCCCAAGGTTAATGTCGAAACGGGCAGATGCCCGTCACACGGAACTTGCAAGCCGTGTCTGATGAGACGCTAAAACCTAAAACACACAAAAAAACACATGGAAAAGATCACCAAAAAAACCTTGGAATCCCGCTTGCAATATCTAGAAAATTGCACGGGCAAGAAATTCACCCTCTCCGCTCAATGTTCTGGAAACGGGCGCGGTTATTCGTTCTTGGATGACCAAGGACGACACGCGATGACATACGGCCATGTCCCCGCTTCCGTTCTTGATGCCTGCACAACGGCATTCACAAGGGGATTCTATCGGGGAGAGGAACACGCGAAATGAGACACAAAAAACACACACAAGAACGGGAAACCTTCTTCCATCGCTCCTGCACCCTCATCGTGATTCTGACGATCCTTTTCGTTCAGATAGTTAACATACTCACACAATAAAACACACAGCAAAACATGACAGCGCACAACGCATTCCGTATCTGGTTTAATGACTTCCTTTCAGTCGATTGTTTCGCCCGCCATCACGGCTTCACACTCGAAAAAGCGCGGCAACTCATCAGGGAGGGACGCGAAATTGAAGAACAAATTGAAAAACTAAAGCAACAACACTCCGAAAAACACTAAAAAACCTATGGAAATCGACATCACAACACTATCAGAAGTAAACGCATTCGACCTTTCACACTCTGTCGCGGAGGGTGGAGAGAATGCAATGCACAACACTTGGAAAAATAGCAAAGCGGAAGCAGGACGGCATCCCGTCCTCAACACTCCCGAAAAACTTGCGGCAATGCGCGAATTCGCGGCATCAAGTGGCGGCTGGACACGCGAGGAAATAGCAGAATGGCCAGATTCCGAACTGAACGCGCTTTTCCTTCAATGGATCGCGGGAGATTGCCGCGAACTAGGCGCGGATTCCCTTGCGGACATTGATTGGGATGAGGCGGAGGAAATGCAAAGCGCCGGACAGGCGGCTTCAAACCTATTCCGTGGAGATGATGACAAAATCTATTTCTATCTTGGCAACTAACATATTGTTAAACAATAAAACACATAGAAAAACACACATGAAAACAGAAAACACAAATTGGGTGCTTCACAAACGCCCGCAACAGCTCAAAACTCTACCAATCGGAACACGCTACAGGCACATTTCAAATGAGCCAAACCCATACGACGAGTGCTTTGTCTGGACGAAAACAGGCAAGACGACATCCAAGCTCAACCCAAACCAGAAAATCGGAACGCGGCATGACAACAGGCGCGTTGTATGTGTCGTCGAACAATAAACCAGAAAAAGCACATGAAAACACAATATGTCATCAGGGCGGATCGTAAATTTTACGGCCCCGAAACTAAAAGCGAACTAATCGTGCGAGGCTATGCCAGGCAAGCGATGAAATTCCCGTCTCGTGCAGATGCGGTAAAATTCGCATCCATCCTAGACAGGGAGGTTTACTACATGGCACACAACGAATCGGGGAGGCCAGACTATTCTATTCTTCCCGTTTCCCGTGTCCCTAAATTCCTTGCGTGGAGTCTTTAAACCATAAAACACACAGAAAAATCAAAAATATGAAATCAGCAATATACGAAGTTGTCGGTTGCATTGGTTCGCAGGAATACCGCGAAATCACAGAATGCGACACAATGAAAGAAGCAAAACACATGGCGAGGGAACGCAACGAAGCACGAGCGGGGATGAAAGGAAAATCCCTGCGCGAATTCATGCGCAATTTGAATGATGAGGGAAAATTCTTTGCGGCAAAAGCTGGATTGAGCGGATGGAGGTTGCAACGATGAAAATCCAAAAACAAACCTTCTCTGGCGGCATCTTTGAAACTAACTCCTTCGTTCTTCACAAGATCACGGGTCGATTCAGCGGAAAATGCTCGGCTTGGTTCCTCGCAGACGGCTCATGCTTCGACGCCGAATGGATTCGGAACGATGGGCAAACACGCAACATTCCACGCAACTCGCCAATGTTCCGCCATTGCGAATCGCTCGGACCTATCTGGAAATAACACACATGAAAAGACTACTCATCCTCGCAGGCTCGGCAGTCCTATCCTTCGCGCCTCTCCACGCTAAAACACATTGCAAAACAGAACTCCGCCACTCCGTCTATTACAAGCATCCCGCTTACATTCTCGGCTTCGACGATGGATACGATGGCAGGGAGTATTACAACCCATTCACCTACTCCGACGATCAGTTGCTATACGACATTGGATTTGAGGATGGCGATCAAGCATACCTAGACGACAATCTCCGCTATCGAAGCAGGCGCATTTGCTTCTAAACCTAAACCAAAACACAACAAAACCTATGAGCATAATCCAACAACTTGCCGAAATTGAAAATAAGGCAAATAAATATAACAACCAACGCACTCTGCGAATTTACGCAGAGAATCCACGAGCAGGGGAAAACAACGCATCCCTAGACATTCGTGTAGATTTCGACACGGAGGGAGATAAATCAAGCGCAAGGTGGTTACTTAATTTCTTTAAGGATCACGGCATTTGCGCCACACTTCACCGCAGTTGCTCTGTAGGAGGAGCGGAACGCAACTTCAACTTCTTGCCTAGAAAGGAAAAAATATGAAACAAAACACACAAGAATTGCCTTTTGGCGATCCAGTTCCAAGTGAAGAGATTCACATTTTACAAATAGACAAAGCGCACGATGCAATATCCGAATTAAGCACTCTTTTATATGGAGAATGCAATATGCCTAATTCTTGGGACATTGGGATAAGAAAACAAGATGGAGTTGAAATCATTCATAGCAATGATGATTATGTGGAACTTCACCTTGTCCCAACTAACTCCTTTGGTAGAGGTGCATTCAAATACGAGGTTTTTCGCATTTTCCCAAATGACGGGCCGGATGATGGCAAGGTATTTTCAAACCTAATAGATGCAGCACATTGGTTCCTGCATTGCCAGATTCAAATGCGAATGAATGCACACAACCATCGTTTTGTAAATGTGATCGAGGCAGACAGGGAAAAAGTAACCCAAGATATATTGCGTGACCTATTTGATGGAGATCAAGATTACCTTGGACAAGTCAGAGATGCAGTTACAACTGCACTAAAATAAAAGCAAACACACAACAAAACAAAAATAACCTATGAGCGCACTAGAAAAAACATACCAGACCTGCCTCCCACCAGAGGCTTATATCCGAATCATTCGCTCTTGCGAAAATCAGAACCCGCCGAAATTCAAATCGTCTGTCTATCCTACGAAGAAGTTAGCGAAGAAGAAAGGAGCAAAGTAATGGTTATCCTTTCAACAACCTACGAGAACCGAGCATTCGATTCTTTAACACTCGCCGAAATTTACGGGTGCGAGAACATAATCGACAACTGCTGCATCCTTACTGAAGACGGACGGGTGCTGGCCTTCAAACGGAAAGGAGGAGACAATGTTTTCACACGAATCCGAAAGCAAGACCGCATCGAAACGCCAGCTTGAGCTAATCGTTAAGCTCAAGACGCAGGTTGGTCTGCCAGTTGGGAATATCTGGCACTACACGAACACCGAAGCACAACGAGTCATTCGCTTATTGAGGAACTATGCGAATGCTTGTTGAACAATAAAACAACACTCTGCAAAACGGGGCTAGGATTTACCTAGCCCCGTTTTGCTGTCTTGGCGGATTGCTTAAATGCCTTTGCTGTTGGGGCGCCTTTGCTTCCAACCTTACGCATACGCTCGCCGGAACCTGCTTTAATGCGCTCTCGTTTGGCGTGAATTGCAGCATACAAACCTTTACTCTTCAATGTGATTCACCTCCTTCGCGTCTAGGCTAGGGATTTCCAGCCTATCATTGACTAACTGAATCAAAACTTGGTTCTTGGAATCATCACCAGATAGCTCGCCAGAAAGCCTGCTATCCAACTCGATTGCCTTCAGCTTATCTCCAACCTTCGGGCCTTGCAGACTGCGATTGCCCTCACCATCAACGGAAAGACTAGCGATTGGAGACTCCTCGGTAATGTCTGCTGGCTTTGCTCTTGCCACATCTGCAAGCAGGGAACGCTTCTCGGCAATCGACATTGCATTCTGCACCCATACGGACTCTTTCAGTTCCTCCATATACTTCTGGACATGGGGTCTGTTCTCTATCTTCGCACCACGAATTGCCGCATACTTGCTGTGTGTTGCGGCATATCCAGATGCCTCGTACGCTTTAGCGAGCGACTTGCCTCGGACTCGCTCCATGCAGTAACGCTTCTCTCCTTCTGTCAGTTCTCCGTTCTTTCGTTTAGGCATCTTGTGTAATAGCTGTATCTTGAGGATTTTCTAAATCAAATCTCTCGCAATGCCAAGTCTTATTCGGCATCACCTTGTATCTCGGCAACTCTCCACGGCAAAACGATGGATCATTCCAGACTATACGATTGTTCGGCATGGCCGCGATCTGTCCAGACCCGTCATCTAATAGCAGAATGTGATAACATTTGTGCTGACTCGGACAAAGCGAGAAGCCGTTGTCTGTGTGATCTAATGTAAACCAATACCTCGCAGGAATGTCCTTGCCTGATCTAGTTCTGAATGTGCAAGCCATCTCTCGGAAGTAGTTGTATTGCACAACCGAGAACTCCCAGCCCATTGCATCCCACAACTGAAGGTCATGTGCCTGCCAGAACCATTGCCGTTCGGGGTCTGGCTTTTCGTGATGCAGGTAGTGGATCGGTATCCTTGCCCATTGCGCTCCAGACTCACACAAGATGGAGAAGTAGAATGCTCTACTCGGAACCGAGGTGATGCCTGTAATGACGCAAGGCTCGTAGCCCTTCACGCCTGTCAGCCCATGCAGAATATCCTTCTGTACATACCCGTAAATGTGTTGCGGAACAGAAGCGTTCTGCGTGTAGTGCATTATTTCAAAGCGGCTTTAGCTTTGTCCAGCTTCTCAAGGAATGCCGTAATGCTCATGTCACCTTCAAAGAACTCACCGAATGTCGTTAGGTAAGCATCAGTCAAGAGACAAAGAAAGCGAGCCTCGTCCAGCTTCTCGACGATCTGCTTCGGGAACTGGAAGCCTAGTGGTGTTCCGTCCTTATCCTCAAGATTGCTGTCGTTGAGGTCGATTGTTTTCTGAATGCCGTCTGCGATCTCCTTGAGAGATACGATTTGATTTTCTTGTTCCATATTATTTAGCGATTTTGATCAGGTCTTGCATTGTGTCTTCGTCGAACAGTCCAGCTTGGCCGGACTCTTCCAACTTGTGATGCTGTTTCATGCGGTCATTGATGATGAGGCGGATCGTGGATTGCGTTTCAACTTTCAAGCGGTTGAAAATCTTCACCAGTTTCCCGATGAAGTGGTATTGATCCAACTCTCCCGCTCCTCCACCGATGCTCCATTGACTAGCGAGGATTAGCAGTTCGTCTGTTCCGCCCATGTCTCCTACCCATGAGTTCGCGCCTTTAGGAGTCTTTGCAAGCGGTTCCTTGCCCTGTTCCATACGCACATGGCTGCGAGCTTCTAGTGCAGTCCAGCCTTCCTTACAGGCTTGCTCGACTAACTCGATAACCTTCTTGTTGTTGGCCGCTTCGTCGTCAGAGTATTTAGAGCAGGCAATCTCAACTGCTACGGTTGGGGAAATCTCGGCGCGATACTTGAGAGGCACACGCTGGGCTGCACGATGCCAGCCGGACACATGAGAGTAAGACAGCTTGAGAGATGCGGCGATCTGTGTGACGACATTCTCGAAACCGAGTGCGTAAAGGTGTCTGATACCCTCACCAGCGATCCACATTCCCTTGCTAGACATATCCACACCGAGTCCGATAGCGGCAGCGTAATCCTCTGGGCAAGGGATAACACCAGCCTTCGGAACGAACTGCGTTAGGTTAGCAAAATCATACTTCTCTGCGAGGGCAGTATATCCATTGTGCATACCTGTATTAACGGCTGCCTCAAGGATGCTCTGCTCTGTGCCGAGTTGTGCTTCTGCTTTAACTATGGAGAACTTCAGTTCCTTTGCGTCTATCTCACCTCGATCAAAAGCAAGGATAGCGCAGGCTTCTTCCAGCAATTCAAAGTGGTTTGCCGGACTATCCTCGTCGATCTCGTCGTCCTGCTCACAGCACTTGATGAGTTTGAGTGCCGTCTTTACATCAGTCTTGTGCTTAATGGACAGCATTTCTGCCAAATCCATGCGAGTGATCATGCCTTTTGGGGTATTGAATGACCCCTTGAGTGTTTGTGTCATAGGTATTTAGGTTTTATTTTAGTTTTTTATTCAGGTATTGTTCGACAATAACGCGAACAAGGCCGGAAACTGATCGTTGCTGGGACTTTGCGAGAGTCTCCAGCTTCTTCTTGCAGGTAGCAGGAAGGTAAAGTCCAAGGAAAGTATTGTTGTTATTCAACTTCTTCATTTGTGTGTTCGGCGATAGCCGTTAGCTCAACATAGGTATCCAGCAAATCTTCGTCGTCGAAGTCTGTTGTCTGTTTGCAGTTGTCTCCAGAAATAACCCTAATGTCCCGTTGGAACCCTTCGTGCGGAGTTGCGCGAATGTATTCGACTACTTCATCCTCGTCACGAAAGAACTTGGCGAAGTCGTAATGCTCTTTGTTGAGCGGCTTGGTCAGGACTAGGTATTCCATATAGTTTGTAGGAGTTGGAGGAGGCTGGGGAACCATGAAAAACCAGCCCCCTCCTGTCGCCTATGACAAATTAGAATGCTTCCTCTTTAACGCGAGGTTCGGAAACTTTGAGCGAGTAGTAGGAACCCTGCTCGTTAGTCTTTTGCCAGCCAGCAATCTCGTAGTCCTTGCCGTTGACATTGATTTTACCCTTCACATCTGGGTGTTTCTCCTCTTTTTTGTATTTGTTTTTACTGAGGAATCCGCTGTTTTCTTTAGCCATATTATTGATTTGGTTGGTGTTATTCTGCGATAGCCTTGTAAGCTATGATGTTTTTCTTGATGGCGTCGATGCCATCGAAGAGGAATAGAGATGCCGTGTTGTCTGACATCTTGTAAAAGTCTTTAGCCTTTGCTGGAATGCGCTCGTCTTTAGCGAAGTGACAGGCGCCGATAAACTCTTCGGGAGTGTATCCAGCCCTCATCAATTCTTGGAATAACGCTTGGTGATTCTCTCCGTTGAATTTGGATGCCGTTTCTTTTGCCTTAGGAGTCTCTGTAGCTGGCTTTTCTACTGGCTTGGCTGGCTCTACCTTAACGGCAGGCTTCGGCGATTCTACGGGCTTTTGTGGAGCGTTGTTATTCCTACCCATTGCTGCCTCGCCATCGTCATCATCTGGGCAGGCCATGACCATTGCCATTAAAGCGTAGCGGCGAGCATACGAGATGAGACTGCCGATCCCTTGTGGGTCTTCCTTTGCAGGTTTCATGTAGGTGGAGGAACGAATCCATTGACCCGATGAGTGCATGAGTTGTGTTTGCACGAAGTATCCGCGCTCGTCGGAGCTTGGAAGTTGAACGATGCTTAGTCCGTTCTTGGTGAGCGATGGCTTTACTGTCTCCCATACATTCGCCAAGCTGGAGTAGGCGGAGCGGAAATAAGGATTTGCTGCATCTTTGTGGACGCTTCCCATTTCAGACTGCGCCTTTGCCAGTGCGGCTGCTAGGGCGTCGATGTTGTCAGATTGTGTGTTCATTGGGCTATAATTCTACTAGGTTTTTCGGTTGTGTCAAAATTATTTTAAGATTTTTTTTCGTATTCAACGCCATCATGGATCGTGTCGAATCCGAAATACAGGTTCAATCGAACCCATCCTTCCTCTGGGTTGTCGTCAACGACTGCGGTGAATCCGCCTGTGCCTGAATACCCGTTGCATTCGATGGCAGACTTGATCGTGCGCCTTGCTGACTTGCGAATTTCGTATTCATCTGGGACTCCAGCGTCTTTCCATTCCCAGTTGAGGTGCTGCATTACTGAAGCAACCTTGTCGAACTCGAAAGAGTCCATGATCTCGTCCATCTGCTCCAGAAGTGCTTGTTCTTTTGTCATTTTGTTTTCGGTTGGTATTTGTTTGCGAACTGCCAATACTTGCAGACATGGGTGAAGGCTTCGTAGTTTGAGTCGAGAGTCTTCTCGTCATACCACGCTTCACCGATCCTGCCGGGTTCTGTTGTTGAGATATAAAGATTAACTCCACGCTTGGCTCCTGCGACCTTGGCATAGGCCGCGATCTGCATTGGTTCTTTCGACCAAGGCTCGATGTCGTATTCTGGTTTGGTCTTGCGGCTCTTGTAGTCCAGCACATGAAGCACTCCGTCCTTCTCGATGAGAGCGTCAGTCGTTCCCGCGTAGCCGACTTCAGGGTTGACCAATCGCAGTTCGTGTTGAAGGAACTTGACCCTGTTATGCTCGACCCACTTCTTAACTGGCGCGACATACTCTTCCATCACAGGGTCGTATGCCTCGCCTTGGAAGTGCATCTCTAGTGCCTTGTGAATCTGTGTGCCGAGGTCTGCCGCTTGCTCTACTTGCTTGAAAGCATCTGTCATAATGCGCGAGCAGTAGTCCTCGTCGCTCTCGTCTGGGTTACGAGGCAGAGTCAGGCTTGCCATCAGAACCTGCTGTTGTTTCCAGCGGTCTAGTTCTGGCGATGCCAATGCCTTGAAGATTGTCGTAACACTCGGAAAAAGGCCGAGTGCCTTGCAATCTCGCAGCGTTGTCGGGCGCATACCGCCCTTGCTTTTGTTGGGAACTTCAAAGACTGCTTTGCCGTTGATGTCGTAATAATGTCCTGTGTCTTTCATTTATTTTTGCGTTCTAGTTGTTTTATTATTTTCTTAATTCTTCTGTTAATTTTTGCTGGCGTCTCTAAATCAAATCGCCAATCAATTTCGTTTAGTTCAAACAACGCGAGGTCTAGTTTTTTAGAAAAACTGTAAAGCATCTTCTTTGAATCAACGAAGAACGCCTCATACTGCTCGCATTTTTTGTGAAGGTCTTCGGCCTTTTGGTGGATGATTGCTCCAGCCAGCAGGCGTTGTTGCACGATTACTTGCAGTTCGTTTCTCTCACGCTCTAACTGTCTAGCGAACTCGGTTGGAACCATGTGTTCCTGCGAGAATGCCATGCGTTCAGCTTTATCTGTTTCAGGTGTGTCTTTCATTTGTTGCAGAGTGGGCAGATTTGTGTGTTTGGTTTGGTTACTTCCTTCCAAGCGCATCCGATTAGGAATAGTGAAAGGATAACTAGAAGGATTGTTTCTAGCTTGAAAAGCCTGTCGATCATTCTCGGCGAATAGCGGACAGGATGTTGTCCAGTAGCAGGACGAGCATCAGTTGAAGTGTTAGCCACTCTCTCTTGGTGTAGAGGAGCGTCAGTTGTAGGTGGTATTTCATGGTTGGTATTTGGGTTCACTAGGTATTGAATAATTCGACAGGTTTTCGTTTCGGTCAAGAGAAATTCTTAAAAAAGTTTTTAGAATAAATCTTCCTTGGATTTGATGAACTCGACTAGCCAGCGATCTTCTACGCTTCCGAGGTAGTCACGCTCTATGTCAGTCCGGCCTTGCTCTTGGTGTAGCCATGTCCAGAAGTCATCAACCCACTCGTTGTTCTTGATCGTCTCGACTGGTGACTCTTGTTTGGTAAACACACTTGACTCTTGTTTAACAATAGTCTCGTCCTCCCACCTGCGTTGGTTCAGCCATGTCGCAGGGTAGGGAACAAACTGCGGGTCTTTCCAAGTCTTCTTGTGCTGCTCTAGTGCCGGTAGGACTTCTGCCAATACACATTTGTTTTTGCTCCACGCTTTCTTTGCTTGGGGTTTGGCTACCTTCCGAGGATAGGAAGAATAGAAGGATTCAAATTCACTATCGGCAGTTTGCTCTTCAGGCCTTTGTTCTCCTTTAGTTCTTTCTTTACTAAGATAGTATTTAGTAGTTGCGGGTTTTCCCGATTCGGGATTTTCCGTATCCGGCTTTTCCGTATGCGGGTTTTCCGTATGCGGCTTTTCGCCAAACGG
>Ga0315906_10008547_pt1 | contig 12271 bp, 8 predicted proteins | sample LakEriMetagenome_4_FD_203526 | JGI IMG/M metagenome (GOLD analysis project Ga0315906, IMG submission 203526) | Freshwater fungal communities from buoy surface, Lake Erie, Ohio, United States - Buoy 2 MA122 | ecosystem: Environmental > Aquatic > Freshwater > Lake > Lake biofilm | place: USA: Lake... | reverse complement strand
ATCTCCGGACTGCATTATCCCTCGCAGGACCTCGCCGACGCCCGGGGCAGCGATTTGATGCACGTGCACAAGGACGTCCGGCACGTCGGCCCCCTCTCCGGCTACGCCGGCGTGCCGCCGCTGGTGTCGCTGAAGCGCAACGAGACGTTCCGCCGCTATCTGCAGCCGGGGCTCGGCGGCACCGACTATGCGTACTGGGGGGCCAACACGATGGCCGACGGCATCCCTGGGCCGGCCCGCAACGCGACCTGGGTGACAAAGCCCGAGGCGATGTTCCGCGCGATCCGCCATGGCAAGCACGGCTGGGCCCGGCACGGGAATGCCGTGTTCACCTATGAGCCGACCTTCGCCGACGGGTCGTATCGCGATGGCGTGATCGCCGAGGACGCCGGATCGGTCACGTTCTTCTTCCAGTCGCCGTACGCGGTGGCCGCGATGCCGGCCGCCGCCCACGCGGCGAAGCCCGACGCCGTCGAGCATGACGGCGCCACCGGTGGACTCGTGGTCACGGGTAAGGCCGTCGGCTGCACCGTGCAGCTCTCGGCCGACGCGGGCCGCACCTGGTCGCCGCCGGCGGCGCTCGCTGACCGGCTCGACCTCACCGACCGCGTCAAGGGCCGCCACGGCTACCGCCTCAAGTTCAACGCGGCCCCGGCCGCGCTTGCCGGCAAGGGAATCGTGATCCGCACCGTCTGCATGGCGAACGACCGCACGATGCCGCACCTCCAGGACGGCGGCACCACCGTCGAGTTCGCCGGCACGGGCAAGGGCGTGTTCGCCACCGGTCGCGACGTGCCCGAGGCCCAGGCCTTCGTGACCGCGGGCGGCTTCGGGCAGAAGACCGTGGAGTTCACCGTCCCGGCGCCCGGCGGCCGGCCGATCCTGGAGATCCATGCGTCCGGCAGGGTCGCCTCGGGCGCGGCGCCCGACCCGAAGGTGCCCTACGCAATCGACTACTCGACCGACGACGGCCGCACCTGGAAGCCGATCGTCAAGGACTGGCGGATCGAGTTGTTGGGTTACCAGGCAGCCGATTGGTGGTCGCAGTCGTTTTGCTACGGCTCGCGGGACGTCGCGGCCGAGAAGGCGACGACCGTGAAGGTGCGGTTCTCCAATCCCGAGAACATCTACCGTCAAGCCCAGGTCGAACTCGTCTACGACACCGGCGACCGCCGGCCGGTCGAGGTGACCTTCGATTGGTCCGAGGCGGGCCAGCCGCGGTCGGCCAAGCATGTCTTCGACCCGGGCCGGCTTGAGCCGTGGACGATCCCCACCGGCAGAGATGTGGTCACCCGGTGGGTCGAGATGCGGCCGCTCTCACCGTGAGCCAGCCCGAAAGCGGGTTCCCGGGAACACTCCCGATGATTCGCCCGTTCCCGCTGGCGGCCCTCGCCACCGGTCTCTCTCGCGCCTTCGCAGCCGTCTGCCAGGCCGCCCCCGTCACCGTCCGCGACAGCGACGGGCCGCGCGGCTGGGGGAGCGGGGCGTGCGGTTCGTCCAGATCCAGCACGGTGGCGGCGGGGCCGACGCCTGGGACGCGCATGGCGGCCTCCGGTCCAACCACGAGCGGAATGGGGCCCAGGTCGGTCGGTCGATCGGGGCAAGGATATACGGCGGGCGAAGCCAACGAAGAGCCGCTCAAAAAGACCAAGCAGACGGACCCGCAGAGTTTTCAGACAGAGCCTAGGTCGCGGGGCCGCTCGGGGTCTGGCCCCAGGGCATGGGCATGGTCGGCGGCGTGCGGTGCAGGTCGCGGCGCGGATTCGGCGGGCGGTCGCGCCACCAGCCGACGAACCGCACGAGCTGCCGCACCGCCTCGTCGCAGGCGGCCTTGCCCTTCGCGGCCGTCGCCAGCGTGGCGGCCCCGAACACCCCCGTCGCGTTGAAGCCGCTCGACCAGGCCACCGGGGTCGCCGGGCCCGCCCCGAACAGGTCGATCCATGCGAAATCGCTCCGCTCCTCGTTGACGGGATAACCGCCGTCGGCCACGAGGTCGGTCCGCACGTTGCCGCCGTCGAGATGGAGATACATGCTCGTCTCCAGTTCGCAGGCGTGCCCGCAGCCCCCGGGAAACTCGCTCTGCCGCCAGCGCGGCAGGAACTCCTTGTCGATCGTCAGCAGGCTCCACCACGACACGGCGCAGCATTCCGCATCGGTCTCCAGGCAGGTCCGTCGGGAAGCCAGGTCGAGCGGCGGCATGTTCGACCCATGGCCGTTGAGGAGGATGATCTTCTTGAAGCCGTGGTAGGCGAGCGACTTGGTGATGTCGAGGACGTGGTCGATGAAGTGCGTGTGGTGCTGGTTGATCGTGCCGGGGAAGTCCATCACGTGGCCGGTGTAGCCGTAGGCGACCACGGGCAGGACGAGCAGGTGCTCGGGAATCGCCCGGCCGGCGCCGTGGGCGACGCCGAGCGGGCAGACGAGATCGACGTCGAGCGGCAGGTGCGGGCCGTGCTGCTCCACGGCCCCGCAGGGCACGATGCACACCTTCCGCAGTTCGACGGCGTCGTTGATCTCGGGCCAGGTGAGCTTCTCGTAGCGATACTCGGTGCGGGCACGGCTCATGGGTTGCTCCTGGCAGGCGGGCGGGGTCAGGACGACTCGGCGACGAGAAACCGCCTGACGAACGCCTCGTCGAGCGTGACGCCGAGCCCGGGGCGGTCGGGCACGTCGATCCACCCGCCCACGGACTGGATGCGTTCCACCGTCAGCTCCTGCCGGAGCGGCGAATCGTCGACGCAGTCCTCGAACAGGAAGGCGTCGCGGCAGGTCGCCAGCCAGTGCAGGCTCGCGGCCACGGTGACCGGGCTGGTGTAGCAGTGGTTGCAGGGCCGGGCCCCGATCTCCTCGATACGGCCGCGAATGTAGGCGGCGTCGGTGAAGCCGCAGCGGGACAGGTCGACCTGGTAGACGTCGAGCGCGCGGCGGTCGAGGAGCGGGCGGAACGACTCGCGGCCGCATTCCCCCTCGCCGGCCGCGATCGGGATCGGCGACCGGTCGCGGAGCCAGGCGTAGCCGTCGACGTCGTCCTCGCGGAGCGGCTCCTCGAACCACTCGGGCCGAAACTCGGCGAACGCGTGGGCCCGCCGCAGGGCCGTGCGGGCGTCGTACACGCATCCGGCGTCGATGAGCAGGGTGGCGTCGCCGAGGCCCGCGCGGGCCCCGCGGACGAGGTCGATGTCCACCGGTTCGGAGACGCCCATCGGCTCCCAGCCGAACTTCACGGCCGTGTATCCCGCCTGCACCCAGCGGCGGCCGATGTCGGCCGTCTCCCGACCGTCGCGGCCGAAGAGGATCGACGCGTAGCCGCGGAACCGCGTGTGGACCGCGCCGCCGAGCAGCCGATGGATCGGCTGGCCGAAGGCCTTGCCCTTGAGATCCCAGAGGGCCATGTCCACCGCCGCCATGGCGGTGATCGTCACGCCCGTGCGGCCGTAGTACATCGTGCGGCGCAGCATCTTCCGCCACAGTCGCTCGTGCTCGAGCGGGTTCTCGCCGACGAGAATCTCCCGCAGGCCGCAGGCGATCGTGTGGCTGTAGGGGGCGTCGATGATCGCCTTGACCACCTCGGGCGAGGAGTCGGCCTCGCCGATGCCCTCCAGGCCGCACGCCGTCCGCACGCGGACGAGCACGCAGTCCTGGCTGCTGGCCGTCTTCGCCGCGACAGCGGGGACGCGGAGGATCTGGCAGACGACGGAATCGATTTTCATGGTGTGGTGCGCGGATCCTGCCGGCGGCGTGTCGGTCCCCGGGCCGCGGCCCCGCCGGTGGCGAGGCGAAACCCGCGGCCGTCTTCACGAGTGTCGTACAGCAGGATAGCGGTGTGTCAACGAGCGGCGGTGCGACGCATGTCGGATCGCCGGTCCCGGCGACCGTGGGTGACATGACGCTTCGCCGGCGGTAGACTCTCGGCCCATGAAGATTACCGCCGTCGAGTCCCACGTGTGCAACGCCCGGATGCGGAACTGGGTGTTCGTGAAGGTCGTCACCGACCAGCCGGGGCTGTGGGGCTGGGGCGAGGCCACGCTCGAATGGCACACCCGCGGCATCGTGGGCGGGATCGAGGATCTCGCCTCCCTGCTCGTCGGCGAGGATCCCACGCGGATCGAGCACCTCTGGCAGATGATGGTCCGCCAGCACTTCTGGCACGGCCACGGCATCGAGCGGGCCACCGCGATCGCCGGCATCGACATCGCCCTGTGGGACATCCTCGGCAAGGTGGCCGGCCTGCCCTGCGCGAAGCTCTGGGGCGGCCCCGTCCGCGACCACGTCCGCACCTACTGCCACCTCGGCGGCGGGAGGATGGAGGATTTCTACGAGACCGCGGCCGACGACGCGAAGCGGTTCGCCGACCTGGCCCGCACCGCCGTCGCCGACGGGTTCACCGCCTTCAAGAGCATGGCCGTGCCGCCGACGATGCCGCTGGAGGGGCTGAAGCCGCTGCGGGCCGCGGAGCAGGCCGTGGCCGCGATGCGGGAGGCCGTCGGCGACTCGATCGACATCATGGTCGATTGCCACGCCCGGCCGTCCCCCGCGATGGGCATCCAGTTCGCGAAGGTGCTCGATCCCTACGGCCTGTACTTCCTGGAGGAGCCCTGCTGGCCCGAGAGCGTCGCCGGCCTCCGCGACATCAAGACCTCCTGCCGCACGCCGATCGCCACCGGCGAGCGGATCACGAACCTCGCCGAGTTCGCCCGGCTGTTCGCCGCCGGGGCCTGTGACGTCTGCCAGCTCGACATCACCCATTGCGGCGGCCTGTCGTCGGCCCGGCGGATCGCGGCGCTCGTCGAGGCCCACCGGCTGGCGCTGGCGCCGCACAATCCGCAGGGCCCGGTGAGCACGGCCGCGTCGCTCGAGTTCGGGTTCTCGCAGCCGAGCTACATCATCTGCGAGACGGTCCACGCCGACGTGCCCTGGCGGCAGGACGTCGTGAAGGAGGGATTCACGGTCGAGAGGCAGGGGCGGATCGTCCGCCCCAACGCGCTCCCCGGCCTCGGCATCGAGATCGACGAGGCGGAGGTGAGGAAGCATCCCTTCGAGCAGGAACTCCCGCAGCGGGTGTTCTACAGGGACGGCAGCGTCGGCGACTGGTAGGCACCCGGAAAGGATCCGCATGACAGGCTCGCCGACCGCGCCCGCCCGCCGCCCGCTCTCCGGCGTCTTGCCGATCGTGCACCTGCCGTTCGACGACGAGGGCCGGATCCACGCCGGCGACCTGCGGCGGGAGATCGACTGGATCTTCGCCACGGGCGCCGCCGGCCTCGGCACCGGCATGGTCTCCGAGATCGTCCGCCTCTCCGCCGACGAGCGGGCGAGCCTGGCCGGGCGGCTCGTGGAGCTCGCCGCCGGCCGGGGCGCGGTGTTCATGAGCGTGGGCGCCGAGAGCGGCGCGACGGCGCGGGCCCATGCGGCCGCCGCCGAGCGGGCGGGCTGCGACGCCGTCATGGCGGTGCCGCCGATGACGGCGCGGCTGCCGGCCGCGGCCGTCGTCGACTACTTTCGCGAGATCGCCGAGAGCGTGTCGCTGCCGCTCGTCGTGCAGGACGCCTCGGGCTACGTCGGCCAGCCGATCCCGCACGCGGCCTGCGTCGAGCTCCTCGACCGCTACGGGCCGGAGAAGATCCTCTTCAAGCCCGAGGCCGCGCCGTTGGGGCCGAATCTCTCCGCGCTCCGCGACGCGACCGGCGGCCGGGCGCGGATCTTCGAGGGCTCGGGGGGCATCCTCCTCGTGGACAGCCATCGGCGGGGCATCGTCGGCACCATGCCGGGGGTGGACCTGCTCGACGGCGTCGTCGCCCTCTGGCGGGCGCTCGAGGCGGGCGACGACGAGACCAGCTACTCGATCTCGTTGCCGCTGTCGGCGATCGTCGCCCTGCAGATGCAGGCCGGGCTCGACGGTTTCCTCGCGATCGAGAAATACCTGCTCGTGAAGCGGGGGCTGTTCTCGTCGGACCGGCGCCGCGGCCCGGTCGGCTGGTCGCTCGACGACGAGACGGCCCGCGAGGTGGACCGGCTGTTCGACCTGCTCTCGGAGGCCGTCGCCGCCGCATGCGCTACGCGATCCTGACGTTCCTCTGGGTGGTGGCGGTCGTCGCCTACGTGCAGCGGTCCGCCATCAGCGTGCCGCTGCAGGACATCGGCCGCGATCTCGCGGTGCAGGACACGTGGTTCGGCGACACCACGCGGGCCCTCGGCTTCCTGCAATCGGCCTGGCACTTCGGATATGCGGTGATGCAGATCCCGGCCGGCCGGCTCGCCGACCGGATCGGCGGCCGCCGCGCGATCGTGATCCTGGCGGTTCTCTGGTCGCTGGCGACGGCCGTCACGGGCTGCGCGCGGTCGTATTGGCAGATCGTGGCGGCCTGGTCGGCCATGGGGGCGCTGCAGGCGGGGGTGTTTCCGTGTGCGGTGCGGTCGATCGGGCGGGTGTTCGGCGAGCAGGAGCGGGCGCGAGCCTCGGGCTGGCTCGGGGCGGGGATGCTCGCCGGGGGCGCGATCGCGCCGCTGCTCACCGCCTGGCTGCTGAAAAGCGTCGCGCCTTGGGCGGCCCCGGCGGGCATCGAGCCGTGGCGGGTGTGCCTCGGGGTCTACTGCCTGCCCGGGCTGGCGTGGGCCGCGGCCTACTGGCTGGGCACGCGGTCGCTGGGCATGGACGGCGGCGAGGCGGGGCCGGGGCCGGCCGCCGGGCAGGCGCCGTCTGCCCGACGGGCCTGGACCGACCCGTCGCTGCTGTTGCTCTGCGGTCAGCAGTTCCTCCGGGCGGCGGCGATGATCTTCTTCGTGACCTGGTTTCCCACGTTCCTGCGGGAGACGCGTGGCGTGTCGCAGATGGAGTCGGGCCTGCTCACGAGCTACGCCGGCGTCGGGGCGATGCTCGGGGGCGTGTGCGGCGGCTACGCGTCGGACTGGCTGCTCGCCCGCACCGGCAGCAAGCGGCTCGCCAGACAGGCCCTGGCGTCCGTCGCGATGGCGACCTGCGCGGCGCTGATCGTGCTCTCCTCCTTCGTGGCCGACGTCAACGCCGCGATCGCGATCATCGCCGCCGGGGCGTTCGTCGCCTGCTTCGGCGGCGTGGCCGGCTACACCGTGGCGATCGACTACGGCGGCGAACGGGTGGGCACGGTGTTCGGCGCGATGAACATGGCGGGCGGCATCGGCGCGATGCTCTTTCCGGTGACGGTCGGCTGGCTCGTGTCGGCCACGGGCACGTGGAACGCCGCCCTGTTCACGTTCGCCGCGTTGATGGCGATCGACGCCGTGCTCTGGGCGCTGCTCGACCCGCGGGGCAGGTTCCTGGAGCCGCCGTCACGGCCCCGCGGATGACCGGCGGCCCTTGTCGGCCAGCGGCTGGGCGGAACGCAGGTAGGCGAACAGGTTCCGCACGTCGTCGTCGGACAGCCCGGCGAGCAGGCCCTCCGGCATCAGCGAGCGGCCGACCACGCTCCGCTCCTCGATCGACTCCCGGTCGATCGCCAGGCTCGTGCCCTCGGCGGTGCGGAGCACCAGCACCTGGGGATCCTGCTCGACGAGGAAGCCCTGCACCACCCGGCCGTCGTCGAGCACGAGCACGTGCGTCTCGTAGCCCTCGCGGATCTCCGCCGACGGGTTGACGATGTTGGCCAGCAGCCGGCCGACGTCGTCCCGCTTGTAGGACGTGAGGCTGGGGCCGATCTGGCCGCCGCCGTCGTGGAGGGTGTGGCATTTCCCGCAGGACTGCATGTAGAGCCGCTTGCCCTCGTAGGGATCGCCCCCCGGCCGCGCCGCCAAGAGGTCGCGGAGCCGCTCGTAATCCGCCTGCATCGCCGCCGTGGAGCTGCCCGCCACCTCCCCCCACAGCGCCTGCACGTCGCGGGCGAGATCGTCGTCGCGGAGCATGGAAAGCTGCCGCACCGTCTCCACGGGCACCGACGCCGCGGTGATGTCGCCGGCGCGGACGGCCGCCACGAGCGCCCGGGCCCAGGGGCGACGGCTGGCGAGCACCGCCCGGGCCAGGGCCCGCAGGTCCTCGGTGAACCGGCCGTAGCGGGCGAGCACGACGCCGGGGATCCGCGGGTCGTCGTAGGCGGGCAGCGCGGCCAGGATCGCCGCCCGCACCTCGTCGTCGCCGGTCCGGCCGAGCACGTCGAGCAGCCCGGCGATCGCCTCGGGCGACCGCGCCTCGCCGAAGATCGTCGCATACTCCGCCCGCTCGCTCGCCGGCGCCGCCTCGTCGGCGAGGATCGCCAGCGCCTCGCGGCGGGCGGCGGCGTCGCCCTGGCGGACCTTGAGCGGCCGCGACCCGCCGCCGGCGGCGGCCAGCGCGGCGGCGAGCTCGGGCGGCACGTTCGCCAAGGAGCGGCGCCGATACGCCTCGCCGAAGCCCCGCATCAGGGCCGCCGTGGCCTCCGGCGACGGCGACCGCGACAGCAATTGCGTGCACACGGCGAGGTCCGCCCGCAGCCCCGAGGCGGCGAACCGGCGCATCAGCCGCGGGAGGATCTCCCGCTCCACCAGCCGGCCCCGCCACAGGTCGGCGTCGGCGAACAGGGCGAGCACGGCGTCGCGGGCCGGCGCGACCTGCGCCTCCAGCGCCCACCAGGCGAGCAGCGGGAACCGCGGGTCGTCGGCGTGCGCGTCGCGGACGAGCAGCCGGCGGACGAGCGGCAGGGCCTGCGCCGGGTCGGCGATCCGCTTCGCGGAGCAGGCGATCTGGCAGAGCGTCTCCACGTCGTCCTCGCGGTCGGCGGCCGCCAGGAACGCCGCCTCCTGCTCCGCGGGGATCCGATCCGCATGGTCGAGGGCCAGCCGCCAGGCCCAGGCCCGCACCTGGGGCTCGGCATGGGCGGCCGCGGCGGCCAGGCGGGCGGGCCCGAGGCCGCCGTTGGCCCGCAGCGCCCACAGCGCCTCGAGCGCCGCCTGGCCGCGGGACGCCGTCAGCCGCCGGTGGAGCGCCGCGTCGAGCCGCGGACGCGGCGCGTCGGCGAGCGCGTCGAGGGCCGCCTGCCGCTGCCAGCGCCGCGGGCTCGCCAGCGCCGCCAGCAGGTCGTCGTCGCCGGTGCCCGCCGGCCGCCAGCCGGGCTTCGCGGCCCGGCTGCGGATCCGGTAGATCCGCCCCCGGTCGTGGTCGATGCCCCCCTGGTAGTTGTCGATGTGGGCGAGTTGGCCGTCGTACCAGTCGGCGACGTACAGGCTGCCGTCGGGGCCCTCCTTGATGTCCACCGGCCGAAACCATTCGTCGGCCGACTGGATGGCGAAGCCCTCGTCGTGCGTGCGGAACGTGCTCCCGACCGGCTCCCGCCGACTGATGATCACGTGGTTGTGGAGCGGATTGCAGGCGAACAGCCGGCCCCGATACCGGTCCGGCAGGGCGTCGCTCTCGTAGACCACGAAGGTGTGCGTGAACCGTGCGTAGTCGGCGTGCTCCATCATCGGGAAGAAGCCGAAGGCGAAGGGGTTGCTCAGTTCGCCGTGCTTGTCGAAGCCCTTCCGCAGGTAGGCGCCCTGCATGTAGTGGAAGCCGCGGGTGTTGTCGCCGTTGTGGCCCGAGAAGATCCGTCCGGCGTCGTCCATCTCCACGCCGAAGGCGTTGCCGCCTCCCTCGGCGAAGATCTCGTACCGCCGCGACTCGGGGTGATACCGCCAGATGTTCTGGCCCACGGACTTCGTGACCCGCTCCTCGCCGGGCCTGCGGACCGCGGCGGTGACGGTGCTGCCCTGGGCCGCGTACAGCCAGCCGTCGCGGCCCCAACGCAGGCTGTTGACGACCGAATGCGTGTCCTCGAGCCCGAAGCCCTCGAGCAGCACCTCGGGGTCGCCGTCGGGAACGTCGTCCTCGTCGCGGTCGGCGTAGAAGAGCAGGTAGGGCGGATTGAGCACGTAGACGCCGCCGCGGCCGCGGGCGAACGCCGTGGCGATGTTGAGCCCGTCGAGGAACGTCTTGTGGACGTCGAAGCGGCCGTCGCCGTCGGTGTCCTCGTGGATCGTGATCGTGTCGCGGCCCTTGGTGCCGCGCGGCGGCGGCTCGGGCACCTTGTCGTAGACCGCGCGGAAGAACTGGTCCTTGCTGAGGAGCTTCAGGCCGGCCGGCTCGGGATACTGCCGGTACTGCATCACCCACAGTCGGCCCCGGGCGTCGAAGTCGAAGAACACCGGCTGCGTGACGACCGGCTCCGCGAGGACGACGTCCACCTCGAGATCCTCGGGAACCCGGAACGTGGCCCGCGACTCTCCCGGCGCGAGCGGTCCGGCGGCCGAGGCGAACGGCAGCGACGCCGCGAGGAGCAGGGCGGCGTGGAGGGCGGGGATGCGGGATGCCATCGGCGGGAGGGTCCGTGCGAGATGCCGGCGCACTCGATGATAGCCGCCGCCGCGTCGGGCAGGCGAATGGCCGGCGCGGCGGACGTTTCCCGCGAGCCGCAGGGCGGTCTCGGGCCTCGGACGGTGGTCACAGGCCGCCGTTGGCCCGCAGCCAGTCGGCCGTCTGCTGCAGCCGTTCGTCGAGCGTGGCCGCCGGCAGGAAGCCGAGTTCCGCCCTGGCCTTGGCCGCCGAGGCCGCCCAGTTGCCGGCCGTGGCCTCGCGGAGCTTGTCGGGCGAGACGATGCTCGGCTGGCCGCGGAGATCCCAGTACGCCGCCACCGCGCAGCTCGTCGGCCAGGCCAGGGCCACGGGCAGGGGGAGGACGAGCACCCCGCAGCCGAGGGCCCGCGCGATCTTCCGCCCGAGCGTGCCGTAGGTGGGATGCTCGCGGTCGTCGCAGGCGTTGTAGATGCCGGCGCCGTCGCCCGCGGCACCGATCCGCGCGCCGCGGAGGATCGCCGCGACCGTCAGGTCGGCGAGGTCGGAGGCGTGGATCAGCGAGAGCGGCCAGTCGCGGAAGCCCATGCGCACGTGCAGCCGGAGCCAGGCGATCGACTGGAAGATGGCCGCCGACTTGGTGTCGTGCGCGCCGAACACGATGCCCGGACGCAGCACCGAGACCGGCAGGCGGCCGGCCCGGCGCTCGAGCGCGACCTCGCCCGCCCGCTTGCTCGCGCCGTAGACCGAGGCCGGCGCCGCGCGGGCCGTCTCGTCCCGCGGCGCGGCTCCGCGCGGCGTCGGCCCGGCCGCGGCGAGCGACGACACGTGCACGAGCACCGGCGGCGTCTCCCGGGCGGCACAGGCATCGGCCAGGCTCCCCACGGCGTCGCCGTTGACGTGGAACAACTCGCGATGCCGGCGGGCGGCGACGAGGCCACCGGCGTGGATCACGGCATCGCAGCCGTCGAGTTGCGGCCGCCAGCCGTCCACGTGCTGGAGCGTTCCCGGCACGATCTGCACCCCGTCGCGGTGGAGGTGGGTCGCCCGCTCCGGCGACCGCACCAGGCACCGGACCGCGCAGCCCGTCTCGAGCAGGCGATCGACGAGATGCCTGCCGACGAACCCGGTGCCGCCGGTGACGAAGACGGTGCGCATGGGAGAGCCCCCTCCCACAAGGATGCTTGCCATTTTTCTCCCTGCAACCGGGGGGAGGAGGCCGGTGGGCGGTCGCGGGGCGCGGCGGCCGGCAGACCGGTTTTCAGGATCGCCGGGCGTCGCCATACTCCGGCAGTCCCCGGCCCCGCGGCGCTTGCGGCACCCATGACGAGAACCATGCTCATCACCGGCGCGGCGAGCGGCCTGGGCCACGGCCTGGCCCTGCATTTCCAGGCGGCCGGCCACGCGGTCGTCGCCACCGATCGCGTCGCCGGGGGCGGCGGCCCGCCGATCCGCCCGCTCGACGTGACCTCGGATGCCGACGTCGCGCAGGTGGCCGAGCTGCCCGTGGACGTGCTCGTCAGCAACGCGGGCCTGCAGCACGTCGCACCGCTGGAGGAGTTTCCGCAGGACCGGTGGGATCACCTGCTCGACGTCATGCTCGGCGGCGCCGTGCGGCTGACGCGGGCCTTCCTCCCGGGCATGCGGCGCCGCGGCTTCGGCCGGATCGTGATCATCGGCTCGATCCACTCGCTCGTGGCCTCGCCGTACAAGTCGGCGTACGTGGCGGCCAAGCACGCGCTGCTCGGCTTCGCCAAGACGATCGCGCTGGAGACCGCCGACACCGACATCACGATCAACACGCTCTGCCCGTCCTACGTCCGCACGCCGCTGGTGGACGCGCAGATCGCCGCCCAGGCACGGACTCACGCGATCTCCGAGGCGGAGGTGATCCAGCGGATCATGCTCGACCCGATGCCGAAGAAGGCCTTCATCACCGTCGAGGAGGTGGCGGCCGCGATCGAATACCTCGCTGGGCCCGCGGCCCGCAACGTGACG
>Ga0315906_10008544_pt1 | contig 12273 bp, 11 predicted proteins | sample LakEriMetagenome_4_FD_203526 | JGI IMG/M metagenome (GOLD analysis project Ga0315906, IMG submission 203526) | Freshwater fungal communities from buoy surface, Lake Erie, Ohio, United States - Buoy 2 MA122 | ecosystem: Environmental > Aquatic > Freshwater > Lake > Lake biofilm | place: USA... | reverse complement strand
GGGCTGGCGATCCAGCCACCAAAAAGAAAGCCATTCCAACGCGCGGTGACACCAGTGGTGGTGTGGGCCGCAACAACTGGCGCGGTGGTCCCAAAAATCGCCGTGGCAATGACCGCGACCGCGAGGATCAAGTGCAAGCAGCACCGGCCGAAGCGCGCATCATTGAAGTTCATGTGCCCGAAACCATCACAGTGGCAGAGTTGGCTCACAAAATGGCCATCAAAGCATCCGAAGTCATCAAGCAGTTGATGAAATTAGGTCAGATGGTCACGATCAATCAGCCTCTGGATCAAGACACCGCCATGATTGTGGTGGAAGAGCTGGGTCACAAGGCCGTCATTGCAGCGCTTGATGATCCCGAAGCCTTTACAGACGATGAAGTGTCGCAAAGCGACGCGCCATTGTTGCCACGTGCGCCTGTGGTCACGGTCATGGGTCACGTTGACCATGGCAAAACTTCATTGTTGGACTACATTCGCCGCGCCAAAGTAGCTTCTGGTGAAGCTGGTGGCATTACCCAACACATTGGTGCCTATCATGTCGAAACAGCGCGTGGCATGGTGTCTTTCTTGGACACGCCAGGTCACGAGGCTTTCACGGCCATGCGTGCGCGTGGTGCACAAGCCACCGACATTGTGATTTTGGTGGTGGCAGCCGATGACGGTGTGATGCCGCAAACCAAAGAGGCCATCAAGCACGCCAAAGCTGCCGGTGTTCCCATTGTTGTGGCCATCAACAAAATCGACAAGCCCGATGCCAACCTCGACCGCGTCAAAGGCGAATTGGTGGCCGAAGAAGTGGTGCCCGAAGAGTTTGGTGGCGATTCGCCATTCGTGGGTGTCTCCGCCAAAACCGGTGCCGGCATTGATGAATTGTTAGAGCAAGTGCTGCTGCAAGCTGAAGTGCTTGAGCTCAGAGCGCCGGTGAGCGCCGCTGCCAAAGGCTTGGTCATTGAAGCGCGCTTGGACAAAGGCCGTGGTCCTGTGGCCACGATCCTGGTTCAGTCTGGCACTTTGTCTACGGGTGATGTGGTGTTGGCAGGTCAAACATTTGGCCGTGTTCGCGCCATGTTGGATGAAAACGGCAAAGCCATTAAAACGGCCGGCCCTTCCATTCCTGTTGAAATTCAAGGCCTCACAGAGGTGCCTCAAGCCGGTGATGAATTCATGGTGCTTGGCGACGAACGCCGTGCCCGTGAAATTGCCACCTACCGTGCAGGCAAGTTCCGCAACACCAAACTGGCCAAGCAACAAGCCGCTAAGTTGGAAAACATGTTCAGCGACATGAGCGCTGGCGAAGTGAAAACTTTGCCCATCATTGTCAAAGCCGACGTGCAAGGTTCGCAAGAAGCCTTGGCTGCGTCCTTGCTCAAATTGTCAACCGACGAGATCAAAGTTCAATTGGTCTACGCCGCGGTGGGCGGTATTAGCGAGTCCGACATCAACTTGGCCATTGCGTCCAAGGCAGTGGTCATTGGCTTTAACGTGCGTGCCGATGCCGGTGCGCGCAAACAAGCCGAAGGCAATGGCGTGAGCATTCATTACTACAACATCATTTATGACGCTGTCGATGAACTCAAAGCCGCTATGTCTGGCATGTTGGCCCCCGAGCAGAAGGAAGAAGTCATTGGTATGGCCGAAATCCGCACTGTGTTCGTGGCGTCCAAAATTGGTACCGTTGCAGGTTGTATGGTTACCAATGGCCAAGTTACGCGGTCTTCCAAATTCCGTTTGCTCCGAGACAACGTGGTTATTTACACCGGCGACATCGACTCCCTCAAACGCCTCAAAGACGACGTTCGCGAAGTCAAAGAAGGTTTTGAGTGCGGTATCAAACTCAAAAACTACAACGACATTGCAGTGGGCGACCAGCTGGAATTCTTTGACGTCAAAGAGATTGCACGTACCTTGTAATTTTCCAAAGAACTGCCTCACACGTCATCATGGCCCGCAAACCTACCAGCTCAGCCCATCGCGGATTCCGCGTTGCCGACCAGATCCAACGCGATCTGTCGGAGCTGATTGCGCGCGAGCTCAAAGATCCCCGTGTGGGCATGGTCACCTTGAATGCCGTTGAAGTCACACCTGACTATGCGCACGCCAAGGTGTTCTTCAGTTTGATCACGGGCAAACCTGAAGAAGCCACCATTGGCTTGAATGCTGCAGCTGGATTTCTTCGAAATGGGTTGTTCAAGCGCTTGCAAATTCACACCGTTCCCACGCTTCACTTCATTTTTGATCGCACCACCGAGCGTGCCTCAGACATGAATGCCTTGATTTCCAAGGCAGTTGCATCACGTTCTAAAGACGAGGCCTAACATGAATGCGCCACGCACCAGGGTGCAACGGCGCCCTGTGCATGGGGTGCTGTTGTTAGACAAGCCATACGGTATGTCGAGCAACGATGCTTTGCAAAAAGCCAAGTGGTTGTTGCGCGCCGAAAAGGCAGGGCACACAGGCACTTTGGATCCGTTGGCTACTGGCGTGTTGCCTTTGTGTTTTGGCGCTGCCACCAAATTCAGCCAGTTGCACTTAGATGCCGATAAATCGTACGAAGCCATTGTTGTTTTGGGCGTCCAAACCAGCACAGGTGATTTGGAGGGTGAAGTGGTTGCGGAAAAGCCAGTGAGTTTTACACCTGAACAGTTACAAGAAGTTCAGGCTAAGTTCACAGGTCCGATTGATCAGATCCCACCCATGTACAGTGCCCTCAAAAAGGACGGCAAGGCTTTGTACGACTATGCGCGTGCTGGTATTGAAGTTGAGCGTGAGGCTCGTCACATTGTGATTCATTCCTTGGCACTGGAAGAAATTGCGCCAGAGAGCGGTCATCGTCGGTTGAAAGTCATAGTCACCTGCAGCAAAGGCACCTACATCCGAACATTGGGTGAGGACATTGCCATTGCCCTCGGTACTTGCGGACACCTTAGCGCACTGCGTCGCATTCAAACAGGTCCATTTGCTGAAGCCGAATGCCTCAGCATTCAAGAATTAGAAGCTTTGCCTGAAGCAGAGCGAGAAATGAAATTGTTGGCCGTCGATGCTTTGCTCGATGGTCATACCCCTGTCACCTTGCCCCCAGATGATGCGGGCAGATTCTTAAGCGGCGTGCGACGTCGAGGCGAATGGCCCGACAACTTGCATGTGGCTGTGTACGGCGATTCACCGCGCGCGCTCTTGGGCACTGCGCATGTGAAAGCTGGTGAACTTATTCCGGGGCGCTTGTTAAGCCCCCTAGAGATTCAATCAATTTTGGAGAAGGCCTTAGCATGAGTAAACAAATTCGTAACATTGCGATCATCGCCCACGTTGACCACGGTAAAACCACCATGGTTGACCAGTTGCTGCGTCAGTCCGGCACTTTTGCCGAACACGAAAAAGTGGTCGACACCGTCATGGACAACAATGCGATTGAGCGCGAGCGCGGCATTACCATTTTGGCCAAAAACTGTGCGGTGAGTTGGGAAGGTACGCACATCAACATCGTTGACACCCCCGGCCACGCCGACTTTGGCGGTGAAGTCGAGCGCGCTTTGTCCATGGTCGACGGCGTGGTGTTGCTCATTGATGCGCAAGAAGGCCCCATGCCCCAAACGCGTTTCGTGACAAAAAAAGCTTTGGCCTTGGGCCTTAAGCCCATCGTGGTAGTCAACAAAGTGGACAAGCCAGGTGCCAACCCAGACAAAGTGGTGAACCAGGCCTTTGACTTGTTCGACAAATTGGGTGCAACCGATGAGCAGCTTGACTTCCCAGTGGTTTACGCTTCGGGTATCAATGGTTGGACCTCTATGGAAGAGGGCGCACCCGGTGAGCAGTGGGGCCCCGACATGTCCGCTCTTTTCAACACAGTGCTCAAGCATGTTCCGCCACAAGCAGGTGATCCTGATGCGCCATTGCAATTGCAAATTTCAGCGCTCGACTTTTCAACCTTTGTAGGCCGCATTGGCGTAGGCCGTATCAGCCAAGGCACCATCAAACCCATGATGGATGTGTTGGTCATGGAAGGACCTGACGGTGCTTCCATCAAAGGCCGCGTCAATCAAGTGCTGACCTTCCGTGGTTTGGACCGTGTTCAAGTGACAGAAGCCGGCCCTGGTGACATTGTGCTCATCAACGGCATTGCCGATTTGAACATTGGTGTCACGGTCACAGATCCAACGAGCCCAGCCCCTTTGCCCATGCTCAAAATTGATGAGCCCACATTGACCATGAACTTCTGCGTCAACACCAGCCCCTTGGCTGGCCGTGAAGGCAAGTACGTTACCAGCCGTCAAATTTGGGACCGCCTGCAAAAAGAGCTACAACACAACGTGGCTTTGCGAGTCAAAGAAACCGACGAAGAAGGTATTTTTGATGTGGCAGGTCGTGGTGAATTGCACCTCACTATCTTGTTGGAAAACATGCGCCGTGAAGGCTACGAATTGGCCGTGTCCAAGCCCCGCGTGGTTTACCGCGATGTCAATGGCGAGCGTCATGAGCCCATCGAGTTGGTCACTGCTGACATTGAAGAAACACACCAAGGCGGCGTGATGCAAGCTTTGGGTGAGCGCAAAGGTGAGCTCGTGAACATGGAACCCGATGGCCGCGGCCGTGTGCGTTTGGAATACCGCATTCCTGCCCGTGGTTTGATTGGCTTTACCAATGAGTTCTTGAACTTGACACGTGGCTCTGGCCTGATTTCCAACATCTTTGACAGCTACGAAGCACACAAAGGTGAAATTGGTGGCCGCAAAAACGGCGTACTCATTTCAATGGACGACGGTGAAATTTTCACCTACGCATTGGGCAAGTTGGACGATCGTGGCCGCATGTTTGTGAAGGCCAATGACCCTGTGTACGAAGGCATGATTGTGGGCATCCACAGCCGTGATAACGATCTGGTGGTCAATGCCACTCGCACCAAGCAGCTGACCAACTTCCGCGTGTCGGGTAAGGAAGACGCTATCAAAATTACCCCGCCAATTGACCTCACACTGGAATACGGTGTGGAGTTCATTGACGATGATGAGTTGGTCGAAATCACGCCAAAGAGCGTTCGTTTGCGCAAGCGCTTTTTGAAAGAGCATGAGCGCAAGAAAGCTGGTCGCGCTTAAGTCAAATCTTTTCAGAGGCGCGCAAGGTGCTCACACTCAAACACGGTCACGCAGTTGCCTTGATGGTGCTGGTGACTGCGATGTGGTCTATTGCGGGCGTGGTATCTCGTCACCTTGAGCAGGCCAGGGGATTTGAAATCACTTTCTGGCGAAGCGCCTTTACTGTCCTAGGCTTGATTGTCATCCTCACTGCATGGCAAGGTTGGCGAGTATGGACAAGATTGCCTTGGCGCAATGGCTACTTTTGGCTTTCGGGATTGTGCTGGAGCATCATGTTCACAGCCTTCATGATGGCTTTAACTCTCACAGCAGTTGCCAATGTGCTGATCACATTGGCTTGCGGACCGCTTCTAACAGCATTAGGCGCTTGGCTTTTTACTTCCCAGCGATTGCCACTTCGAACATGGCTTGCCATTGGCGTGGCCGGTGCTGGGATTGCCATGATGTTTGTCAGTCAATTGCAATTGGGCGATTCCAACTTTCTCTTAGGGGTAGGCATTGCACTCTGCGTTCCTTTGGCGGGCGCCACCCAATGGAACCTAACGCATCAAAGTCAAAGGTCGGGCGTTTCGATTGATTTGGTGCCTTCTGTTTTGTTGGGTGCGCTCATCTCAGCGCTCCTAACTTTGCCTATGGCATGGCCATTACAAGCCAGTCACCACGACATCAGTTTATTGGCTTTGTTGGGCATCGTGCAATTGGCTATTCCATGTACCTTGTCAGTGATTTGTGCTAGGGTCCTCAAAGCGCCTGAGATTTCCTTGTTGGCATTGCTGGAAGTTATTTTTGGCATTGCTTTGGCATGGTGGGGCGCCAATGAGGAGCCTCACCTCAGTGTATTGATTGGTGGCAGCATGGTCATTGCTGCCTTGTTTGCAAACGAATGGTTTGGATGGAGACAACGCAATGTCTGATGGCAACTTGAACAGTGCACCCGCGGGTTCTGACAACTTGGTTATTCAAGAGGTGCTGGGTAGAGTAGGTTGCATTACCTTAAATCGCCCTAGGGCTTTGAATGCGCTCACGCTTGACATGGTGCGCTTGCTCACTCAGGCCTTGCTAGATTTTCAAAACGACTCCCAAGTGTTGGCGGTGTTGGTTAGGGGACACGGCAAAGAAGGCCCCTTTGGACACTTTTGTGCGGGGGGTGATATTCGGTTTTTTCACCAAGCCGCGTTGGCGGGCGACAGCAGCCTAGGCGACTTTTTTACCGAAGAGTACGCGTTGAATCATTTGATTCACACTTACACCAAACCCTATATCGCCTTCATGGATGGTGTGGTCATGGGTGGCGGCATGGGCATCAGTCAAGGCGCGAGTGTTCGCATCGTGACCGAGAAGACACAAATGGCCATGCCAGAAACACACATCGGTCTTTTTCCCGACGTGGGCGGTGGTTACTTTTTAAGCCGATGCCCTGGCTATCTGGGTGAATACCTGGGACTGACGGGTCAAAAAATCAACGGCCATCAAGCCATTTTGGCTGGCCTTGCCGACGGTTTGATCGAAACCCAACGGCTCGCTCTCATTTGGAAAACCTTGCTCAGCACACCCTTTGAAAGCGGTGAAGCCGTTGAGCGCTGGCTGCAAAGCCAATTTACAAAGTTTGAGCCCGCTCAATTTCCTGATAAAGCTGCTATCGACAAATGTTTTTCTTTGGCAAGCCCGCTGGAAATTAGCTTAGCCCTTGAGCAAGAAAATACCAAATGGGCCACTGAAGCCTTGGCCAGTTTGAACAAAGCTTCCCCCTTGATGGTGCATGTGGTTTTAGCGCAAATTCGCAAAGCCCGAAGCATGGGCTTGGCAGATGACCTTCGCATGGAGAGAGATCTGGTTCACCATTGTTTTCATCTCAGAGCCAGCAGCGAAACGGTAGAAGGTATTCGTGCCTTGGCCATTGACAAGGACCATCATCCTAAATGGTCGCATGAGAATCTTTCGCAAGTGGCGCCAGATGAATGGCCTTTGTTCTTTCAAAGCCCGTGGACGCCCGAGAACCACCCGCTTAGGCACCTGGTCTAAGGACTGACTAGCGGTTGCGGCTTTTCATGGCGCGCTCTACTTCGCGCTTGCCTTCACGGTCCTTGATGGTGTCTCGCTTGTCGTGCTCGGCTTTGCCTTTGGCCAAAGCCACTTCGCATTTGATAAAGCCAGTTTTCCAATGCAAATTGATGGGCACCAAGGTGAATCCTTTTTGCTCTACCTTGCTGGTGAGTCGATCGATTTCATCGCGCTTTAAAAGCAATTTGCGCGTGCGGGCTGCTTCGGGGTTGACATGGGTTGAAGCTGTTTTAAGGGGGTTGATCAAGCAGCCAATGATGAACATTTCTTTGTTGCGAATCACCACATAGCCATCGGTCAATTGAACCTTGCCTTCGCGCACAGCCTTGACCTCCCAGCCTTCTAACACCATGCCGCACTCATGCCGCTCTTCAAAAAAGTAGTCAAACGCTGCTTTTTTGTTTTCAGCAATGAGCCCCGATTTGCCGGGTCCTTTGTTTTTGGAGGGGGATGTAGCCATTTAAAGGGAGTGAAGAAGGTGCTTGCGGGTGTTGAATTTGCAACAGGGGTCTCTGAGAAATTACAATCAGCAGAACAAGTCTTATTGTATGAAGAAACTCCTCAAATCTGTTCTCATCTGGTACACCCCAGAGGAAATGTTTCGCCTTGTGACCGATGTAGACCAGTATGTGCACTTTTTACCTTGGTGCAACCATTCCAAAGTGCTGAATTTCGATGAGCATGGGATGGATGCGGAAGTGGGCATTGGCGTGGCGGGTGTCAGTCAAGTTTTTGTCACGCACAACACGCACATCCTGAATCACGAAGTTCACATGAAGCTTGTTCAAGGGCCATTCTCCAATCTTGACGGCACTTGGACTTTTGATCCGGTTGGCGACAACTCTCAACGTGCTTGCAAGGTTACTTTGTCGCTTGAGTATGGTTTTTCAAGTGCCACCTTGGCTGCCGTTGTTGGCCCTGTCTTTGACAAAATTGCAGCCAGTATGGTGGACGCTTTTGTCAAACGCGCTGAGCAGGTTTACGGCGCTGAAAGCGTGTGATGCAAATTTTGTGTGTTTTTAGTCCAAGGCCAAGACAAATGATCGAGGCTCCGCTCCAATTGGAGAAGGGTGCTTGTGTCGCTGACGCTGTTCAAAGCTTGAAATCACACCCAAAACTTCAAGCTCATCTGCAAGCTCTCGAACTCGCTTTGCAGCAAAAGCGATGCCACGGCATTTGGGGCCGCACGGTTCATTCCGCAGAAACACTCAAGGATGGCGATCGCCTGGAAATCTACCGCCCCCTTTTGGTAGATCCCAAATTTGCCAGAAAACAGCGTTTCAAGGGTCAAGGCAAGGGCAGGACAGGGCTTTTTGCACGTCGGCGAGTGGGTTCTGTGGCGGGTTATTGACAAGGGTACAATCCTTTTTTTGGAGCCATCCCTTATGCGCCTGCTCGGTAAAGCACTCACCTTCGACGATGTGTTGTTGGTGCCAGCCTACTCTCAAGTTCTGCCCAAGGACACCTCGCTTGCCACCCAATTCACACGCAAACTTCGTCTGAATTTGCCCTTGGTCTCTGCGGCCATGGACACTGTCACAGAATCTCGCTTGGCCATTGCCATCGCCCAAGAAGGCGGCATTGGTATCGTCCACAAAAATCTCACTGCGCAAGAGCAAGCGGCCCAAGTGGCCAAAGTCAAACGCTACGAATCTGGCGTCTTGCGAGATCCCGTGGTCATCACCCCCGATACCAAAGTGCGACAAGTGATGGCCTTGTCAGAGGAGTTGGGTGTTTCAGGATTTCCAGTTTGCGAAGGCGGCAAAGTGGTTGGCATTGTGACGGGTCGCGACATGCGATTTGAAACACGCTATGACCAGCCGGTGAGTGAAATCATGACGCGCCGCGAGCGTTTGATTACGGTGCCTGAAGGCACAACGCCAGAAGAAGCCAAAGCGCTGTTGAACAAATACAAGTTAGAACGCCTGTTGGTGGTCAATGAGGCCTTTGAACTCAAGGGCTTGATTACCGTGAAGGACATCACCAAGCAATTGAATTTTCCTTTGGCTGCACGCGACGCTGCCGGTCGATTGTTGGTGGGAGCCGCAGTGGGCGTGGGTGAGGGCACTGAAGCGAGGGTTGAAGCTTTGGCCAGAGCTGGCGTAGACGCCATTGTGGTGGACACGGCTCATGGTCACAGCCAAGGCGTGATTGAACGTGTGCGCTGGGTAAAGCACAACTATCCGCACATCGAAGTGATTGGCGGCAACATTGCCACAGGGGCTGCGGCATTGGCATTGGTAGAGGCGGGTGCTGACGCTGTCAAAGTGGGCATTGGTCCAGGCTCCATCTGCACCACCCGAATTGTGGCTGGCGTGGGTGTGCCGCAAGTGATGGCCATCGACAATGTTGCTACTGCATTGCAAGGCACAGGTGTGCCCCTCATTGCCGACGGCGGCATTCGCTATAGCGGCGACATTGCCAAAGCCATTGCGGCAGGTGCCAGCACCGTCATGATGGGCGGTATGTTTGCAGGCACCGAAGAGGCTCCTGGCGAAGTTATTTTGTATCAAGGCCGAAGCTACAAGAGTTATCGCGGCATGGGCAGCATTGGCGCCATGCAGCAAGGCAGTGCCGACCGCTACTTTCAAGAATCGAGCACCGGCAACCCCAACGCAGACAAGCTGGTTCCAGAAGGCATTGAAGGCCGCGTGCCTTACAAAGGATCGGTGGTGGCCATTTTGTTTCAAATGGCGGGTGGCTTGCGCGCCAGCATGGGCTACTGCGGATGCCCCACCATTGAAGACATGCGCAACAAAGCCGAGTTTGTGGAAATTACCTCTGCAGGCATTCGCGAGAGCCATGTGCACGATGTGCAAATTACCAAAGAAGCTCCCAACTACCGCGCTGACTAATTCGGTGCATTGCTTACTCTGAAACTATTTTTTTGACACTGAACGTTCCATGCAGCACTCCAAAATTCTCATCCTCGACTTTGGCTCACAAGTGACCCAACTCATTGCGCGCCGTGTTCGGGAAGCGCATGTGTTTTGTGAAGTGCATCCTTGCGATGTGAGCAGCGACTGGGTGCGTGACTACGCCAAAGATGGTAGCCTGAAAGGCATTATTTTGTCGGGGTCACACGCCAGTGTTTACGAAGTCGACGATCGTGCACCCGATGCTGTGTTTGAATTGGGCCTTCCTGTTTTGGGTATCTGCTACGGCATGCAAACCATGGCAGAACAATTGGGTGGCAAAGTTGAGGCGGGCACCACACGCGAATTTGGTTACGCTGAAGTTCGCGCGCACGGCCATACCGACTTGCTCAAGGGCATACAAGACTTTGCCACGGCAGATGGCCACGGCATGCTCAAGGTTTGGATGAGCCATGGCGACAAAGTCACGCAGCTGCCAGAGGGCTTCAAAGTCATGGCATCTACGCCTGCTTGCCCCATTGCAGGCATGGCCGATGAAGCACGCCGTTTTTATGCGGTTCAGTTTCACCCTGAAGTAACGCACACCATTCAAGGTCAAGCACTTTTAAATCGATTTGTTTTGGACATTTGTAAAGCTAGTCCAGATTGGATCATGGGCAACTACATTGAAGAAGCCGTAGCCAAAATTCGAGAGCAAGTGGGTGACGAAGAAGTGATCTTGGGCTTGTCGGGTGGGGTCGACTCTTCTGTGGCGGCGGCCCTCATTCACCGTGCCATTGGCGATCAACTCACATGCGTGTTTGTTGACCATGGACTTTTGCGCCTGAATGAAGGCGACATGGTGATGGACATGTTCGAAGGCAAACTGCATGCCAAAGTGATTCGCGTCAATGCCAGCGATTTGTTCTTGGGCAAGTTGGCTGGTGTGAGTGAACCTGAGCAAAAACGCAAAATCATTGGTGGCTTGTTTGTCGATGTGTTTAAAGACGAAGCTGCTAAATTGAAAGCGGGTTCAGGCGGCCACAAAGGCGCTAGCTTTTTAGCGCAGGGCACCATTTACCCCGATGTCATTGAATCGGGCGGTGCCAAAAGCAAAAAGGCCGTCACCATCAAAAGCCACCACAACGTGGGCGGTTTGCCAGAGCAGTTGGGCTTGAAACTGTTAGAGCCTCTGCGTGAATTGTTCAAAGACGAAGTACGTGAACTGGGAGTTGCATTGGGCTTGCCACGCGAGATGGTCTATCGCCACCCATTTCCAGGCCCAGGTTTGGGTGTGCGTATTTTGGGTGAAGTGAAAAAAGAATACGCAGATTTACTGCGCCGCGCCGATGCCATCTTCATTGAAGAACTGCGCAACTTCACCGATGACCAAGGCAAATCTTGGTACGACCTCACCAGCCAAGCCTTCACGGTATTTTTGCCGGTGAAGAGCGTTGGGGTGATGGGCGATGGCCGCACCTACGATTATGTGGTGGCTCTGCGTGCCGTTCAGACCTCTGACTTTATGACAGCCGACTGGGCTGAGTTGCCCTATGCTTTGCTGAAGAAAGTATCCGGTCGCATCATCAATGAAGTGCGCGGTATCAATCGCGTGACATACGACGTGAGCAGCAAACCCCCAGCGACCATTGAGTGGGAGTAGGATTTATTTGTAAGTAATTGATTTATAACGATATTTTAGTTACACAAAAGTTTCACAACCCAAAATAAGTGCTTGTTTTTATTAGCTTTTGAATTTATAGTTACACAGATACTTACACAAACGTGTAGCTACTCAAAACTATAGTCACGTTAAGAACAAATGGCACTCAAAAAAACTAAGTTTGAAGAGAAAAACAACCGATATTTGACTCGGCTGTTATCTAAACACGTGTCTCATATAGCTAAAAAAATGTGTGCTCATAAGAAAAAATAGGAGAATAAATGTACGAAGAACATTTTGAAAACGGTATAAAAATTAAGCGAGATTTAAGGCTACTCGCACGAACACTACACAATTCAACCTTGTCTGAAGCAGCCGACTACATAGATAAATTAGAGGTTCTACTTTTAACTGCGGAAGGAAATTTATTAGCTATTGAGAGTCGGGGAATAGAAAAACCAATATCCGAAATACTTCGTGATTTTAAAAATGCCAAGCCTAAAACTGACCTGCCCCCTCCCTGCCGTACCAAAGTGATGGAACAAAGTCCGCTAATTTCGGAGAATAGCGGCTATGAAACAATCCAGATTTACCGATGAGCA
>Ga0315906_10008539_pt1 | contig 12276 bp, 13 predicted proteins | sample LakEriMetagenome_4_FD_203526 | JGI IMG/M metagenome (GOLD analysis project Ga0315906, IMG submission 203526) | Freshwater fungal communities from buoy surface, Lake Erie, Ohio, United States - Buoy 2 MA122 | ecosystem: Environmental > Aquatic > Freshwater > Lake > Lake biofilm | place: USA... | reverse complement strand
CGCCTACACCGCCAATCTCGGTCAGCCCGACGAGACCGACTACGAGGACATTCCGCGTAAGGCCCGCGCCTATGGCGCCGATATTGCGCGGCTGATCGACTGTCGCAAGCAACTGGTGGCCGAAGGCATTGCCGCCATTCAGTGCGCAGCCTTTCATGTGTCTACTGCAGGCGCCACCTACTTCAACACCACACCCCTTGGCCGAGCGGTGACAGGCACTGCGCTGGTCATTGCCATGAAGGATGACGGCGTCAACATCTGGGGCGACGGCAGTACCTTCAAGGGTAACGACATCGAGCGCTTCTATCGCTACGGCCTCCTCGCCAATCCGGCGCTGCGGGTCTACAAGCCCTGGCTCGATCAAACCTTTATTGACGAGCTCGGCGGCCGCAAGGAGATGAGCGAGTACCTCATCGCCAATGGCTTCGATTACAAGATGAGCGTGGAGAAAGCCTATTCCACCGACTCCAACATGCTGGGCGCCACCCACGAGGCGAAAGACCTCGAGTTTCTGAACAAGGGCATCACCATCGTCAATCCCATCATGGGCGTGGCGTTCTGGCGCGAAGAGGTGGTGGTCAAGCCTGAAACGGTCACCGTGCGGTTTGAGGAAGGGCAGCCGGTGGCGCTCAATGGCGCAAGCTTCGCCGATCAGGTGGCGCTTTTTGAAGAGGCCAACCGCATTGGCGGTCGGCACGGTCTGGGCATGTGCGACCAGATCGAAAACCGCATCATCGAAGCCAAAAGCCGCGGCATTTATGAAGCCCCTGGCATGGCGTTGCTCCATATTGCTTACGAACGCCTGATCACCGGCATTCACAACGAAGACACCATCGAGCAGTACCGGGCCAACGGCCGCCGACTGGGGAAACTGCTGTATCACGGGCGCTGGTTCGACCCGCAGAGCCTCATGCTGCGCGAAACCGCGCAGCGCTGGGTGGCTCGCGCCGTCACCGGTGAGGTGACGCTTGAACTTCGGCGGGGCAACGACTACTCCATCCTCGACACCTCGAGCCCGAACCTCACCTATCACCCCGAGCGGCTCACCATGGAAAAGGGCCAGGGCGCGTTCACGCCGGCAGACCGTATCGGTCAACTCACCATGCGTGACCTCGACATCGCCGATACCCGCGCCAAGCTGGGCATCTACACCCGTACCGGTCTGCTGGGGCAGGGCGGCGACGGGGCGGTGCCGCTGCTCGGCGACTGAACATCCAACCGGGGAAGCCGCGATGACCTTCTCAATCGTTGCGCGCGACCCCGCCACCGGCGCATTCGGCGTGGCGGTGGCCACCCGCTTCTTCGCAGTCGGCGCGCTCTGTCCGCATGCAGAGGGTGGCGTCGGGGCGCTTGCCACGCAGGCGCTCATCAATCCTCTTTATGGTCTCGATGGCCTCGCCATGTTGCGCAAGGGCGGCGCCGCAAAGGATGTGGTGGCCGCGCTCACCGATGCCGATCCCGGACGCGCTGCGCGGCAGGTGCATCTTCAGGATGCGCAGGGGCACATTGCCGCCTACACCGGCGCTGATTGCATTCCATGGTGCGGACACCGCATCGCTGAACGGGTGTCCGTGGCCGGCAACATGCTGGCCGGGCCGGCAGTGGTTGACGACACCCTGCGCGCTTATCAGGAGGCAATCAGCCTGCCCTTTGCCGAGCGGCTGATTCATGCGCTCAAGGCCGGCGAGGCGGCAGGCGGCGACAAGCGCGGACGGCAGTCTGCCGCGCTTCGCATTCACACCACCGAGGCCTATCCGGCGCTTGATCTCCGAGTTGATGATCACGATGATCCGCTCGCCGAACTCGAACGTCTCGAGGCGGTGAGCCGCGAACGCTTCACTCATTTCGCGCAGTTCTTTGCCACCCGCGCGCTGCCGGGCGGGATTCATGACCGCGCTGTGATCGAGGCAGGCATCGCGAAGGCCCTCGCGGGTCAGGTGGGTACGCGTTCGCGCGCCACCCACGCATGACCCGAGTGGCCCATGCTGCTTGAGATCGATTCACTCCGCGTGAGCTTTGCCACCGCCCGCGGTGAGGCGCGTGCGGTCGACGGCGTGAGCCTCTCGGTGCGAGCGGGCGAAACACTCTGCGTCGTGGGAGAGTCTGGCTGCGGCAAGAGCGTGACTGCGCTGTCCATCATGGGCCTGGTGCCCAGCCCGCCCGCGACCCTGGGCGGTTCGATTCGCTTTGAGGGTCGTGAATTGCTGGGCCTCAACCGCACGCAGTGGTCTGACCTGCGCGGTAACCGCATCGCCATGATTTTTCAGGAGCCGATGACTTCGCTCAATCCGGCTTTCACCGTAGGTTCACAGCTCACCGAAGCGCTGATGCGCCACCGTGCAATGTCGCGCTCGCAGGCCCGCGAAGCGGCCATTGCCATGCTGGCGCGCGTGCGCATTCCGTCGCCCGAACGCCGCATCGACGACTATCCGCACCGACTCTCGGGCGGCATGCGCCAGCGGGTGATGATCGCCATGGCGCTCCTCTGCCAGCCCGCACTCCTCATTGCCGACGAGCCCACCACGGCGCTCGATGTCACGATCCAGGCCCAGGTGCTCGCACTCATGCGAAGCCTTCGCGATGAGACCGGGACCGCCATCATTCTCATCACCCATGATCTGGGCGTCGTGGCGCAGATGGCCGATCGGGTGGCGGTGATGTATGCGGGACAGGTGGTCGAGCAGGCACCGGTCAAAGAGCTCTTTGCGCAACCGCAGCATCCGTACACCGTGGGCCTGCTGGGGGCCATTCCGGCGATCGCTGCGCCGCGCGCGCGGCTGTCTGCGATCAGCGGCATGGTGCCCGCCGCCACGGCCATGCCCGTCGGCTGCCGTTTCGCCGAACGCTGTCCGTTCGCGCAGGCCGAGTGTCGCGCCGATCGCATCGAGTTGGTGGAGCTCTCCGCCGGACACTGGTCGCGTTGCAGGCGCGCGCCGCTGGAAGCGCTGGCCGAGTCGCTCGCGCCCGATCTCGAGTCAGCATGACGATAGCCGCGTCACCGGTTGCGCAGCCTGAGGCGCCGCTTCTCGAAGTGCGTGACCTGGCGCGGGCGTTCACCGTGTCGCAGGGCCTGTTCGGGCGCGCGTCCGCGCGGGTGCGGGCGGTGGACGGTGTGTCCTTCGATCTCGATGCGGGTAGCACCTTTGCGATTGTTGGCGAGTCCGGATGCGGCAAGTCCACGGTGGCGAGGCTGCTGCTCCGGCTGATCGAACCCGACGGTGGCAGCATCCGGTTGGAGGGCGATGATCTTCGTGCGCTTGATCCCGCCGCGCTTCGACGCAGCCGCGCGCGAATCCAGATGGTGTTCCAGGATCCGTACGGATCGCTCAACCCGCGAATTCGGGTGGGCGACATGCTGGCCGAGCCGCTGCTGTTGCACACGCATCTCGATAAGGCGGCGCGCGGCCAGCGTGTGGCCGAGTTGCTGTCGCTGGTGGGGCTGCCCACCGAGGCCGCCAACCGTTACCCGCATGAATTTTCGGGAGGGCAGCGGCAGCGTCTGGCAATTGCCCGCGCGCTCGCCGCCTCGCCGCGGCTGATCGTTTGCGATGAACCGGTGTCGGCGCTCGATGTGTCGATTCAGGCGCAGATTCTCAACCTGCTCGCCGATCTGCAGGAGCGGTTCAATCTCGCTTATGTGTTCATCTCCCATGATCTGGCGGTGGTGCGGCAGGTGGCCGACCAACTGGCTGTCATGTACCTCGGGCGCTTTGCCGAGACGGGGCCTGCCGAACGGATTTTCGCTGCGCCCCGCCACCCTTACACCCGGGCGCTGCTATCGGCCGTGCCCGTACCCAACCCCGAACGCGCGGTGACCGAGCCCGCGCTCGGGGGCGATGTGCCCAGTCCTTTGAACCCGCCCTCGGGCTGCGCGTTTCATACCCGTTGCCCGCATGCGCGCGAGCGTTGCGCGACCGAACGCCCGGCGCTGGAAGCCACCGGCGACGGCGTGCAGGTGGCCTGCTGGTTCTGGCGTGACCTGCCGCCGGCAGTCGGTGTGACCGACAGTTCTCCTTCCGATAAAACCCTGTCACGGCTTCAGGCGGCGTTCCTGAGGCATAGTTCACCTCCCTCCTGACCTTACCCGGAGCTTTTCCCATGAACACTCTCGCCCTGATGCGGCATGGTCTCGCGCTGGCCGCAGCGTTCGCGATCGCTGGCGCCGCCACCGCCCAGACCACGCTTCGGATCGGTCTTGCCGAAGACCCCGACGAGCTCGACCCGACCAAAGCCCGCACCTATGTCGGCCGCATTGTGTTTGCCTCGCTCTGCGACAAACTGTTCGATATCGATGACAAGCTCAACATCGTCGGGCAGCTCGCCACCGGTCATGAAACCGCCGCAGACGGCCGCAGCATGACCATCCGGTTGCGTCCGGGTGTGAAGTTCCATGATGGCGAGCCCTTCACCGCCGAAGCGGCCAAGTTCAGCATCGAACGACATCTCACCATGCAGGGCTCGTTCCGTCGCGCGGAAATCGCTCAGGTCGACCGGGTGGAAGTGGTTGATCCCCTCACGATCCGATTACAGTTGAAGACACCATTCGCGCCGCTGCTTGCCCAACTCACCGACCGTGCCGGCATGATGGTGTCGCCCAAGGCCGCGCAGGCGCTCGGCGACAAATTCGGCACGGCGCCGGTGTGCGCCGGGCCCTACCGTTTCGTTGAGCGCGTGGCGCAGGACCGGATCGTGGTTGAGCGCTTTGCCGACTACTGGGACAAGGCTCGCGTGCACATCGATCGCATCGTCTATCGGCCGATCCAGGATTCCACCGTGCGGCTTGCTAACCTCAAGTCGGGGCAACTGGATCTGCTCGAGCGGCTGCTCGCCACCGATGCACCGCAGGTGAGCAAAGATCCAAAGCTCAAGCTCGCCACGGGCACCGAGTTGGGCTATCAGGGCATCACCATGAATCTGACCAACGGCGAGAAGGCCAACACGCCGTTTGCGAAAGACGCCCGCGTGCGCCGTGCGTTTGAACTGTCGCTCGACCGCGATGCCATCAACCAGGTGGTGTTCAACGGCATCAACAAGGTGAACAACCAGTGGGTGAGCCCGACCAATCCCTTCTATCAGGCCAAATTCCCCACGCCCAAGCGCGATGTGGCGCGCGCACGAGCGCTACTGAAAGAGGCGGGCGTCACCACACCGCTCGCGCTCGATTTCATGGTGCCCAACAACCCCGAGACGCGCGCCGTCGCCGAGGTGATGCAGTCGATGGCGGCCGAGGCCGGGTTTGATCTCAAGATCCGGGTCACCGAGTTTGCCACCTCGTTGAACGAAGCCGAGAAGGGCAACTTCCAGCTCTACATGCTTGCCTGGAGTGGCCGCACCGATCCAGACGGCAACATCTACTCCTTCGCCTCCTGCAAGGGCCCGCTCAACTACGGTCGCTACTGCAATGCCGAGATGGATGCGCTGCTCGACAAGGCGCGCAGCGTCACGGCGGTGCCCGAGCGGAAGGCCCTCTACGAGCAGGTGGCGCAGCGCTGGCTCACCGAAGGGTCGGTGGTTTATCTCTATCACCGCGCGCTGCTGTTTGCGCACTCGCCGCGGCTGGAAGGCTTCAAGGTCATGCCAGATGGCCTGATCCGCGTGACCGATCTGAAGCTCGGCCGCTAACCAGTCGCCCGGGCAGCGGGTCAGTCCCTGCTGCCCGTCCCCGATCGTCGAATGCTTAATTTTCTTCCCCGTCGCCTGCTGCAGCTCATCCCGACCCTGTTTCTGGTGTCGGTGATGATCTTCATGCTGCAGCAGTTGCTGCCGGGCGATCCGGCGCTGGTGATGGCGGGCGAGGAAAAAGACCCTGAGGTGATCGAGCAGATCCGCAAGCAATACCGGCTCGATCAGCCGCTTCCGGTTCAGTATCTGTACTGGATCGGTGGCGTGCTGCAGGGCGATCTGGGCGAGTCGATGCGTATCAAACAGCCGGTGGCGTCACTCATTGCCGACAAGCTCCCGGTCACGCTGCAACTCGCCACCATGGCCATGGGTTTCGCGCTTCTCATCGGTATTCCCGCTGGCATCCTGTCGGCGGTGAAGAAGGGCACGGCCTGGGATACGGCGGCCAATGTCTTTGCGCTCTGGGGGCTCTCCACGCCCAATTTCTGGCTGGGCATTCTGCTCATCTTCCTGTTCTCGGTGCAGCTTGGCTGGCTGCCCGCCTCGGGCTGGGTCAGTCCGTTCGAAGATCTGGGGCAGTCGCTTGCCACCACGGTCATGCCTGCCTTCGTGCTGGGCAACGCCATCGCGGCGGTGCTCATGCGGCATACCCGTTCGGCCATGCTGCAGGCGATGTCGGCCGACTATGTGCGCACCGCGCGAGCGAAAGGCCTGCGCGAGCGCGCGGTGGTGCTGCGGCATGCGCTTCGCAATGCGCTCACGCCGGTCATCACACTGGGGGCGCTTGAGTTCGGCACGCTGTTGTCGGGCGCGGTCCTCACCGAGCAGGTGTTCTCGGTGCCGGGGTTTGGCAAGCTGATTGTGGATGCAGTGTTCAACCGCGATTACGCAGTGGTGCAGGGTGTGGTGCTGGTGACCGCAACGGTGTATGTGCTCCTCAATCTGCTTGCTGATGTGCTCTATGTGCTCGTCAATCCGAGGCTTCGCGGATGAGGGCATGGCTGGGTCGACCGTCTGCGCTCTTCGGTGCGGTCGTGCTGGCCGTCGTGGTGCTGCTGTCGGTCTTTGCGCCCTGGGTAGCGCCCTATGACCCGCTTGCCACCAGCTGGTCGCTCGTACGAAAGGCGCCGAGTGCCGCACATTGGTTGGGCACCGATGAGGTGGGGCGAGACCTCCTGTCGCGGGTGATCTGGGGGGGGCGGGCGTCGCTGTCAGCGGGGGTGATTGCGGTGGCGATTGCGGTGTGTGCGGGCGTACCGTTAGGCATGCTTGCAGGCTATGTGGGGGGCTGGTTCGATCTGGTGATTGGGCGGCTCACCGACGCCATGCTGGCGGTTCCGTTTCTGATTCTGGCCATTGCGCTTGCGGCCTTTCTCGGCCCAAGCCTGGGTAACGCGATGATCGCGATCGGCATCACCGCCACGCCTATTTTTGTGCGTCTGGCTCGAGGCCAGGTGCTTGCCGCGCGAAGCGAAGATTGGGTGGAGGCGGCGCGCGCGGTGGGGAATCCGCCTGGGCGGATTCTCCTTCGACACATCTTCCCCAACATCCTGCCGCCCGTGATGGTGCAGGCCACGCTTGCCATCGCCTCGGCCATCATCGCCGAAGCCAGTCTGTCCTTTCTCGGGCTGGGTCAGCAGCCGCCTGCGCCCAGCTGGGGGTCGATGCTGAACACCGCGCAGCGTTTTCTCACGCAGGCGCCCTGGATGGCGATCTTTCCCGGGCTGGCGATTTTCCTGACGGTGCTGGCCTTCAATCTGTTTGGCGATGGCCTGCGGGACGCGCTTGATCCGAAACGCTAGGGGTCCAGGGCGTCGAATGTGATCCGTCGCTGGCTTCTTACGCTCCTTGCACTGCTGGTCGGTACCTCAGGGGGCGCGCTCTTCGCCTGGCTCCAGGCCCCGCTACCCTGGATGCTCGGCCCCATCTTTGCCGTCGGCGCGAGCAACCTCGCAGGCGCGGGCTTTGCGCCCCCCATTGCCGTTCGTCGGGGTGGCCAATGGGTGGTGGGCGCGGTGCTGGGGCTTTATTTCACGCCGGATGCGGTGGCGCGCATGGGCGCGCTGGGGCCAGCGCTGATCGTTGCCACCACCGTCATCATTCTGATTGGTTGGGGGTTCTGCTGGGCGCTGATCCGCTTTGCGCGCGCCGATCCGGCCACGGCCTTTTTTGGGGGGGCGATCGGCGGGGCGTCTGAAATGCTGGTCCAGGGCGAGCGGCACGGGGGCTCGGGGCAACTGATCTCAGCGGGCCACACGCTGCGGCTCATCATCGTGATCACGCTGATTCCGTTCGGCATGGCAGCGCTTGGTGTGCATGGCGATGACGCGTGGCTGCCGCCTCCCAGGGCCACTTCAGTTCCAGGACTCCTGGTGCTCGCCGCGCTCACCGGTGTGGCCGCAGGCCTTGCCCAGCGCGTGCGTCTTCCCAATGCCTGGGTGCTGGGGCCGTTGTTCTGCGCGGCCGCGCTGGCCTACTTTGACCTCTCCCTCAGCGCGCTGCCGCGGCCGGTCATCAATATCGGCCAGTTATTGCTGGGGGTGGCCATCGGCTCGCGCTTTGCGCCCGATTTTTTTCGGGTCGCGCCGCGCTATCTGTCGGTGGTGGCAGTCAGTTCGGTGGCGGGCGTGGGCCTCGCGCTTCTGCTTGCATGGGGTCTGTCGTGGCTCTCGGGTCTCCGGGTGGCCACGCTCCTCCTTGCGGTGGCGCCCGGCGGTGTGGCCGAAATGGCGCTCACCGCCAAGGTGCTGCAGTTAGGTGTGCCGGTGGTGACCGCGTTTCAGGTCATGCGGGTGGTGGTGTTGTTGCTCAGCGTGGGAACGACTTACCGGGTCCTTGGGCGGTGGTTCGGTTGGCCCAGGGAGTCAGGCGCGCTGCGGCGCCGTGCCGGAGAAGGGTAGACGCGTCGGTCAGGTGCACCTCGCCCCGGCATACAATTCCGGCCTTCATCCAGATCCTCATCCCGGAGCCCAGTCCCATGTCCACCGCACCGTCCGGTCGTCCCCCGTTTCGTGCTGATCATGTCGGTAGCCTGTTGCGGCCGGCTCCGCTGCGTCAGGCTTGGAAAGCGCGCTCGGCAGGGCAGATCAATGAAGCCGATTTCGAGCGCATCACGAATGAGGCCATCCGCGGGGTGGTCACGCTTCAGGAGCAGGCGGGGCTCCAGGTGTTAAACGACGGCGAATTTCGGCGCGGCTCCTACTGGCTGCGTTTCGTTCAGAAGACCACCGGCATGGGCATCCGGCCTGCGGTGTTCAAGTTTCGTGATGAGTCTGACAACGTGGTGGAGTTCACCGCACCGCATGTCGAAAAGAAAATCCATCGTAGCGGGCCCATCACCGTGGATGAGTTCCGCTTTGTTGCGCCGCTTACGCGGGCAACGGTCAAGGTCACCATGCCGTCGCCCTCCACGCTGCATTTCTGGCGCGGCACTTCGTTTGCCGAGCCCGGCACCTATGACACCGACGAAGCCTTCTTTGCCGATCTTTCAAAGGTGTTTCAGGAAGAGCTTGCCGAGCTCTACGCAGCCGGTGGACGCTATGCGCAGCTCGACGAGGTGCCGCTTGCCATGCTGTGTGATCCGGACATTCGCGACAAGGTGAGGGCGCAGGGCAGTGATCCCGACCGGCTGGTCGATCTTTACGTTGACGCCATCAATCAGGCGGTGGGCGGGCGTCCGGCCGACATGAAGATCGGTATCCACATGTGCCGTGGCAACTTCAAAGGCAAGTACCTGTCCGAAGGCGGCTATGGCGACGTAGCCGAGAAGCTCTTCAAGGGCGCAAAGGTCGACCATTTTCTGCTGGAGTACGACACCCCGCGCGCGGGCGATTTTTCCCCGCTTCGCCATGTGCCGGCCGACAAGGGGGTCGTGCTGGGCATCGTGTCATCCAAGGTGGCCGATCTCGAGTCGGTTGATTTCCTGCGCGCGCGTATCGATGACGCAGGGCGCTTCATCAACGTGTCGCAGCTGGGCCTCAGCCCGCAATGCGGGTTTGCTTCCACCGTGGCGGGAAATCCGGTCACCGAATCGGATCAGCTTGCGAAGTTGGCGCGCTGTGTCGAGGTGGCGGGGAAGGTTTGGGGGGATTGAAGGCGTCGTCATTGCCCCCGGCGTAGGCGATCGCCTCGGCGGTGTTCCGATCGGGGTTCTTGTGTCGAAGAGGTTTGGTTGATGTTACCGAATTCCCGAACGGGACATTACCCTTGCGCTCAGGTCATCACCGGTTCATAACTTCCCGAACGGGAATCAAAAATCGGGCCAGCCATGACCCCCATCTCTACCGCCCAAATTTTGGGCGCCACGCTGCGAGTGGCAAGAAAGCGCATGGGCTTGACCCAGCCAGAGCTTGCGCTCGCCGCCGGCGTGGGTGTGCGCTTCATTGTCGACCTGGAGGGCGGCAAGCCAACGGTGCGCCTTGAGCAGGTGCTGCGCGTGATAGACGCTTTAGGCGGTTCGTTGACGTTGACAGGGATGGACTCGGAAGCGGCGCAGGTTGACGAGGATCGCCGTGGCGCATGAGATCGGCGTCGGGTTGTTTGGCCAACCGGTCGACCACGTTGTGAGCGTCACTTCGAACTCCGCGCGCAATTCGGAAACCGTCTCGCCATGAAAGCTGATGATGTTGCGAATGCCGAGAATGCGCTCCGAGTGGCCTCCCCGGTCATATGGTTGGCTTGACGAGGTGCAACCATTGCACTAGCATTGGTTCATGCCGGTCATGAACAAATTTTCTGCATCGCGCGTGGTGATGTACGCAGGTGACCACCTGCTTGCCCACGTCCATGTTCAGTTGCGTGATGGGCGTGAGTGCACAGTCGAGCTTGAGAGTTTGACCATCATCGGGCGAATTGCCACACGCGAGATCCGAGATGAGTTGTCGTGGATCGAATCCAACCGTGCGTGGCTGCACCAGGAATGGCGGAGGTTGAACCCATGAGTGATTTTTTCCACCCCAAGCTGCAGGCTGTTGAGGCCTTGGCGCCGTATCGGCTGCGCACGACCTGGAGCACGGGCGAGGTGCTAGACGTCGATGTCGAAGCGGTGTTGCGTGGCATCCCCGCCCTGGCCAACCTGCTCGATCCACACGTGTTTGGCAAGGCACACCTCGCCGAGTGGGGCCATGGCATTGAATGGTTTGATGCCGAGCTGGGCGCAGACAACGTCTATGCCTGGGCCAAAGAACAAGCGGGTGAGGTGAGCCACCAGATGTTTGACGCTTGGATGCATCGCAACGGCCTGTCACTCAACACTGCGGCCGATGCCCTGGGCATCAGTCGTCGCATGGTGAGTTATTACCGCACGGCGCATAAGGCCATCCCACGAGCGATCTGGCTGGCCTGCCTTGGCTGGGAAGCAACGCGCCCGAAGTCCAAGGCCCTGCCGCATACCCTGCCAACGGCCAGGGAGTACGCCTTGGCGCATGCGGCTGAGGACAATTTGAATGCGATGCTGGATTCGGCCAAGTTTGCACGTCGGGTAGCGGCCGCCAAGCCAATACCAGAACGATGATTTGATTCTAAGATTCTGCAATCATCATCATCAACAACCTCTAACTGCATCTAACTCTCCACGTGCGGTAGCTCGAAACCGGTCGCCTGCCCACCTGCAACGTACCCTCAAGGTCGAGGTGCACACCCAGATCGTGATGGCCTGACTAAGCGGTCACGTTCCGCGAAATACGCACTAATCACCTGGCAACTGTCTCCGCAATCAGCACATCGGCCGGGATACCCAGGCTCTTGTGCAGTCTGCGGATCATGGCCAGCGTCAGCGGGCGCTTGCGGTTCAGGACTTCGTAGACGCGGTTGCTTTTGCCAATGATCGGCTCAAGATCTTTGACGGACAGACCGCTCTGATCCATCCGGAACTTGATGGCTTCCACCGGATCTGGCGCGGTAATGGGCACGTGCCTGACCTCGTAGGCTTGCACCAGCGTGGCCAGGATGTCCAGGCGATCCCCGTCTGGCGTCCCCGGATCAGGGTCGGACTCCATCAAGGCCGAAATCGCTTTGAGCGTGGCCTTGTAGTCTGCTTCGGTGTGGATAGGGCGGATGTCCATGTTTTCCTCCGTGGCCGGTCAGGCCGCATCAACGGTTTCTGCGTCCACTGCGTCGTATTCTTCGTGGGTGCCGACGAACTTCGCGACAACGATTTGCAACTTGTACGCAATGGCTACGATCAGCCGGTAGTCATTGCCTTTGATGTTGAAGACCACTCGACGGTTCTTCAGCGCGCTGGCGCTGCGGTACCGCGCCTTGTTGTCGGCGGGCTGGCTCCAGCTCGCAATGGTGGCCTCCTCGTACCACGCCTTCAGCGGCTGCTCGGCGTCGGGGTAGCGCTCCCAGAAGGCCCGAAGGGCAGACACGGCCATCACTCGCATGGGCCGAGGTTTGGTCCCAAAATGGGACTAAGGCAAGTGGCGTCCGGGCCGGGCAGGTGGCCAATCAGATCAATTCCGCTGCGAGTCTCAGCCGCTCTGCCGTCGTTGGCAGGCCACCCAGTTCTAATGCGAACGCGAAATCTTCTGGGCTTGACTTCGGCTTCTTGCGACGTGCTCGCATTCGCTTAAATGCCGCAATCGCGTTGACGGGATCCAGATCCCATTGGTTGATGATGAAGGTGTCTGGATCGAAAGCCTCGATGCCGAATTC
>Ga0315906_10008538_pt1 | contig 12277 bp, 9 predicted proteins | sample LakEriMetagenome_4_FD_203526 | JGI IMG/M metagenome (GOLD analysis project Ga0315906, IMG submission 203526) | Freshwater fungal communities from buoy surface, Lake Erie, Ohio, United States - Buoy 2 MA122 | ecosystem: Environmental > Aquatic > Freshwater > Lake > Lake biofilm | place: USA: Lake... | reverse complement strand
GGCATAGATCATGCCGTTGACGTTCTGGGCACCGTAACGGTTGAACATCAGCGGCTGGTCGAAGGCGACCACATCCGCTTTTACCGTCCTGTTGCAGACCGGAAGTTGCGCCTCGGCTTCAAAAGCCAGCGAAAGTGCGCCAAACGCACATACAGCTAGCCCTGCGGCCAGCCTGGAAAGTCCACCCAACAAGTTCCACTCCAAAAGAGATAGCGTTATTGAACTAATACGCCGTATACGGATTGTCCCGATCCGATCACACTTAGCGATAGGGCAAAAGAATAATATCGTCGATGAACATAATGCCGCGCCGTGCAAATACTGTGCTTATTCTTGCTGCAGGAGATTTTCAGAACAATCTTTTCTTCGATAAAGCGCAACACCTACCCCTCCCCGAGTACATCTAATTCATTTATTAGGTCTAAATCAGGACGTTACCTCGCCCATAGAATAGCACAGCAGGCGCATTCACATCCTCTGAGACGGACCTATTGACGCCCTCTCCCGCTCAAACCTTGAGCCACCTGATTGGTTCTGGACCGCAGCAGCGCGTCTAAACTATCCAAAAGGATAGGTTTCCTCCGCTTACTGATCTATCGATCAGCCGCCTCGGGTTGGGGCTTATGAACAGCGAACACGCTAACATGCCGATCGCTATACTCGCGGATAGCTGAAACGGGGCGAAAGGTTTCTCCCGCGGCATTTCTTGAACATCACCAAAGAAAACTTGAAGCCAGCTCAGCCCCACCGAGCTGGCTCGTTTCGTTTCGAAGGCGGCCGATTTTCCGGCACCAACCATTACAAAAAGGATCGAACTTTGGAGCAGTAGACCGCCCCCAGATCTATCCATCTGGATATGAACACTATTCTTTTACGCCGCACTTCGCATGTGAAGTTAACCCTGAATCGGCACGATTCCTGAGCGTTCCCGCCGAATCCGGTCCGTGAACGGAACGAAATTCACGCCCCAGCACGAACTCTGAAGTCGCATTTATCCCGATGGGAGAATGCGGTTGCGGCGCAACAACTTGTGCCAGATGAACATCAGATGAACTTCAGATGAAAGGCGGCGATTACGTTTTGATGAGCCAGAAGTCCTGAACAAAGAGAGCCCTATCGGATCAAATCACTCCCGAAGACGGGACTACGGCCGTGTTCGTGATTTGAGCGAAATCGTTCTTCGAAATCCTACCAAATTTAGTTCAACAAGTGAGAAGAAGATTCTGAAATGAATAGCAGTTTTTTCGCAGAGCGACGGCAACACTCGGAATGATTTTGTCCTGCGCTCTGGCTGAAGCGCAGGTGCTCGTCGAAATCGAAGGCACGATGTCCTCTTATGTCCCTACGACCAGCCAGTCCGGCACTATGATGGTCATGAACAACAAGATCGCCATCAATGAGGCGACACAATTCCTCACTCCGACCCGAACCCGGGTCGAATTGTTCGGCCAGAGAAATGAAGCCGGCGCCTCGTTCAACAATCTCACGACCTGGATACGCGGCGATCGGTTCGATGGCCGCACTTTGCCCGGCCTGGTCGGCGCAACGGTCATTGTCACCGGTACCGTCGACCCTGCAACTGGCGTGGTCACGGCCGAGGAAGTTTTCTCTGATGTTTCCGAGCATGTGATCATCGGTGTCGTTTCCGATAACGTCTGCAGCAATCAGCATTGCGACGCTCCGGGTGATTTCATCCGCGGCAACGGTCCGATCGGAATCGCATTTGTTCCGAACAAGGACAAAAGACTGCCTGCGCTGCCGATTACAGATGCAGGGCTTTTTGAGCTTGATCTCACAGGAAAGGAACTGGTTGGTACGCCTGCAGCGCCAACTAGCTTTGGTGCAGAAGGCTACTATACGCAGACGGCGGTCCCAGTCGGCGCGTCCAGCGAACAAGCCCATGTCTACTGGGCAATGGAGCTCGGCGAAAACCGACCTGACCTTCTGTTGAACCCAGGAATAGCGGAGATCTCGTCGCTGAAAGTCAGATGCACCGAAGACCATACGCTCGACGTCTGGGGCTATGTACATGCACCGGTCAATGCGGCCGGCGATCCGATCGGAGGGCCCGGTCAGCCGCGCACAGGCGCTGACGGATTCATTCGGGTGACCATGGATCTCAACCGGGACGGGGTGATCTCACCCAATGAGATCATGAATGGCCCGCCTCCGCGCGCCGTCCTGATCCCTCTGTCCTACGGCAAGGTTCGCGGAAACTTCGACGTCACGCAATGCGGCACGTCTGTCAAAATGGAGTGGATGCCCCTGACCGGCAACGGTCCGGCCTGGGCGACGATAGATAATGTCCCTGTTGATCGGCTGAGGGAAGGCACAACGGACGAGTAAGCCTTCATGGGACGCTCCGCATTTCGCTCAAGCGAGATGCGGAGCAGAAGGCCAAACCAAGCATGCGCGGTTGAGCCTCCAGCGAACTTTGTCTTCAGGGGCGGCAATACCGCTTGCGTTGGAACGATGCGCAATTGTTCGCTATAGATTGCCAGCGCGGCATTATGCTTCTGGTCTGAAATTTTAGTTTTTCGTACCAAATTTCCGGCTCAGGCAGTCCCTGCATATGGACGACCAGAGCTAAGACCCTCCAATATGAACCACAACGACCCATCATATGCTTTCACCTAAGAAAGATTCGCGCTGACGCGCGATTGGTCCGAAAGCACCGTGGCGCCCGCGGGCTGCCCCAAGAATTCTCCTGAATGGTAGGGCAAGCTCCGATGCCTCAGCCGGCTTCCTCAGCTTGGGTGTGCGGACAGAAGAACGTCAGGCTGTCAGCGTGAAACCAAACAACGAGCACCCATGGTCGATGCGGATGGAAATCCCGGTTTGTCGGCTTACAGAGCATCTTTCCTATTTTGGACAACCTGCCCCTGAGAAGCCGCAATCCGAAACACAAGCTCAAGAGTTTCAGAATGAAACAGAAGTTCTTGCAGCGGTGAACAGGAGGGGCTGAAGATGACCTGTTAGTTGAATCGGTTTGCGGACCGGTCGCGCATGGGCTTTTAACGTCTGTATCTTGCTTTTCGCACAGCGCGTTCACAGCCATCCGGTTCTTATGCGGCGAAGCAACAGGATGAATCTTACAACTTATTCGCAGAACCCGCGCCCCGGGGACAAATGGGGCCGGATTTAACTTGGGGCTCGTTGAACTAGCGAGCCGGGACGCTGAACAGGAGCAATTTCAGCATGCGTACTAAACTAATGACCGGTGCAGCCCTCGCGCTGGTTCTGGCGAGCCCTGCATTTGCAAGCTCGTCGACTGTCACCCAGAACGACTCCAATCACTCGGCCTTCGTGCAGCAGAGTGCCGGCAATGCCGGTGTCTCTGTCATTTCCCAGGACGGCGCAGAAAACGCCGCAACTGTAACGCAGTCCGACGCAGCGGGCGTAGGCGCAGGATCGGCACTCAACTCCAGCGATATCGTCCAGAACGGCGACCTCAACACGGCCACCATCGAGCAAGTCAACGCTGCTGGAAACGGCTCCCCGGAAAATTCATCGACTGTGTCTCAAACAGGCGATGAAGGCTCGGTCATGGTCTATCAGCAAGGCAGCGAAAACGCTTCGGCCGTCGACCAGTCGGGCCGCGGCTCCACAACCGACGTGAAGCAAGCAGGCACCGGTCTCTCCTCGCTCGTCAATCAGCTCGGCGACAGCGGCATTATTACTATCGACCAGGGGTTCACCGCCCCGGCTGCCGACAGCAGCACAGACGTCCAGCAATCGGGCACGGACGGCACCGTTGCCGTGTTTCAGGCGGGCGACGCTCAAAGCGTCTTGGTCACGCAGGACGGCGTAAACAACAATACGACGATCGATCAGAGCGGGCAGTACAATACCGCAACCATTGCTCAGTCCGGCGCCGACTCAATTATTACCGTTCTCCAGATCGGTGAAAGTCTTGGTAACCGGGTCTCTGCTGACCAGACCGGCGACAACTCGGTCCTCGACATCACCCAGGACGGCTCTGGCAACAATGTCGGATCTGCCACATTCAGTCAGTCGGCTGATGACTCAATCGCGACAATCAGCCAGATTGGCTTCGACAACGGTGTTGGCGGTGCGCAAGCCGGTGACGACAACATGTTGTACATCGACCAGATCGGCGAGCTCAACATGGCTTCCATCAATCAGTTCGGCGATGATGGTGTGATGACCGTGGTGCAAGACTTTGCGGAAAATAACGCAGATCTTACCCAGGGCGGCGACGATAACGTACTGACCCTTGCTCAGGCTGGCACAGCCAATGAAGCAACGATCAATCAGGCCGGCAGCGAAAACATCCTGGAAGTCGATCAACTCGGCTCCGAAAACATCGTGCTCATCGACCAGTCGGGCGACACTGGCCTGATCGATGTCTATCAGAGCGGACTGGGAACGTATGCAGAAATTACCCAGACGGGTGGTTCTGGCAACGAAGCGTTCGTGACTCAAAGCTCCGACTTTGCCGTGTCGATCATCTCGCAGAATGGCTCCAGCAACTACGCCGCCATCAATCAGTGAGCGTGACCTAGAGCAGGAAAAAACACATGTATAAACATCTATTGCTCGCCGCATCGTTCTCGGTCGTCGGATTTGCCTCAGCTCATGCTCAGACCTTTCCCTCGACCAGCTTCGACAACTCGGCGAAGATAACGCAAACAGGCAATCTGCACACTGCAACAATCGATCAAGCCGTGAACGGCGAGCTGAACGGTCAGAACCAGGCGGAGATTGAACAATCGGGCAACCGGAATGCGTCAGTCATCAACCAGTCCAACGCAACCAGCCCGATGGCAAACTCACGTTTCGCCAACATTGCAAATGTCACCCAAATACGTAGCCGGAACGATGCATCCATCGATCAGGTTCACGACTACGCGCGCATCAACCGGAACCTTGCTGTAGTTCTGCAGCAAGGCATCGAAGGGGATGCAGTGATTCAACAACGCGGAGACAGCAACGTTGCCAGGATCCTGCAGCGCAATACGTCTGCAGCCCCGATTGCACGCATTGAGCAAAACGGGAGAACCAATACGGCGAGGGTTGAACAGTTTGCCGGATCCAGCGGCGAAGTCACCGTTATTCAAGGGGCTTTTGGTAATGGCCTGATCTTGTCGCCGCAGACATTGCTGAGCACGGTCGATGTTCAGCAAGCTGGCCAGAATGCTGATATCTACATTTCTCAGATAGGCATTTCGCAGGTTGCCAATGTTGTCGAAGGTGGCGTGAACGGTATCACGGACATCCGGATGGAAGGCGCCCTGAACCGCGCCGACGTCGCGCAGTTCTCGCAGAACGGACTGATTGCGATCGCCTCGACAGCCGGAAGCTTCTCGAACCAGGCAACCGTCACTCAAGGCGTGACTGACAATGGCAGCAGCGCCTTCGTGCAACAATCAGGAAGCAACGCCTTCTCGGAAATAGAGCAACTTGGCGGCGGCGGCGGATTAAATGGAAACCTTGCGGACGTCACCCAATCGGGTAATGGCCTCGGCGCCAACGCGGTTCTTTCATCGGTGTTCCAGGACGGCAGCATCAACGAAGCACGGATCACGCAAGTCAGTGGATACGCGGAGTCCTTCGTTTCGCAGTTTGGCACAGGCCATCTGACGACCGTCATCCAATAACGAACCGAAGAAGCGTATCGTTCAATAACTACGAAGGGCGGCCCTTTAAAGGCCGCCCTTTTTTGCTGCCGACAAGAAGGCCACCCTGATCTTGATACTGCGCCGCAAACACCTGACGGGGCAGGCATCGAGCCGTGTATACACGTATATCTCGAGGGCTAACATCCGTGACCGTAGCTGGAAGCCGAACTTTCAAAAGCGGAAACAGTGAAGCCGTCCGGCTCCCCAAGGACGTCGCTTTCGGCAACGGGGTCGAACTCATTATCGTGCGTTCCGGCGACGTCATGTCGATCGTCACCCGGGTGGAACTGGAGGGCGGCGTCTACAGGGTTCCAGAGTACTCAGCCATCCGCCGCGCGCGTCTGGATGTCTTGATTGCTGCGATCCCGGCGCTTGCCTTTGACGACCTGGCGGCGTCGTTCTACGCAGATATTCTCGTCAAAGCGGGATACTCGAGAAGGAAGATCCTTGACCGGATGATTGCGGCGCAGGCGCTCGCGCACCGCGCCACATTGATTACTATGAATGCCTATGATTTCTCAGACATTGCTGGACTGGAAGTGCTCGAGTGGAGCTAATCTAGACGAGGCGCGCAGCCCCCTTCTCGAAGCTCGGTCAGCGTCGGCCAGTCCGCGCGTCTGCGCTTTTCAACCTTCAACCAGGACGAAACCCCGCAGGTCGATGGCACCGTTACCGCCGTCTCCGCCGACGCGATCACTGAAGAAGCGACCGGCGCGACTTTCTATGAAGTGATGATCGCCCCCCCCGAAGACGCCCTCGCCTCCACAGGCTTCCAGCTCCTCCCCGGCATGCCCGTCGAAGCCAGCCTCACCGCCGAGAGCCGCAACGTCCTCAGCTACCGCGTCAAACCACTCACGGATTCAGTGTCACGCACGTTCCGGGAGTGAGGCCGGTGCGGCGCAGGCCATCTACCACACGAAGTTTTTCTTGTGTGGTAAAGCCGAGAGGATCCCGATCAGAGCAAAGACTCGCGTGCGTTATACCCGGTTTCGAAAACAAGGCACAACCGCCCTTGCATTTCGATCATTGCAATTTACCGGCAAATATGTATTTTGCCGGTAAATGCCCCATCAAGATTTGCCCCTTGTAGTTCAGACCAGCTACGCCGAGCTGATCGACCAATTGCGCCTCGCTGTTGCCTCCGATGTGCCCGCAGGCTCGACATTCCGTAAGCGAACCATCTCCGGCAAGGACTACTGGTACATTCAGGAGCCCACCACGCCTAACGGCCGCCCTCCAGAGCGATACTTCGGACCCGATACGCCCGAACGCAGTGCCGCAATCGAAAAGGCAAGGCGCGAAAAGGCCGACGCGGATGCCCGCCGGTCAATCCGGCGCTCGCTCGTCGCCGCCGGCTTGCCGGAACCCGACGCACTGACCGGATCAGTTGTCGAGGCTCTCGCTGCAGCAGGCGCATTCCGGCTGCGAGCGGTCATTGTCGGAACCGTCGCCTTTCAGACCTACGCTGGTCACCTCGGAGTAAAGCTGCCGGGTGCGTCCATCAGGACAGGCGATCTCGACCTTGCGCAGGATTATGGAATCTCCGTCGCGCTCGATGACAGGCTTGAGCCCTCCCTGTTCGAGATTCTAAAGTCGGTCGATCCGTCCTTCGCGCCCGTGCCTACGCTCTTTAGCCCCACCATCGCGACGACTTACGCACGCCCGGGCGGATACCGCGTCGACATGCTTACAACCAATCGCGGCGCCGACCGGGGCCAGCCTGTAAAGCTACCGAGTTTGCAGACCGACGCCGTACCTTTGCGATTCATGGACTTCCTGCTGCGTGATACGATCGAGGCTGCCGTCCTGAGCCGCTTTGGTACGTTGGTAAATGTTCCGTCTCCGGAGCGTTACGCTGTACACAAGCTGATAGTATCCAGTCTTCGAAAGGATTCAGGCGAAAGCGCCGTCAAGGCAGACAAGGACATTGTCCAGTCCGGTCTACTCATCGAGGCGCTGATCCAGAAGCGCCGGCACGAGGATCTGGCTGATGTTCTTCGAGAAGCCGCAACACGTGGCGCGGCTTGGAAGGATCGCCTGCAACGCTCCGCTGGAAGACTTGATGACGGGCCGCGCACGTTGGTAACAGACATCCTTCGCGAAATCTGAAGCCCTCGCTTTCACGACAGCGATTTGCCGCCGCTCGTTCAACTCGAGGCCGAAGAACGCCCGTCGGAGTCGCCCCCTACTCCCTCGGCCGCTTGTACCTCGGCGGGCCGTCCGGTCCGACTTTGCCCGCATACGGATTTTTGCCCTGGCGCACAAACAGGCGCAGCGGCACGCCGTGCATGTCGAACGCCTCGCGGATACCGTTGATCAGATAGCGCTTGTAGCCTTCCGGCATCTGGTCGCCGCGCGAGGCGATCAGCACGAAGGTAGGCGGGCGCGCTTTCATCTGCGCCATGTAGCGCGGCTTGATACGCTTGCCCTGCACGCTCGGCGGCGGATGGTGCTCGACCGTGTGGCGCAGCCAGCGGTTGAGGTCGCCCGTCTTCACCTTCGCCGTCCAATCCTTGTAGACCTTCACCACCGCCGGCATCAGCTTGTCGACATGGCGCCCTGTAAGCCCCGAGAGGAACACCACCGGCGCCCCGCCGCCATTCGGCACGAGCCGGTTGGCCAGGTCGCGAATGTGCCGCGCCGCGCCGTCCTGGTCCTGCACCGTGTCCCACTTCGACATCACCAGCACGAGGCCGCGCCCTTCGCGCAGTGCGAGGTCGGCAATCTGCAGGTCCTGCTTTTCCAGCGCCTCATGCGCGTCCATCACCAGCGCGACAATATCGGCATACTTCAGTGAACGGATGGTCTCGGCAGTCGACATCCGCTCGAGTTTTTCCTGCACGCGTGCCTTGCGGCGAAGGCCTGCGGTATCCACGAGGCGGATCTGGCGGCCTTCCCATTCCCAGTCGATGGTAATCGAGTCGCGCGTGATGCCGGCCTCCGGCCCTGTCAGCAGGCGTTCGGATTGCAGAAGCTGGTTGATCAGCGTCGACTTGCCCGCATTCGGCCGTCCGACAATCGCGAGGCGTATCGGCCTCGGCGCGGCCGGTGTCACCTCTTCCGGCGCATCGACTTCGGCGGCCTCGATGGCGGCCACGAGGTCATCGTCCGACAGCGTCTCGTCTTCAATGTCGATATGCGCGAGCTTCTCGAGAATGTCGTCGCCGGCGCCTGCAGCATAGTTCGGCTCGGCCTCTTCCAGCGCGCGCTCGAACGCCTCCGGCCCCAGAACATTGCGGATCGCCTCATAGAGTTCGGCAAAGCCTTCGCCATGTTCCGCCGACAGGCCGACCGGCTCGCCAAGCCCCAGGCTGAACGCGTCAAACACGCCTGCCTCGCCCACGCGCCCCTCGGCCTTGTTCGCCGCCAACACCACCGGCACGTTGGCCTTGCGCAGCAGCATCGCGAAGGTCTCGTCTTCCGGCGTTACGCCGACGCGCGCATCGATCAGGAACAGCGCAATGTCGGCCTCGGCAATCGCCGCTTCCGTCTGCGCCCGCATCCGCGCCTCAAGGCTGTCATCGCGCACATTGTCGAAACCGGCAGTGTCGATCAGCAAGAGCGGCAGCGTCGCAAGCGAGCCTTCGGCCATCTTCCGGTCACGGGTTACGCCCGGCTGGTCATCGACCAGCGCGATCTTCTTGCCCACCAGACGGTTGAACAGGGTGGACTTGCCGACATTCGGCCGTCCGACAATGGCGAGCTTCAAAGGCAAGGCCGTGGCCCCTCTGGTTAATGAGGGCCAGACCGGGAAGCAGTCCCGACGGCCCTAGTCGATGGCGATCAGTTTGGCGTCATCCGTGAGGACGAACAGCTTCCCCTGCGCCGCAATCGGCTCGATATACACGGTATCCCCCAGCTTCAAAGAGGCGGTCTGCGTGCCGTCCTGCGGGGAGAAGGCCAGAAGTTCACCGCGCGAGGACACCAGGATCACCCGGCCGGAGGCTACAATCGGAGCCGTGTAGGTGATCGGCTTCTTGCGGTCCTTCTCGTTCTGGAACTCGCGCAGCTGCACCACCCAGTAAGCCTCACCCGTTGCCGCATCGAGGCAGGCGAGCTCGTTCTGGGTCCCCAGAACATACAGGAAGCGGCCCACCAGAGCCGGCGCGCGGGTCGATCCGATCGGCTGGGTCCAGACCCGGGCGCCGCTACGGCCGTCGATTGCCACCGTGGTGCCGGACTGGCTGGACGCAAACACGAGGCCGGCGCCAAGCACAGGGCGCGAGCCGATATCGTTGATCTCAGAGATCGGGGTGAACCGGCCTGCCTGGGTCAGCGCGTCCGTCCAAAGGCGGCGGCCGTTCGCCGCCAGATAGGCGATGACTTCGCCCGAAGAGAAAGGAGCAATCAGGAAATCCTCGACCGCCGCGGCGCTCGGGCTACCCAGCACGCGGGCGGACTCCGAAATGGCCTGGTCGCTCCACTGCGTGCCCCCGCCCGCCAGCGACAGGGCGAAAATCTCGTTATTGTTGGACGCCACAAAGATGCGGCCGTCGGAAATCGTCGGTGCGCCGGTCATCGGTGCGCCAAGATCCCGGCGCCAGGTCTGCTCGCCGGTATTGGCGTTGAGAGAGGTCACATAGCCATAGCCGCTGGCGACGATCAGCTGGTCGCCGGCCACGGCAAGACCACCGCCGATGGCGGCCTTGTCGCGCTTGGAAATGCCCTTCAGGCGCGTCGACCAGAGCTGTCCGCCCGAGGAAAGGTTCGTCGCACGGATCGTCTGTGATGCATCCATCGTGAACACGGCGGTGCCATTGGACACCGGCGGCGTTGTCAGGGCGCCCTTGTTGGTCGATCCCTTGCCTACCGAACGGCGCCAGACGATGTCGAGGTTCGGCGCCGCCACGAAATGGCCGACGGCCTTGGTCGGGCCGCCGCCGGACTCCGCCCAGGTCTCCAAGGGCACAGCGTCCGGCAGGGTGATCTCGACGCCGGTCAGTGTTGTGCTCGGCGCAACGCGTTCCTGGTCCAGCACCATCGCAACACGGCCGGCCTTCTCTTCCGCCGTCGCCGCGGCCTTCTTCTCGTCATTGCCGAAGTTCGGCAAGCTGATGCAGGCGCTCAGCGCAAGGAGAGAAGCCATAGCCGTTGCGGCAATGGCTGGACGGGAAAATTTCATTGGCCGGTCTCCTGGGGCTCTTCGGCTTGCGGTGTGACCGGCGCCTCGGCGGGCGTCTCCGGTTCGGCGGTTATTTCAGGTGCCAGCGGCATCGCGTCGAGCGCGATTTCGGCGCGCTGCACAAGGCCTTCGGGCGCGGCGGCGTCAAATTTGAGACGGTTATACTCGGTGCGGGCGCGGGCGATGTCGCCCGTGGCATAGGCCTTCGCCGCCACCAGCTCGCGGGCCAGCGCGCCCAGCGCCGAGTCCTCGGTCACCAGCGCGCCGAGCGTCGCTTCGAGCTCCGGAAGGGTCTGCGCATCGGCGCTGTAATAGGCTGCCTTCAGCAGCGCGAGGCGCTCATAGGGCCCGCCTTCCGTTCCGCCGATAGCCGACAGGGTCGCCGCAGCCGCGGCCGGGTCACCCATGCCTTCGATCTGGGTTTGCGCAAGGTAATGCGCCGCCATCGGGGCAAGCTTGGAGCCGCCGTCGACGATCGCCTGGAACGCCGCAGCCGCTTCCTCATACTGGCCCTCTTCCAGCGCCTTCACGGCAGCTTCGAGTTCCGCCGTCCGCGCCGCCTGAGCGGCCTCAGCCTGCGGCTTCACCACGAACTCGTTGATCGCAACCGATCCGACCAGCACCACGACCGCGCCATACACGAACGGGCGCCATTTCGCCCACCAGCTCGCCAACTTCTCCTGGCGAACGCTTTCGTCGACTTCAGTAAAAATGTCGGTCAAACGGGGCTCCGGGGGCTAGTCTTGAGGATTCGGCGCGAACCTAGACGCGCCGCGTGGCGCCTGCAACGGATCAGCGCTGTCAGGCTTCAGGTTTTCGCAGCGTGTAGGTTTCCGCCTTGCCCGGAAAAGCCCGGGACCGCACGTCCGCCGCATAGGCTGCAACCGCCTTGGAAACCTGCGCATTGAGGTCCGCATACCGGCGCACGAATTTCGGTGTCCAGTCAAACAGGCCCAGCATGTCAGGTGTCACCAGGATCTGGCCGTCACAAGCCCCCGAAGCCCCGATCCCGATGGTCGGGCAGGCCACTTCGGCGGTGATCTCGGCGGCAAGGTCTTCGGCCACGCCTTCGATCACGATGGCAAACGCCCCCGCCGCCTCGGCCGCCTTGGCCTCCGCGATCACGATATCGCGCTCGCTCAGCGTTCTGCCCTTGGCCCGGAAGCCGCCATCCACATTGATCGCCTGCGGGCGCAGGCCGACATGGCCCATGACCGGAACGCCCCGTTCCACAAGGTGGGAGATCTGCCCGGCAGCATAGGCCCCGCTCTCGATCTTCACCGCCTGGCAGCCGGTCTCCTTCATGATCCGCGCGGCATTCAGGAAGGCCTGGTCCGCGTTCGTCTCGTAAGACCCGAACGGCATGTCGACGACCACGAAGGCCTTCGACGAGCCCCGCATCACCGCCTGCCCGTGCAGGATCATCATCTCCATCGTCACGCCCACCGTCGAGGGCAGCCCGTGAACCACCATGCCGACACTGTCGCCGACCAGGATCAGGTCCGCATGCTCG
>Ga0315906_10008534_pt1 | contig 12280 bp, 14 predicted proteins | sample LakEriMetagenome_4_FD_203526 | JGI IMG/M metagenome (GOLD analysis project Ga0315906, IMG submission 203526) | Freshwater fungal communities from buoy surface, Lake Erie, Ohio, United States - Buoy 2 MA122 | ecosystem: Environmental > Aquatic > Freshwater > Lake > Lake biofilm | place: USA... | reverse complement strand
ATTTACTTCCGGTAAGAAAGAGAATAAATTAGGTATGCGGGCTTCTGAGACGGCCGAATTGATTTTCGACCAATGCCGGGTTCCCCATGAGAATATGTTGGGACAGGAGGGAGAGGGATTCGTTCAGGCTATGAAAGTATTGGATGGTGGAAGGATTTCCATTGCCGCCTTGTCGCTGGGAATAGCACGGGGTGCGTACATGGCCGCAGTGCAGTATAGTAAGCAACGCGAGCAATTCGGGCAACCTATAGCAAATTTTCAAGCGATAGGATTTAAGCTCGCCGACATGAATGTTCAGATTGAAGCCGCGGAAGCGTTAATTTATAAGGCCTGCGACTTGAAGGGGAAGGGCTTGAAATGCTCAAAGGAGTCTGCCATGGCCAAGTATTATGCCTCAGAAGTGGCCGTGAAAGTAGCTACGGAAGCGGTTCAGATATTTGGTGGCTATGGATATACCAAAGATTTTCCGGTGGAAAAATTCTACCGCGATTCGAAACTTTGCACCATAGGAGAGGGGACGAGCGAAATTCAGAAAATGGTGATTTCCAGAGAGATAATTGGTAGGTAAGGATGTTTTGGAGATTTCATAATGAATTACTATATTTGCAACCCTAAATAAACGAGTTTACATGTTAATTATTCCGGTTAAAGAAGGCGAAAGCATAGACAGAGCGCTAAAGAAGTTCAAGAAGAAATTCGAACGCACGGGGGTTATGAAAGAACTCCGCAGACGTCAGTCGTTTGAAAAGCCTTCTATTACAAAACGAGAAACAGTAAAGCGCGCGATTTTCCGCGATAAGATGTATAATACGGAGGATTAATTCTCCTTTTAAACGTAATGTGGGCGTATTCTGTGTTTTTAGCAGAATACGCCTCTTTTTTATTTATATTTTAGACTTCGTCTTAGCGCGTGGACGTGTAAGCAAGGGGGGCTTACATGCCCTCAGTTAAGCTGAAGCAGATGAGAGCATGCGGAGCATGCTTTATTTATTGTAAGAAGGTATTTGTTAGCCCAAGGTTATCATGCAGATGAAATTTTCTTTTAAAAGTTACTTTTTTTGTTTGTTGGGATGGCAACTTGCAAATGTATTATTCGTGATGATTCGCTTTGTGGGGCTTTCTTCGGTGCCGGTTTTTCAGTCATTCGACTACGACTCGTTGGATCATAAAGTGCTCTTCTTAAAATCGCTTGTAATCGCTTTTTTCATGGGAACCCTGCACTATTTTGCCGGCCTCTTAATGGAAACGTCGAGCATTAGAAGAAGGCCGTATGGGGTGATGATTGCGCTAAATCTCTTCGTGAGCGTTGTTTGCGTTTTTCTTGTCTTGGTGGGCTTAAAGTCGTGGGAACTCATTGGAAAAAACCAAGAGTTCACCTATGCCGAATTTGCGTCAAGGCTGTTTACAATCAACTTTGTAGTATTACTTACATACAATGGGGTTGTGAGTTTTGCCTTCATTATGATTAGGCAGATTAGCATGAAGTTTGGACCCGGAAATTTGCGTAGGTTAATAATGGGCACATATTATCATCCTAAATCAATTGAACATATTTTTATGTTTCTTGATTTAAAGGACTCGACAACGCACGCCGAACGATTGGGACACCTAAGATTTGGCGGCCTTATTCAGGATTGTTTTATGGATATGTCTGTAGTAACTGAATTTGGTGCTGAATTTTACCAGTATGTGGGCGATGAATCCATATTATATTGGAATGTGAACGACGGGGTCAAGCAGGCTAATTGTTTAATGGCTTTCTACGCATTTAACCGAAGATTGCAAGAACGAAGCCAATTTTATATGTCGAATTATGGGATAGTTCCCGAGTTTAAAGCAGGGGTTAACATTGGCCATGCAGTGGTGTTAGAAGTAGGTGAAATCAAGCGAGAAATTGCCTACTTGGGTGATGTGCTTAATACCGCAGCGCGAATTCAGGGTTTATGCAAGGTGCACAGCGAAAATCTTTTGATGTCGGAGAATCTTTTTAATCGGCTTTATTCCATTCCAGAAAACTTGGATATTGCGGCGGTTGGTCCTGCTGAGCTCCGAGGCCGATCAGCGCCGGTGCTTATATATCGCGTGAGGGAGAGAGATGCAGTAGAAATACCGGCGTGATACCAAGCTTCCCTGTTACAAGCAGCCTGCAGATTAATTGATTTTCCGCTATGGTGAAGAACGGCGTGAGCAATGCTCAATACTTGCCTCTTCGAGGCACAAAACTATGAAGCGAAGAGCACTTTTATGAAGCTTGAGATAGGAAGGTAATGCGTTATTCCGACGATGTGAAACGCATATTGGTGATTGGTTGTTTTTTAATTTTTTGAACGGGTATGTTACCAGGTTTTTAGTTGTTCAAAGTTAAACGTCCATTCTGGTGTATATAAACGGTCAAAACTGTCTGTGGTGTACCAGGGACTAATTTTTTCCTTCGTATTTTTAAGAATTTGAGTTTCTTGCGCGGGCATGTAGCTTTGGGCAAGCAAAAATACTTTTTCGCCCGCTTTATTTTCGGCAATGTCAACAATTATAACAGCGTGACCTGGTGAACCACCTCGAATAAAGACATCGCCAATAGCCATGTCTTTAATATTTTTTGATTCTAAAGATTTTGAGAGAGAAAGTGTGCCAGCATACATAAAAATAAATTCCATATAGCTTCTAAAATCTTCATAGGTATTTGATGGCTCTGTTGTCTTTCTCCAAGCGGTCTTATTTCCTGTTACAATTACTCTGTTGCCTTTTATCCATTCGCTGTAATCCACTTTGAAGCCATTGGTGAGCGTAAACGAAATTTGGTCGTATGCTTGTATCGAATAAAAGTACTCTCCGCGCAGGCGCATAATTGCATCAGCACACTGCTGCAGATCTTTGTTTGATATTTCCATATCAACGACTGCATCATATACATTGTTTTCTTTTACAGCGCCATTGTAATGTTTCACTTTTGCTCCTGCAGGCTTTAAAGGAAGATTGCGCAAATAGCTGTCAAAAGAATTTTCTTCTGCGGGTATTCGTTGGAAGCCTTCTGGTGGGTTAAACCGTGTTTGCAGGGTCATTCCTTTTTCATTAATGATACTCGGAACCGCAATGATACTCGGAACCGTGTTCGTTGCAGAGGCTGGAATTTTTTTATCGGTTGTTTGTCCGCAGCCATCAATCATTAATACACCTGTAATTATGGCTGTTAAAAAGTGTTTCATGCTTGAAAGAATGTAATAATCACTAAATATTTGAAAAAAAATAAACGATTCCGACGGGAGTTTGGCTCTGTCGGAGTTACTGTAACGTAATTCGTGGAACGAAATTGTCTCAGCACTTCCTCAGACAAAAAATAATAATGTGGAATTGCGAGAAGAAGTCTATTTATCGCTCCACTACTAGTTTGGATACCGAAGAAAATTCCGGACCGAACAAGTGCATTAAATATAGTCCTGATGCCCAATTTGATATGTCGATTTGGTGAAAATCGCCAATGCTGCTATCTGAATATACTGTTCTTCCATTCTGATCTAGGATCGTCAGTTCAATATCATTATAAGATTGCTGCAGCGTCTTGCAGTTTATCTGAATGAGTTGATTTGCGGGGTTAGGGTAAATAGTTACAGGAGCCAACTCTGACCAATGGGAAAGGCCCAGCGGGCTGAGGTTTAGTTTGGCTACTAGTATGTCATTACCGCCGGCAGAAACCAGCGGGATATTTCCAATTGTACTCTCCCCTGTAATTACTCCGGCCAAATAAACAGCACCATCATTGTCGGTGGCTATCCCATAGCCGTACTCATTTCCCTCTCCACCGTATGAAGAGACCGCAAGTGTGTTCCCGGAGCTATCATATCTGGAAATAAAAATATCAGCGAGGCCGGCAGCAGAGATTGTTCCGTTGCCGAAAGTGGCAGTATCGTGGAAAAAGCCTACTTCCAGGATTTCGTCGGCAGAGGTGAGTAGGATGTCTGTTGCCTGATCTACACCCATCCCCCCTCCCGAGCTCCGCGACCAAATTAGGATTCCTTCACCTGAGAATTTGATTAGGTAAGTGTCCTGATCATATTGACCTCCTGAGGCAAGCAACGTCGCTCCGCCCATAATAAGTTTGCCCGAAAAGAATCCGTTCGTTATAACATTTCCTTCTTGATCTACGGCCACTCCAAAGCCTCTGGCAAAATCATTGGCTCCCGCATCGCCTTTGACTGCCCACAAGACGTTTCCCTGCTCCGATAATTTTGCCAGATAGGTGGCAAAGAAGGAATTGCAGGTAAGTAAAGTGCCGTCGAAATCCACCCCATCACTGAACACTCCTGTAATGAAGTAATCGCCATTGGAGTCTTGAGCAATTCCATAGGCGCGGTCTTCACCGTTTCCGCCTATACCTCTTATCCAATCCAATTCCCCGTCTGAAGAGTAATGGCAAATCAGTATATCTCTATTTCCTTGGCTGATAGTTTGCACATCTCCGGCGATGAAGGTAGACTTGAAGCTTCCTGCTACCGTAGCACCGCCATCGGCAGTAAGCGTTACGCGATTACCATAGTCATCGAGCAACCCACCGCCTGAGCGAACCCATTGTATGTCGCCATAGGCGTTATATTTGGCAATAAACATGTCGTAGTCTCCTTGACTTGCAACGCTGCTGCCACTGAAGCTACAGGAGCCTCTGAACCATCCGGTAATATAGGTATCTCCGTTGGGCATTGCCGCAATACCTGCGCTCACATCATTTTCGCTACTGCCTGCTTGACGCGCCCAATTTAGGTTGCCGTTGCTATCGTACGATGCCAGGAAAATATCCTGTTGGCCATAGCTCACCAGCGTTTGGTTGCCGAATTGCGCGGTTCCGGAAAACCATCCGGTGATATAAACATTTCCGAATGCATCGTTGCTGATATCGTAACCCTGGTCTGAGGCAGCGTTGCCGATATTGAAAGCCCATGAAGCTTGTTGGCAGTTTACCGAAATTGGCAGACTCATAAGTGCCGCCGCGAGCAGATTTATAATTTTTTTCAAGCCAGTATCATTATTTGCGGTTCAAAGTGGTAAATCGTTTACCGCTTACTGGCAAATATAGATAATTGAGTCGGGGTAGGGTAGGGGGACGAGCAGGACATGTTTGACCCCATGCCAGGACCATAAATCCCGGTGATTCCCATCAATCTGGATACGTCAGTTGTTTTTTCGGCAAGGAATTCTTTGCAGGGTCGGTTACTTACCATAGCTCCGTGGTTCGGATCATTAATTTTGGCAGCTGATTACCGGTTCAAAAGGGCAAATAGCATTCGAAGAAATTTAGAAAGCAAATCGGATTAACAACCTCCTGCTCAAAATAATCTAAAGAGGGAAGCGTTAGAAATAATAAACCTGCTTCCTTTCGCATTGTGAATGGTATCCTCGATTTTTTGCGTTATCTGCGAGCAGAAAAACGCTCCAGCGCTCATACTGTATCATCGTATGGAAGAGATTTGGAGCAGTTTTCGATCTATCTGACCCAGGTTTACGAGGTAGGAGAGCCGGGCCAGGTTAGCAGTGTTATGGTGAGAAGCTGGATAGTTCAGCTAGCATCTTCAGGAATATCTAACCGTTCGATTAGGCGAAAACTAAGTGCATTAAAATCGTTTTATCGCTACCTGCAAAAACATGATAAGGTTACGGAATCTCCTTTAGCCATTGTGAGTTCGCCAAAAATACCGAAGCGACTTCCAGTGTTTGTGGAAGAAGGGGATATGATGCGAATTCCGGAAAGTTCCGGGTTCACCCGAAATTTTACAGGCATGCGGGATGAATTGCTTGTAACCTTATTGTATGAAACAGGTATAAGGTTATCGGAACTAACAGGATTGCGGGATACCGATATTGATGCGGGACGGCAAAGTCTAAAGGTACTGGGAAAACGAAACAAGGAGCGCATAATACCACTTGGCAGTGAGATGATGGATTTTATTAAGAAGTATCAATATGAGCGCGATCGGGAATTGCCTTATCAGGAGTCGTGGTTGTTGCTAACGGATAAAGGAAAAAAATTATACCCCCGGTTTGTTCAGCGTAAAGTAAAATATTATCTTGGAGAAGTTTCTACCCTTGAAAAGAGAAGCCCACACGTGATTCGCCATAGCTTCGCCACCCATATGCTCAACAACGGGGCAGACCTTAACGTAATAAAGGAGTTGCTAGGCCATTCGAATCTTGCAGCTACGCAGGTGTACACGCACAACACTATAGATAAGCTAAAGGAAGTTCATCGTTTAACCCATCCACGAGGATGATAAAAACTTATTATTATGCATTTACAAGTTCAGTCCATTCATTTTGATGCAGATCAGAAGCTGATCGATTTTATTAAGGATAAAATGGGAAAGCTCACCGTCTTTCATGACAAAATAATTGGTGGAGAAGTATATCTGCGCCTCGATAAGTCGGATGTCAAAGCAAATAAGGTAGCGGAAATACGGTTATCCATTCCGGGAAAGGATTTATTTGCTCGGAAGCAGTGTAAGTCATTTGAAGAAGCAACAGACACGGCGGTAGAAGCGCTTCGCCGCCAGATACGCAAATACAAAACAAAGGCTAGTTAAAGAAGGGAAAAAAAAATAGGGCAAGATATTTGCTCGAAAGAATAGTTTACTTACATTTGCACCCCCTAATCAATGGATGGGGGTGCTTTTTTTTACCCGAAATATTGAAATAAGGGAGAAGCTGCCGGTGTAGCTCAGTTGGCTAGAGCAGCTGATTTGTAATCAGCAGGTCGTGGGTTCGAGCCCCTCCACCGGCTCAGGTTGCTTAGCGGAGCAAGCCAGGATAGAACATATTGGGGAGATACTCAAGTGGCTAACGAGGACAGACTGTAAATCTGTTGGCTATCGCCTTCGTAGGTTCGAATCCTGCTCTCCCCACGACATTTTGAATCTCATTAGGCGGGAGTAGCTCAGTTGGTAGAGCATCAGCCTTCCAAGCTGAGGGTCGCGGGTTCGAATCCCGTTTCCCGCTCAAATACAGACCAGATCCAACGGGGTCGGTAAAATTTTTTAGGAGAACGATGAGGAATACCGGAAAATCCTGGCATCTCCAAGGACGGGCGGTACCAATCAAGAGTTCATCATGCCGATGTAGCTCAGTGGTAGAGCACTTCCTTGGTAAGGAAGAGGTCATGGGTTCAAGTCCCATCATTGGCTCCAATTTAGTTAACACAATTTAAAAACAACAGTTCGGAGGACAAAAAACGACCGGCTATGGCAAAAGACACTTTTCAGAGAACCAAACCGCACGTGAATATCGGTACGATAGGACACGTGGACCATGGAAAAACCACCCTCACTGCGGCTATCACCACAGTTTTGGCAAAAAGGGGTCTTTCTCAGGCTCGCAGTTTCGATTCGATCGATAATGCTCCTGAAGAAAAAGAGCGTGGTATTACCATCAATACTTCCCACGTGGAGTATGAAACCGCAAACCGTCACTATGCACACGTAGACTGTCCTGGTCACGCTGACTATGTGAAGAACATGGTTACCGGTGCCGCCCAGATGGATGGCGCTATATTGGTGGTTGCAGCTACCGATGGTCCGATGCCACAGACTCGCGAGCACATTCTGCTTGGCCGTCAGGTAGGTGTTCCTCGCATCGTAGTGTTTATGAATAAAGTGGACATGGTAGACGACACCGAGCTTCTTGAGCTCGTTGAAATGGAAATTCGTGATCTGCTTTCTTTCTACGAATATGATGGTGATAATACTCCTGTTATTCGCGGTTCAGCTCTTGGAGCGTTGAACGGCGATTCCAAGTGGGAAGATACCGTTATGTCTCTTATGGAGTCGGTAGATGCTTGGATTGAACTTCCTGTTCGCGCCATAGATAAGCCTTTCCTTATGCCGGTGGAAGATGTATTCTCCATCACTGGTCGTGGTACAGTTGCTACAGGTCGTATCGAAACAGGTAAAATCCATACCGGCGACGAAGTTGATATCGTAGGTATGCAGGAGGATAAACTCAAGTCGACCGTAACGGGGGTTGAGATGTTCCGTAAAATTCTTGATGATGGACAAGCTGGAGACAACGTAGGAATTCTTCTCCGCGGTATCGACAAAGCCGATATCCGTCGTGGAATGGTTATATCTGCTCCTAACGCAATTACTCCTCACACCAAGTTTAAGGCTGAGATTTACGTACTTAAGAAAGAAGAAGGTGGTCGTCACACTCCTTTCCACAACAGATATCGTCCTCAGTTCTATTTCCGCACTACCGACGTAACCGGAGAGATTAACCTCGAAGCCGGACGTGAAATGGTAATGCCAGGAGATAACGTGACCATTACCGTGAATCTGATTGTTCCGGTAGCTATGGACAAAGGTCTTCGTTTCGCTATCCGCGAAGGAGGTCGTACCGTAGGTGCAGGACAGGTTACCGAGATTATCGAGTAATCATCATAAACAGTTTCGAATGAAGGTGGTCGCACTGAAAAGTGTCCACCTTCATTTGTGCTAAACGGGTGTAGCTCAGCTGGTAGAGCATCGGTCTCCAAAACCGAGGGCCGTGGGTTCGAATCCTACCACCCGTGCAAACAAGGGATGCAACATGGCAAGTATAAAGACATACATCACCGAGTCGTACAACGAACTCATTAACAAGGTAAGCTGGCCGAGCTGGGCGGAACTTCAGAGCAGTGCTGTTCTGGTATTTGTTTCGTCGCTGATTATCGCTCTCCTTGTGTTTCTAATGGACTATGTTTTTGGAGTGAACCCAGGACAGGACACGTTTTGGAAAGGTGTCCTCGGATTCATGTATCAATATCTGCTGAAATAATTCCGGGAGATGAGCGAAATTGCCAAGAAGTGGTATGTAGTGCGCGCCGTTTCCGGAAAGGAAAAGAAGGTGAAGGAATACATAGAGAGCGAAATAAAAGCTCTCGGTCTGGAAGATTACGTTTCGCAGGTGCTTATTCCGACGGAAAAGATTTACCAGATTCGCAATGGAAAAAAGGTAAGTAAGGAGAGGAATTATTTTCCCGGTTACGTGCTTATCGAAGCGAATTTGGTCGGAGAAGTTCCGCACGTTATAAAAAACATAACGAATGTAATAGGCTTTTTGGGAGCGGAGAAGCAGGGTGAACCTATTCCCCTTCGCATTCAGGAAGTAAATAGGATATTGGGCAAAGTAGATGAACTTGCTGTTAGCGATGAGGAATTGAACATTCCTTATATTATTGGCGAAACAGTGAAGGTAATTGATGGCCCATTTAATAGTTTCCACGGAGTTATTGAGGAGATTAACGAAGACAAGAAGAAGTTGAAAGTGATGGTGAAGATCTTTGGAAGAAAGACTCCGGTGGAGTTGGGCTATATGCAAGTAGAAAAAGAAAGTTAAACCAGGCTAAACCGCGTCGGGAAGATGTCCACTTAAATGCTTCCCCTCTAACCGGCGCGAAAGCATATAATACCATGAACAATGGCTAAACAAATCGCAGCACTGATCAAGCTGCAAGTCCGTGGAGGCGCGGCCAACCCGTCACCACCCATAGGACCGGCACTCGGTTCGAAGGGGGTGAATATCATGGAGTTCTGTAAGCAATTCAATGCGAGAACTCAAGATAAACCGGGAAAGGTTTTGCCCGTTTTGATTACGGTTTACGCCGACAAGTCTTTCGACTTTGTTATCAAAACTCCTCCGGCGGCTATCCAACTTATGGACGCGTCTAAGGTTAAGAAGGGATCTTCGGAGCCGAACCGCAACAAAGTAGGAAGCGTTACCTGGGATCAGGTACGGGTTATTGCAGAAGACAAGATGCCAGACCTAAACTGTTTTACCATCGAAGCGGCCATGAGTATGGTTGCAGGTACGGCAAGAAGTATGGGTCTGCGCGTTACCGGTCAGTCGCCTTTTGAAAGCCAATAATCGTCAGAACCATGGGAACCATAACAAAGAACACCAAGGCAGCACAAGGGAAATACGACTCAGCGAAGTCGTACGAACTGAAAGAAGCCGCAGGCATCGTTAAGAACATTACGTTCACTAAGTTCGATGCATCTGTGGACATTGCCGTTCGTTTGGGTGTTGATCCCAGGAAATCTAACCAAATGGTTCGCGGCACCGTATCGCTTCCTCACGGAACCGGTAAGGATGTGCGCGTGCTGGTACTCTGCACTCCGGATAAGGAGCAAGAGGCCCGCGACGCAGGAGCGGATCATGTGGGACTTGACGATTACCTGGCTAAGATCAAAGGCGGATGGACGGACATTGATGTTATCATTACCACTCCTACCGTAATGGGGAAGGTTGGTGCATTGGGTAGAATTTTAGGTCCGAGAGGACTTATGCCCAATCCTAAAACCGGAACGGTTACGTTGGAAGTTGGCAAAGCTGTACAGGAAGTGAAAGCGGGTAAAATCGATTTCAAAGTGGATAAAAACGGTATTGTTCACGCAAGCATCGGAAAAGTTTCATTCACGGAAGATAAGATTGCCGAAAACGCGAAAGAGCTCATCAGCACCTTGTTGAAGCTCAAGCCTGCAGCAGCTAAAGGCACCTACATTAAGAGTATTAGCATGTCCAGTACGATGAGTCCTGGCGTAAATATCGAACCCAAATCCGTGGCAGGCTAAGGCCTTTCGCACAACAGTTTAACGAATATGACAAGGGAAGAAAAAAACCTGCTCATAGCTGAGTTGTCGGAGAAAATCGCCTCGAGCAATATTTTCTATCTGGCAGATACCTCAGAACTGAATGCGGAAGTTACCCAGGCCCTTCGCCGTGAATGTTTTAAGAAAGAAGTAGGACTTCGCGTTGTGAAGAACACCCTTCTTCAGAAAGCATTCGAACGGGTTGAGGGACGAGACTATTCGGAGATGTATAGCGCCTTATCAGGACCAACCGCTATTATGTTTTCCGAAGTGGGTAATCTTCCAGCTAAACTCATTAAGGATTTCAGGAAAAAGTATCCGAAACCTATCCTGAAAGCTGCATACATTGAGGAGGCAATTTTTGTCGGCGATGATCAGCTTGATACCCTTGTGGCTATCAAGAGCAAGGAAGAGCTTGTCGGAGAGCTCATCGGTTTGCTCCAATCTCCTGCACGCAACGTTATTTCGGCGCTGCAGTCGGGTGGACAAACTATCGCCGGTGTGGTTAAAACCCTCCAGGAACGTAATTCATAATTTAATTTAGTAACGAACCCGTTAAAAACCGTAATACAATGGCGGATATTAAAGCAATGGCTGAAGAGCTGGTTAATCTTACCGTAAAAGAGGTAAATGAGCTCGCAAAAATCCTGAAAGAAGAGTATGGCATTGAGCCTGCAGCAGCTGCTGTGGCAATTGCTGCTCCCGGAGCAGGTGGCGGTGGCGAAGCTGCCGTAGAAGAGAAGACTTCCTTCGACGTTATCCTCAAGGATGCTGGAGCTAACAAACTCGCAGTAGTTAAGCTCGTGAAGGAACTCTCTGGTCTTGGTCTGAAAGAGGCCAAAGATATCGTTGACAAAGCTCCGGCTCCGATTAAGGAAGGAGTGCCCAAGGATGAAGCAGAAAACCTAAAGGCACAACTTACTGAAGCAGGCGCCGTAGTTGAAGTCAAGTAAGCTACATACCTACTGAAACCGAAAGGGTTAGGCCCGGCCTTTAGGCCCGGGCCTTAACCCTTTGTATACTATTCCGCTGAAAAATACATCTTACGGCGGTCGAGTGAGAGTTGAAGGCGACGGCCACACACTCTTACTCCCTTAGAAAATCAGAAACGCGTTATTACTTCAATACTCTAACATTTACAGGCCTTGGTTACAAAAAGCTTATTATCGGAACGCAGTAACTTTGCTAAGTCTATTGCCTCCTACGAGTATCCGGACTTTCTGGAGATCCAGCTTAAATCTTTTCAGGAGTTCTTTCAGCTGGACACCAATCCGGAAAATAGGACCAAAGAGGGTCTCTTTAAGGTATTTCAGGAGAATTTTCCTATTACCGACACCCGCAACCAGTTTCAACTCGAATTTCTCGACTATTTCGTAGATCCTCCGCGGTACGATATCGAAGAGTGTATTGAAAGAGGCCTCACTTACAGCGTGCCGCTGAAGGCTAAGTTGAAACTCTTCTGCAATGATCCTGAACACGAAGATTTTGAAACCATCGTGCAGGATGTTTATCTCGGTACTATTCCCTACATGACTCCGCAGGGTTCATTTGTAATTAACGGAGCAGAAAGGGTTATCGTTTCCCAGTTGCATCGTTCTCCCGGAGTATTTTTCGGACAGAGCAGGCATGCTAACGGAACCAAGCTATACAGCGCAAGGATTATTCCTTTTAAAGGT
>Ga0315906_10008533_pt1 | contig 12281 bp, 10 predicted proteins | sample LakEriMetagenome_4_FD_203526 | JGI IMG/M metagenome (GOLD analysis project Ga0315906, IMG submission 203526) | Freshwater fungal communities from buoy surface, Lake Erie, Ohio, United States - Buoy 2 MA122 | ecosystem: Environmental > Aquatic > Freshwater > Lake > Lake biofilm | place: USA... | reverse complement strand
GACGAAGCGCGCGAAGCGCTTCGCGCTGCTCCATCCGTTCGCGGCGCACACGGCGCCGGTGTCGCCCGACCTCGATGTCCTCCGCAAGAGCGCCGAGCGCATCCCGGGATCGTCGTTCGTCGACCATACCCAGCTCCTCGCCACGATGCGCGCGGCCAAGTCGAAGTCCGAGGTCGCGCTCATGCAGCGCGCGGCCGACATCACCGCGAAGGGCTATGACGCGGTCCTGCGCGGACTGCGGCCCGGCATCACCGAGTTCGACGTGCAGGAGCTCGCCGAGCACGGCTACCGCTCGAACGGTGCCCGCAAGGCCGCCTACCACACGATCGCGGGCGGCGCGTTCAACGCGACGGTGCTCCACTACCACGGCAACCGCGAGACGCTCAAGGACGGCGAGGTGATCCTGATCGATTCGGGCGCCGAGTACATGGGCTACGCGTGCGATGTGACGCGCACCTTCCCGGTCGGCGGGAAGTTCACCAAGCGCCAGCGCGAGATCTACGAGATCGTGCTCGAGGCGCAGCTCGCGGCGATCGACGCGACCAAGGCGGGAACGACCTTCGCCGCGATCGACAAGGCCGCGCGCGATGTGATCGCGAAGGCCGGCTACGGCGACGCGTTCTTCCACGGCTGCGGCCACCACCTCGGCCTCGAGGTCCACGACATCACGCCGGAAGGCGCGATCCCGGAGAACGCGGTCATCACCATCGAGCCCGGCATCTACCTCCCGAACGAGAACTTCGGCGTGCGCATCGAGGACGACATCCTCGTCACGAAGAAGGCGGGCGGAGTCAATCTGACCGCCGCGATCCCGAAGACCGTCGCCGAGGTCGAGCGCGCGATGGCGCGGTGAGCGCGCGGCTCACGCAGTCCTGACCCGGCCTGAACCCATCGCGCGAGGTGCGCGCGCACCATTCCGCGCATGCACGGGAGCATCGCTGCACGAGCCCTTCCGGACGCGCGCGACATCTCGTCGGCGGGCCGCGGTTCGCTGCCTCCGGCCGACGATGCGCCGCTCGGGCGCGCGATGCTCGTGACCGGCTCCGTCGGCTCGGGGCACACGCGCGCCGCGGAGGCCGTCGCGGACGCGATGCTCGTCGGACACGCGGCGAACGAGGCTGTCGTCGTCGACTGCCTCGCGCACGCGGTGGCGCCGTTCCGTCGCGCGTATCGCGACGCCTACATCGCGCTGATCGAGCGCGCGCCCGGCGCGATCGGCTGGCTCTACCGCTCGAGCGATCGCGCCGGCGACGGCCCGCTGCGCCGCGCCGTGCAGCGACACGCCCTCGCGAGCTTTCGCAGGCGCGTGCGCGACGAGCGCCCGGACACCATCGTCTGCACCCACTTCCTCGCGGCCGAAGTCGTCTCCGACATGGTCGCGCGCGGAGAATGGCGCGGGCGGTTCGCCGTGGTCGTGACCGACTTCGATGCGCACGCGATGTGGGCGAAGTGCCCGCACGCCGACCGCTGGTTCGTCGCGCTCGAGGAGACGCGCGAGATTCTCGCGGGCAAGGGCGTGCCGCGCGAGCGCGTCGAGATCACCGGAATTCCGATCTCGGCGGCGTTCTCCGCGCCTGCGCCATCGCGCGCGGAGCTCCGGCGAACGCATGGGCTTTCGCCGGAAGGCCCGGCGCTGCTCGTCTCGGGCGGCGGAGTCGGCGTTTCGCTTCTCGGCGACACGCTGCTCGACCTGCTTCGCGTGCGCTCGGCGACGAGCATCGTCCTCGTCTGCGGGAAGAACGCGCGGCTTCGCGAGCGCGCCGAGACCGTCGTCGGCGGGCTCGACTCCGAGGCGCGGGCGCGCGTGCGAATCCTCGGCTTCACCGACCGGATGCACGAACTCATGCGCGCGTGCGATCTCGCGATCGGCAAGCCGGGCGGGCTGACCTCGTGCGAGGCGCTCGCATGCGGACTGCCGATGGCGGTGCTTCGACCCGTGCCCGGGCAGGAGGAGCGCAACAGCGACCACCTGCTCGAGTGGGGCGTCGCGACGAAGCTCAACTCGCCCGAGAGCCTCGCGTGGCGCCTCGACGCGCTGCTTTCCGACGGCGATCGCCTCGCCCGGATGCGCGCCGCTGCGCTCGCGCGGGCACGGCCCTTCGCAGCCGACGCCGTGGTCGATGGTCTCTGCCAGATCGCGGCGGGCTGAGGCCGCTCACTCGGCGAAGAGATCGGGCGCGATCACATCGGTCAGGAGCAGCGTCAGCGACCAGAGCACAGGCAGCGCGCTCATGACGACCGCGGTGGTCGCGAGGAAGCGTCCGGCGCTCCGGCGCAGTCGCGCGAGGACCTCGCACACGACGATCACCCACATCATGAGCGCGAACTTGAACGCGATCGCGCCGTGCATGCCCCAGGCGTCGATCACGATCGCGGCGACCGGGTTCACCTCGAGCCCGCCCTGCGAGAGGATCTTCCAGGTGAGCATGATGTCGAGGCTCGAGACGAACACGAACCAGACGTAGGTGTTCTGGAAGTGCATCTCGGGGCTGCGCGCGAAGCCGAGCGGGTCGCGCGGAAGCGCCACGCCGCACTCGGGGCAGGACGACGGCCGCGCGACCGCGTGCGGATCGAGATCGTGGCCGCAGTCGCCGCAGCGGCCGAGCGTCTCGCGCCGCCGGCGGCGGATCGCGCGCGGCAGCGCGATCGCCATCCACGACGCCGACGACCAGAAGACGAGATCGGCGAGGAAGCCGAACGCGAGCGGCCGCAGCGGCACGAGCACGTGCATGCCGTCGACCATGCCGATGTGCGCGTTCCAACGGAACTCCGGATTCGGGTCGTAGCCGGCGTCGCGGCCGCCGGCGCCGCGCGATCGGTACCACGCCTCGCTCGCGAAGGCGCGGAACGGCCAGCCCGCGAGTCCAGTGTCGACGCGGCCCCAGGCCTTCGTCTGCGCTGGCGGCGGCGACGCGATCACGCCGGTGGGTACGGCATGCGGAACACCGTCGCGCGTCTCGAGCGCGCGGTCGGGCCACCCGACCTCGCCCGACGGCTGTGGACTCGACGGTTCGGCGACGTACCAGTCGGAGAACGCGGCGCGGCGCGCCTGCAGGATCGGCACGAGCCCTTCACCCTCGCTCGACCAGAGCGTCCCGGGCTGCGGCCCCTCGCCCGGCTCGCGGAACCAGATCGTGCGCGGCGCGTTCACCGCGCCGATGCCGCGCATCGAGAGCGCAAGCGGCAGTCCCCACGCCATGAAGAGCGTGATCCCGAGGCCGGCGAGCAGATGCCGCCACCCACCGAGGATGCTTCGCAGGATCGGGCGAAAGCGGGCGGCCATGGCGCGACATCATGCCATGGCCGCCCGCTCGGGACGAGCCGGGTCTGAGCGGAATCCGCTCAGCGGCGGCGACGGCCCGCGAGTCCGACCAGCCCGAGCACGGCGATCGCGCCCGGCGCCGGCACACCGATCGCGGTGCCGAGCGAGCCCGTGTCGCCGGTCGAGGTGAACCCGACCTGCGTTCCGATCGTGCCGACGGTGCTCACGACGCCGTTGTACGACGGGTCGATCGCGCCGAGGGCGTCCCACGCGTAGAAGAAGCTCGAACCGCTCGTCGCGGCGCCGAAGCTGACCTGGCTCAGGATCGCGTTGGACGCGTCGAAGAGGCACGCGCCGTCGCCGCCCGACGAGAATCCGACGCCGGAGCCCGAGTAGAAGCCGACCTGCAGGGAGCCGATCCCGCCCCAGAAGGTGCGGAACGAGGCGATGCCCGCGCCGGCGGCGCTTTCGATGAAGATCACGCTCTCACCGGCGCCGATCGAGGTGATGCCTCCGAAGGCGACCGAGGCGGCGAAGTTGAACGAACCGTCGTCCATGCGCCACCCGGTGAGGTCGACGGCGGAAGCCCCGTAGTTGGTGACTTCGATCCAGTCCGGCGTGGGGGCGCCGAGACCATTGCTCGAGCTCATCACTTCGGTGATGCGGATCGAGGCGAAGGCGGACGACGAGAGAACGAAAGCCGCAGTGGCGGCGGCAACACAGACGCGCATGCTGTTTCTCCAAGGGATCGGGAACGGGACACGGGTGCAAACGACTCGCCGCGAGGGAGCGGCGAGAACGGAGAATCCGGGCGGCGCGTCAAGGCGCGCCTTCCGGCGCGCTCAGGTTGCCTTCGCGGTCTGCAAGCCGTTCGTTCGGGTCCTGTGAACGAGATGGCCGAGGAGCACCTCGGCGACGCGTCGCCAGCTCTGGGTCGTGGCGTGCGCAAGGCACGACGCCCGCGAGACATGCAGCGCGCGCGCGCAGGCCGACGCGAGATTCTCGTCGAGCGCGCCATTGACCCCTTCGCGGACCACGTCGATCGGACCGGTGGTCGGATAGGCCGCGACCGGCGTCCCGCAGGCGTTGGCCTCGAGCATCACGACCCCGAAGGTGTCGGTCCGGCTCGGGAACACGAAGACATCGGCCGACGCGTAGTGGCGCGCGAGGTCGTCACCGAATCGGTAGCCCGCCCACCGCACGCCCGGATGGGCGCGCTCGAGCCGCGCCTTCTCCGGACCGTCGCCGACGACGACCTTTGAACCGGGCAGCGGCGCATCGAGGAACGCCTCGATGTTCTTCTCCCGCGCGACGCGGCCGGCGTAGAGGTGCACCGGGCGCGGAAGATCCGCGAAGAGCGACTCCGGCATCGGCCGGAACTGCGTGGTGTCGACGCCGCGGCACCATGTGGCGGCGCGCGCGACGCCATTCGCGCGCAGCTCGTCGGTGACCCGCTGGGTCGGTGCGAGCGTCGCGGCCGCCGGCGCGTGGAACCAGCGCATGAATCGCCAGCCGATGCGCGGCGGCACGCCGAAGTACCGGCGGAAGTACTCGGGAAACTGCGTGTGGTAGCTCGTCGTGAACGGAATGCCGCGCGCGAGCGCGCGCCGGCGCGATTCGAACCCGATCGGACCTTCGGTCGCGATGTGGAGCGCGTCGAAGCCGCGCTCGAACGCCGCGCCGACCGCGCGCCACGGCGCGAGCGCGAGACGGATCTCGGGATAGCGCGGCGCGGCGACCGTGGCGCAGAGGCCCGGATACACCACCTCGACCGCATGCCCCATCGCCTCGAGCTCGCGGATCGTCTGCTGCCAGGTCCGCACGACACCGTTCACCTGCGGCGACCACGCGTCGGTCGCGAGCAGGATCCTCACTGCGCGACCCTCAGGAACGCGAGCGGCGCCTCGAGCCACGGATCGGCGTCGTCCGCCGGATCCTCGGCGGAATCGCCAGCCGCATCAGCGCGCTGCGCCTTCGCCGCGTCGCGCGCGGCGAGGAACTCGAGGCCGTGGACCAGCTCGATCCGGCCGTCGGCATGCTCGACGAGCGCGGTGCAGCTCTCGACCCAGTCGCCGCAGTTCAGGTAGGCGATGCCGTCCATGTCGCGCTGCTCGGCCTTGTGGATGTGCCCGCAGACGACGCCGTGGTAGCCGCCTTCCTTCGCGTCGCGGACGAGCGCGGTCTCGAAGTTCGAGATGAAGCTGCACGCCCGCTTCACCCGGAGCTTGATCGCCTGCGACAGCGAGTCGTAGGGAAGGCCGAAGAGCCGGCGCGCCCGGTTGTACCACTTGTTGATGCCGAGAAGGAGCTCGTATCCGACCGAGCCGAGGACCGAGAGGAGCCTCGAGTGCCGCACCACGAGATCGAACTTGTCGCCGTGGGTGATGAGGAACCGGCGGCCGTCCGCGGTCTGGTGCACCGCCTCCATCGCGACCTCGATGCCGCCGAACACGAGACCGCAGAACTGCCGCGACGCGTCATCGTGGTTTCCGGGCACATAGACGATGCGCGTGCCCTTGTGCGACATCTTGAGCAGCCGCCGCAGCACCGTGTTGTGGGAGTCGGGCCAGTACCAGCGCTGCTTCAGGCGCCACATGTCGATGATGTCGCCGACGAGGTAGATCTCGTCGGCCTCGACATGCTTGAGGAACCGCGCGAGCTGCTCGGCCTGCGCGCCGTTCGACCCGAGATGGCAGTCGCTGATGAAGAGTGTCCTGTATCGCGCCTTCATGCGTCGAACCTCCTGCGCTGCCGTTCCTTGGCAGGCGGACGGGAGGAGGATCGGCGGTTCCCGTTCAGACGCGGATAAACCCGCGCGAAGGCGCGTGAAGGGACGGTGAGACTGCGGTGAGGATGGCCCCTCGGCCGCTCACACCACCCGGTCGCCGCTCGGGATGTTGAACGCGGGCGCGAGGTTCACCTGGACGAGCGTCGCGCCGGTCTTCTCAGCGTGGACGGCCTGCGCGGTGGCGGGGTCGACGTAATCCGAGTGGCACGACGCCTTCTCGCCCGCCGCGGCGCCGACGGCCTTCTTCGTCTTCGACGCGAGCTTGTGGATCTCGTCCGGGCTCAGCACGCCGCGCTTCGCGAGGATCTCCTGCTGCTCGGGCGTGAGCGCGGCGCTCTTCACGGGCTTCCCGCGCTGGTACTCCTCGTCCTTGCCCGAGGCGAACTCCTGGATCTCCTTCGAGATGCGAACGCTGCACCAGTCGTGGCCGCACATGGCGCAGAAGTCGGTGTCGACGTCGAGGTCCTCGTCGTGGTACGCGCGCGCGGTGTCGGGGTCGAAGCTGAGCTCGAAGTGCTTCTCCCAGTTGAGCGCGGCGCGGGCCTTGGTGAGCTCGTCGTCGCGGTCGCGCGCGCCGGGGATGCCGAGCGCGACGTCGGCCGCGTGCGCGGCGATCTTGTAGGCGATGCAGCCCTGCTTGACGTCGTCCTTCTTGGGGAGGCCGAGGTGCTCCTTGGGCGTGACGTAGCAGAGCATGCTCGCGCCGTGGTAGCCCGCGGAGGTCGCGCCGATGCAGCTTGTGATGTGGTCGTAGCCGGGGAAGATGTCGGTGACGAGCGGCCCGAGCACGTAGAACGGCGCGCCGTGGCAGAGGCGTCGCTGCAGCTTCATGTTGAACTCGATCTGGTCGAACGGCACGTGGCCGGGGCCCTCGACCATGACCTGCACGCCCATGCGCCACGCGCGCTCGGTGAGCTCGCCGATGGTCTCGAGCTCGGAGAGCTGCGCGCGGTCGGTCGCGTCGGCGAGGCCGCCGGGGCGCAGGCCGTCGCCGATCGAGAAGGTCACGTCGTGGCGGCGCATGACCTCGCAGATCCTCTCCCACGCGGTGTACATCAGGTTCTGCCTGTTGTGGACGAGCATCCACTTCGCGAGCAGCGAACCGCCGCGCGAGACGATGCCGATCAGGCGCTTCTTGATGAACGGCAGATGCTCCTTCAGCACGCCCGCGTGGATCGTGAAGTAGTCGACGCCCTGCCGCGCCTGGTGCTCGAGGGTCTCGAGCACCATCTCCTCGTTGAGGTCCTCGATCTTGCGGCCGATGATCATCGAGTAGATGGGCACGGTGCCGATCGGCACGGTCGAGTTGCGGCAAAGCGCTGCGCGGCATTCGTCGAGGTTGCCGCCGGTCGAGAGATCCATGACCGTGTCGGCGCCCCACTTCTCCGCCCACTTCAGCTTCTCGACCTCCTCGTCGGTGCCGGAGGAGACCGGCGACGCGCCCATGTTGGCGTTGATCTTCGTCTTCGACGCGCGGCCGATCGCCATCGGATCGAGCTTGAAGCCGAGGTGCGCGCGGTTCGCGGGAATCACCATGCGGCCGGCGGCGATCTCGTCGCGGACCTCGATGGCGGTGAGGTGCGGCTCGCGCTCGGCGACGCGCGTCATCTCGGGCGTGACGATGCCGAGGCGCGCGCTCTCGAGCTGGGTGATCGGGGTGAAGGACTTCGGGTAGATGACGCGACGCCACTGGCCGCGGGCGTTCGCGAACTCGACCGAGGCGTGGTTGTCGCCGCAGCAGTTCGTGCAAGTCCTGCCTGCCGGCGCCTCCGCGAGCTCGACCGTCGACCAGCCTTCCGGCAGGAAGTCCCACGCCGTGCGCGGGCTCGGCTCGGGCATGCCCGGCGTGTCGGGCGAACTGAAGGCGTACGGGCCGCCGATGTCGGCGCGGCGGGCGAAGGAGCCCGGCGTGGTGCCCTGCGCCGCGGTCGACGGATTGAACGCGCCGTGCAGGGGAAGGTCGTAGCTGGTGCCGAGCGTGGTCGCGGTGGTGATCATCGTTCTTCCTTCGTGCGCCGGTCCTTGGACGACGGAGAAGGAAGGCGCGGATCCGCGCATTCGCTTCCCTACGCCGGTGCGAGCCGGATCAGGTTCAACGGGTGCTTCTCAGCGTCCGGCGATTGCGGAACGCGCCCCGAGCGAGCGGGCATTGTAGCCGAAGCGTCAGCCCTTCCACTGCTCGCGCGCCATCACGATCAGGTCGTTCGGCCCGAGCGCCTTCCCCAGCTGCCGCAGCATGTTGGAGATCTGCGCGGCGTGGTAGTGCTGGTGCGTGCACGCGTGCAGGTAGATGTCGTGCGCGTTGGTGACGTAGGACCTGCCGTCGCGCACGCGCGGGAAGGCCTTCGCAAGGAACGCGGGGTCGGCGGCGCGCTCGAGGAGCCGCGCCCAGCGCGCGTCGAGCGGCTTCCACGCGTCCTCGAGGGCCGCGAGCGACGGAAAGGAATCCGCGCTCGGGATCGTGAAGGCGGGGTCGCCTTCCTCGAGGACATTCGCCCAGACCATCTCGGCGCCCCAGAGGTGGACGATGGTGCCGAAGAGGGAGCCGACGCCCATCTCGACGGGGCGTCGGAGCTCGGCCTCCGTGCAGGTGCGGGCGGCGGCGAGGATCTTGGAGCGGGTCCAGAGGCGGTGGTCGTGGAGGCGACGGATGGTGTCGGCGGCGGTCATGCGCGGAGGGTAGCGCGGGCGGCGGCGGGTTCCGCGCCTCACCGACGGTGCACGGCTGGTGCCGGGCAGTGCCAGGTACAGACTGGCACCTGCCGGGGACGGGTGCAGCGCCGAGTCATCGGACTTTCCAAGCCATCACGAGCTCGGGTGTCGCTCGGTGCGCGGCACGTGCCGGGCAGTGCCAGGCACTGCACGGCACGTGCCGTGCACCGGTCGTGGTCAGGGATGCGTCGCCGCCCGCGCCACGATCGACGCCGCCGCGCACGCCACATGCCGCTCGCCCCGCACGCACTCGTCCACGATCAACCCACCCGCCGTCCTCGCAAGCAGCGCCGCCACCGGCCTTCCCGGCGCGAACCTGTCGACGATCGCGAGCGGGAACTCGACCCGCGCCCGCAGCCCCGCCACGCACTCCGCGTGCATCGCCGCAAGCAGCCGCGACTCGTTGCCCCCGTGCGCGCGAAGCGCGGCCTCGCGCTCCTCCGGCGCGATCCTGCGGATCTCGTGCGCGAAGTGCCGCGCGATCCACCGCGCGAGCTCCGGGATCTCCGACCGCGCGCAGTCCTTCGAATCGCGCACCCCGTGCTCGAGCGCCCGCGCCTCGTCGGCAACCGGCATCGCGACGGCGGCCACCGCCAGCGCCTGCGCGCGGTCGCCCTTCCCCGACTCGTCGCTCCCGACGACCGACAGCACCCGCTCGGGCGCGGGCCCGCCATCGAGGAGCGGCCCATCCGACGGCAGCGCGCGGCGAAAGGACCGGTCGAACCGCTCGGCCGCCGCGAGGTCCGCGCACTCGACGAGCACGAAGTCGCGCGCACCGAGGACGCGCGTCCCCGCGTCGTCGTGGCACTCCCACTCGGCGAGCGCGTCGGGCGGCGCGTCGGGATGGAAGTCGCCGCACGCGAGCGCCTCGCGCAGCGAGGCGAACGCCCCGGGCGGTCGCCGGTAGATCAAGCGCACGGGCGATTCGCGCGTCGTCACGCGGGTAGGCTACCGCGATGAGCGCCGCGAGTCCCACCGCCTACGCCGCCGACCTCGACGCGATCCGCGCCGCGCGCCGCCGCATCGAGCCCTTCGCCCACCGCACGCCGGTCCTGACGAGCGCCACCCTCGACGCGATCTCGGGCCGCCGGCTCGCCTTCAAGTGCGAGCTCTTCCAGCGCACCGGATCCTTCAAGTTCCGCGGCGCGACCAACGCCGTGCGCCGCCTCGCCGACGCCGACGCGACCCGCGGCGTCGTCACCCACTCCTCCGGAAACCACGCGCAGGCGCTCGCGCTCGCGGCGCGCATGCGCGGCATTCCCGCGCATGTCGTCATGCCGTCGAACTCGGCCGAGATCAAGAAAGCCGCGGTGCGCGACTACGGCGGAAGGATCGTCGAGTGCGAACCGACGCTCGAGGCGCGCGAATCGACGGCCGCGCGCGTGATCGCCGAGACCGGCGGCACCATGATCCCGCCGTACAACCATCCGGATGTCATCGCCGGCCAGGGCACGATCGCGCTCGAACTGCTCGACGAATGCCCGCAGCTCGACGCCATCGTCGTGCCGCTCGGCGGCGGCGGGCTGATCTCGGGCATCGCGATCGCCGCGAAGGCGCTGAAGCCGTCGATCCGCATCATCGGCGCCGAGCCCGAACTCGCGGGCGACGCCGCCGCCTCGAAGCGCGAAGGCGCGATCCAGCCCGCGATGAAGCCGGTCACGATCGCCGACGGCCTGCGCACCTCGCTCGGCCCGCTCACCTTCCCGGTGGTCCGCGACCTCGTCGACGAGATCGTGCTCGTGAGCGAGGCAGAGATCGCCTCGCACATGCGCCTCGTCTGGGAGCGCATGAAGATCACCATCGAGCCGAGCGCCGCCGTCGGCGTCGCCGTCGCCTGCGGCGCGTGGATGCGCACGCGCCCCGAGCTCGCCGATGTCGGCGTCATCCTCTGCGGCGGAAACGTCGATCTCTCGGCGCTGCCGTTCTGAGCGCCGCGCGAACAGCAGCGCGGCCCCCGGGATCCCGAGGGCCGCGCGGTCGTTCGTGGCGTTCGATCCGGATCAGGCGTCGTTGCCGCGGCGCTCGCGCGCATTCGCACGCTCGAGCTCGCGCATGAGGCGCTCCATCTGCTCCTCGAGCCGGCGCAGGCGGTCCTCGCTCGCGCCGACGCGCTCCTGCTCGGACTGGCCGCCGCGCATGGCCGGACCCTCGCGCATGCGCCGCTCCATGCCTTCGCCCCACGCTTCCATGCGGCGCTCGAACTCGCGCATCATCTGATCGAATCCCTCGTCGCCCATTCCCTGCATCGGGGGCATCGGCGGCATCGGCGGCACGCGCATCTCGCGGCGCTGACCATCGGGGCCGAAGAAGAACATCCGCGTCTCGCCCTGTCCCTCGCCGGGCATGGCGAGGCCCGCGTCGGGACCGATCTCGAAACCCTCGACCTCGATCTCGCCGAGGCGCTTCGCGTCGAACGACGCCGCCTCGACCTCGATCTCCTTCGTCTCCGCGCCGCGGCGGACCGAAAGCTTCAGCTTGCTGCCCGGCTCGAGTCCGCCGAGCGAGCGCCGCAGCGCGTCAGGCGACGCGTCGCCCTTGCCATCGATCGCGACGACGACATCGAAGCGCTCGAGTCCGGCGGCCTGCGCAGGCAGCCCGTCCATCACCGCGGTCAGCATCGTCGTCCGCGCGCGGTCGACGCCGAGATGCTTCGCGAGCGCCTCGTCGACCCCGCCGAGTCCCGCGCCGATCATCGACTTCGGGGCCGGCGCGTCCGCTCCCGGACCGCGACCGGGCTCGCCGGGCCGGCGGGTCGCCTGCCGCTCGACGCCGCGCTGCGCGGGCGGCTGCGCCTTGCCGGGATTCCAGGCGAAGCCGCGCGCCTCGGCGGCGCCGCGCGGCGCCGCCATGCGCTGGATGACTTCGCCGTCCTCGCCGAGGATCTCCCAGCCGTCCGGCGTGCGTCGCGCGCGCTCGAGCGGCTGGCCCTTTCCGTCGATCTCGAGCCGCACCGGCCTGCCGTTGCGGATCTCGAGCGTGACCGTGCCTTCGTCGCCGGTCATGGTGAACACGGAGACCGACTCCTCGCTCCGGACTTCCTCGCGATCGACCCCGCGCCCGCGTTCTGCCTGCGCGAACGACGAGGAGGTGGCGATGAGGCCGGATGCGAGCAGGACGAGATGGGTGGGAAGCTTCATGGTGGTTCCTTTCGAACGGTCGGTCGATCCGCGGCGCGCGCCCGCGTGCATCGCGGGCGCCGCACGCATCGGATGCGTCACTGCACGATTTCCGTCCGAGGACGGATGACGATGGGTCGCGCGCGGCCGGTCTCGTCGGTCGGCGCGATGCGGTAGATCTCCGGAGCGCGACGGCGCTCGTAGACCTGCCGGACGATCACGATCTCGAAGCCGCCGCCGTCACCGAGCTCGCGCGACCCGACGAGCGTCGGCGGCTCGACGGCGTCCACGACCACGCCTTCCTCGCGCGCCTTGGCGAGATACGCGTCGAAGGCCGCATCGCTCGAATCGAATGCCGGCGCACCCACGCCGGCGATGTTCGCGGGGGCCTCTTTCGGCGCGG
>Ga0315906_10008529_pt1 | contig 12284 bp, 23 predicted proteins | sample LakEriMetagenome_4_FD_203526 | JGI IMG/M metagenome (GOLD analysis project Ga0315906, IMG submission 203526) | Freshwater fungal communities from buoy surface, Lake Erie, Ohio, United States - Buoy 2 MA122 | ecosystem: Environmental > Aquatic > Freshwater > Lake > Lake biofilm | place: USA... | reverse complement strand
GTTCACAGAACTGCCTTTTAAGCTGACCTGGTGCTTTGCAAAACTCATTGACATACCTCATGCGCGTAGACCTCGATCCTGGGGTCGTACGAATAGCGTTTCTCAGCGACCAGCTTGACCACCTGCTTGTCGTCCTGGTAGACCACGCCGTTGAGCGCGTCCAGGACTGCCTTGGCCACGTTGTCCAGGTCAGGCTTGCCGGGGATCAACGCATTGTTTAGCGCCAACATTTGTTTGTGCTTTGGCCAGCTCGGTGGGATGCCGTAGAAGGCCACCACGCGCAGGCTGATGGGCGTGTCGAACACCGACCACATCGACATGGCAAACGTCGCCTGGTGCGCGATGGCGGCCTCATACGACAGCGTCTTGGCGTCGGTGTACATGCGCACAAAGCCGCCTCGGGTGCTTGCCCTGGGCCTGCCCTTGCCAACGGGTTGACCAGGCACCACGAAGTAGATGGCGGCGCTCATAGCAGGCCCGCCTTGCGCATGTCTTCAACGAATGCATGCACGTCAGGGCAGGGGATGTCGCGCCAGCAGCCAGCATCTCCCGTCATGAACAGCGCCTCGGTCAGCACGTCCTCTGGGATCGGCTGGCCGTCCTTGGCCATGTTGAGCATCTTTAAAGCCTCTTCGTGGTTCATTGTTTAACCCCAGACAGAAAGCGCTCCAGGCGTGGGCTGAGCTGGCCATAGCGGGGCTGCAGCTGCTCACGCACACACTGGTCAATGAGTGAGGCGCGAGAGCGGCTTTGATCCTCAGCAGCTCTGTCAAGCAGCGACCTGGTGTCAGGACGTAAGCGCATTAGGAATGGTTTGGGTTTGGTGTCTTGCATGGTGGTGATGTCAGTTAGATATACCCTCCGATTGTTACGTTTGGATTGTGTACACGCAAGCAAATAATAATACCCGACAAAAGTGTAGGGTTTGCATCTTGTACGTTTTGATATACATCGGTTACATTTGGGTCATGTACACAACAGCGCAGATAAAGCGCACAGGAGTTCGTGATGACAGTTCATAACGGCAAATTCGTAGCCTACTTCCGGGTCTCTACAGATCGCCAGGGCAAATCAGGCTTGGGCCTCGATGCACAGCGCGAGCGCATCCTGGGCTATTTGAACGGTGGCAAGTGGTCGCTGATCGGTGAGTACACAGAGATCGAGTCGGGCCGCATGAATGAGCGCCCAGCATTGGCCAACGCTATCAAGCTGTGCAAAAAAGAGAAGGCCACCCTGGTAGTTGCATCTCTTGACCGTCTGACCCGCGACCTGGCATTTGGTGCGCAGCTGCTCAACGACACGAAGGTTAAGTTTGTGTGCGCAGATTTCCCAGAAGCCAGCCGCGAGCTGCTGCAGATGCGTATGGTCTTCGCTGAGTGGGAAGCACGCAAGATCGGTGAGCGTACCAAAGCAGCGCTGGGCGAGTTAAAGAAGAAGGGCGTAAAGCTTGGCAGCCCGACACCTATGCTCGGCTCAGTGGCCGGCACCAAAGTGATCATTCAAAAGGCCGATGCCTACGCTGAGCGCGTTCGGCCCATGGTCTTGGAAGCGATCAAGAAGTCTGGCGCCAAAACCCTGCGCGAGATCGCCCAGGCACTGGCCAGCAGGGAAATCGAAACACGTCGCGGCAACATCGAGTGGTCTCCAACTCAGGTCAAGAACCTTATGGCCAGGATCACTAAATGAACACCCTGTTTGTCAAACTTACAAAATCCTTACATCAATACATCAATAAAGGTCATGTATTTGTAATGAATTTTGTATATCAGTGTCACATTATAGTAGTCACCCTTTTTTTGATTTAGGTCAAAAAGTAGAGTTTGTATGTTGAAAGGAGCAGAAGTTTTGGCAGACAGAAACACACCAGAGTTGGTGAATTGGGCACAATTTTTTCCATCAGAAGACGGTAAGTTGGGCGCGTTTTTGGCACGCTCAGGCCGGCCAGTTAATTGCAGGCTTGACTTCAGATTGACTCGCATGGAAGAACTTAAAAAGGCAGCTGTTGTTGTTTCAGAACTTAACCGTGAGCTGCAGAAACTTGCATATGAAGTTGAAGGCGATCCGGTTTTGCGCGTGATGCTGGCTCGTGGCCATTTCCAAAAGGCTCAGTTTAAATTGCGTTATGTAGACCCGTCTCATGTCCTAAAATCTGCAGCTAAAAAGACTGCAGATGCGGCTCAAAAACTCAAGAAAGTAAGAAAGGAGAAAACACTACCTATAGCGTTAGGAGACATATTGGAGTTTGGATTTGATACAAAGCAACCCTAATCAATACTGCAATTAACCAAAAAGGATTAAATCATGAACATAATCAAACAGCAGCCGCAGAGTCTTAATGTTGGTTCTAACTCGAACTGGCCTCGAAATTACATCACGTTGAATCCTACTTCATACGATGTATATAGTGTTTATGAAAGTGAAAAACACTACCTATGGTGTACCGACCAATCTGAAAGTACCCTTGAAAAACTAGCTGTAGCCGTTTGCTTTGTGGCTTCAGTTGTGGTTTTGTGTTTTTCTGTTTTGGTGGTTTTCTGATCATGAAGAAAACTACCTACCCCACAAAAACTCTCGCTGAAGGTTGCGAGTACACAACAGCTGCTGCAACCAATGTGCAGCTTACCTGGCGACGTTTTGGCTGGATTCCTATGGCCGAAGTGGCTGCCAATGAGGAGGCCAAAAGCACTGTCAAGCGTGCAAAAACACCCAAAGAGGTGAGCCATGCTTGAGCAAACTGCTGGCCAACAAATCCGCAATTCCCAGCTCGACATGTTCGAGGTTCGGGATGCCGAGTTTTTAACCAGGTGCCGAAGCATTGCCATGCAGATTGCCATGCGCAAGGGTGAGGTATCCATCAATGACATTCGGGCCCACATCCAGGTGCCCAACGGTGTCCACCCCAGTGTTTTGGGCGCGGTCTTCCGCACCAAACAATTCAAAAAAATCGGTCTTTGCGAGGCTTCCCATAAAGAAGCGCATGCAAGGGTCATCCGCGTTTACGCATTGGCAGACTAAAAGGAGATAAAAATGGCGGGAAAATTGACAAGCGACAAGCATATGAGTGCTAGCCGTTTGCCGGGATTATTGGGTTTCAGTAAATATTCGACACCCAATGATGAACTGCAGTATTCACTTTCAGCAATTGACGGTAAGGAGAGACCAGATATAGGCAATGAAGCCATGGCATGGGGGAATACCTTAGAGCCTGTAATTTTGACTCAAGCAGCTGCGCGGCTGGGTCTGGATAAATTTGACACAGAGATCAACCAGGCTTACAGCCACGACAGTGTGCCGATCAGCTGCAGCTTAGATGGTATTGGCATTGGCAACGGTCAGACAATCGTTACCAATACCAAAGAAGGCATCTATGTTGTGGGCCAGGACTCCATAGTCTTGGACGGCCCAGGCGTGCTTGAGGCCAAGCTGACCAAGAGCATGCCAGAGGACACCCCTGACCTGGCGCGTGGGCCTATCCAGTTGCAAGGGCAGATGCTGATCACTGGCCACAAATGGGGCGCTGTGTGCGTGCTGTACCAGGGCATCGAGCTGCGGGTGTTTTTGTTTGCTGTGCATTTTGATACTCAGAAAGAAATAATCAAAAAAACTCTTGAGTTTCAAAGCAAGCTAGACAAATACGCCAAGACAGGGGAGATCGACTGGTATCCACCGGCCAGCAGCAAAGAGCTGGATCGGATCTATCCCCATGCTGCAGGCAAAGAAGAGATCGAGCTGCCGGCTAACGTGACTGACCTTGCCAAAGGCATCTTGGAAAACAAAGCAATGATCAGGGCAGCTGAAGCCAGCATTGAAACGGCAGAAATGTTAATCAAGTCAACCCTCGGTCAGGCTGAGCGTGGCCGCTGTGGCCAGTATGTGATCAGCTGGCCCATGCGCAACTTTAAAGCAGCGCCTGAGCGGATCATGCCGGCCAAAGAGGCATACACCGTTCGCCAATCGACACTAACAATCAAGGAGTACACAGCATGAACGTCAACACAATTCACCAAGCCTATGAGAAGGCAGTCTTGGCCATGCTTGAAGCTGCCCCAGACATGCCCAGAGACTTGGCAGAGAGGGCCGTTGAGGCCATTGCCGAACTAGTCATTGCCACCATCAACGCAGAGCTGACAAAGGAGGAACAAGATGCAATTGCAAACCACTAACCAACGCGGGTTTGCCCCAACCACAATGGGTGAAGCATTGCAATTTAGCGAGATGCTGGCCAACTCAAGCATGGTGCCCAAGGCTTACCAGGGCAAAGCGAATGATGTGCTGGTGTGCATTCAGTGGGGCTATGAGATGGGCCTGGCACCCATGCAAAGCTTACAAAATATTGCCGTGATAAATGGCAAGCCCAGTGTGTACGGTGATGCCATGATGGCCCTGGTGCAGGCCAGCCCGGTCTGTGAGGACGTTGAAGAGTACTTTGAGGGCGAGGGCACACCAAACCCTGTGGCCGTGTGTGTGGCCAAGCGCAAAGGTCGCAAGCCAGTTGAGACCAGGTTCTCTGTCGAAGATGCCAAGCGTGCTGGACTGTGGGGCAAAGGTGGCCCATGGACGGCATACCCTAAGCGCATGCTGCAGATGCGTGCCAGGGGGTTTGCTCTGCGTGATGCCTTCCCCGATGTGCTGAAAGGCATGATCTCAGTTGAGGAAGCCCAGGATTATCCTGACGAAGCCAAGCCAGTGCCGGTGGACAAGCCAGCCAACCCACTTGACTTGGTGGCCAAGCCTGTTGAGGTTGTCGAGGCCGAGCAAGCCATTGTTGATGTGATTGAGATAGAAAGCGACCAGGTCACTGATGTTGCTATTGGCTACAGTTTAATGGTGCCAGGCAAAGAGCAGCCACACACAGTGCTGGCCACGCTGGACGAATGGCAAGATGCCTATGAAGACCTGGCAGAGGCAACAGCCAGGGCAGGCAAGCGCCCGGCCAGAGAGCGCATGACAATCTTGAAAGAACTAAAGGAGTGCAACGCTGACACGCTTGGCCGCATTGACACCATGAAACGTGTCAGGCACACAGCTGGCTATCAGCGTCGGATCAATGCCCTGGGCGCTGCCCAGTAACTAGCTCAACAAAACCTTGATTGCTTTTTCAATGTGGTGAATGCGGTCTTCAAGACCGATAAAGCCACCGTTGATTTTCTTGGTCAGGGTTTTGTAATCTTTGCTGTCAGCATACTGATTGAGCTTGTGTGTCTGCCAGAACCAGCCAGCTGTCATGGCTGCATACTTAGGCGTTCGCACCAGCTCTGGCTCCATCACAAAGTCAACGCCCAGTGCCTGGCCTGCGTGGTAGAAGTTGCTATGGCCAGTCAGCTGGAGAAATCCGGAGCCGCGAAACCGGAACCCATCCCCAGAAGCTTCATCCCTGTTACCCATACGATTGCCATAGATGCGGTTAGCGATCTTCTTTGGCTGCTTCTCATACTCGGCAGCCGACTCAGGCGTAAAGCCCCATGCACGCTTCGGTGTTTGAGGAAATAGCTTGAGCAGGGTGGGAGCGCGATAGTTAAGGTTCTCTTCCATGATTCTGAAGTTGCCGCACTCATGGCCACACTGACCGATCCAGCATGCTTGCTGCTCAACTGTTACCAGGCCAAAGCGATCAAAGGTTTCATTGAATGCGTCAGCAAGGCTTGGGTCAATGCTTAGCCGCTTGAGTTGTTCACTGTTTACCATTGATCAGCTCCCTCACTTCGTTGTAGGCGCTGACGCAGGCTGCGTGCTTGGTGATGGCTTTGTCTCCTTCGGCTGCGAGGTCGATAAGAGCTGCAATAGTCTGTCGCTCAGATTCGCTTGCATCGGTGTTGCTATTTCCTGGGGCAGGGGCGGGATCTGCGGAGGCTTGTACACAACTTGGGGCTGGGAGCCGCAGCCGGCCAGTCCGAGCAAGCTCATGCATAGCAGACTGCTTTTTAGTAATTTCATTTTGAGCCTTTCTTAATTGGGTTTCTTGGTCTTGCAGCTTGGCTCCAAGCTCTTGCTCAGTCTTGCGAGCCTCATCATTCTTTTTGGCAATGGCGATCTTCATGTCGTTATCGCGCTCTAGCCAGCCGTAGTGGTGGCCAACACGGTAAGTCCCAAAGAGTGAGATCAGGACTCCGACAATCAACCAGGGCAGGGGTATAGGTAGCATCAGTCAACCTCCTTGCGAGCAGCTGCGATCTCTTCACGATCCTCATCTGGCTCCATGTGCTCGGGCGGGGTGGTGGGTGGTGGCCCTGGTGTCCAGGACTCATCTAGCTCTGGGTTTTTCCAGACTGGCATTGCTCCAAAAGGTTGGGTAGGCAGGCCATAAGCAGACTGGGGTGGTGCGTAGCTTGAACCGTACTGCATCGACTGGCAGCCTGGTTGCATAGTTGGCTGCGGTGGCGTGAAGGCTCTTGATGCTGCACCAGCTGCACGCTTAGTCATAACCCCGCCAATGCCACCAACAATCAACAACACAATGTCGTTCAACATCTTGGTGTATGCCTGGTCAATGGGAGCCATAGACTTGATCGGCTGGGTTACAAAGGTCACCGAGTACAAAAGTGCAATGACAATGAAGCAAAGGATCAGCGTGACCACCGCGACCACAAAGCCCCAGATCCGGACTTCAAACTCTTCAGTTGTTAGGTTTGGCTTCTGACTGGACATCATTGACTTTTTTCTCCAGGATTGGTGCGACCAAGTATTCGGGACACTGCTGCGTAAATAGGCACTTAGGTTTTTGACACTCTTCAGCATGGAAGTAATCTGGGTTTTGGCATTTGTATCGATAGCGGTCTTCGCAGCCAGCCAGCAGTAATATCAGTAACAGATATTTCATTTGCCAAGACCAACCTTTCCAAGTAATAAATTCACGATCTTGTCGGACAGATCGTCAGGAAGAAACTTGAGGAAGCCCAGAAAGTAGAGCGCCACAAGGCCATAGACAAATATCTTGAGGCACAGGTCAAAGGTCTTTTGATACTCATTCATTTACCAGCCTTGGATAAACAACTATCCAAAAGAGATAGTTAACAGGTACAGCAGACCAAAGAACTATATCAAGCCAAGTCATCTTCCACACCTTCTAGTAGTTGCACAAAATTCCATTAACTCATTCACGCCAACAAACACCAAGAACAAAACAAATGCCACACCGCCAATGATCATGGCCAGCTCGTTCATCTCATCCTCTTTGGCTTTGGCTTCTTTTTCTGCTTTCTTTAAAGCGCTTAGTTCTTTAGCATCGGCCAAGTCCATCTCGGCCTGCCTGGCTTTGATCTTGTTCCAGACATCGATCTTGCCGGTCTGCATGAAGAGCATCTTCAGCTCTTCTTCAAATGCCCTGGCTTGCTCAAGCGCCATCTCGATCTGCAAGGCTGTCCCCATGTTGGAACCCTTGCCAGACTGCTTGGCTTGCAGCATGGCTTTGGTGGCCACAGACTTGGCATCAAACATCTTGCCAATCATTGGGGCAAGCGAGCCTAAGTCATTAGCCACCTTGCTGGCCTTCTTGACCATGCTGATGGCTGATTGAATACCCGCCAGGGCTGTGATGGGGTCAATCATTTGCGCTCTACCTTCTTCCACTCAAGGCAATACACTTTGCGATTGAACACGTCACCAGCCCAAGACCAGCGCACGCATCGATACTCAACCGCGCTTAGCAGGGCAGCGATGGCGAGCGCGCTCAACATGGTCAGCCCTTCGGCAGCGCGTTATGACCGGCAAGCCACATGGCCAGGCCGATCACAGCTGCGCCAGTCAACCAGGCCAGCTTCTTCAATACGCTTTTGCCGACCTCTGTGTAGACCTTGTTAAGCGCAACTTCTGCAGCTCTCTCTGCAATCTGCTCGATCTGTGCGTCTGTCAAGGGCATGTTGTTCTGGCTCATGCTGCGATCTCCATTAGCGTGATTGATGTACCTCCGACGTAATAGTTGAACGTGGCAGTGCCAGTCAACACGTCGTTGTAGATTTTGTATGTCACCGAGCTGGTCGTGCTGGGTGAGTCCAGGTATATGCCGCTGGCGCTCCAGCGCTGGGCATTGGCAATCAGGTAACCGATGCCCTGGCCAAACGTGAGCAGATCGGTGGTGGCACGTCGGATGTTCTGATTGACGTAGTCAGCAGATGATCCGGTGCTGCGGTCACCATGGGTCTGCGCCATGATGAGAATCTTGGAGCTGGTAGACGTTGGCGTAATCGACGCCGTGAGGACATCGCCATCCGCTGTCAATGCTACGGTCGAACCAGACACTTGCTGGTAGACCACTTGCAAGATGCCGCCTCTGGCAACTCTAACTAGGTTTGTAGAACGTCCCATCTTGGGCTCCTTTCGATGTTCTGAAAGGCCCAAGCGGGCCTGCTGGTGGATTAGTTTGTTGCTATACCTTAACGAGCGGCCTAGCCCTTACCATCGGATCGACACCTACTGGAACAGAAGCGGGGTCAATGATGTCGCCAACACCATCGCCATCGCGCAGCGCATGGATGCAGTAAGCCACCGTGTTGTCTTCCAGCGCGGTTAATTCGTGCTGCTTCTCCGCATGGATGTAAATCATGTGCGGAGCTTTGAAATCGGTGGCTTTGCCCTCCACGGTCACACGCAAAGAGCCAGCAGCCAGCAACGTCAAGTGATCGAACTCATGCTTGTGACCTTGCTCGACATCGCCAACTTTTGCAAAGTGCATCTGCTTGGCAAACAAGTTCGCCACGCAGCTGATTGAGGGAGTGGGAAAACTCATTGCTGAGCCCCCGTGTCAGCCCCCGTATCCGTCACCGGAATGCTGGGCGGCACAGGCGCTGTGAACGACCCATCCGCGTGTTTGATCCAGCCTTGCTCGACGTTGTCTGGGGCATTTTCAAACATCCCAACCACGTCGGGGGTGAAGCAGTCGGCTAACTCAAAGCCGCTATGCGGGACAAAAATTTCTTGGACAATGTTGTTGACAACACGAATGTTTTTCATTTCAATACTCCACAGTTACAAGACCGCCACCATTAGAGCCCGTATTAGAAGACACCGAACCCCCACCCGGAAAACCGCCGAAACCGGTAAATGCTCCGCTGATAGAGCCACCACCACCGCCACCATTAACGCCGTTTCCAGCACTGCCAACGTTGGAACTGCTACCGCCACCACCGCCTGTTCCGATAAAGTCCAAACCAGCCACAGTGCCTGTTTGACCATTCGTAAGACCTACAGCTAGGTAACCGGCTGAGCTCTCAAGAGTCTGCGAGCCGCCAGCGCCAGTAAAACCGCTTCCGCCGTTGCCGCCCTGTTTGACACCGCTCTGGACACCAGCACCGCCGCCAGCACCGCCAGAGCTGTTAAATCCGTTATAAGGCCCGTTAGTGCCACCCTTTCCACCATTCCCAAACATTGAAGCCGCACCGCCGCCACCGCAACCCATGCTGGTATTGGCATACGCTCCGCCATTACCGCCAGTTGTATTGATGTCGCCCCCAGAGCCAGTGCCTCCGCTTCCAGAGCTGAAAGAGCTTGCATTCCCACCACCAGTTGCAGAACAATAAGCACCAAAACTGGCGGTGGCGGCACCGCCAGTGCCAACTGTCACAGCCACAGTTCCACCGGGTGTTAGGCCAGTAATAGTTTTCATGGAAAAACCAGCACCCCCTCCAGCAACAAACCCGCCATACGCTCCGTTAGTACCCAAGCCACCAGAGCCCCATACCCGCACACGAACGGCGGAGATGCCTGTTGGCACCGTAAAAGTTGTGCTGGCAGTAAACATCCGAATCTGACCAGTGCCGAAGGTGCCTGACACCGGATTGATGTTGCCGCCAGTAAAGTTTGTGAGATTGCTCATTAGATGATCCTCCAAGTTGATCCGTTATATACAAGTCCAAATGTTGCGCCGTTGGTTGAGGCGTACATGTCTTCCGCAATAGACATGATGGTGTTGCCGTTCCTTGCAACCGTCAGCGCGTTTATGTTGAATGTCCCATCAGCGTCAATAATGTTAACCACCGCGCCCGTTGTTGGCGATGCTGGCAAAGTGATTGTGAAGCTGCCGCCGCTTGTGTTTGCCAAGATGTTGTCGCCAGCTACAGCCGTGTAATTCGTCACTTTGACTGTGTATCCCGAGCCGCCGATGGTGATGTCGCCAGAGCCCAGCACGCTCGACCCGTTGATGGTCTTAATGTTGGTGCCCGACACCAGCGTGGCTTGCGTTCCTGGGAACGTCTGACCACCAGCAAAGGCGATCGCGCCCGACATTGTGCCGCCAGCCAGCGCCAGCTTGGCATCCAGCGCAGTCTGCAGGCCAGAGATGTCACCAATGGCCACAGAGCCGATGGCCTTGTAGCTCAGAATGCGAACCTCATCATTCAGCGACAGGGCTGACGTGAACGTGATTGTGGTGCCGTCAGTCGCAGTGATGTCAGCTGCTGCCAGCAGCGCGCCGTTGACGTACACATAGGTGTAGCCCACGCGGTAGCCACCAGTGAACGTGTAGCTGGTTTGGCCGGCAGTCGCGGAAAATGAGCGCTCAGCAATGGTGTCAGGCGATGCAGCCTGGTCTTGCCAGGAGCTGCCGTTGTACACCCGCATTGTGTTGGCCACGCTGTTGAAGTAGATCGCGCCGGTGATCAATGCGTTACCGTCGTTGTCCACGCTTGGGTTGCTAGACTTTGCGCCCAAGTAGCGGTCGTCAAATGAGTCGTAGCTGGCTGCGGCAGATGATGCTGACGAAGCAGCTGCTGACTCACTGGCTGCTGCAGCTGTTGCTGAGCTGGCTGCGTTTGTTGCCTGCGTGCTGGCTGTTGATGCGCTGCCGGATGCGGCTGTAGCAGAGTTGGCCGCGTTGGTGGCCGACGTGGATGCATTAGACGCAGACGTGCTGGCCGCTGATGCTGAAGAGCTTGCATTGCTGGCCGATGTGCTGGCAGCGCTGGCGCTGTTGCTTGCATTTGTTGCACTTGTTGCAGCAGCTGTTGCGCTGTTGCCAGCATTGGTGGCAGCTGTGCTGGCCGTGCTGGCAGAACTAGACGCAGCGCTGGCAGAACTCGCGGCATTGGTGGCAGAGGTCGAAGCGTTGCTTGCCTGGGTGCTTGCTGTACTGGCTGAGCCAGACGCGGCGGTTGCAGACGTAGAAGCATTTGATGCACTGGTGGAAGCAGCTGAGGCAGATGCGGCTGCGTTGGTGGCGCTTGTGGCAGCAGCTGCGGCATCCACCAGCAGCGTCCACTTGGCAGCATCAGCGTTGGTGCCAATGGGTTGTGAGCCAGATGATGTGTGCTGGACAATACATTGCCAGATGTTGCTGTTGGTTGTGTCCTTGATGATGTCTCGGACGTAGTACAGCGTGCTTGCAGACCAGTTGCCACGGTTGGTGCCCAGGGTATCAGCAATTGCCGGGTTGCCGTTGGCATCAAAGCCCAACGCTTTGTTGGCGCGCAAGGCAGCGCGTGGCAGCGTCATGTTGATGGAGGTCGGGTCAGTCTGCGGTGCGCTCAAAGCGCGCTGCAACCCTTCAGCATTCTGCTGCGCGAAGATGGTCTGCTGATCCATCTCGTCGTTGACGGTGTTGGCAAAGAAGTCGCCACCGGTCACGAAGTCTGTGGTGCGCTGAATGGTGCGGTTGCCGACAATGGCAATTTGTGTGGCGCCAGTAGGCGCAGCCACCAGGGTGATTGAGCCGGTGCCGTTGGCTGCAATGGTCACCGTGTAGTCAGTGGTCAGCGTCAGCAGCGCGTCGTCCTTGTAGACCGCAATGTCAGTGTTCGCCAGAATCTCAAAGGTGAACGCATACGGGCCAGTGCCACTGGCCGAGTAAACAACTCGACGTGTTACGTTGGAAATTGGAATAGGCATAACTCAATCCTTCCTAATGGAAATTGTACGTTCTTTTCAAGGTTTGTAATAGAGGCCATTAGCCTTGCGCAACTCTTGCAACTCAGCGATTCGCGCCTGTAGTGCAGGGTCTTCTTGCTTGAGCTGGCCTTGAGCTGCTTGCATGTATTTGCTGTGAACCGACTGCACGGTTTTTTGCTGGTCATCCAGTGACAACAGGGTAAACCCTGGAGATAGCATCACGTCCATAATGCCCTGTTTGGATGGCAGCTCTTTGCCGTAGATTGTCAGCAGGCGGTTGTACTGCTCAGCCGTCATCTCGACGCCATCGACCTTGCGATCTGGCATGCCGACGGGTGAGCCGATGCGCACCAGGGCGTCGTCAACCAGGCTGAACTGGGCAGGGCTTACACGGGTCGGCAGCACCAGCTCCATGGGGTTGCCACGCGATGTCAGCACTGGGTCACCCCACAGGTTTAATGCCTCGGGCA
>Ga0315906_10008524_pt1 | contig 12288 bp, 9 predicted proteins | sample LakEriMetagenome_4_FD_203526 | JGI IMG/M metagenome (GOLD analysis project Ga0315906, IMG submission 203526) | Freshwater fungal communities from buoy surface, Lake Erie, Ohio, United States - Buoy 2 MA122 | ecosystem: Environmental > Aquatic > Freshwater > Lake > Lake biofilm | place: USA: Lake... | reverse complement strand
ATATCCGGATTATCTTTCGGGGGTTCTTACTGCTGCCTTATTAATAGTTGCTATTCCGATGATCAACTGGATGGTGGAAGTAAATAGTCAGATGCATTTACCGGCTTCCCTGCAATCGGTTGAGGAATGGATGAAACTGAAAGAGCAGCAGGCAGCGGATATGACTACCGCATTTTTTGAAGATGTATCGTGGAATGCACTTTGGGTAAACCTTATAATAATGGCAGTGATTCCTGCGATAGGCGAAGAGTTGCTTTTTCGCGGGGTGATTCAGCGTTTATTCGGAGAATTAACGAATAGCCGACACCTAAGCATAGTGCTAACGGCAATTTTATTCAGCGCGCTTCATATGCAGTTCTTCGGATTTTTTCCACGCTTTATGCTGGGAGTCGCTTTCGGCTATTTACTGGTTTGGAGTGGCTCATTATGGTTGCCGATTCTTGCACATTTTATCAATAATGCGGGAGCAGTGGTTTTCGCATGGCTCTCTGCCAGAGGTGAACTTCCGTTCGATCCGAATAAAATAGGTGCAGGAGACTCCGATGCTTTTCTGCTTATTCTCAGTATTGGAATGACCGCCCTGGTATTTTATTTAATCAAACGGAAATCCCCGGAAAGCGATTCTCTTCCACTTCATTAGGATTCGGTTCTTCCCCGTCCCCGATCCTTCTACGTTGATCCCTTTAAAGCAGCGATTGGGCCTTTAAATCAGCTTCCGATGCTTGTTTAATTGTAAAAAACGTGTAAGTTCCGTACCTTTGCACTATTATAAATTTTCCTAACCTTGAAGAAAGCTATGAGAAAAGCCCGTGTATTGTTTATCTCAAGTGAGATATCCCCATATCTCGAATTGAATGAGCAGAGCAAGATTGCGAGGTTTTTACCGCAGGGAATACAGGAGCGTGGTAAGGAAATCAGGACTTTCATGCCCCGCTTTGGATGTATCAACGAACGTCGTAACCAGTTACACGAGGTAATTCGTCTTTCCGGTATGAATCTGATCATCGACGACTCGGATCATCCGCTGATCATTAAGGTTGCTTCCATTCAGGCAGCCCGTATGCAGGTGTATTTCATTGATAATGAGGAATATTTTCAGCGCAAGCAGACCTATCGTGATGCTTCCGGTGCCTTTTTTAATGACAATGATGACCGCAGCATATTCTTTGGCCGCGGGGTACTGGAAACCGTTAAAAAACTCGGCTGGTCGCCGGATATCATCCATTGCCATGGCTGGATGACGGCTCTCGTGCCTTTGTTTATCAAAACCAGCTATAAGGACGATCCGATGTTCCATAATAGCAAAGTGGTGTATTCGCTTTATAATGACCACTTTAAAGAGCCTTTCAGTCCGAATTTCGATAAGAAGATTCTGATGGACGGCCTAAAATCGGAGCACGTGAGCGAATTGGCAAAGCCGGATTTCGTGAGCCTCAGCAAGCTGGCCATGCGTTGGTCGGATGCCGTAGTTCAGGGCACCCCCGAACTGCATCCCGATTTGGATACCGCCTTCAAGACCCTCTCCAAACCAACTCTCAGCTTCCAGTCGCCCGACGATTACGTAGCCGCGTATGATGCCTTCTACGATGAAGCAGTCATTGAAGAGTCGGTGCTCGCTGAATAACATCGCACTTTTACATACTGATTTGCTGGTTCGGGCGTTGAATATTTCACGTATTTTCGCCTCTATGTTTTCATTCAGGAATGCTGTGGCCTTTATGGCCTGTTTGCTGGTCTCCGTTTTAGTGTCTTCCTGTAATGAACCCGATATACTCGGATTGGATCTTCAGCCGGAAGATGATCAGCTTGGCGTGAATCGCCTCGATACCTTCCAGCTAGATGCCTATGTAACCCCGGAAGATTCTCTGGTAACCAGCAGAGTTGAAACACCATTGTTCGTTGGAAATATGAATGAACCGCTTTATTATGGGTCCACCTATGCGGGTTTTGCCATGCAGGTTCGGCTGGGTAATACACTCACACCCGGAATATTCGATGGCGTTAGTGGAGCTGATTCGATTGTATTATCCTTTGCCTGGAGAACCATTGCCGGAGATACTTCCGAGGTGCACCATCTCAGCGTTCATCAATTGGGTGATGCACTCAGCACCGACTCGGTCTACTACAGTACAAAAACTTTTACCACTTCCGGAGTGTTGGGACATAAGGATTTTAAACCGGCTTTGAGTGATAGTGTGATCGTTGACAGCGTTGCCAGGTCGCCTCAGTTTCGTATGGCACTCGATTCCGCTTTCGGAACCAAACTTATACAAGACTTTAAAAATAATCCTTCCGATTTCGCCAGCCAGGCAGCATTCCTAACTTATCTGAAAGGGATCGTATTGGTAGATAGCGTAGATGGTAAGGGTAGCATCATCACCTTTGAGCCTGCCTCCAGCTTTAACCGGCTCACCCTTTATTTTGGTGGCGGCACCGGTGTCTATGATTTTGTACTGGATAATAATTCTTCCCGTTTTAATTATTTCCGTCATACTTACAATCCTGATCTGAAAGATAGTATTCCTGATTCGCGTTTTGTGATTCAGTCGATGGCCGGTTTAAAAACAAGAATTAAAATTCCCCATCTTTCTGAATTAAAGAATAAGCTGGGTAATGTTTCTATCAATAATGCGCAAATCATTTTTAAATTAGAGCCAGGTTCTGATCCGGATGGTTTCACACCGCATAGTAATCTGATCGTCTTTGGAAGTGATTCCGCAGGGAAGAATACATTACTGATTGACGCCACCGAATCTTCACTGTATTATGGAGGTATTTATAATGCTTCCAGTAAAGAATATAAATTTAATATCAGCAGATACGTTCAACGGGTGCTTACCGGAACAAAAGACTATGGTTTGTACCTTGTTGCCGGAGGAAGTACCAGTAATGCCCAGCGAACTATTTTGCAGGGCGGCACTAATGTACGCTTCATCATTACTTACACTTTGGTAAATCCCTGAACATGTGCGGCATCGTAGCATATATCGGTAAAAGAGAAGCCTATCCGATTATCATAAAAGGCCTTCAGCGACTAGAATATCGCGGTTATGACAGTGCAGGTGTTGCATTGCTTAACGGCGAACTGAATGTTTACAAGAAAGCCGGCAAGGTTAGCGACCTGGCAGAGTATGTCAAAGACAAGGACCTGAAAGGTTTTGTGGGCATGGGCCATACCCGCTGGGCTACCCATGGCGAACCAAATGACCGAAATGCGCACCCGCATTTTTCCCAGAGTCGTGATTTTGCCATTATCCACAATGGAATCATCGAAAACTATGCAAGTATAAAGCAAGAGCTCACCAAGCAGGGTCACGTATTTCATAGTGATACTGACACGGAAGTATTGATTCATCTGATCGAAGAGATTTACAATAAGGGCGGACTTAAACTTGAGGAGGCGGTCCGTCTTGCGCTTGGAGAAGTGGTGGGCGCTTATGCCATTGTTGTTTTAAGTCGTAATGAACCCGATAAACTGATTGCTGCACGAAAGGGAAGTCCGATTGTTGTAGGAATTGGAAAAGATGAATTTTTTGTTGCTTCCGATGCAACACCCATCGTAGAATACACCAAGAATGTTGCCTACCTCAATGATGGTGAAGTGGCCACCATTGACCATGGTAAGCTCACGGTTAAAACCATCGGTAATGAAGTGAAGATACCGTATGTGCAGGAGCTGGAAATGAAACTCGAGGCGCTTGAAAAAGGCGGATTCGAACATTTCATGCTGAAGGAAATATATGAGCAGCCTCGTTCGATTGCCGATAGTATGCGCGGACGATTTGATTCGAAGCATGGCACCATTAAACTGGGTGGTTTGCGCGAATACGAAAAGAAGCTGCTGAATGCAAACCGGATTCTTATTGCAGCCTGCGGAACCTCCTGGCATGCCGGACTTGTGGCAGAATATCTTATTGAAGATCTTGCGCGCATTCCGGTGGAAGTGGAATACGCTTCGGAGTTTCGTTATCGCAACCCGGTAATCACTGAAGATGATGTATTGATCGCCATTTCTCAAAGCGGAGAAACAGCAGATACACTGGCAGCGGTAGAGTTGGCTAAATCGAAAGGTGCAACAATTTTTGGCGTATGCAATGTGGTTGGTTCAAGTATTCCCCGCGCAACGCATGCAGGTTCCTATACACATGCCGGACCAGAAATCGGTGTTGCTTCTACCAAAGCATTTACTGCGCAGGTAACCGTGCTTACCTTGCTGGCCTTACAGATTGCGCATAAAAAAGGAAGTATTACCGAAACCCGTTTCCGCGAACTGCTCAATGAGCTGGAGATTATTCCGAATAAAGTAGAGGAGGCATTGAAGTCGAACGACGAGATTAAGCTGATTGCTGAGCGTTATAAGGATGCCCGCAACTTCTTGTATCTAGGAAGAGGCTATGGCTTCCCTGTGGCGCTTGAAGGCGCGCTGAAGCTGAAAGAAATTTCATACATCCATGCTGAAGGTTATCCTGCTGCAGAAATGAAGCATGGACCGATTGCGCTGATCGACGAAGAAATGCCGGTGGTAGTAATTGCAACCAAGCATGGTTCGTATGAGAAAGTGGTGAGCAATATTCAGGAAGTGAAAGCGCGCAAAGGCAAGATCATTGCTATCGTAACCGAAGGAGATACGGTGGTAAGAGAAATGGCTGATTATGTCATCGAGATTCCTGAAACAGATGAGATTCTTGTTCCACTTGTAAGTGTTGTGCCGCTTCAATTGCTGGCTTATCACATTGCAGTAATGCGTGGTTGTAATGTCGACCAACCCAGAAATCTTGCAAAAAGTGTAACGGTGGAGTGAGTTAGTGAATTCGTAAGTTGGTGAATTTCCGAGTTGGTATAGGTAAGTTTCTTCAGATAGCGCATGAGTCTGACTTATGCAGATAAAGGCTTGTCATCTGATTTGGCTTAAATAATTTGAGAAACCGTTTAGCAACCTTTTTGAGTTTCCGAATTAATGGTTCGTGGTTGTAGCGGATCTCTGCAGATTTTCGCAAAATCAGATTAATTACTGAAGAACAATTTTAACCGTGTAGATCTGCTGCCGGCTTTCAACTTGAACGATGTAGATGCCATGCGGTAAATGAGAGGTTTTGACAGATATCGTTTCTTGTTCATTTTCCGGAATTAAAGTCAAAATAGTCCGACCTGTTAGGTCACACAGTGTTATTTTGTCAATTGTTTCTTTGCTAGCGGTAATATAAAATTCATCAGTTGCCGGGTTAGGGTAAACATTAAATTTTTTGGATGATGTTTCTTCCAGTCCCGTAGGTATACAAATACCCGGAAGTAAATTATCGATAAAGTTGAGGCGACTTCCAATCCACGTTTTTAATTGCGATACTTCGTCAGGGTAATTTTGCGGAATAGGCGAGGGATTAGGCCATACGTAGGTGCCGAGTATTGGCCAGAGTGTAAAATTTCTTTGCTGACTTTCATTTAAAACCAATGCAACAGAGTCAATCCAGTTGTGAATGCTGGCTGTGGAAAATGCACCGGCACGCAGGTCGTTCCAGCGACATTTCATCGCATTTTTATAGTTGTTATCCTGCATGAAGCGCGACCACCAGAAAGGAACCTGAAAGGGGTCACTTCCGTTTCCATTGTTAGTGATATAAGCCCAGCCATTCGTAAATTGACCATTGTAATAATCAGCATTTCCCCACGCAATATCAAAATCCCAAACCGGACCCGCAAAGAGTTTTCCGCCCGCCACACTTTTTTCTTTATACAGGTAAGAGCTTATTCGATAGCTGTCAACACATTTCGTGACTTCGTTGAGTAGCATGAAGTCAATGAAGGAATTCATGTCGGCATATTTTTGATAACCGATTACAGAATCCGCGAAGTTGGGTCCGTTCAATGCAGTTTCAAAACTATCCATATACGCAACAATATAACTCCTTTGCTGAATGGTGATATCGGTCGATGAAGGGTAGTCAAATAATATGGTAGGAGTGTTGCCGCCACTGGTGGGTGGAAAAAGGGAAGTAAATCCTTGTCCACCACCAGTAGTCTTATCAACTTTCAGTATGTAACCACCGGATACATCCGGCCAGGTATTATCGAGAGTGGTCAGGTTTGCAACATCCACACGATTGGAATCTTTTTTAATTTTTTCAGTAATCACATAGATCCCCTGGTATAAATTATTAATAAACACTTCCGCATACCGGGTGCGGGTCGAGTATCTGCCCATTTTGCCGAATAAATCATAGGCAAGTGTGTTTCGCATGAACGTTTTGTCGGTATAATTCGCATTAAATACCCAGTCATTTTCTGGAGGCATTCCAAGCAGCGCAACAGAAGTATCAGTCTGCATACTGTCGCGTGTTTCTACGCCGAATGATTTTTTTGGAAACATCTGACTGCTTGATCCTCTAATTTCAATGCCAATCCATCCATCATAGGTATATAAAGTATCAGTGATATAATTTCGGTTACCCGGACCGTTATCAATCACTTTCATTTTACACTGAATCTTCGGGTCATCAATGACTGTTTGGCCCAACGTATTGATTTTAATGATAGGCAGGTTGGAGCTGCTGAATGGGAAAGGCTGTCCGGGGTTGGTGCCAAAGGTAATCGCACAACTCATCAGGAAGCCCGGATCAGGATTAAACTGATCCTGAATTAACAGATTCCAGGTGCCATTCGGATTCTGCGAATTATTTACCTGGTAGAGCGGTTGCTGTGGTCTGTAAACACCGGCAAATGGTGCACTTCCTGAGGTGATTAATGTAGCTGCCCCATCCGAAAAGCAGGTGCCCGAGTAATTGTTGCCGGCGCCGCCGTTGGAAATACTCAAATCCACGATAGTGCCATCCGGTGCCTGTAACTTAATTACAAGGTCAGAAACATAGGTGTGGGAGATGGTAATACAAACCGATTCTAATCCGAAGGAGGTATCAATGGTAGTGGCACTAAGGCCGCTGACCAATATGGGAAATGCCGTAAGAGGACCATTGTCTGGTATGGGTCCGGTAGCACCCGGGAAGGATTGGGCAGGAAGTGTGCCGGTTGAAATCAAAAGAATTAGTAGGAATATACTCAGTAATCTCATTGTGCTAATTTATTGATTTTGTCGCATAATAATGGGTGTTTTAACGACCTGATCTGCTGCCACTACTCAATCTGTTATGGCAATTAACCTTAGAAATGGTAATTTTGGACGCAAGAAATAATTATTCAAAGTATGTCTGGAATTCTGAATTCATCCAAAGCTCCTGAGCCTGTTGGTCTCTACCCTCACGCCCGCCGTGTCGGCAATTTGCTTTTTCTTTCCGGAGTTGGTCCGCGCGAAAAGGGTATGAAGAAAATTCCCGGAGTGGAACTTGATGAGAAAGGTAAAATTATTTCTTACAGCATCGAAGAGCAATGTCATTCCGTATTTCGTAACATCCGCTATATCCTTGAAGATTCGGGCTCGTCCTGGGATAAGATTGTGGATGTAACCGTTTTTCTCACGAATATGAAAGATGATTTTCCAATCTATAATAAAATCTACGCCGAATATTTTAAAGACAATTTACCCTGTCGCACCACCCTCGAAATCAATTGCCTTCCAACACCCATCGCAATTGAGTTAAAAGTAATCGCAACGATAGATTGATAGTGTTGGCATCACTTTCGCCAAGGCTTCAGTGATTGAAAAGTGTTGCGGTATTTTCATCAACTATGAACCTTCAGAAATTGATGATTAAACCAGCCCAACTTTTTTCACGAATTATTACCTTCTCTCTTCTCCTCTCCCCTCCAATTACTGATTACTGGTCTCTGGTCCCCGGTCTCTAATTTCTATTTTCAAACAAACCACTCAAACAATTCCTTCGTTGTAATTTTATTTTTCAATTCGCCGCTGAAGTCTTTAATAATCTGTCCGTCCTCCATCATTAGTAAACGGTTACCATATTCGGCAGCATCTTTCATCTGGTGAGTGATATGAATGGTGGTGATCTGGTGCTGGCGGATAAGATCATCAGCAATATGCATTAACATCCGGGCGGTTTTGGGATCGAGTGCAGAAGCCGGTTCATCCATCAGTAATAATTCACAAGGGCTCATTACGGCCATCAATAATGTTAAAGCTTGCCGTTGTCCTCCGCTCAGCGAACCCATGAGTCGTTCCGGATTGTTTTCAAGACCAAGGTTTAGGCGACTTATTTCCTGCTGAACAGTTTTTCGAAATGCTGCATTGGTTCCGAAAGTTAAATTCCTGCGACCGGTTCTAAGTGCGGCTAACCGGAAATTTTCAAGGATAGTAAGCTCACCTGAACTTCCCTGCAAAGGGTCCTGAAAAACACGGGCGATCATTGGACTTCTTTTATAGTCCGGCAATCCGGTAATGTCTTTGCTGTTCAGCAGAATTTTGCCGCTATTCGGAGTGGCCGTGCCGGATAATAAATTCAGGAGGGTTGATTTGCCTGATCCGTTGGATCCAACTACCATTACATATTCACCCTGATGGATATCAATGGAAATATTTTTTAAGGCCCGTACTTCGAGTGGAGTACCTGCATTGAAAGTGCAATGGATATTTTGCAATTGAATCATGCCGGCATCTTTTTATTTTTTCCGCTGATGGCAGTGATAGCCAAGACTAAAAGAGCCGTTATTAATTTGAGATAACCCGGATCTAATCCGGCTGCAAGAGCGGCGGCAATAAGCATCCGAAACACAATACTTCCTGCAGCAACCATCAGCAATATTTTCAACAGGCTTGCTTTTCCCAAAGGCAAAGACTCGCCTAACATGACAGCCGCCATTCCGGAAATTACGATCCCAATTCCCATATTGATGTCGGCAAATCCCTGGTATTGTACAAGAAGATAACCGCTGACTGCTGTAAGGGAATTGGCCAGTGCCAGCCCTGTTCTTTTCATGCGTCTGGTATGAATTCCCTGTGCCCGGGCCATTGTTTCATTTTCACCGGTCGCCCGCATAGCAATTCCGAAATCAGTAATCAGCAGATAGTAAATTCCTGCAACCAGTATCGCCACAACAGCAAGTAGCGTGAACAATACCGTATTTTCTCCGGCTGAAATCTGCGTGTAAATTGTTTCCGTAGTATCCACCGGAAGATTGGGTCTTCCAAGTATGAGCAGGTTTACCGAATATAAAGCGGTCATGACAAGAATTCCGGCCAATAGCGGATTGATTCCTATTTTCGTATGTACATATCCGGTAGTCCATCCGGCAAGTCCGCCTCCGAAAATTACAAAAGGTAAAACAGCCAGTGGATGCAGTCCTGCCGTTAATAGGACTGCAGTGATCACACCACCGGTAGTGTAACTGCCATCTGTAGTAATGTCAGGAATCCGGAAAATCCGCAGACTCAGAAAAATTCCTGTAGCAAGTCCTGCAAAAGCAAGTCCCTGTAACAAGGCAGTCAGCAAAAAATCCATTTTACTTCTTCAGCAATTCAAAGTTCTGAAAATTGCTGATTCCGAATGCTGCGGCGCGGTCACTGTTTATGAGTTTCCGGCGAAGCTTTACTTCCTGCGGAGGGTATTTCCCCTCCGGATTTTTCAGGAAGGCAGCAGCTTGTTGTCCCGACTGATATCCCCACTGGTAAAAGTCGGCACCGTAACTTGCTAAAGCTCCTCTGGCCACAAGTCCGGCTTCACTTGTAAGAATCGGAATGTTCTTCGCGTTACATTGATTAGCGATAACTTCAAAGGAGGAAAAAATGATGTTGTCGGGTAAAGCGAAGAAAACATCAATCTTCTTATTTAGCAGTGCCTGCGTTACAAGTTGTGATTCGGAGCTGCTCGTTACAGGCAATTCTTCAAGGGTTAATCCGGCGGTTAGGCAACCTTTACGCAATCGATCCAAGGCATCGGAGGATTGACTTTCGGCCTGATTATAAATGGTGCCAATTACTTTGGCATTTGGAAATAACTCACGGATAAGCGTTACCGAAGTGTCAATATAGTCAAGTGTTTCATAAACTCCGTGAAGATTCATCGGTGCATCTCCTTTGGCGTTGGTAAGTCTGGCAATGTCGGGTCGCGGAGCAACCATCATAAACACAGGAGTCGCTGTGGAGCGTTTAATGGTATTTACGGTGGCCAATGTGGTATTGGTAGCGATCAGGGTGGGTTTGCGGCTGATCAGATAGTCGGCAGCCTGAAGTAAAGTTGGCTGATCTCCTTGAGCGTTACGGTAAACAACAGTAATGGTTTTATTCTCTTCGGAAAATCCGCTGTCGCTCAGTGCTTTCATAAATCCTTCTCGGGCTTGTGCCAGCGTAGCGTCTTCTACATAGTCAAGAAAACCAATCAGCGGAACTTTGGTTTCTTCAGCTTCCTGATAATGACCACAGGCTGATAACAGCAGCAACAGTAATATTAAACGACAGAAATGCATACTCAGAATTTTATAGTGAAGATACTAAAGTCGGAACTGCCGGATTTATTGCAATTGGCTATCCGCAGCATTCTGTTCAAAGTACTGTTTTGCGCCTGTCAATAATCTTACCCAGGAATAACTGTAGAAGGTTTCTTGTCCCTCTATAAGCTGTTTAAGCAGAATATCCGCTTCAGCAACGTTATCCGACTTCTCAAGCAATTCGCAGAAGAATTTTGCTGCAAGGTGCAAAGGCTGATCTTCTTCATCTTCCTTACGCAGGCTGGCTGCTTTAGTAAATGAATCGGTAGCCGAACTCCAGTTTTTCTGCAGGAAAAGAGTCAATCCGTTCAATTCAGTCACCAGCAATTGCAGATCACTGCGGAATTTGCCCGCATCATTCATTAGATAAACCTGTGCCTCAAAACTTGCCGGATGGAAAGGTGCATCTTGTTCAAATACCTGTAGAGTATAGAGTACCATACGTGTTCGGGCAATTTCAATCCAGGTATTTCTCAGTTCAAAATCTTTTTCCGGAATCCTGTGAACATGGTATTCCGCTTCATCAAGGAATTTGACGGCCTCTGCCAGTAGTCCCTTATCCGCCATAATTCTCGAGCGAATCAGTTTACAATAGGCACGTTGATGGCCGTTATTGATTTTCCTGGAGTTTTCTTCCGCTTCATCCAGCCATTGCAGTCGCTGGTGGAATCCTGCCTGCGTATTGTATTCAGCTAGTCGCAAAAACAACAGGTAGCGCTGCTGATATTGATTGAAGTAGTAGGCCTCTGTTTTATCGGATATAAAGGCCAGATAGCTATGTAAATTTCGGGCAGGCCAGGCCGTGAGTATGCCGCTTCGCAATACTTTATCGAATAACTCACCCTGCAGCAGTTGTCCGGATTCTTCTGCCAGCAGATCACGAAAGTATTGCCAGATGCGTTGAATTTCCCCGGTATTCCGCACTCCGCGCGTTGCCAGGATTTCGTTTAGCCGCAATTCAAAAATGGTTTTGACCTGTGTATTGGTGCGCAGCTGGTCTTCCATCAGTAGTTGGATCTGGTGGAGTAGATCAATAATGTCTTCTTCCGTCAGGGAGGCTTCAAAGAGAGTTTTATGCTGGCGAATGAATCCAAGCATCAGATCGCTGGCATCTTTTTCCCTTAAGAGGTTGGCAAAATCCTGAAATTGTTTGGAAGTGATGCGTCCCGACTGGCGCACGGCGGATGATAATTGGAGGTATTGCTGGAAAAGATCCGGAAGATAGGTTTGCCGCGACAGTACCTCGCGATATTCTTCCGTTTGCATAATTAGCGCAACTTCTGCATCAATCTCACGAAGAGCCTGTCTGAATTCTGATGCTTTAACCCGCTTGAACCGTGCCTTTGAAAGTGCCATCGGATCAAAACCTGCGGAGGTCAGGTGCAGATTGAATACCGCTGCAATGAGTTCGTAACGTTCCGGACTGCTATTCTTGACCAGTTTGGAAAGGACATAATCGAGCACTATTCGTTCCTTGGGCAACTGGCTCAGGAAGGTTAACGGGTGCCTTTTATTTATATCACTGATCTGCATGAAAGCGAGTGGGACTGTAAGATGTAAAACTATCAGTCTGTATCTTCCTTATTCTGGCAGTGTTTTGAAAAATACTAACATTCTTATACACGATAGAATTTGCTCCTCAGCAGATGGGCAGATCGGTAGATGGGTGGATGGGCGGTTAAGCATTGGTATGCCCCTTCACTTCTCAATTAATTAAATCAATCAGGAAATAGTGCCCACAGTTGTGCTAATTAAAAAAACTATAGTGGATTTATTAAACACAGTTGATTCAATACTTCAACTGTTCAACTACAACCTTGCACTACCGCATCTATGCCAATACTGCAGCCCTGCAACCCTGCACTACTTCCAGCCCTGCAACCCTTCACTACTTCCAGC
>Ga0315906_10008523_pt1 | contig 12288 bp, 10 predicted proteins | sample LakEriMetagenome_4_FD_203526 | JGI IMG/M metagenome (GOLD analysis project Ga0315906, IMG submission 203526) | Freshwater fungal communities from buoy surface, Lake Erie, Ohio, United States - Buoy 2 MA122 | ecosystem: Environmental > Aquatic > Freshwater > Lake > Lake biofilm | place: USA... | reverse complement strand
GCTGCAGCCAGGCGTTTTCAAAAGCATTTGATTTGGACATTTCGTCTCCTTGGGGTGGTGTTTAGCGGCGGGCCGCTTGATCACTGCTCTAGTTTTCCCGGCTAAGGCCTGGCCTCGGCGCTGGGCTCCGCCACCTCCTGGTAGGCCTCGTTCACCGCTGGCGTGGCCGGGTCGTCCGCCTGAAAGGTGCCGCTATCGGTGCGAGCGCGGCGGCGCCCAGCAAGCCGGCTCAGCCTTCCCTGCCCTTGCGCGGGGTCCTCGGGGGCTGCGGCTTGCTCCTCAGCAGCGTCGTTGCCTTGAGCTGGCCTGGCCCATTCGGCGGCTGGGTCCCAGTCCATGCCAGGGCAAACGCTGATTGATAGAAAGCTCATGGTTCCTGAAAGAAAAGGGAGGCCGCAGCCTCCCCGTGGACGAAATAGCCCTGTAATCAGGTGCGCTGGAGGTGGATGCGGTTGCCGGTGCCGCTGGGGGCGGCAACCCCGTTTGCGCCGGTGCCGGCGGTCAGCCGAAGCGCAACCACGCGAACCTTTCCAGTGATGGGGGCGCTGGCAGCAACGGCGGCGGCTCTGACCAGTCCCTCGACTTGATCGCCGGTGAAGCCCAAGGGCACCTCGGCGGTCCCACTGAAAGCGATGGCGCCGATAGTGGCCCACGCCGAGGCATTGGCCAGGACATCGCCCTGGGCCACGTGAGCGGCCTGAACGAGGTAGCCACCAGCAGAGCTGGACTGGCCGCCCACAGCGACGACCTTCCAGTTGTCATAGGGGTTGAGGCGCCCCTCCAGGAGGCGGGCGGCACCGGTGCGGGTAGCGGCGGGCTCAAGATCGCCGTCACCGTTCACACCAGCGAAGACGGAGCCGAGCAGGATGCTGTCCCGGTCAATCCGGGCGGCTCGTTGATTGGTGTAGCCAACTGCAGCAGGCATGATGAATCAGGGGGTAAAGGAAAGAAGCAAGATTGAATCAGGCCGCAAAGTTGGCCTTGGTCACGTTGTAAAGTCGGGCAGCCTTGCGGGGGTTCTTGATCACCGCCGCGCAGTCAATGTTGATCCGAGTTTTGAAGTGGGTCGTGGCGTAGGATTCGCCCACGTCATAGACCACCAGGCCCGGCTGAAGCTCGCCATTTACCATGCTGAGGCCTTGGGCCATGTAGACCGAATCCTCGCCAAGGGCAACGCAATAGATGGAGCAGGTATTGCTACCGCTCCCTTCGGTAAAGCCCTGAATCGGTACGTTGAGTGGGTCAACATCCGTGAGGATGATTTCCGCCTCGTCGTAGAACAGTGCCGGCTGGCCGAGAGCATTGGTCTCGATCTGCAGGTTGCCGGTCAGGGTTTGATCGCGCCGCAGGGCCTGCAAGGCGGGCCTCATGCTCTTGGGAAAGATCAGTTTCTTCTCGGATGGCGCCGCGTCCACCTGATTCATCATGTCGTCCAGTGCCGCCAACTTAGGGGAGGCGCCGGTGGCATGATTGGCGATGGCCTGGCTATTGGTGGATACAGCCGTAATCAGGTTGGCGAGGCCGTTGAACGACCTGCCGCCGCTGGCTTGGAGGCTGCCGCGAATAAAGTCGGTCTCCAGTAGCATCCGAATGGCTTTGGCGTTGCGGAGAACCTCGCTGTCGTGAGAGCCTCGGCCTTCGCGAGCGAGGCGCTGAACATCGGTTTCAATGTCAGCGGTGTAGATCGCCGTGATCACGGACTGAGGGATGGAGCTGCCTCGTCCATTTTTGGGCTTCTCGTCCAGGAGGCGAGCGGCCACAGCGGGCAGTTCGTCTTCCAGGCCGAACACTTCAGAGGCGCCAGTGATGTCCTTGAACGGAAGCTGCGCGAACAGGGGGCCGTTTTTGAGCATCGTCTCAATAACGGCAAGCTCCTGCAGATTCGCATCGGATTCAAAGCTCTTGCGCTCAAAAACTTGGTGGTAGGTGGTGATGGTCACGATTGGGAAAGGGGTAGACGTGGGCGGATCCGTCGCTCAGTGGTTGTCCAGACAGGCATCGCGCCACGCCGACAAGCCAGGGGCTCGGGGGATTTGGTTGCCCCTGCCGCATCGCGCTTGAGGGGTGATCCCGCCGCATCGCGCGTTGGGATCACCCGCAGTTTTCCCGGTCCGCCGGGCCGCCTCAGCGGCGGGCCGCTGCCTCCCGGTGGGCGGACAGCTTTTCGCTGGGTGACATGGCCTTCACCTGCTCCGGGGACAGCCCCTGTGAGGTGCGGAAGCCGCGGGCGCCGACCAGGCCGCCGCCGCCGCTGCCGCCTTTGGGCTTGAAGAAGGACCCGACCACGGGGCTGTTGTCCGCCTGCTCGTTGATCCACGCCACGGGATCTACGTTCTGATCGCCCTGCTTTACAGGATCGCCATCGGAATCAACGATGAACTCCTTCCCGGTGGCCGGATCCACCTTGATGTGGCGGCTGCCGTGGAACGCGAACCAGGCATCGAAGTAGGTCTGCTTGCCATCGCCGCCATCGCGGCCTCCGGTCGCCATGAACAGGTTCTGCGCGGCGGTGCGAACCTGCAGCGCAATGCGATCGGCCTCTGCCTTGGTGGCGCGGGCCTCGGCCTCGCGCACTCGATTGTTGGCCTTAGCCTCCACTCGCTGCTTCTCGGCTGCGGTGCTCTGTTGTTGTTCGGCCAACTGCTGCTGCAGCGCCGCCGCCTGGGCCTGGGCCTGCGCAAAGGTCTCGGGCGATACCAGCCCCTTCATCTGCTCCAGCTGGGCCCTGAGTTGTGCCAGTTCAGCGCCTTGGGATTTCCGCAGCGCCCGTTCCTCGCGGAGGGCCTTCTGGCCAGCTTCTCCCAGGCTGGAGTCGTCGTCTAGCTCGTCACTGCCGCCGCCGCCATCTCCCGTGTCCACGGGGTCAGGGTCCACGGCGGCCAATGGTCGCTGCCATTCATCGGCAGTCCCGAGAAGCCGATCAAGCTGATTCGTTTTCATGCGTTGCCGGGGAATCGCTCCGCCGGTGCAAGGTGCGTTCCAGTTTTCCCGGTTTGATTGATCAGCCCTTCAGTGCCTGCGCTACGGCCTTGGCGATGGCTCGATCCACCGCCTGACGCTGCAGGAGGCGGTCACGGTTGGCCAGTGCCACGAGCTGGGCGGTCTGGACGAGGGGTGGAGGGGGGGCTGTCATGGTTTCACGGTGGCTGAGACGCTGTACGACCTTTCCTCGGTCAACGCCAATGATGATGTTTCGCTGTAGCCTGGAGCAAGCTTAATCCTGGAAATATCGTATTCATTAGCAAGAGGACTGGCTGAAGTTACTCCATAAGTAAAAACAAATGCGGGGCCTTGGTCGGGGCTCCCTGGGGTCCAAGCGTGTAATGGGTTGTACTCGCCTACAAGCAAGTCTGTCCCTGATGCGGGGATAAGCGTAGGATTTAGAAGCCTGCCGTATGGGTCTTGGATCGTTTCTGGAAAATCATCAAACGGTATTGGGTCTTCTAGCGTCATAGCCCAAACAAATCCATTGATTCCGTTAAATGGACCTCCAATAATTGAGGATCCACTGTAACCAACGAAAGATATAAGCGGCGGCGATTCGTCTCCGGTTTGAGGGTTTACAAAGGTTGAGATGTGCATTGCACTTCTGAGTACTCCTAACTCATTTTCTGTTCTGATATCAAGATGCACAAGCTTTGCCCAAATTTTCTTTTCGTATCCATCCCATTCCGCATAAATTGTCCATTCATCAATAGCGGTAGCCGTAATAGCTTGAGTGCCGTCGCCAATAACATCAAAATCTCTTACGCCTTCAATGGTGTAGGTTATGCGCCTTCCCAGCGGCCTCCTCTTCCTCCAGATCCGCCACTTCAGCGGATCCCGAGCCGGAGGGGAGTCATCGCCACGGTCCGGGACCACCCCCGGCTGCTGCCGCAGCACGGCTGCCCGGCGGGCCTGAACCTTGGCCTTGATCTTCTCGGTCAGCACCCTCCCATCCAGCGCCTCACGGTTGGCATACTGCGCCGCCCTGGCGGACTCGATCACCCGCGGCGGGATGCTGAGGTTGACGCGGCCAGGCATCAGGCGGTCACCAAGAATCCATCCGTGAATAAGAGCACGTTGTAGCTGCGTGGCTCGCCAGGGCTTACAACAACGTTGGGGCTCTCTGGGAGCACAAACGAAACGCCCGTGAGCCATGTCGTGGTGCTGCCTGAGATGGTGCCCAGTACCAAGTAGGCAGTGTTCCAGCTCAGGCCGGAGCCACCGGAGGATGCTGCAAATTCGCAAAGCTGAGCCGCTACCTCAAACCGCTCCGTGGTGCTGTTGTAGCTGCCGGAAGGGATTGTCCATTGATAACGGCTGTAGCCATTGCCGCTCAGTTCTACCGCGTCCCAGGCGGCAGTGTTGCTATTCACCCCCAGCGATCCACTGTTGTTCGCCAAACACAGCCGGGCTCTCTTGCCGGCGTAATTATTGGCAAACAGGCGTTCCGCTTCAAACGGGGTCTGAAGCATTGCAGCAGGCATAGGCTTTCCGTGTCTGCCTCAGTTTTCCCGGTTACTCGAAGAAGATCATTGGACCGAAGTAAGCGGTGCCGTCTGCGGGAACTGTATAGTTACTCGGGAAATTCGGACGGCCACCAACTACGCGGTTTTCCGTATAAGCAACGTCTTGCGGTAGCGTCAAGGTACTTACGTTTTTAACAACAGAGTCCTGTCCTGGATTTCCCGTTGAGGTGCCTACGGGTAACGCTATCAAGAGATAGGTGTATAGCGAGGGAGCGATTGGTAATTGCAAGCCCGGAGCGTTACTGGGTAGGTTAACTCTTCTCCATACCCCGTCCAGACTTGCCGTGGTCCCGCTTGGCATGATAATATTCTCATAGTTACCTTGATCGTCGAAATAAATTTTTGAAAAATTATTAGATGTTGAAGGATCACCACCAGTCAGCACGTACAACTGTATCTCATAGCTAGCTGCAAGGCCGTTTTGCCCTGCATCGTAAAAACCAACCCCTTTAATCGTCTTAGGTGCTGACAACGTAAACCACCAGCCATAACCATAAGCACTAGATGCCCAAGCCATCACGGTCCCGCCCGTAAACGTGTACAAGTTCCCACCGCCACCGCCACCGCCTGTTGCTGCCGACAGGTCGGCGATCACTCCAGAGCCGCTACCCGCAAACGCTGCTGTCGCCCGCAACCTTTCTGCAACCACGCCAGAGCCACTGCCCGCCAGCACTTCCATGGCCGGCTGCCGAATCCACGGCAAGGCGGTTGCCATCGCTCCGCTACCGCTGCCGGCGGCGATCGTGACGGTTTCGTGGTAGGGCTTGATCAAGACACCAGGGGTCACCGTGCGCGGGAACACCGGGGCCTGCGCGGTTGGCAGGGAGGCGAACAGGCTGCTCAGGTTGGGGCTTGTGAAGCTGAAGCCGCTGGGGATGGCGATGGCGTTGGCTGGCTTGGGGCTGGCGTTGGTGGTGATCGCGACAGGGGCCGGCAGGGTCGTAGCGCCAGGCGGCAGCGGGAACCACGCATCGGCCACGGTGCCATCGATCGCCCCCCAGAACAGGCAATCTGTGGTGGCCGTCACCCCCTGCGGGTCAATGTTGTAGGTGGTGCCGTTGATCCTGAAGGCAGCGGTGCAGCCGTTGAGCCTGATGAACACCAGCCCCATGGGCTCGGCTGGCAGCATCTCGGGAAGCACCTGGATCCCGTTGCCGTTCCGGTGGCCAAGCAGGAGGCGGTTTTCGGTGCGGGCGTAGTGGAGGGCCTTTTGATCGGCTAGCCCCTTGATCACGCTGTAGGTGCCGCTGGTGCCGCCGCTGTAGACGATCCGATCGTCTGGCACGTAGGGCGGGCTCAGCTCGATTGAGGTCTGGCTGGTCGCCGATCCCACGGCCCACGTCACCTCTGAAACCGTCTCCACGGTGGGCGCCTTCTGATTGGCTGCCGCGGTGCGCTCCGCCTCGCTGGGGCGCTTTTGAAGGCCAAATTCTCGGGCGGTGCTGATTCGAGTCTCTGAGCCAGCCGACACAAGCCCCTTGGCTATCCCCAGGATTTGGCTCAGCCTGCTGGGGTCCAGTTGATTGCCTGCATCACGCAAGCGGGAGATTGCCTCCTGTCCGTCAGGCGTGCTGATAAACGGCACGTAGGAAGTTGTAACGGTCTTGGTTGTGCCGCTTGCTTGATTCTTGTCGTATTCAGTTTCTCTGATGACTGACTGATACTGTCCACCAAGGCCGCTACCCCGAAGCCCACCGTAAGACTGCTGATAGCCCACTGACATTTTGAGCGGAGCTTCTGCTGAAAACTCAATCGTGGTTTCACGCAATACCTCTGCATTGGCAGCGGGTTTGTCAATGCCGCTGCTGTTGGCGTAGTAAGTAGATCCGTAGGTGTAAGCAGTTTCGCTGTAATCAACACCCCATAAGCCAAGCGTTTCCGTGCGGCGCACCTTTACTCGATCCAAGGCGTCGTAGCTGGTTGTCGTTACGGTGCGCGTAAGGTATCCGATCTCTTCCTGTAGTTGGTAGGCTTTGACTTGAAAAACCTTATCCATCACGGCGCCGTTAAGTATTTCAGATTCTTCGCCCCATTGAACAGAGCGGCCCACCCAGAACACCAGCTGCCCGTTGGCATCCCTGCGCTGTCGGTAGGTCGGGTTTCCGCTTTGATTCAGAACCGGAATTTTTGCGTATTCTGTCCATTGATGCGTGTATCGCTGTGGAGCGCTAATGCTCACTTCTCGCTCCCAGTTGCGCTTCTTAAGCTCGTTTTCATCAAGTCCTGACGGCGCAACCAGCTTCAGGCTGGTGTATTTTGCATAAACGGCATCACCAGAAAGATCGCCCGTATTTATCGGGTTGAGATCAATTAAATCCTCTTCCGTGATGAGCACGCCCGTACCGATCCCTTCCGGCGCCTTGTTGACGAACTCCACGAGGCCATCCGGGTTCATCCGCACGGCATAGCCCTCGGACTGAGCCAGCTTGCCCAGTTCCTCCACGTAGCCAGCAGTGAGATCAAACTCCTGCCGGGTGTAGTGGTTGGTGAGCGGGATAGATCCGGCCGCCGTAAGCCCCAGGGCCGCGAGGATCTGCCCCACCAGCCAGCTGGCAGGAATCGCAGGCGCCGCGGCACGCCAGACCGCCTCCGGGGTGTCCGGGTTGGCCTGGCGTGTGGTGAGGCTGTCGGGCGGCTGCTTGCGGGCCTCCATGTAGGCCAGGTCACAGCCCACGCTGATGCTCGTGATCTTCCCGGCGAGGGGGTTGGCGAACGACGACAGCACCCGCAGCCGGCAGGGGAGCCGAGCGATCCAGTTCTGACCATCGCTGTAGGCCAGCTCCACAATGGTGCCCGGCGCCGGCCGGTAGATGCCCGAGAGGTTCACCGTGCCTTTCACGGTGATCACCCCAGACCCCTGCACGTGGCTGTCAGCGATGCTGCTGGCCTGCTCGGCGAGGGGGCCGAGGTTGCACCAGGCATAGGCGCGAGCGTCGGTCATCGGTACTTCGTCACCGCGAAGGACACGTCGTAGTAAGTGCCGATCGTGCCCCCATCAGCGCGGCGCCTGGCCACTGGCTCCGACCATTCGGTGGGAAACCACCCGCCCGCGGAGGGGCTGGCAGAGGTGGTGGTCTTGAGCCAGGTCTCCAGGGCCGTCAGGTTGGCCGCCGTCACCCACCCCTGCACCCGCCGCGTTTCGGTTGGAGCCAGCGGCCCGGTGATCACGTGCCGCCCGCCGGGGGTGAGCGCCAGGGCCGGCAGATCGGTGAAGCCGTCGGGCCGAGCGGTCAAATTCACGGTGGCGCTCCCGAAGGTCAGAGTGCCCAGGCTGAGCTGCGCGGCCTGCTCCGCCTCCTCTTCGCCCTGCCGCAGCAGGATGGCCAGCGACTGGGAGGCGTCCACAAGGGTGGTGCTCACCCGGCAGAACATCCCCGCCATGGCGATCGAGGGGGCCGAGGCGAACCAGCAGGGCACCGCCGAGGCCCACGCAAAGCCCGGCGCGGCGCCGGTCAGGCCCACGGTGGCCCCCACCGCGCCAGTGAGCACCGGGTCATCCTCCAGGATCTTCACCGCGTTCCAGGCGGCATAGAGGCCGGCGATCGTGGCCCCGTCTTCGCGGTTCACGATGCCCGAGAGGGCCCACCGCCTGGCGGCCCGGCCCCGGCGCACGTCCACCTCGTCGTAGCCGTACGGGTGCTCCGTGAGGTTCGGGAAGGTGTAGGTGGTGCCGCTGTAGGAGATGGTGATCATCGGAGGCCCTGCAGGGTGTGGAGGAGGCCGGCGTTGCCGGGCAGGTTGACGGTGACCTCAGGCCGATACGACCGCATCGCGCCTTCCAGGGCATCAATCGAGCGCTGGAGGCGCCCCAGGGCCGCAGCCTGCGACGCGGCGCCGCCACTTCCGGCAGCCGGGGCCATGCCAGCCAGCAGGGGAGCCGGGCCGCCACCGAAGGCGCCGAGGGCATCCAGTCGTGAGGTGAGCCCCGCCGGTAGCACCATGCCGGGGGAGGGCGGACTCCAGGAGCCGTAGGCCGGGGCGTGGATCAGCGACAGGGCACCCGAGCGCGATAGGAAGCTCTCTGTGCCCAGCTCGTTCACCGTGTATCGGCCGCCCGGCTCCACCCCGCCGCCAGCCCAGCGGGCAGCAGGGGCCTTGGCGAGCTTGGAAACGGTCTGGAGCAGGACATTGGCTTGGGCGTTGGCCGTCGCAAACCCATCGGCCAGCCCATTGGCCGCGTCGGTCGCGTTCCGCAGGGGCTCGGGCAGGCCTGATGCTGCGGCGTAGATCTGCTCCACCGGGCCATTGCCGGCCTGGATCGTGCCGACGAACACCTGCCTGAGCCGATCAACACCAGCAGCGGCCTTGTCCACTGCGGCCAAAGCGCCCCCCAGGCTCTCTTCCCATCCCTTGCTGGCTGCTGCGGCCCGCTGCTGATTTGCAGCGGTCCCCTGCTGTGCCTCTTGTGTTTGGCGCTCCAGCCCGAAGATCATCCCGAGGTTGGCCATTCGTTCACGCTCAATCCCGGCCAGCGACTGCGCGGCCTTGATGGATTCCCCCTGCAGCTTGATTTGATCGTTGAGGAATGGTTTTTGCAGTGCCGTGGTGCTTGGATCCGCCAGCTTGCTGCGCAACTCAAGCAACTGTTGGCGCTCCTGCAGCACTGCCCGATCGGCTGCCCGCATGGCACCCTGCTGCTCCAGGAACTGTCCCGCCTGCTTCAGCTCCAGCACCTTGCGCTCCATCTCAAACCGCTGAGCCGTGGCCTCGATGTTGGCCTTCATGCTGCGGTACTCGATCCCCTCTCCATCCCGCTTGATCGCCGCGATTCGCTCCTCTGCCTGCTGAATCACCTGTGCGTTTCCCCCGCGCTCTCGCAGGAACTGCAGCTCCTTTTCTGCCAGGCTGAGGCGGTTGCTGTTGCGGCTCTGCTCCACGTCGAAGCCGCTCTGGGTCAGGGCCGCCTGAGCGCTGGCGAGGTTCACGTAGGCATCGGCCACCTGCTGAATGGACCGAAGGCGTGCGGTGTCCTGCCCGAGAATCTTCTCGTCTAGGTTGGCGCTGGCTTGCTGCACGCTGAGCTTGCCCTTCGCTACCTCCAGTTGCTCCTTTGAGGTGAGCACCCGCTTGCCGTCTGCGGCAACCTGCCGATCCAATGTTGCCGCTAGATCCTTATTGATCTTGTCCCGCTCAAGGTCAAGATTCCTGACTTGAATTTGCAGCGGGAGTAGTTGACTGCGGAGCCTGGACGGATCGGCGCCCTTGGACAGCGCTACGGCGATGTCACCTTGCAGGCCGCTGAGCTGCCGCAAGGCCTCCTCTCGGTTGATCACCGTCTTAATCCCGACCTTTCTAAGATCTATCTGGCGCTGATAAACGTCCAAGGCTTCGTCTATGTCTTTCTGCTCGGGGGCGCCAACGGGGAGGCTGATTTTCTTGGCCAGCAGTCCCTTAACCCGCTTCTCAAGCTCAGCGAGATCCTTGGCGCCCTGTTGGGCCACCGGGGAAGCGTCTGTAACGGCCTGGCCCCGGTCGATCTCCTGCAGCAGCTTGAGGTAGCGCTCAGCGCCGTCCACCTTGGCTTGAAGCGGGGTCTTCTGCCGATCCCCTTCGCCCAACTTGTTGTACTCCTCTTTCAGCGTCTTAAGCTCAGCCTTCGCCTTATCAATGCTCAGCTTGATCTCCAGCGGTCCCTCAACTTCTCGCAGTTGCATGTAAAGCTCATTCACCCGCTTCTGTGCCTCGGTGGTATCAATGCCCAGTTTTTTCCCGTCTGCAATCTCTTTCTGAAGCTGCGCGATCTGATCTTTCAGTTCGCGGGCCTTGCCTGAGAGGGTTTCAGTATCTTGGCCGGTCGTCTTGATCATGTTGTCCAGCGCAAGATAGGCTGCAACGCCAACGCCAGCTGCGATACCAGCGTTTACAAGGCCCTTAATGGTTAGCCCGTTGATAACGGCTTGAAGTACAGCGGAGATTTTAAGTTTTTCATTCCATAAGCCTTGCGCCACAGTTACAGCCTTAAGGATTGTAGCGGTTACACCAAACTCGATAACTCTGGACTTCATCACCGCCAAGGCGACCCCCAGCGCCACGGTGGTTTGCAGCAGCGTTTTTGTAGTGCTATCGGTTTCGCGAAAATTGCCCGAGAGCACTGCCGCTGCGGCTCCAATGGCCAGGAGGATTGTGAGGCTGCCACCGATCCCGGTTATTGCCGCCCCGGCCGCCCTTGCCGCAACAGCCAGCCCCGCAAGCCCGCCGGTCTGGGCCAGCACCAGATTGAGCGCCGTGATGCTGATCGCGGCGCCTGTGGAGGCAATCCCCAAGGCGATCAGCGCCGCCCCGGTGTCCTTCACCGGCTTGGGTAGGCCCGAGATGGCCCCGACGGCAAGGTTGGCCGCCTGCACCAGGGGCCGGAGCCCCGCCGCCATCACCCCGCCGATGTTGTTGCGGAGGCTGTCCATGGTGCCGGTGAGCTGCTGGATTTCCAGGCCCATCCCAGCCATGGCGGTGCGAGCGGTATCGGTGGCGCCTTTGCTGTTGTCAATCTCGCGAAACATCTTTGTGATGCTCGCCGTACTTTGATTGGTGATGGCCATAACTTTAGACGAGGCGTCATCACCGAATAAAACGTTAGCCAGCTGCACCTTGTCGGCTTGACTTAGCTTGTCCATGCCAGCCTTTAGCTGCAGGAAAACTTGCTCAAGACCTATCAGCTTCCCGCTTGAATCAACGGCGGTAGTGCCGAGCATGGCCATTACCTTCTGTAGCCGCTCAGAGCCACGGGAAAGCCCCAGCACCTCTGGCGACGCGCCCTTGGATGCCGCCTGAATTTTTTCCAGGAACATGCGAAGGCCAGTGCCGGCAAAGCTGCCCTGAATGCCCGCGTTGGCCATCAAACCCGTCGCAGCCGCAACGTCTTCCAGGCTTACGCCCAAAGCCTTGGCGATTGGCGCGGTGTACTGAAATGTATAACCCAATCCTTCAACTGAAGCGTTACTGGCGTTGACCGTTTTTGTAATAACGTCTACAACCTGGGCTGTTTTATCCACCTCCAACCCGAACCCCCTAAGGGTGTTCCCCACGATGTTCCCGAAGGCCTCAAATCCGGTCCCGGTGGCCTCGGCGCCGCGAACCACGCCCGCGAGGGCCCCCTCCACCTCAGAGATGCTGAGACCAGCCCGCACGAGGGACGTGGCCAGCTCCGCCACTTGCTTGGTGGTGCCGGCCGCATCGATGCCCACCTTGTCCACGATCTGGCTGAGCCGCTGATACCCGCCCGTTTCCCCTGCCGCGGCGGAGGCGAGGCGCAGCTCCCCGTCCAGCTCCAGGAACCCCTGCACGAGGCCCCGGACGCTGCCCAGGGCGGTGCCGGCCGCATCGGTGAGCCGGCTGGTCAGGCTGACGGCCACACCGGTGACCGCGGCCTCCAGCAGGTTCATCCCTGCGGCCGATTCCCGCGTTGCGGCGGTGGTGGCTGATTTGAAGGCGTCAACCGCCTGGCGGGCCTCAGCGAAGCCCTTGTTCACCTTGCCGATCTGATCGAGCGTCTTCTGGGGGATCACATCCCCGCTGACCGTCTCAAACTGCAGCTTGACCTTGTTGAAGCGAAGCCCGGCCTCCTTGGCGGCCTTCTCCGCCTGGCTCACGAGGTCGTTGAAGGCTTTCTGCGCCTCTGCGCTCAGCCCCCGGCCGAAGTCGGCCCCAGCCTGCCCGCCGGCCTTGGCCAGCTCGCGGGCGATCTCCGCCTGGTTCTCCAGCAGGAGGGCCAGCGATACCTGAAGATCCGCCACCCGAGCTGCGCCGCGCTACTGATGCAGTTTTCCCGGCAGGGGCAGGG
>Ga0315906_10008522_pt1 | contig 12289 bp, 13 predicted proteins | sample LakEriMetagenome_4_FD_203526 | JGI IMG/M metagenome (GOLD analysis project Ga0315906, IMG submission 203526) | Freshwater fungal communities from buoy surface, Lake Erie, Ohio, United States - Buoy 2 MA122 | ecosystem: Environmental > Aquatic > Freshwater > Lake > Lake biofilm | place: USA... | reverse complement strand
CCGCTTATGATGTGCTGTAAGACCTGGATGCCTCCTGCAGGAATGCTGGTATAACTCTTCCAAATGTATGCATGATCTTGTCAGGATCATCGAGGGATTGGAGCATGTCATTGTATTTCTCCTCGCCATGGTCATGAATCACCTCCCGCTTTTTCTGCGGGATACGCATATAAACCTTCATACCTTGAGCATCGGCTTCAGGATGGAACTGAAATCCGATAAATGATTTGGAGAACCTGATTCCCATACATGCACGTTCGAATGGCACATGGGGCCGCTCCTTCTCAATACATAGGACTTGTGCGCCAAGCTCTATGAGCTTGGGCTCATGCGGTTGTATGACTTGCCAACTGCGGGAATCGACTGCAAAAAAAGGATCTTGTAACCCATCGAACAACTTTTCGGCCTTGCCGGCTTCTGTCATGTGTACCGGAAAAATCCCGAACGCGGGTGATTTGCGCAACTTCACCTCAGCCAACGAAAAGTGATGGCACATGACTTGAAAGGAGTGGCATATCAGAAACACATGCTTTTTCCCTTCGTACTTGAAAAGCAATTCATCCATCAGCGCCGTCCACTGGGTATACCAAGGAAAATGCTGCTCGAGGGGGTTGCCCGGTCCTCCCGATGAGATATAGGCATCAAATGACAGATCGGGTAGCTGGTTTTCTCCACGAACATTGAACACCTCGTAATGTGTTACATGGGGATTCCCATCCAGAAGCATCCGTATTCCCCGGATGCCTTGGCCAGGTCGGTTGTTATACATATCGAGGACTGCAACCCGCATGGAATCGACTAACGCATCAACAATCTAGAGTCGTAAAGATAGTAAAAGCGTTCATAAGCCGCTGAGCTTTGATTTCCATTGCAGAAAGGGTTTTTCAAAGTACTGGTAACTGATTGCAGAAACCATGATGGTACAGCCCAAGATGAGCAAAGGGCGAAACAGCAGATGATACCAGCCATTGGGTTCAAACACTATCGGCAACTGCAGGAATAGCAAGATGAAAATGCCATGGTATACATATAGTCCGTACGAGATTTTTCCAAGATATCTGAATGAGGCAAATCTGCCCATTGGTAAAAATTGTTTGTTTGGAGCACATTGTCCGAGGATGATCAACGACATGAACACCCAAATCACCAAACGATCGAGGTAAGACCATGAAGCATCCGCATACAATTGATTATAAAAATACATGTTTGCGAAAAACAGTACGTAAACAATTGACCATAGGTAATGCTGTTTATCGAGGTGTTTGAAAAGAGAATGTCCATGCTTGTGGTAAATCCACGCAAGCAATATGCCGAAACCAAAACTGCCCATCAACGACATGCTGTTATACATCAGCTGCAACGACTCGGTTTGATGATAGTACCGGAACACTACTGAGCCAACAATCAATATCAGTGCAGCCGGAACCAAAAGGAAATAAAAATACCGCATCAATAACCCAAGCACGGCATAGAACTGCTCCTCGAGGCAAACCGACCAGAGGAACACCAGAAAGAACAGAAATGCTTCCCCATGTTGCGCAATCCAGAAGTTCATGGTGAATGTCAGAAATGTCCACAACGGGGGCAACGGCTCCAAATCATTGCCATCAGACTGCAAAAACGCGTGCAATCCGAATCCAAAAAAAACCACTGCGAAATACAGAGGCCATACGCGTAAGCTTCGCCGATAAACGAACTTGCGTAAACCTATCCGGCCATGAATCTCATATTCCCTGATCAACCGGTAGGTGATTAGGAAAGCAGACATCACAAAAAACAAATCAAGTCCAGCGGCAGCTTGGTAGTTATATTCCGTAAACAGGCCCGTGGTGCCTATGTAACCATGTGAAAAAAAGACGATGAGGAAGCCGATGAAGCGTAATCCATCGAGGTTTGGGAAGTATGGCAGCGAGGAGGGTTGTACGTTCTCGGAGCGCTGCATCTGCTGATTGAGCGGAACTAAAGGTCAGGAGCCGAAAAGGGAGCTAAGCTTCATGGCCACGCCCATATCTCCTTTGATTTTCACTTTACCTCCCATAACGGCGGCCATCGGATTCAGTTTACCTGTTGCCAATGCAACCAGATCCGCTTCAGAAACAGTTATCATACAATCAGCCGGCTTGTTTTCGAAAGCAAGCGTGTTAGTGCTTCCGGTGCCATCCAAATACAACTGCCGTGTACCCAAGTCAAAGCACAGCGTTCTGCCAATAGGGGCGGTAGCTGCAGCTTTTTCAGCAAGCTTGGGAATCAAATCATCGAGGGTCATAATAGATTCGAAATAGGGAAACAAACTCTGTTGTTACAAATATATGACAAACAGATCAATTCCTGTCAAGCTCTCCCTTAATTAAACGCTGAATCAAAAATGAGGGTAAAATTGCAGCAAGGGGCCTGGTCCACTGCAGTTTCCATCCACCCCAAACGAGCTTGTCGCCCCGAACAATGCCCCTATATGCCCTGGCCGCCACCTCCTCCACTGTTGCCGCCAACATGCCTTGAAATGTTTTCACTCCATTCATTAGAGCACGTTGTTGAAATTGAGTGCCAACGGTAGCTGGTGGAATAACCGTGGTAACCGTAACTCCTGTACCTTTCAACTCGTGGTGTAGCGATAAAGAAAAATGTTTGACGAAGGCCTTGGTGCCGGCATAAGCCGACATTTTAGGCACGGGCTGCAGAGCGGTATTGGAGGAAAGGTTGCCGATGCGACCAAAGCCAGCTTCCCTCATGCTTTCTGAAAACAAACGAGTCAACCGATAGGTGGATAACACATTCAATTGGATCATGTCCAATTCAAGCTCTTCATTCAACGAGTGCAATTCTCCAAATGTACCGAACCCCGCACTATTGACTAAGACCTGCACTGCTCCGATTCGGTTGGCCCATTCATAAACGATTTCACAATTTTCGGACTTCGACAAATCCGAGCAAAGCGTGTGCAGCTCCAGATTCGGATACATGCCTTTGATTTTCGCTGCAGCAGATTGCAACTGATCATCGTTCTCGGAGACCCACATCAGTCCATACCCATCGCGAGCAAACAACTGCGATATCGCAAACCCGATACCTGAAGAACCTCCGGTGATCAACGCATACCTTACCATCGAACCAGACGTTTCATCCAATTGATGACCCAATTCCTGTAGGGAGGAAACAGCAATGAGAACGTTCCCCAGCTGCGTACCACAACTCCGCGCTCATTGGAAAATGCCATAAATCCGGCTTCGCCATTTGCACGTCCGATTCCACTATGGTTCACACCTCCAAATGGCAACGAGGGATTTACGGAGGTAACCATGAGCTCATTGACACCCACTCCACCTGATGTGGTATGCTGAAGAATTCGGTTGGTCACCTTGCTGTTTTTACTCAATACGTACATTGCCAAGGGCCGTTCGAGAGTATTCACCTGTTTGATGGCATCATCTATCGATTCATACTCCATTACAGGCAATACCGGTCCGAAAATCTCATCGCGCATGATGCCCATGTCGTGATTTACATTACCTAAAATTGTAGGTGCAATAAACTTATCGTTTTCGTCCATTTCGCCACCGCATAGGATTTCAGCTCCGGCATCAACAGCCTGGTCAACGAGGGATTTGATGCGTGCAAACTGACGGACATTGATGATGCGTGCATAGTAGGTGCTTGATGCGACTCCCTTTCCATCGCGATTGAAAAAATCGTTGATGGCCGACTGATATGCAATCACAAAAGCATTGCGGCTCGCCTTGGGCAACATGACATAATCAGGTGCGATACAAGTCTGACCACAGTTCATGGTTTTCGCCCAAGCGATCTTGCGAGCCGCAGTTTCAATATCATAGGAGTCGTGTATGATGACCGGCGATTTACCACCTAGCTCCAATGTAACGGAAGTCAGATGCTTTGCAGCGGCAGCCATCACCTTTTTACCGATGGCAGGACTGCCCGTGAAGAAGATATGATGGAACGGTAACTCGAGCAAGGCGGTGGCTTCATCCGACTCGCCAAACACAAACGCCACTTCGTTCTCTGGAAACATTTCAGAAAGCATCTCGTGGAGGAATGCAGCCGTTGCCGGAGCAAACTCAGATGGCTTCACAATAGCTGCATTTCCGGCCGTTATGGCATGCAACAAGGGCACCAGAACTATTTGAAAAGGATAGTTCCAAGGGGCAAAGATCAATACAGAACCTTTTGATTCGTATTTGATACGAGATGACAACCCAGACATGGCCAATGGCGTGTCGACAGGTTTGTCGCGCATCCATTTGCGAAGGTTCTCCTCCATATGCACAATGGACAACATCACCGGTGACCATTCATTTGCTTCGGATTCGGCAGAGGGCTTGCGCAAATCGGCATGCAACGCCTCTGTCAAGCGGTGTATGTTTTCCTTCCTCAGCAGATATTGCTTGACCTTCCGAACCTTTGCCAACCGTTCGCTGGCCGTGGTGTTACGTAACCGCATCAAGTTGTCGGTTGCCGACTGCAGCTTGAAAATCCGGTTGATCTCGCTTGTGCTTGTTATAGGCATGGCCAGGTGCGTTTTTATTCCCAGACAATTTGTTGTTCGCCGGATTGCCACTCCGCAAAACGGCTGTTATACTTTTCATTTATCGCCCCTCGACGTGCCTTCAATGTAGGCGTCAGCATCCGGTTCTCCTCAGTCCATGGCTCACTACAAACCACCAAGTGACTGATGCGTTCATGACTGGAAAGTCGACGGTTTACCTGGGTCAAATGTTGCGACAACTCCAGACTCACCTGTTCCCGGTCGTGTGTGCCCGGCTGAAGGTTCAACAGCGCAATGGGTTGGGGTAAACCCAATCCGGCAACACAAACCTGAGCAATGATCTGGTTTTTCAAAACCTCCTCCTCAATGGGATCGGGTGCTACGAAAACGCCTTTGGAAGTCTTGAAAACATCCCGTATGCGTCCCAACACAAACAAGTTCCCATCATCATCCATTCTGCCACGATCGCCACTGAAGATCCAACCATCGCGAAGCATTTCCTGCGTTGCTTTTTCATCCTTGTAGTATCCCGACATCAAGTGGGGGCTGCTGAAAATGATTTCGCCACTTCCTTCATCCACCCTGATATCGGTGCCGGGAAGCGCCTGGCCCACATCGCCGTTGCTCCATCCCCCTTGAGGGGTCAAGGAAACAGGCCCACATGCCTCGGTCATTCCATACACCTCCCGCAAATCGATTCCCAACCTACGGAACCATTCCTTGACCGGTTGTGGTGTGATGGCGGCACCGGTCAATGTGATCTGAGCCCCTCCTAAACCAAGGGCACGGCGTATTTTTTTGCGTACCATGCCTCCTAGAAAAGGTATTGACAACAACAATCGCAGCTTGGATTCACTTGCCTTTTCCAAAACGCCGGCCTGGAACTTCATCCATATACGTGGAACAGCAAAGAAGAAAGTGGGCTGCACCGAGGTGAGGTTCTTGATGAACGTATCAATGTTCTCCGCAAAGGATATGGAACCACCCATGACCAGGCAGTTCATCTCAACAGCTATGCGCTCCGCCACATGATTCATGGGAAGGAACGAGAAAAAACGATGTTCATTTATCGTTGACATGCCCATGCTTCCATGCCGCAACTCCAAATCAAAAATGGTGGCAGGACATCGGTAAGGATGCATCACACCTTTCGGCTTTCCAGTGGTTCCGGAGGTGTATAGTATCGTCCAAAGATCATCCAAAGCAGGAATAATGGGAGACGCTGGTTCCTTGACGGAAGCAATGCACTCATCCCACAAGGATGCGTTTGCAATGACCGCATTACCATCATAATAAGGGAAAGCGACCAATGAAGCACCTTGCGGCAAGCAGCCCACATCCCACTTGTCGAGTTTTCCTGCAAACAACCATTTCACATCAGCATGCTGTAAGATGTCGTGTATCTGTTCAGATGGAATGGTCGGGTACAAGGGAACGGAAACAAACCCACCCATCATGATGGCCAAATCTGCAAGAATCCAATGGCAGCAATTGCGTGATAGTATGGCTACATGGTCGCCACGCTGCAATCCCGATTGTTCCATGTATGCAACCATACGCAGTGCCTCATCATAGGCCTGCTTATAGGTATACACTTTCCATGTGTCACCCTTGGGCTGCCGCAAAAAGGGGTCATCGGGTTTGTGCTCCACCCAGTGATAAAAGTATTCAACCGGCGTTTTCACTTGTGTTACAAATAGGATTTGAGCAAATCGGAAAGTCCGGTTTGTTTGAAATCAAGGTGCTGGGCTCCATCAACAGCCAAGGTGACTCCGTTGATGTAGGATGACTCCGCGGAAGCCAGGAAACAGACGGCTGATGCGACCTCCTGAGGTGTTCCCAACCGGCGCATGGGCACCGAAGATGCGGCCTCATCCAGCTTCTTGCGGATCTCTTCTCCATAGGTTTTCAATCCGTCGGAATCAATGATGCCGGGAGCTACGCAATTGATGCGGATGTTGAATCCACTCCACTCCAAGGCAAGCGTCTTGGTGATATTCTCCACCCCTGCGCGCGCAGCTCCTGTATGGATCATACCGGGTGTGCCTCTGGAAACACTTGCGGTGATATTCACAATCACTCCTGATTGTTGCGGAATGAAAAACATATTGGCCGCCTCACGGATCATGTAAAACGTTCCGTTCAGGTTGTTGTTGATGACTGCATTCCAACCCTTGTCGTTCAGGTATTCGGCCAATACCGGAAATTGTCCACCGGCGTTATTCACCAATATGTCCAACCGACCCGTTTTCGATTTCACGAATTCCATCAAAGCAATCACTTGCGCGCTTTCGCGGATATCGCAGGCACACCACAGGCATGTACCGAGACGGGCAAGCTTTTGCGCTGACTCTTCGAGCAGCTCTGCCTTACGACTGGTGATGATTACAGTGGCTCCTTCACGAAGCATCCGCTCAGCAACAGCGAAACCGATTCCACTGCGACCACCTGAAACCAGGGCGACCTTACCTTGAAACAAACCGTTCATTTCCTTTCAATCTTTTCTTTCAAACGGAACTCAACACGCACGTCGGAGCGTATGGTGATTTTCTGGAATGGCATTGAGGATTCACCTTGGTCAGAGCTGGCAACCATGCTCATCTCCATGTTGCTGCGAAGCATCGGTGATGGTGTTCCCAACTCGATGTCCTCAATCAACAACGCACCATCCACCTGCTCGCCTATGCTCTCCGACATGTATTTGGCTTTGTCGAGTGCTGACTTGGTGGCCTTGATGCGCATCTCCTTACGGAAGTCCTCCATCTTGGAGTGCCATCTGCGACCTACATACATATTGATCACCGCCTTGTCATTCACTTTGGCAGACAATGCATCGATCTGTTTGGTGTTCGATAAGCGTATCACAAACGTAACGTTCTCCATGAAACCCGGATCATTTTTCTTCCTCTTGTGGATGTAATGCTGGTAGGCATTGCCCGACAGGCCCTCCACCCGAATGCTGTCTTTAGGGATTGATGCATCTGCGCAAGCCTTCAAAAACTCCTTACGTAAGGTTTCCATCGAAACTTTGGTGTTCTTGTCAGACATATACTCCGACAACACAAAATAAACATCCACCTGGTCTGGCTCTATGTCCATTTCGGCGCTGCCCACCACATTGATTTTACCAAAGGTTGTGCCGCCGGGTGCATGGATGATGATCTCTTTATTGATTTCCTCCCTTTGTGCATAGGATCCAACAGCAACAAGCAGTAAAAGGACCAGGCCGGTGATTGATTTCATGTGATTCGGGTTGATTGTATTTCAAATATAAAAAACAAAAAACTCAATTATAAAAACCCGACTCGAAACCGGCATCAATCTGCAGATCACCGCTTGTTGCAGCGGTCACGGCCAACATGTCGCAAAATTCATTTTCCGGGTGGTTGTTATGTCCTTTGATCCATCGGAAGCGAACCTGGTGGCGAGCGTAAATGGCCAGGAAGCGTGTCCATAGGTCAGCGTTTTTCTTTCCTTGGAAATTCTTCTTGGCCCATCCAAACACCCATCCTTTCTCAACTGCATCCACCACATATTTACTGTCGGAGTAAACCGTCACCTCCTCATGAAGACGTTTCAACGACTCCAATCCGACAATCACGCTCAAAAGCTCCATGCGGTTGTTGGTGGTCTTACGGAACCCTTGTGAAATCTCCTTGCGGTGCGGCCCCGATATCATCACTACGCCAAACCCGCCAGGACCTGGATTACCTCTTGACGAGCCGTCGGTGTAAATGTTAACCATTCAATAAAAGTAGCAACTTAAAGTCCTACGTGAGCCCTGAACAGCTTCACAGCGATGGCGAGTAGGATAAACCCGAACACCTTGCGAACCACTCCGATTCCAACAGGACCCAATATCCGCTCGAGAAAACCAAGGTTCTTCAAACAGAGATAAACGACCATCAGGTTCAAAAGGATACCAATGATGATGGTGATGACATCATACTCGGCGCGCAACGAGAGCAATGTAGTCATGGTACCCGTCCCGGCAATCAGCGGAAACGCAACGGGTACAATGGATGCGGTGGCCGGCATATCATCCTTGTGGATGCGGATTCCTAAAATCATCTCGAGCGCAATGAAAAAGAGCACGAGCGAACCTGCGATGGCAAACGAGGAAAGATCCAGCCCTAGGAACTTTAGCAGATTCTCGCCGATGAACAGGAACATGATCATGATGCCTAACGACACCAGCGTTGCCTTTTCGGAGTGGATGCTTCCGGCTTGTTTACGGATCTGTATCAGTACAGGTATGGAGCCGATGATATCGATGACCGCGAAAAGGATCATGGACACGGTAACGATTTCCTTGATGCTGGGGTTCACTGTTGGGGATTTAAAAATTCAAGGTTTGAAAGCCCGCAAGGCAGGCAATGGTATCGGTCACTTCAGCTGGAAGCTCTCGAGGAATTTCGTGGTGTAATTCCCTTTGCGGAAATCCTCGTTTTGCATCAGCTGCTGGTGGAACGGGATGGTGGTCTTCACGCCCTCGATCACATACTCACTCAAGGCACGCTCCATGGTTTGAATCGCTTCTTCACGCGTTTGCGCGATGGTGATGAGCTTGCTGATCATGGAATCGTAATTGGAAGGTATTGTATATCCTGCGTACACATGCGAATCGACACGCACTCCGTGTCCACCCGGTACGTGCAAATTGGTGATGCGTCCTGGCGAAGGCCGGAAGTTGTTGTAGGGGTCCTCGGCATTGATCCGGCACTCGATGGCATGCATGTTCGGGTAGTAGTTGATACCCGAGATCTCGATGCCAGCGGCAATCTTGATTTGTTCCTTGATCAGGTCATAGTTGATCACCTCTTCGGTAACGGGATGCTCCACCTGGATCCGGGTGTTCATCTCCATGAAGTAGAAGTTGCGATGCTTGTCGACCAGGAACTCCACGGTACCCACACCCTCATACTGGACGGCGAGTGCTGCCTTAACAGCCGCCTCTCCCATCTTTTCGCGCAGCTCCGGAATCATGAAGGGGGATGGTGTTTCCTCCAACAGTTTCTGGTGACGTCGTTGGATCGAGCAATCGCGTTCCGACAAGTGACATGCCTTGCCGTATTGGTCTCCGGCGATTTGTATTTCGATGTGACGGGGTTCTTCAATGTATTTCTCCAGGTACATGCCATCGTTTCCGAAAGCGGCTCCCGCCTCTTGTCTTGCCGATGACCATGCCGCCTCGAACTCATCGGGGTTCCATACGATACGCATGCCTCGACCTCCACCACCTGCAGTTGCCTTCAGAATTACCGGATAACCGATCTTCTTTGCAATTTCCTTGCCCTCATCCACACTTTCCAGCAATCCGTCAGAGCCAGGAATTGTTGGAACGCCTGCGCGCTTCATCGTGTCCTTGGCGTTGGATTTGTCGCCCATGGAATCAATCATCTCGGGCGAAGCACCGATGAACTTGATGTTATGCTTGGCGCAGATGTCGGAGAACTTGGCGTTCTCGGAAAGGAATCCATATCCTGGATGTATCGCATCGGCATTGGTGATTTCAGCCGCAGCGATCAGGTTGGGCATATTCAGGTAGGAGTCGCGGCTGGGTGCCGGACCGATGCACACGGCTTCATCTGCGAAACGCACATGCAAGCTTTCGCGGTCGGCTGTGGAGTAAACGGCAACCGTGCGAATGCCCATCTCTTTGCAGGTCCTAATGATGCGTAAGGCGATTTCGCCCCGGTTGGCGATCAGGATTTTCTTGAACATGTGGTTCGTTTATCAGGAAGGATCAACTAAGAAAAGTGGTTGGTCGTATTCAACTGGTGTGGCATTGTCGACCAACACCTTTACGATGCGCCCTTTGATATCGGACTCGATTTCGTTGAACAGCTTCATGGCTTCGATGATGCAAATGACCTGTCCCTGCTTCACATCGTCGCCCACATTCACAAAGTTGGCTTTGTCGGGCGAGGGCTGACGGTAAAACGTTCCAATCATCGGCGACTTTACCACATGGTATTTGGATTCGTCGTTAGCCTTGGCGGGAGGAGGTGTTGCAGCAGTAGGTGCGGGTGCTGCCGGTGCAGGAGCCACCACTGGTGCGGCTGCTACAACGGTAGGTGCAGCGGCTACCACTTGCACCTCTCGCGATGCGTTCTTTATGGTGATCTTGAAGTCTTTCTGCTCGAGACTGACCTCACTAACTCCCGACTTTGAAACAAACCGGATTAGTTCTTCAATTTCCTTCTTGTTCATGTTACAGGTTTTTTAGTGTGTATTATATAGTGTCATATGCCCAACGAAGGTAAACGGACCCCCATGTGAATCCGCCACCGAAGGCCGCCAGGATGATGACATCTCCTTTATGTAATTGCTTTTCCCACTCCCAGAGGCAGATTGGAATGGTGCCGTTGGTTGTGTTACCGTATTTTTCAATGTTGAGCATCACCTTCTCATTGCCAAGACCCATGCGGTTGGCAGTGGCATCGATGATGCGCTTGTTGGCTTGGTGTGGTACCAACCACGCTACGTCATCGGCTTTGAGGTGGTTCCGTTCCATGATTTCAGCGGAAACATCCGCCATCTTGGTCACGGCGAACTTGAATACCGCCTGGCCCTCCTGATAAACGAAATGCTGCTTGGCGTCTATGGTGGCATGTGAGGCGGGAAGTACGCTGCCGCCGGCTTTCTGATGGAGGTACACCCTTCCCGAGCCATCGCTGCGGAGGATGGAATCCATGATGCCATTGCCACTGTTATCGGGCTCGAGCAACACGGCTCCGCCACCATCGCCAAAGATCACGCAAGTGGCACGGTCGGTGTAATCGATGATGGAGGACATCTTGTCAACCCCGATAACCAGAACCTTCTTGTATTGTCCGCTCTCGATGAATTTGGAGCCGGTGACCAGTGCATAAATGAATCCGGAACACGCGGCGTTGAGATCGTAGCCGAACGCGTTCACCATTCCAACCTTGTCGCTGATGATGTTTGCCGTTGCCGGGAACTGCATGTCAGGCGTGGTGGTGGCGCAAATCACCAGCTCAATTTCTTCCGGACCGATGCCTTTTTTTGCAAGTAGTCCTTTTACCGCCTCAACGGCGATGTCGGACGCTCCCTTGCCTTCTCCTTTGAGAATGTGTCGCTCCTTGATGCCGGTTCGGGAGGTGATCCACTCGTCAGTGGTATCCACCAGCTTCTCGATTTCCGCGTTGGTTAACACGTAATCGGGAACCCAGGCATTTACGGCGGTTATGGCGGCCCTGATTTTTTCCATTCGGGATTATTTGGATAATTGCTCGCCTATGGAGATTTCGGAAAGCGCTTTGGTGATTTTATCGGGCATGCCGGCCTCAGCCACTTCACAGGCGTGCAAAATCATGTTTTTTATGGCCTTGGCATTGGATATGCCGTGGGCGATGATCACGGTGGAGTTGATGCCGAGCACCGGTGTGCCACCGTAATTTTCAAAATCAAATCTATCGAAGTATGCGTCATGCATTCCCCGTTTGCGAATCAAGGAGTAAAAAGACTCCGCCAACTTCAGCATCACATTGCCGGTGAAACCGTCGCATACAATCACATCGGCCTTGTTGTTGAACAGGTCTCTCCCTTCGAGGTTGCCAACGAAATTGATGTGAGGCGTGGATTTGATCAGGGTGTGCGACTCCTTGGTCAAGATGTTGCCCTTCTCCTCCTCCTCTCCGATGCTCATCAAGCCGACCCTTGGATTTTGAATATGGTAAACATCTTCGGCAAAGATGGAACCTAAGATTGCAAACTGCTGCAGCATCTCAGGTTTGCAGTCGGCGTTGATGCCAACATCGAGCA